>Ga0193717_1001682_pt1 | contig 13423 bp, 8 predicted proteins | sample U2c2metaG_FD_145900 | JGI IMG/M metagenome (GOLD analysis project Ga0193717, IMG submission 145900) | Soil microbial communities from a riparian zone of the East river system, Colorado, United States - U2c2 | ecosystem: Environmental > Terrestrial > Soil > Riparian zone | place: USA: East River...
CGTCAGCACCACTTTCACGTTGGAACGGCGCACGAGGCCGGACAGCAGCTGCATGGGTGCCGGCGCGGTGCGCAGCACCGGCATCTCGCCGTGAAGAATCGTGGAAGGGAACACGGCGGCAATGTCCGCGCGCGAGCACTGCACGTGGTGGTGATGCGTCTTCAGGTACTCGGACACCGTGCGCTGGTGCGCCGATTCGTCGAGTCCCACGTCATCGAAGCCTATCGAGAAGGTTTCGAGCGTATTCGGCAACCGTTCCTTGAGCAGCGCCACCAGCGTCGAGGAATCGAGGCCGCCTGATAGATAGGCGCCCACCGGTACGTCGGCGCGAAGCCGGATTTCGGTGGCGTTGGACAGGATGGACCGCAGTTCTTCTTCGAGCACGGGCTGCGATTCGCGCCGATGCGCAGTGGCACCGGGAAAGTCCCAGTCCCAGTACTGGCGGCGCGCGAGCTTGTCGCCTTCGATGATCACCATTTCGCCGGGACCGACCTGCGAGACGCCCTTGAAGACCGTGCGTGGCGCCACGGGCGCCCAGAAAGTCATGAGCTCATCGAGACCGACCGGATCCATCGCCGGCTGCACCAGGCCGCTGGCGATCAGCGTCTTGACCTCGGACCCGAAGGCCACGCCGCCCGCGACGCGCGCGTAATACAGCGGCAGGATGCCGGCGCGATCGCGCACCAGCAGCAGCCGGCGACGCTTGCGGTCCCACAACGCGAAGGCGAACTGGCCGTTGAGCTCGTGCACGAACTCATCGCCGAGCTCGTCGTACAGGTGCACGATCACTTCGGTATCGGTGTGCGTATAGAACTTGTGGCCGCGTTCTTCGAGCCACTTTCGCAGTTCGATGTAGTTGAAGACCTCGCCGTTGTAGCTGATCCACACCGTCTCATCGCTGTTGTGGATGGGCTGCGCGCCGCCGCCGAGATCGATGATGGAGAGTCGCGCATGGCCGAGCGCCACGCCGGGTTCGATGTGAAATCCGGTGCCATCGGGCCCGCGATGCCCGATCGCCGCGATCATGCGTTCAACGCGTTCCCGATCCGGCCTCGCCTCGCGCGAGTCCAGGTGTATTCCAGCCAGTCCACACATAGGTGTTCGTCGCCGTCCCTCAGGCGTCCAGCTGCGGGCGCAGCACTTCGCGAACCGTGGTGAAGCGGAAATCCTCGATAAGCTGCGTGAGGCGTTTCTCGCACACCGACAGATTGGTGTAATGACGGAAACGCGACAGCCAGCTTGCCTTGAATCGCGGCTGCCCGGGGTCGATCTCCCAGGGATGCAGATAGAAAATGAATGGCAGCGCGTCGTCCTTGTTGATCTTCTTCAGCGCCCAGCGCGTGTAGGCGTACGGCAGCAGCCGGAAGTAGCCACCGCCCGAGCACGGCAGGCGCCGCCCCATGAACTTCACGGTAGAGAGGGGAAATTCCACGATACCGTTGCCGCGGCTGTCCTTCATGACGCCGGGGCGCGTGTCCGCGCCGGGGATGCCGTAGCGGTCGTGCGCGATCGGAAAGATGCTCGAGTCGTAGCGGAAGCCAAGATCGAAGAGGATGTCGATGGCCCACAACGACTCGCGCGTGATGGAGTAGCTGGCAGCGCGATAACCCCACACCGGCGCGCCGATGGTGTCTTCGAGCATGGCTTTCGACGTGCGGGTCTCGTCGCGAAACACTTCGGGCGTCTGCCGGTACACCAGTTGATGCGTGAGACCGTGGCAGGCGACTTCGTGGCCGGCGGCGTGGATCTTGCGGATGAGATTGGGACTGCGCTGCGTGACCCAGCCGAGCACGAAGAACGTCGCCTTGATGCCCTTGTCAGCGAACAGAGAGAGCAACCGCTCTGTGCTCTGCTCGGCGCGGTATTCCATGTGGTCCCAGTCCTTGCGACTGATGACCTCGGCCAGCGCCGAGACATGGAAGTAGTCTTCCACGTCCACGGTCATGGCGTTGACGGGAACCGCGGCGGCGTTCATCGCGCCGCGGGTCGGTAGAAGAACGTCAGAAAAATCCGATTCTCGATCGAATTACCGCCACCGGCCGTAGTGTTCGAATCGCGCTTGAGGCGTTCGCCCCACAGCTCGACACCGGTGTCGCGGCCGAAGCGCCAGGAGCCACCGAGCGTCAAGCGCCACTCCTCGGTCTCGCTGTCATCGATCTGGTAGGTCTCCTGGTTGTAGGCAACCCGAAGGCGCGCTTCGAGCCGGCTGGTGAGATGGCGTTCCGCGCCGGCCTCGAACAAAAGGCGCTCGCGATCGAGATTGTCGACGCTGTCGTATACGTCCTTGTCCCAGCCCGCGGAAATGTCGAACGACGTGCGCGGGCGATCGAACTGCCAGCCCAGGGAAGCGAATTTGCTCTCGAAGGTGGACGCCGTCGCGACCACACCGCTGCCATCACCGCTGCCATCACCGCTGCCATTGCCGCCACCAAATTCTTCCGAATTGAGACTGTCGCGCAGCGCCTCCGCGGAGTCGCTCAACCGCGTTCCGAACTGCAAGTTGAGCCTCGACGAGTTGGAAACCTGCCGCTGGATTTCGATATCCACCAGCGGCCCTGTTTTTTCCGAACCATCGTCGATGTCCATGCGGGAATAACCCAGCGTGGCGTCGATGTCGGTGCGCGCCGCCTCGAGCGTGTAGTTGACGCTGGCGCTTTCGCTCGTGAAATCGACGCTGGCGGCGTCGTCGTAGTCGACGTCGTCGGCGTCCACGATGAATGACAGCGAACTGCGGTCGGACATCTGGCGCAGGAAGGTCAGGGCACCGCCCGCGCGCGTGCTGTCGAAAGGGCTCGTCTCGTAGGTGGTGGCGGAGTAGCGGCCGGACAATCGCAACAGGTTGCTCGAACCCATCAGCATTGTGAAGTCCGGCCCGGTGGTAAAGTAGTTAGTCGACTCGAGCGATTCGGGGGTCGCGGGCACCAGCGGATCCTGCTGAGTCTGGCCGAAGCTGTCTTCGATGCGCCAAGTGAAGTGTTCGGGGATGATGCCCAGCGTCACGTGCCCGTTGGCGTTGCCGGTGACCTGATTATCGACGTCGAAACTTTCATCGACATCCAGATAGTGGTTGTAGTCGAGGTCGGCGCGCACGTCGGCCTCGATGCGCGTGCGATCCTCCAGCCAGTTGAGCTCGAGTCCGGCCGTCAGGATGTCCGAGGAGATCTCGTCGGCTGCGCGGCGAAAGACGTTGTCCGAGTGGCCGTAGCCCGCGGTGAGTCCGTACTCGAACTGCTGTGTCCGGGCGCGGGTTAGGGCCGGAGCCGGGGCTGAGGCCGGAGCCGGCGGCGGAGTTTGAGCCTGGGCCGCGGGCGCATGAAACCCCGCCATTGCGCCGGCAAATGCGGCCACCACGAAGCGTTTTTTCAAGCTCGTGGACACCGCCGGCCTCACTCGCGGGCGCCCGGCGAGCCGCGCTCTTCCGGAGCGGTATCGCCGTAGTACGAGTAGCCGTATTCGCCACTGCGACCTTCATCCGCCTGGTTGAGCACGATCGAAATCGACCTGCCTTCGCCGAGGATATCGAGCGCGTCGAACACTGCGCGCTGCGGCGTCACGCCCGCGCACACGACCAGCACGATCTGACCCACGGTCGCGGCGAGCGCGCGCGATTCGCTGGTGAGCAGGATCGGCGGCGAGTCGAACAGCACGATGCGCGAATCGGCGCGCGACCCGAGATGCTTGACCACCTGCTCCATGCGCGGACTCGCCAGCAGTTCGGTGGCGTTCTCCGAGGGTTTGCCTGCCGGGAGTACGCATAAGCCCGGGACTTCGGTGCTGTGCACGACCGCGTCGATGTCTGCCTTTTCGTCGCGCAACACGTCCATGAGGCCGCGCTCGCCTTCGACGCCGAGCAGCCGGCTGATGTGGCGCTTGGCAACGTCCGCATCGACCAGCAGCACGTTGAGATCCATTTCCTGCGCCATCGATAACGCGAGATTGATGCTCGTGAAAGTCTTGCCGTCGCCGGGCAGAGAACTGGTCACCATGATCAGACGGCCGTTCTGGATCTTGTTACCGCCGCGGCCCAGCGCCTGGGTGATGAGCGGGCGCTTGATATTGCGGAATTCGTTGGCGATGCGGCGCTCCTGGGAATCCGGAGCCATGAATCCGGCGGCACGCAGGCCGCTGGCATTCACCTGCACTGAGCGCTGCGGCACGACGATGCGAGTGGGCATGGTCTGCGCAAGCGGATCGCGGTTGCCGCCCGAAATCGTTGCCGGCTTTTCGTTCGGACGCAGGCCGGCGTCCCGTGCCTGCTGGAGTTTCTTCAAGGCTTGTTCGACGAGACTCATGCAGCGCTCCTAGCCCAGAATATTGCGCAGGTAGCGCGACGCGGGGTTCTTGATGACTTCCACCACGATGAACAGAACGAACAGCAGACCGGCAGCGGCGCTGTATCGCAGGAAACCATTGCGCATCGCAGCCCTCTGCTTCTCGAGCCAGGTGCGGCTGACCGAGCCGAGCACCGGCAGACCGGTGAGCTCCGAGATCGAGCGCGCGCTCGAGAACACCGGCCGTAACATATGCATGAGCCACGCGACGCCGACACCCAGCACCAGGCCACCAAACAACACGGCCGCCAGCAGTATGGTGCGGTTCGGGAAAATGGGTTTGAGCGACGCGGTCGGCGGATCGACGATGTCGAAGCGGATGACGCCGGTTTCCGCGGCGTCTTCGGAAAGGCGCGCGCGCTCGAGGCGCTCGAGCATCGACTTGTACTGAGCCTGTGTCGACGAGTAGTCGCGCGTCAGGCGCTGGTACTCGGCTTCCACTTCGGGCGCGGTGTCGGCGACGCGGCGCAGCTCGCCTTCGATGCGCCGATGTTCGGCGAGCTGCACGCGCAGCCCGGAGATCTCGACGTCGGTCTGGTTGGCCTGCAGCTGGATGTTCTGGAACACCGGGTTGCTGGCGGCGCCCGACGCGGCGGCCGCGCCCGCGTCGCCACGCCGCAGCGCGGCGATCTCTTCCGTCTGGCGGGCTTTGAGCTGCTCGAGCGTTTCGCGCGTCGCCAGGACATCCGGATGTTTGTCGGTGAAGCGCAGCAGCAGCTCATCGAGCCGTGACTGCGTTTCGGCAATGCGCGTCGCCGTATCCGCGGAGCCGCCCGAAGCGGTACCGCGCGCGCTGGTCGCGGTTGCCGTCGTGGGTACGAACGGGGTTTCGCCGCGCAGCTGGCGCTGCAGTTCCGAGCGCCGGCTGATCGCGATCGACAGCTGGCTCTCGATGCGGTCGATCTCGGTACGTTCGTTCGTCAGGCGCTGGAAGTAGTCGCCCTCTTCGCCCGGCACAAGGCCCATGTTCTTCTTCTTGAACTCGGCGAGCTTCGCTTCCGCTTCGCTCAGGCGCTCGCTGTAGTCCTTCATCTGGCCTTCGAAGAAACGCTGCGCCTTCTGGGTGCCGGTGTACTCCGAACCCATGGTCTTCTCGACGAATTCGTTGAGCAGCGCATCCACCACGGCGATGGCCGTGTCGCGGTTATTGTCGCGGAAAACAATGCGATAGAACGTGTTCGGTACGCGCGGATCGCGCGTGGCCGCCGGCTCGAGAGCGATCTCCAGCCGCGACGACAAATCGGTCAGCATCTGCTGCCTGGCCCCGGTCGACTGCGCCGCGCCGTCGAGGCCGAGCTTGTGCGCCACGCCGTCGAGCACGCTCGCGCCTAACAGGGCCTGGCGCACGATGTTGAGCTGCGTGGGCACGTCGCTGTCCACCGCGATGTCGCGCAACAGCGGCTGCAGCGGGGTCTTGGTGTCGACGTTGACGCGCGCGCGGGCTTCGAAGGTGTCCGGGATGACAAACACGGCGAACCAGCCGAACAGGCACACCGCCCAGGCGGTGACGAGTGCATAACGACGGAAACGCCAGACGCCACGCGCTTCCTGGGAGATTTTTTCTACGAGCGGATGCATGGCAGCCTTACAGCCGCGACTCGGGTACGACGAGGACGTCGCCCGGCTGCAGCTTGACGTTGTGTTTCATGGCGCCCTTGTTCACGAGATCGTTGAGCTTGATTTTGATCTCCGTCTGCTTGCCGTTCACCTGGCGCACGACTTTGGCGCGGTTGCCCGCGGCATAGGGTCCGAGACCACCGGACGCGAGCACTGCGTCGAGCACCGTCATGCCTTCACGAAAGGCGATCGACTGCGGCGTCGTCACCTGGCCAACCACCTTGATCTGGCTGAATGCGCTCACCGGATTGCTGACGATGATGTTCACCTGCGGTGAACGGATGAACTCCTGGAGCACTTTTTCCATGTCGCGCGCGAGTTCGGAAGGTGTCTTGCCGACGGCGACCATGTCCTGGACCAGCGGCGTGGTGATCTTGCCATCCGGCCGCACCGGAACCGTGGTGCTGAGTTCGGGATTGCGCCAAACGAAAATCTGCAGGGTGTCGCCGGGACCGACGATGTAATTCGGGCTGACGTCAACGACCGGAACCGGCGCAGTGGCCGGAGCCTGGGCGACCGCCGCTTGAGTCCAGACGAGCAACGCGAATGCGAAAAATACCTTCATGTATTGGCAAGCCTGGATGACTTAAGCGCACGAATGCGCAGGAAAAATTCGAGCGCAAGGTTAGCAGAAACCCTTATCTGCTCAGGGCTTGCGCGCAGCCGTAGCTTCCCGAAAGCGTGACATGGGTCGATTTTCTCAGCCGCCCCGGGCGCCAGGGCCGGCAAGCTGACTCAGAAGCCCCTCAGCCTCTGCCCGGCTGGGGAATTTTGCGGGGTTATTCAACAATTCCTCGAGTATTCGCCGGGCGTCGGACTGCCGTTTACCCCGTGCCAGTGCGGCGGCCAGGTGGTAACGGATTTCGGGGTCGGCGTTGGGAGCGCTCGCCGCCTTGCTGAGGTAACCCAGCCCCTCCTCGATCTGCCCGCCCTCCACGAGAATCCACCCCAGCGTGTCGAGGACCCCGGCCGAATCCGGAGCCAGCTTCACCGCCTGGCGTGCCAGTTGGACCGCGCGCGCGTCCCCCGCCTGGTGGTAGAGCCACGCCAGGTTGTTCAGCACCACCGCGTCCTGCGGGTGCGCCTTGAGCATGGCGCGGTATTCCTCGATCGTGCGCTCGCGTTCGCGGGAGCGCAGCGCCGCCTCGGCCAGCATGGCGCGCGCAGCGTCGTCGCCGGGATTGGCCTCCGACCAGCGCTTGAGCAGCTCCGTCGGATCGCCGACGTTTCCGGCCGTCGACACACGGTAGAACTTCTCCGCGAGCTTCGCGGCGGGCTTCAGGTTGTAAGCGGCGCGGTAGGCGTCGCGAGCGGCGGCAGCCTGGTGAGCCCCGAATGCGATGTCGCCCTCGAACGCGAGCGCCGCGACTTCGCGTGGATGCGCGGCCCGATAGGCCGCGGCCCGCGCCAGCGCGGCGGCCGTATTGCCTGATTCGATATCACGGAATGCGAGCGCGCTCTGCGCGGGCAGCCAGTCGGGCTGAACCTCGGCGGCGCGAATGAGCGAGGCGCGTTCGGCGAGCGGCTGGCCCAGCGCGTGCTGCGCGCGCGCCAGATTGAACCAGCCGAGGGCGCTCTTCGGATCGATTTCGGTGGCCGCGCGAAAGTGCGTGATGGCCTGGTCGGCGCGACCAGAGTTCAGGTTGAGGATGCCGGCGGCGTTGCGCACTTCGGACCGCTTGGGCGCGAGCGCGATGGCGTCGGCCATGAGTTCGTCGGCCTGCTTCATCGCCCCACCACGCAACGCAAGCTGCGCGAGGCGCATGCGCGCGTCGATGGAATTCGGGCGCGCCGTGCGCACCGCTTCGAAGTGTGTGCGTGCGACGTCGACTTCGCCACTGACCATGGCGATTTCGCCGGCGGCCATGTGCGCGGCCGCGTTGCCAGGTTGCAGCTCGAGCAGGCGCGCGATCGCCGCGCTCGCCGCCTTGCGATCGCCGGCGCTCCATTCGAGCTGGCCAAGCGCGAGCAGCAGGCTCGACGGGTCGACGCCGCGCCCGATGGCGTCGTTCAACACGCGGCGCGCCGAGCCATAGTCGCCGGAACGCGCGTACAGCGCCGCCGCGAGATTGGCGAGATAGGGACTCGTCGGGTTCGCGGCGAGCATCGAGTCGATTTCGCGGCGCGCGGCCGCGGTACCCTCGCTTGCCGCAATGCCGCGCACCAGTGCGGCTGCGCGCCGGATGTCATCGGCGTTTTCGCCACCCTTGCGCAGCAGCGCCACCGCCTTGTCGGGCTCCCCAGCCTGTAGATAGGCGCTGGCGAGCTGCGAGGCGAGCCCGCGATTCTGCGGATCCTCTTCGAGCATTTCTTCGAGCAACGTCATCGATTGCTGTGCGCCGAGCTTCGATCGCGCCGCATCGATGAGCGCATTGACCTGCGCGTCGCCGGGCTCGGCGGCGAGCGCCGGGGCGAGCATGCGCAATGCGCCATCCGGGTTGTCGAGCTGCAGCCGCACCTGCGCCAGCAGCTGGCGCGCTCCGGGATGCGAGGGATTCTGCGCCAGGACGTCGCTGAGCTCGACGCTGGCCTGCTGCGCGTTGCCTTCGGCGAGCAGCGCCATCCCTAACAACACGCGCGCCTGCAGGAAGCCCGGCGCGCTCTCTTTGACCTTGCGAAGCTTGTCGACGGCGCCCGCGTAGTCGTTGTTGGCCATCGAGATCCGGCTCGCGATGTACAACGTCACCGGCGACTCGGGAGCGACGCGCGCGAGGCTGCCGGCGGTATCGCCGGCCCCCTTGATGTCGCCCGACTGCAGCTGCGCCTCGGCCAACGCCACCAGCATGCTGACCTGGCGCGGCACCGGGAGCTGACGCGGGGCCAGCGTCCGCGCCTGCTGCAGCGCGCCGATCGTGGCCTTGAGGTCGCCGCCCGCCAGCACGAGACCGTAGGTGAGCCATGCCTCCGCCGACTCAGGCGCGACTTTCGTGAGCTCGAGCAGGCCGGCTTGCGCGCCGGCGCGATCACCGTGGGCGATGCGAGCTTCCAGCGCGCCGGCACGGGCCTGGCCCAGCTTGTCATCGGCGACCGCCACCGCTTCGAAAGCCTGCTGCGCTTCGCCGAAACGGGATAGGCGCATGAGTGCGCGGCCCTTCAGCAGCTGGCGCCTGCCCGGGGGCAGTGACCCCGCCGAGTCTTTGTCGAGGCGCTGCAGCGCTTCTTCGGCCTTGCCCTGCGCAAGTGCGAGGCGGATCTCGACGTCGTCCCGTCGTTTCTGGTCTACCGGGCCTTTGATCTTGCCGAGTTCCTGCTCGGCACCGCGCGCATCGCCCAGCCACAACGCCGCATCGGCGAGCAGCAGGTGCGCCTGGTCGAAGTCGGGCTTTTTCTGCAGCGCATTTTTCAGGTCGACCACGGCGGCACCGTAGTTGCCGGCCGCCATGGCCGCATCCGCGCGTTGGACGCGCGTCTCGGGACTGGTGAATCGATCGCAGCCCGCTAACAACAACAACACGCACATGGCGCCCAATGGCCGCATCGCCCCTCTCCCCGTCATTGAGTGTCCATCCCTGAGTCATGCGCGAATCGCGCGAGCCGCGCGCGCGCGGCCGGGCAATCCGGCATGCAGCGTGTGCGAAGGACCAGCGCCACCGACAGTGGATTGCCGCCGAGCGAGGCCACACCGTAGCGCAGTTGCTCGCGCAGCGCGTCGACATAGCGGCTTTCGCCCACGTGATAGGCGTACCACACCAGCCATTCGTCGCCGGCGAGGGACTGCGCCTTGAGCTCGCGCCAGCGCCCGTCGGTCGCGACGACATTCGAACGCTCTTTCATGTCCGGCCCCTGTGGCCGATTGGCGTAACCCGCGAGTTCACGTCCCTGCTCCTGGTGCAGGTAGAACGCGCGGAACACATCGACGGGCTCACCGTCCGCGTCGAACGTGCGCGCGTCTGAGCCATCGGCGTTGGCGAACTGCGCCGGCCGCGGCTCGTCGCGTGGCGCGAGCGCGCGCCAGCCGGCAACGGATTCGGGCAGGCCGTCACGTGCGGCGCTGTCGGGCGATGCCCGGTTCGTGTCCAGCCACTGCCACAGCCCGGGCAACGTCAGTGTCACGCAGGCCAGCGCCACTCCGCGCGCCGCCAGCGGGGCGCCCGGTGTCGCGGCCGGCGCCGCCACCAGCGCCTCCGCGGTCCAGCGCCGCACGATGAGGAAGTAGATAGCCATGGTCACCGCGAACATCGCCCAGCCGAACGTGTAGTGTTCGCCGCTCACGAGGTAGTGACGCATGTCGGTCAGATGGCCAGCCACGATGATGATAGCGATGCGCAGCCAGTTGGTGAGCATGGCCATCGCGATGGCGAGCGCCACCAGCTTCACACGCGTGGCCAGGCGATCCCGATGCAGTTCGCCGTAGAACACCGCAATGGCAGCGCCGACGATGAAGAAGTGCAGCCCGCTACAGCCGCCGGCGATTTCGAACACCCCGGCGGGAATCTGGAAGTGCAGACCGTCGAAATAGACCGGCAGGCCGATCAGGCTGAGGACGCCGCGCACCGCGAAGACCGACAGCCATTGCAGCAGCGGGTTGAACAGGTCCCAGACCGGAATGGTGAAGTATGCGTACAGCAGCGGCAGCCACAGGCAGCGCATCGCCGATGCACCAAACGCCGCCCACACCGCGCAGAACGCGATCAGCGGCAGCAACGCCTGGTGGCCGATCTGGATGCCGGCGCGCAGCAATATCAGCCAGACGATTCCGAGCGCGAGTCCCGACACGCAACCCACCCACGAAGGGCGCAGCGCAGTTTTTTCGAGCGCGGCGCGCTGGTGCCAGATGAGGAAGCAGCACAACACGACCACCAGAATGCCGTGCGTGTACGCGCGGTTGACCGTATCGGCCCAGCGCACGGCAAGACTCAGCGTGGTCGGCCACAACGCGACGAAAGTGCCGAGCAGCAGCGCGATGGCCAGCACCGGGCGCGCGAAGCGGCCGGAACCCGAAACGGCGGCCGCGCTCAATTCGCGATCCCGTACTTTTCCATGAGGTCGTAGAGAGTCGGCCGGCTCACGCCCAGCAGATCCGCGGTGTGCGAAACGTTGCCCTGCGTGATGGCCAGCGCCTGGCGGATCGCCTGGCGTTCCGCGCGCGTGCGCACTTCCTTGAGATTGAACAGCAGCTTTCCTTCACCGTTCCCTTTCAGGTTGAGATCTTCGGCGGTGAGCAACGCACTCTCGCCCATGATCATCGCGGTCTTCACGCGATTCTCGAGTTCGCGAACGTTGCCCGGCCAGGCGTAGGCCTCGAGCGCGGCGATGGCCTCCTGCGTGAATCCGCGCCGCGGCTTGCCCTGCAGGCCCGCGAACTTGCGCAACATGGTGTGCGCGAGCGCCGTCGGTCCACCCTTGCGCTCGCGCAGCGGCGGCACCTCGACGGTGACTTCGCCGATGCGGAAATAGAGGTCCTGGCGAAACTTGTTCTCGGCAATCAGCGCCTGCAGGTCCTTGTTGGTGGCGCAGATGATGCGCACGTCGACCGGGATTTCCTGGCGTCCGCCGACGCGCTCGATGAGGTGGTCCTGCAGAAAACGCAGTAGTTTGGCCTGCAGCGCCAGCGGCATGTCGCCGATCTCGTCGAGCAGCAGCGTGCCGCCGCTCGCCAGCTCGATCTTGCCGGGCGTGGTCTTGCCCGCGCCGGTGAAGGCGCCTTTTTCGTAGCCGAACAGCTCGCTCTCGAGCAGTTGCTCGGGAATCGCCGCGCAGTTGATGGCGACGAAGCGCGCGCCGGCGCGACCGCTCTGCGCGTGCACCGCGCGCGCCACCAGTTCCTTGCCCGAGCCACTTTCGCCGAGGATGAGAACGCTGGCGTTGGTCGGCGCCACCTTCTCGATGCGCCGGCACACCTTGAGCATGGCGTCGTCCGTGGCAATGAAGCCTTCGAGCGGTGAGGTGGCCTGCGTTTCGAGCAGCATGCGGTTCTGGCGCTCGAGCGCGTACATGTGGAACGCGCGGCTCACCAGCAGGCGCAGCACTTCGGTGTCGACCGGCTTCTGGTAGAAATCCCACGCACCGAGCGACACGGCACGCACGGCGTTGTCTCGGTCGTTGTTGCCGGTGACCACGATGACCTTGGTCGTGCAATCGACGCTGAGAATTTCCGAGAGCGTCGCCATGCCTTCGCTGACGCCTTCCGGATCGGGCGGCAGGCCCAGGTCCTGCAGCACGACGGGCGGCTCATGGCGGCGCAACAAGGCCAGCGCCTCGGCACGCGTCGCGGCCATGAGCACTTCGTATTCGTCGAAGCACCACTTGAGCTGCTTCTGCAGCCCCTCGTCGTCTTCGATGATCAGGAGCTTTAGTTTGTCTTCCGCCACGCCGGCAGCCTAATGCAGAACCGCGTGCCCCGCCCGGGAGCACTCCACACCTCGACGTCACCCCCGAGATCGCGCGCGTACTCGCGCACCTGGTAGGCCCCGATGCCCATCCCTTTCGCACCCTTGGTGCTGTCGAAAGGCCGGAACAGGCGATGTCGCTGGAAATCCTCGTCCATCCCCGCGCCGTTGTCGACTACGATCAGGCGCGCCGAGTCGTCCTGGAGCTGTAGTTCGATACTCACGGCGCCCGTGGCCGGCGTCGCCTCCTGCGCATTGCGAATGACGTGTTCGATGACGGCCGCCAGTCGATCGGGGTCGGCTGTGACCACGACTCCGGCGAAGTCCCCCACCACCGACACCGCGGGCATGCGCGCCTCGGCGCGGCCGACCGCGGCGTGCACCGCGGACGCGAGATCCACGGCGCGCCGTGTGCCCTGCGTTTCACGGCGTTGCAATTGCTCTATCAACCGCGTCATGCGCTCCGAGGTATTGCGGATGGTGCCGATCGCGTCGTCGAAGAACACCGGGTTGTGACGGTGGCGCTGGGCATTCGCCACTAACAACTGCAGCTGCGCCACGGAATTCTTGAGATCGTGCATCACGAACGCCGCGAAGCGGTTGTAGGCATCGAACTGCCGGCTCTCGGCGAGCTGCTCGTCGGCGCGGCGCTGCGCGAGCTGCACGGCGACATTGCGGCCGACCGTCTTCAGCAGGTCGCGATCTTCGTAATTGATGTCAAAGGGTTCGGGCGGCGCAGCCAGCACCAGGAACCCCAGCAGCTGGTCGCCCACGGGCAGGGGCACGATCAGGCGCCACGGGCCATTCGGCTTGAGCCAGGCGGGCAGCGCGAGATCGCCGTAGAGCTTGGGACGCACCGAATATTCGTGCAGGTCGACGACCCACTGCCGCTCGCGCAGGAAACGCGGCAATGCATCGTCGACCGCGACCGGCGTGTTGTCCGGGAACTCGACGCGATCTTCGGGCCAGGCCGCCTGCAGATAGAACTGGCCGCCGTCCGGGTCGCGCAACACCAGCAGGCCGCGCGGACTGCCGAAGATCTGCGCGACCGCGCGAATGGCGTTGCGGCGCGCGTCATCGGACTCGCCGATCGACAGCGTCTGCACGAAGCGCAGCCATTCGACGCGATAGTCGTACTTGTTCCTG
>Ga0193717_1001683_pt1 | contig 13421 bp, 11 predicted proteins | sample U2c2metaG_FD_145900 | JGI IMG/M metagenome (GOLD analysis project Ga0193717, IMG submission 145900) | Soil microbial communities from a riparian zone of the East river system, Colorado, United States - U2c2 | ecosystem: Environmental > Terrestrial > Soil > Riparian zone | place: USA: East River...
CACGCACGCGATCAACGACAGTGCCGGCGCCGCGGGCGAACCCCGTTCGGTCGGCAACATGCTGCGCTACCTCGGTGACATGGGGATGGGGCAGCTCGGTACGCATCCGATCACCGACGCCCGGTTTCGCGGGGTCGCGGACTTCAACGACTGGCTCGGTGGCGACGCGGACAACCAGGCCCGGGTCGGCGTCATCGAGGTTTTCTCCGGTACCGCGCGGAGTTTCGGCGACGTGCCGGGCGGGGTGCTCGGCGGTGACCTCGTCGTGGTCGAGCCGATGCCCCACGCGCGCGGCGAATCCGTCATCGGCATCGCGGGGGACGGTGGCCGGCTCTACAACCACGGTCCCGTGAACGCCGATATCCATGGCTTGGCGATCCTCAGCGTTCTAGGCCTACCCGAGAGGTTCAGTCGTGTTCTTCCCCAATTCCAGTGCCATGGACGCCACCGCGGGCTCGGGCGGGCCGATCACCGTGCTGCCGCAGATCCTCACCGGCCAGCCCGAGCAGATCGCCAAGCACGTCACCGAGCTGCTGAAGAAGGCGACCGAGTTCACCACGCTGTTCAACGACTTCACGAAAGCCGCGCAGCAGCTGGAAAAGACCTGGTCCGGCGCCGCGTCGGAGTCCGCGATCAAGAAGATCAACGACTCGCTGGCCTCGTTGACCAAGATCATCGGCGTGGTCCAGAAGGGGGCCGAGCTGCTCGGTGTCTCCGGCACGCTGGTGAAGGCGGCGCAGGAGGCGTACCGGTCCGTGGTCGCCGCGGTGAACCCGACGGTCGCTTCGCTGATGTCGAACCCGTGGACCTATGGCGCGGCTGTCGCGCTGTCGACGGCGACGAGCGCGTCGCTGCGGGCGTTCATCCAGGCGATCGGCGCGCTGCTCAAGACGCTCGGCGTGGTCGACCTCGCCAACCAGATCTCCCAGATCGCGACCATCATCGGTGAGATCGAGAAGCTCTTCGGCTCGAAGTCCGCTACACCTTCGACCGGGACTACACCCGCGACCGGTGGCACCGGGACAGTCGGTTCGGTCCCGACAAACACGACTGTCGCCGGTGCGCCGGTGACCGCTCCGGTAGCGCCCGCCCCCGTGGCGAGTGCGTCCGGCCAGCAGGTCGCCGGGCAGCAGAACGGCAACCAGGCCCCGAGTTTCACCAGCTACACCCCGCCCGCGCTGGCCGGGAACGGTGGTGGCGCCGGTGCCGGTGCGCCGGACATGTCGAACAGCTGGATCCCGGTGGACCAGAACGCGCCGGCGACGACGTTGCCCGCGCCCGCCGCACCCATCGCGGCTCCGGCGACCGGCGGCGACCACGTCATCATCCGGACCGACCTCACCACCGGCACCTCGACGATCGAAGCCCCGGCGGGCAAGGACATCGACGTCGATATCGACATCAATTACAACGGCCAGCACTACGAGCAGCACGTCGACATCGACACCGGCGCCGACAACGCCCCGGTCGCGGGCAGGTAGCGCGTGACCGGCGGGGGAGTCGTCGACGCGTCCGGGATCGTCGCCTCGATCCTGGCGAGCTACCGGAACGTGGGCGTCGAGTACCAGCGGCGGGTCACCGGCGATCCCGGTGCGCTGACCGCGGCGGCCCAGCGACGTAGTGGGCAGGCGAGCACGGTTTCCGGGAAGTCAAGGGAAGTCGTGGACGCGGCGACCGGGTTGCACGCGGCGTGGGAAGGCGCCGCGTACGACGCGTATGCCTCGGCGAGCGGCAAGATCGGCACCGGACTCGGGGCCGTCGGGGTCAAACTGGACGCGCAGGCGATGGCGCTCACCGGTGCCGCGACGGCGTTGCGCACGGCTCGCGGCACTGTCGATTCGGCGCTCGCGCAGTTCGACCAGTACGCGCGCCAGCTGACCAACCTGGCGCGGACGGCGTCGGCGAGCGCGGTGAACGACTTCGTCACGGCGGCCCGTCAACTCGGTGAATCCCTTGTGGCAGCGGCGAAAGCGGCGGCGGACCAGCTGGGCGTGACGCTGGCGCAGTTGTTCCCTCCGGAGTCCACAGTGGAAATCGGGCGGGTCGAGCACGAGTTCGGCAAGTACGGCACCGGCACGCTGCACTGGGTCAACGGCGAGCCGCTCGACGGCCGCAGCAGGCCGCGTTCTTCGCCGTCCTGGTTCGGGAATTCGGGCTGGAAGAAGCTCACTTGGGACGGGCTTCAAGGCACTCGCGCGCCGCGCGCCGGGGACACTCCGTTCGGGCGTCCCGAACCGACCACGCTCGGTGGGAAAGCTTGGCAGAACACGGAAATCACCTACGCCAAGTGGCAGGGCGAGCAGAACGGGCTGACCCCCGGCTGGGACTTCAAGGTCGCTTCCCAGGGCTGGGACGCCAAGGTCGCCGGGCACGTGGAACTGGCCGCGCTCCACGAAAGCGTGGACGGGAAACTGGAATACGGTGTCGCCGAAGCCAGCGGCAAGGCGTCGGTTTTCATTGGTGCTGAAGGGAATCTGGCGGTGCAGGCCGGTGCGCACGGTGTCGGCGCGCATCTCAACGGGTTCGTCGGCGGCAAGGTCGAAGGTGAGGTCGCGGCCGATGTCGCCGGTGTCGGCGTCGGCGCGAGCGGGACGCTGCAGTACGGCCTCGGTGCACAGCTCGACGCGCAGGCCGTGTACGACGCCGGGCACGTCAAGGTCGACTTCAAGGCCGGTGCCGCGTTGGGACTTGGCTTTGGCGTCGGCGCGAAGATCGACATCGATCTGCCCAAGATGTACGAAACCGCCGAGGAGTACGGCGGCGCGGTGGTCGACGGTGTGAGTGGCGCGGCGAACGACGCCGCCAACGCCATCGGGTCCATGTGGGACGGCGCAGCATCCTTTGTGGAGGCCTGGTGATGACCATCGACAATGGACAAGACCGGATCTCACTGCCGTTCGGTTTCGACGTGCCGGACGGCTGGACCCCGGTCGACCCCGAAAAGGTCGGTGCACCCACGGCCGCGTTCGTCGCCGTGCGCCCGGATTCGGGCGGTGACTTCACGCCGAACATCATCCTGAGCGTCCGGCACCGCCCGGACGCCGCCACGATCCTCGAGATCGCCGACGAAGCCGTGCAACGGCTCGGCAGGTCGATGGCCGAGCTGGACGTCCTCAGCCGCCGGGAATTCGGCGCACCGCCGGACAACGGCGTGGCGCAGGTGCTGCGGATCGTCAGCGGGACCGGGCCGGGCACGGCCGGGCGCCGCGACCGCGTGATCGTCGAACTCGCCTGTACTTCGGCGCCGCAGCAGTCGGAGCCGGTCGTCGGTGAGTTCCAGCGGTTCGTCGCGAGCTTCCACGTGCGACCCGGTGGTTACCTGAGTTCTGTTGATACACAAGGAGAAACACAGTGAGCGTCGATCCCTACGCGGTGCCGGACATGGACGAGCTGCTGGCGCAGGTGCGGCAGCAGACCGAAGAGGTGCAGCGCATCCAGCGGACCGTGGAAGCGATGGAGATCAAGGGCCATTCGCGCGGCAACGAGGTCACGGTGGTGCTGCGCGGGGACGGCCGGTTCAGTGCCGTGGACATCGACCCGGAGGCCATTCGCCGTTACGACGCGCGGAATCTCGGGGAGATCGTGCTGGAAGCGGTGAACAACGGCCTGCAGAAACTGGCCGAGGCCAGCAACGCGAAGTTCGCCCCGGTGATCGAATCGGCGAGGTCCCTCGACTCATGACAGTTCCCGCCACGGTGAATGGTGCAGTGTCTTCGTGTCGGGTCACCGTGGTCACCCCACGCGCGCGAGTCGACGTCGTCCTGCCCCGGCAAAGCACTTTCGCCGAGCTCGTCCCGCAGCTGGTCCGGCTCGCGGCCGCGTCCGGGCAGGCGGCGGCCGACCATCCGGGCTGGGTGCTGTCCCGGCTCGGCGGCGCGCCGCTGGCGCTGGGGCTGACCGTCGCCGCCGCGCAGGTCCGCGATGGCGAGGTGCTCCACCTGACCCCGCGCGAACGCCCTCGCGGCCCGCTCCTGTTCGACGACGTCATCGACTCGATCGCCAGTGTCGCCGAGTCGGGCACGGGTGCTTGGGGACCGAAAGTCGCGCGCAAGGCGGGAATCGGCGCGGCGGTGGTGCTTCTCCTTGGTGCGGCGGCACTTCTGCAGGCGGCCGCCGCGGGAACCGTGCTGGCGCCGATCGGGACGGGCTTGCTCGCGCTGGTACTGCTGCTCGGCGGCGGTGCGCTGAGCCGCGCGTACGGCGACGCCGGTGCCGGCGCGGCCGGAGCGCTGGCCGGGGTCGGTGCCGCGCTGCTCGCCGGGATGTCGGCGTTGCCCCCGCACGCGATGGTGTCGACGACGGCGGGTTCGCTGGCCGCGGGGTTCGCCGCGGTGACGGTTTACGGGGTGCTCGCGGCGGTTTCGGTCGCCGACCGGCTGCCGTGGTTCGTCGCGGTTTCGGTGTCCTCCGGGATGGGCGCGATCACCACCGCGATCGTTTTGCTCGCCGACACGCGGCCCGAGAGCGCGGCCGGAGTGGTCGCCGTGCTCGCGACGGCGTTGGCCGCGGTGGCGCCGATGCTCGCGCTGCGGCTCGGCAGGCTGCCGCTGCCGCGGGTGCCCGACGACATGGATTCCTTCCGTGCCAACGAACAGCCTTCGCTCGGCGACGACATGGTCGGCCAGACGTCGCACGCCCAGGGGCTGCTGAACAGTCTGCTGATCGCGCTCGGGCTCGTCGTGCTGGCGTCGTCGATCGTGCTGGTCGAGTCCGGCGGCGCGTGGGAAGCCGGGCTCGTCGCGCTGCTCGGGCTGGCGTGGATGCTGCGGTCGCGCTCGTACGCGGGCACGGTGCAACGGCTGGTGCTGGTCGGGTTCGGGCTGGCGTCGCTGGTGTGCGCCGGGAGCTGGCTCGCCGCCGGCGACGCGCGCTCGATACTGTTCGCGGCCGGGTTCACGGTCGTCGTCGCCGCGGTCATCTGCCTGGTCTACGCGGGACGGGTGGCGCGTGGACACCGTTCGCCGTACTGGGCGAGGCTGCTCGACATCTCCGAGTTCCTCTGCCTGCTCTCGCTCGTGCCGATGGTCGCCATGATCGCGGGGATCTACGAGGCCGTCCGCGGCTGAGAGTTGCCACTTCGGCAACATAGTTTGCCGGTTCTCGTGGTCGTCGTGCACAGTCGGTTTTATGACGAAACGAGAGAAATACGACGTAGTGATCGTGGGCGGTGGGACGGCCGGGCTGAGCGCGGCGTTGACGCTGTCGCGGGCGCGGCGCGCGGTGCTGGTGATCGACTCCGGCTCCCCGCGCAACGCCCCGGCCGGGCACGTCCACAACTACCTGGGCCGCGAAGGCACGCCGCCGGGTGAGCTGCTGGCCATCGGCCGCGGCGAGGTCGAAGGCTACGGCGGCGAGATCGTGACCGGCAGCGCGACCTCGGCTCGCGCGCTCGAAGGTGGCTTTTTGATCAAACTCAGCCGGGTCGAGTTCGGCGACGGCGGCTCGGTGTTCGCGCGGCGCCTGCTGGTGACCACCGGCCTGACCGACGAGCTGCCCGAGGTCGCGGGGTTGGCCGAGCTGTGGGGGACCGACGTCCTGCACTGCCCGTACTGCCACGGCTGGGAAGTGCGGGACCGGGCCATCGGCATCCTCGCGACCGGGCCGATGTCGCTCCATCAGGCGCTGATGTTCCGGCAGTGGAGTGCGGACGTGACGCTGTTCCTGAACGCGACCGTCGAGCTCACCGACGAACAGGCGGAGCAGTTCGCGGCCCGCCGGATCGCCGTCGTCGACGGCCAGGTCGCCGCGGTGGAAACCGCCGGGGGCAGGCTTTCCGGCGTCCGGCTGACCTCCGGTGAAGTGTTCCCGCGCCACGCGCTGGTGGTCGCGCCGCGGTTCACCGCTCGCGCCGATGTCCTTGTCTCCCTTGGGCTTGAGGCCGTCGAGCAGGAGCTCAACGGGTTCGTCCTGGGCAGCACCGTGCCCGCCGACCCGACCGGCGCGACCGCGGTGCCCGGGGTGTGGGTGGCGGGGAACGTCACGGACTTCAAGGCCCAGGTGATCGTTTCCGCCGCCGCGGGACTGAACACGGCCGCCGCCATCAACATGGACCTCATCGACGAGGAAACCCGCGACGCCGTGGCCACCCACCGCGTTTTCGCCAAGCAAGGAGTATGAGCATGTTCGACGAACAGTCGTGGGAAGAGCGTTACCGCGAGAACACCGCCGTCTGGAGCGGAAAACCCAACCAGCAGCTCGTGGCCGAGGCGTCCGGCCTGCCGGTGGGGACCGCGCTTGATGTCGGCTGCGGCGAAGGCGGCGACACGCTCTGGCTCGCTTCGCGCGGCTGGAAGGTGACGGCCGTGGACTTCTCCACCGTCGCACTGAACCGCGCCGCCGGACACCTGGGCGACCTGGCCGAGGGCGTCGAGTGGGTGCATGCCGACCTGACCAAGTGGACCCCGGCCGCGGGGCATTTCGACCTGGTCACCGCACAATTCATGCACCTGCCGACGGCCGATCGCGAACCGCTGTTCGCCCGCTTGGCCGACGCCGTCGCGCCGGGCGGAACACTGCTGATCGTCGGCCACTGCATGAACGACCTGCACGTCGCCGCGCACCGGCCGCCGGACATGTTCTTCACCGCCGACGAGGTAGCGAAGTCGTTGGACGCCGGGCAGTGGGAGATCGTCGTCGCCGAGGAACGACCGCGACCCCCGCACGCTCACGAAGGCGAGGTCATCCACGTCGCCGACGCCATCCTCCGCGCCCGCCGCCGCTGATCTTTCTTTAGACGTCCAGGGCCAGTGGGAGGGTGCGGCGGACGGCGGCGGCGTGGCGGCCGTGGAGGGGGACGACCCGGAGGCCGAGGTCGGCGGCGCGCGGCAGGTCGCCCTGGCGGGAGCCGACGCGCAGCGTGACCTCGGGCCGTTCCTTGCCCGCTGGCGTCCGGCGCAACGTGTACGAGCACGCCGTGAAAGCGGCCGTGGGCAACGAAAGATCCAACGCGCGGCCGATGTCGTGCCGGGATCGCGGCGCGAAGCAGGCTTGCGAAGTCGCCCCGGCCGACCAAGTGCGCCAGCCGTCCGTGATCTCCGGCGTGCCCTGCCGCTCGACGCCGAGCGAAACCCGGAGTTCCTCGCCGAGTTCACCGGCTTCGAGCACAGTGCTCTCGTACCCGGCTTCGGCGAGCGTGCCCATCAGGCCGAGCGCGGCACACGCGGTACTGCGCAGCGCGCCGATTTCACCGCCACCGCGGGCGAGCGCGGCGATCGGGGCTTCGTCGGGCCGGTACCGCACGGCGAACCAGTGCGCCCGGAATGGCTCACCGTTCTCGCGCGGGACGGTCCAGGTGAGCAGTTGCGCTGTCGCGAGCGGGATGTCGGTCTGCCGGTAGGTCTCCCGCAGGATCGCTATCAGCGCGTCCGGGTCCGGCGTGACCGGCCCGGTCAGCCGCACGATCGCGGTCCAGCCGCCGTCCACCTCGGCGACGCCGAACCGGTTGCCCGCGCGGTCGACGTGCTGCCGGACGCGGACCGGCCCGACGATCCGGTGCAGCGGGTCGGTGCTGTCGCGGCGGTTGTCGTGCTGGCGCAGGCGGTGGCCGATCCAGATCAGCGCCCATCCCGCCAGATGCCGTCCGGAGATCCGGATCGACGTCGTCAGGAACGCGACGGCGGCCAGCGCGCAGATCGTGATCCACAGCGGCTGGGCGACGTGGTCGAGCCCGACCGCGAGCAGCACCGCGATTCCGGCGAGTTCCCAGATCGCGAGCTGCAGCGGACGCACCGGCAGGATCCACGCCCACGCCGAAGCGCGCTGGGGGCCGGTCGCCGTCGTCTCCTGGGTGCCGACACGAGCGTCAACGGACACGGCTCTCCCCTCTCGTGCGTGAATCCCACGGTATAGGTGACTTCCTGGTCGCTCTGCCGGAAAAATTGCCCACACGATCGGGTGAGCGCGGCGCCTAGCATCGGGGTCCAAGTCAGGTTTGGGAACTCGGGGAGCACTGGGTGTGGACACAGCGTGATCAGATCCAGGCGTACCAGTTCCTGCGCCGGAGGCTGGTTTCCGCATTGGTCGCGGCCGACGCCAACCATCCCGTTTCGCCCAGTCGACGCCTGATTCTCGGTACCTCCATCGGCCTCGGGGTCGCGTTGCTGATCACAGCCGTGTTCGGGGTGATCGGCCTGCTCAAGCCGTCGGGCGGCAAGGACTGGCTCTCCGGCGGGCACGTGATCGTCGAAGAGGGCACCGGCGCGCGGTTCGTCCTCGGGCAGGACAACGCGCTGCACCCGGCCCTCAACTACGCCTCCGCCCGGCTGCTCGCGGGCGGCAACGGCGACGGGACGGTGACGGTCCCGGCGAAGAACCTCGCCACCGCGCCGCGTGGCGCCACCGTCGGCATCGTGGGCGCGCCGGACTCGCTGCCTGCCGGTGCCGGTCTCGTGACGACGCCGTGGAACAGCTGTTCCCGCACGACTCAAGACGCGCCTTCGGGCGCCGAACCGACGTCGACGGTCCTGCTCGGCGCGGCGGCTACGGGCCGTGAGCTCGCCCGCGGCGAAGGCGTCCTCATCCGGCTGCCCGACGGCGAGCGCTACCTCGTCTCCGCCGGGCACCGGTTCCGCCTGAGCGCCGACGCGAGCGCTGTTCTCGGTTACGACCAGCGCGTGCCCGTCGTCGTCTCCGGACGCTGGCTCAACACCGTGCCCGCCGGGCGTGACCTGGGGTTCATCGGCGTTCCCGACGCCGGGCGCGCGGGCCCGCGGATCGGTGGCGAGCCGAGCAAGATCGGCCAGGTGCTGGTCGTGCGCGACTCGGTGACCTCGCCACCGACGCCCGCCGGCTACTACCTCGTGCACCGCGACGGCGTCGAGGTCATCAGCCAGACCGAAGCCGCGTTGATCATGCAGACGCCGGAAAACGGCGACGCCTACGACGGCGCGCCGGGTGAGCCGCTCGTCGTCGCCGCGGCGAACATCGCGAACGTCGCCAGGGTCGACGACCCCGGGCCGGGGGCAGGCGGCGCGGACGCCGCGGACTACCCCGAGCGCATCCCGGCGGCCGTCGCCGTCACCGGTGCGACAGTGACTGTTTGCGCGGAAGGCACCGGAACGGGCGCTTCGAGGATTACCGTGTCAGGACAAGTGCCGTTGCCAAACGGCGCGAAGAGCATTCCAGTGGTCAATCGGGCGGACGCCCGCGTGGCCGACGAGGTGTACGTGCCGCCGTCCGGTGGCGCGATCGTCGCGGACCGATCCGGGACGGGCACGGTTTATCTGGTGACGGACATGGGCATGAAATATCCGGTGGTGAACGCGCAGGCGCTAACCTCATTGGGATACGGCGCGACGGCCAAGCAACTGGTTTCCGGCGGCTTGCTGGCACTGGTGCCGACCGGCCCCGCGCTGGACCCGGTCAAGGCAGCCGGGTTCGCGGGTCCTGCCGGTGGAGCGGGCTGAAATGACGCAACTGCTCACGAAGGCGAAGGAGGGCGGACGCACCGTGGAACGTATCAAGGTGGGGGTCATCGAGGATCATCCGCTGTATCGGGAGGCCGTCGCGCGGGTTCTCGACGAGGCCGAGGACATCGAGCTGGGGGCGGTGGCCGATTCGGTGGCGCGGTTCGCGGTCTGCCGTCAGCCGGTCGGGAGCGTGATCGTGCTCGATCTCAAGCTGCGCGGGGTCGCCGACGCGGCAGCGGTGCTCGAGGTCAACGGCATGGGACACCGGGTACTGGTGGTTTCGGCGCACGCCGGGAAGAACGAGGTGCTCGGCGCGATAGCCGCGGGGGCACACGGATATCTGTCGAAGGACGCCGACGGCGAGGAGATCCTGCGCGCGATCAGGACGATCGCGGTGGGCAACACCTACGTGTCGCCGACGCTGGCCTCGATGGTCCTGAACGCGAGCCAGACGACGAACGCCGGGCCGAAGCTCGACCTGTCGAAGCGTGAGCGCGAGGTGCTGCAGCTGGTCGCGGCGGGCGAGCGGGACGTCGACATCGCGTCGATCCTCGGCATCAGCGTCCGGACCGTGCGGTCCTATCTCGACCGTATCCGGGACAAGACCGGCGAACGCCGTCGCCCGGGCCTGACCATGATCGCCATCAAAGAAGGCCTGGTCCCCGAACCCCAGCTCTGAAACCCCCGGAGAGTCCAGGGGGTTTCACGGGTTCGAGCCGGGCGCTCTCGCGCCATCCTGAACACGACGCCATCGCGGCGTGACGGGGAGGACGAGATGAGCAATCAGGTTCAAGGCATGGCCGATGTCCGGGACATGTACATGGCGCACAACATGTTCCGGCGCGAGTTCAGCCTCGTTCCGGGACTCCTGCGCGGGACGCCGGAGGGCGACACCAGCCGGTCGCGGATCGTCGGTGCCCACGTCGACCTGCTGTGCCGGATCCTGCACGCCCACCACGAGGGCGAGGACGAGTTGGTGTGGCCGAAGCTCCACGATCGCGGAGGAGCCGTGGCCGCCGAGTTGGTGCCGGTGATGGAGGGGCAGCACGCGGCGATCGAGGACGCCCTCAAGCGGGTGAACGAACTGCTGCCCGTGTGGCGGGAGACCGCTACGGAAGGGGCGAAACTCGCCGACGTCTTCGACGACCTGTACGCCCGCCTCTGCGAGCACATGAAGATGGAAGAGGACAACATCCTCCCGCTCGCGGAGAAATACATCACGGCTACCGAGTGGAACGGACTCGGCGGGCACGGGATGGCGGCCTTCTCGAAGAAGGAACTGCCCCTGTGCTTCGGCTTCGTGATGTACGAGACCGACCCGGTCGTCATCAAGACCGTGCTGAACCACATGCCGCTTCCCGCGCGGCTCCTGCTGCCCCGGATCGCGCCGCGGATGTACGCCTCCCACGCGCTTCGGGTGCACGGGACCGCCACTCCCGTCACGGCTCCCGCCGGCTGATGAGCTGTCGCCGTGAGGTGACGTGGAGCTTGGCGAAGATCTTGCTCAGATGCCATTCGACGGTGCGCGGGCTCAGGAAGAGCCGGACCGCGATCTCGGAGTTCGTGAACCCCTCGCGAACGAGCCGGGCCACCTGGGCCTCCTGGGCGGTGAGGTCGGCGCACGCTCCGGTGGTGCGCTTCCGCGCCTGAGCTCCGGTGGCCCGGAGCTCACGCGCCGCACGCGCAGCGAACACCTCCGCCCCCATCGCGGTGAAGACGTCGTGGGCGACGCGAAGGTGCTGCTGAGCCTCGCCGCGCCGTCGCTCGCGGCGCAGCCACTCGCCGTACAACAGGCTGGTGCGGGCGAACTCCCCTCGTGCCGGGGTGCGGCCGAGGCAGAGGATCGCCTCGGCGTAGGCGGGCTCCACGTCGTCGCCCTCGGCGCACAACGCCCGGCAGCGCGCCGCGAGGCCGAGCGCCCAATCCGTGCCGCTGACCCCGCTGACGCGGTCGATCCGGGCGAGCGGGCCGTGCACCTTTTCCGGACGCTTGAGGTAGCTCGCCGCCTCGATGAGTTCGACCAGCGCCGTCCACGTGACGAACCCCTCGGAGGGCGGGTGTCCAGCTGCTTCCTCCGCGGCGGCGAAGGCCTCCTCGTAGCGGCCGTGGCTGTTGAGCAGGAGTGCTTTCGTCGCCCCACCAACGGCCAGGGCGATTCCCTCGCCCCGGCGCCCCGCGTCCTCGATGCTCTCGTCACGCCTCGGGTACGAGCGGCCCTGCCATGCCGCCAGCCACAGGCCGCTGAAGGGCACCGGAGCGCTTCCGGTCGCCACCACAGCCTCGTGCAACTCCTCCTCCAGCGCCGCCGATTCGGCGAGTTCACCGGAGAGCACGTGCGTGACCGATCGGATGGACAGCGCGAACGGCAGCGTCGTGAGCGCGCCGACTTCCAGCGCAAGATGGACTTGGCGGGCGGACAACGCCCGCAGACTGTCCATGTCCCAGAGGTCCAGTGCGGCGCGGCAGGCGAACCAGAGCCAGCGCAACTCCTCGTCGTCGGTGAGATCCGGATCGCGGAAGGCTTTCAACGCGTCCTTCACGAGCGGCGCGCCGGTCGCGCACTCGTCCGCGTGCCACTGCGCGAGCCCGTCCAGGAGCAGATCGGACGCGCCGGGCGCGCCGGGTGCTCGCGGTGCGTCGCGAGCCGCTCGGGCGACCTCGCTCACGCCGTAACCCGCGGCGGCGAGCGGACCCGCGATGATCGCCGCGCCGAGTGCCTGCAGGTAGGTCTCACGGGCGAGCCGCGCGTCGACCCGCTCGAACTTCCGGCTCGCGTCGAGCAGCAGGGCGGCGGACTCGTGCCCGCGGCTTGCCGTGAACAACACCTCCGCGCGCACCAGGTCCACTCGTGCGCTCCGCGACCGGTTCGGTGGTCCGGCCTCGACCAACGCCACCAACCGCAAAGCAGCGTCGGAATCACCGGCCGCGTGCACCACCTTCGCCGCGGACAACGCCCGTTCGGCCCGCCGGTCCGCGTCCGGCGTCAACTCGGCGGCCCGCTCCAGGAACGCCGCCGCGGCAGCCATACCGCCCAGCTCTTGGGCACGGGCCGCCGAACGTTCCAGGTCGTCGGCGACAGCCTCGTCCGGGCCCGTGGCCGCGCAGGCCTGGTGCCACACCTGCCGTTCCGGGTCCGTTTCGCGGTCGGTAGCCGCCGCCAACGCCCGGTGCACGTCCCGCCGCGCGTCCGTGGACGCCGACCGGTAGACCACCGAGCGCAGCAGCGGATGGCGAAACCGCACCTGCGTCCCGATGTCCAGCAGCCCGGCATCGGCCGCCGCTTCGGCATCGGTCGGGCCGACACCGAGCAGGCCGCCCGCCCGCCACACCAGCACCGGGTCGCCCAGCGGTTCGGCCGCGGCGACCAAGAGCAGCAGCCGGGTGCCAGTGGCCAGCGGCGCGAGTTGCCGCCGGAAGCTCTCCTCGATCTGCCCGGACACCGACGTCCCCGACGACGAGCCGAACCCGCCCGCCAGATCCGCGGGACTCAACCCCTTCGGCAACTCCAGCAGCGCCAGTGGATTCCCGTGGGCCTCCGCGAGGATGCGGCGGCGGATCCGCTCGTCCACCGGTCGCCGCACGGTCGCGTCGAGCAGTGCGCGTGCCTCGTCGTCGGCCAGTCCGCCGACCGTGAGTTCCGGCAAGCCCGCCAACACCGGGACTTCGTCTTCGGACCGTGCCGCGAAGACCAACCCCACCGACTCGGAACCCAGTCGTCGCGCTACGAAGGCCAACGTCTGCGCCGACGCGCTGTCCAGCCACTGCGCGTCATCGACCACGCAGAGCAGCGGCCGCTCCCCGGCGGCCTCGGCCAGCAGCCCGAGCACCGCGAGCCCGACCAGGAACCGGTCCGGCGCGACACCGCTCCGCAATGCGAAGACCGTTTCGAGTGCGCCGCATTGCGGCGCGGGCAGCCGCTCCCGGAGGCCCAGGATCGGCCCGCACATCTGGTGCAGACCGGCGAAGGCCAGCTCGACCTCCGACTGGACCCCGGTCGCGCGAGCCACGCGGAAG
>Ga0193717_1001684_pt1 | contig 13416 bp, 13 predicted proteins | sample U2c2metaG_FD_145900 | JGI IMG/M metagenome (GOLD analysis project Ga0193717, IMG submission 145900) | Soil microbial communities from a riparian zone of the East river system, Colorado, United States - U2c2 | ecosystem: Environmental > Terrestrial > Soil > Riparian zone | place: USA: East River...
CATGTCCTGGGGAGTCTGTTGGGGCTGCCTATCAGGCTCTGAAATTCGTCTATGAATATCCTCTGGAAGGAAGGCCTCCGATGATGACCCATGTTTATGAGACGGGTGGCAGGCTGGTTGTTGCGGCGAAAGGTGGTCCGGAGCGAATCATGGAGGTTTGTAAGCTGGACCCGGCGACCGCGGCCTGTTTGCAGCAAAAAGTGGCCGGTCTGGCGGCGAAAGGATACCGGGTGCTGGGTGTGGCCTCCGTTGAGGCGCACGAGGGTGAGTTGCCGAAACGACAGGATGAATTTAATTGGCAGCTGGAAGGGTTGATCGCTTTGTTTGATCCGCCCAGGCAAAATCTGAAAGAGGTGTTTGGTAGCTGGAGGCGGGCGGGGATAAGGGTGGTGATCATTTCGGGGGATTATGCGGAGACCATATTGAATATTGCGGCTTCGGCGGGGCTGGATGTTGGGGGGGTGGCGAGGTTGAAGGGGATAGTTGACGGTTCCGGCGACTTTGGAGGTTTGGGGGGGAATGGTGATGTTGGGGACTCTGGTGGCGGGCGTTTTCTTACGGGAGAGGAGGTAACTCTTCTTAGTGATGAGCAGCTGCGGGTTGAAGTGTCGGGTGTCGACATCTATGCGCGTATGTTCCCTGATGCAAAGCTGCGAGTGGTAGAGGCGTTGAAGGCGAATGGGGATACTGTGGCTATGACGGGGGATGGCGTAAATGACGGGCCTGCATTGAAAGCTGCGGATGTCGGCATTGCCATGGGCAATAAGGGCACAGAAACGGCCAGGGAAGCGGCGGATCTTATTCTTTCCGATGACAATCTCGAGAAGATAAGCGAAGCGATCCTTCAGGGGCGGACCATTTATGAAAATTTGAAGAAGGCTATTCGCTATCTCATTACTATCCATATCCCAGTTCTTACGACCGCTTCGCTTCCGATGTTGCTGGGCTGGCGGTTCCCAACGCTCTTTACTCCGATACATGTCATTTTCCTGGAGCTTATCATGGGACCCACCTGCTCGATCTTTTATGAAAAGGAGCCTGTTGAAACGAATATCATGCGCCGGCCGCCGCGGGTAGCGCAAAAAGGTCTTTTAAACTGGGGGGAATTAGTTGTCACTGTGTTGCAAGGTATCGTGGCTGCATTTGGTCTGCTGATCTTATATTATTTTTTCATGCAGCATGGGTATCCGCTGGAATACACGCGCACTGTTGTTTTTACGACGCTGGTCTTCGATAATATCCTGCTTACTTTCGTAAACCGGTCCTACACTGAAACGCTGCGGACGACCTTGCGTTACCGGAACAACCTGGTCATTCCCGTTGTCTTGCTCTCGATAGGTTTCCTGATCGTCATTAACTTTTTACCTTTTGTCACCGATCTTTTTGGATTGACGGCTATGGCGTGGAAAGATATTGCTATTTGTCTGGCTGTTTCGGCGCTGACCATTGGCTGGTTCGAGATTTTTAAGGTGCTCCGTCAAAAAAAGAAATGACAACAATCACTTTAGCCGGTGAGGAGGCTCATTTCAACTGCGGTGGTGCTGGAGTATATTTAGAAAAACAAATTCATGAAAAAAATAATAGCGGTCTTTGATGGGCTCCGGTTCTCCAATGCTACACTGGAACAGGCGGTGGATTTGGCAAAACATCATCAGGCTCATCTTGTTGGGGTATTTCTGCCGGAGTCGGTCCATACCGGCTTCGCGGTATACGAGGCCATGGCGGGGCAAACCCGGCGTGGACAAAATACCTTGCAGCTTTTGCAGGAGGATGACAGGGCTTCAATAGAAGCGTCGGTGGAGCTTTTCGAGAGCGCCTGCCGGAAGGCGGGATTGGGACACAGCCTGCATAAGGATAAAGGTTCTGCTTTAGAAGAGCTTATTCATGAGAGTATTTTTGCCGATCTTCTTGTTATTGACAGGCAGGAGACCTTTTCTTCGATAGAAGAAAGTACGCCGGGCTGGTTTGTAAAATATGCCCTGCACAGGGTGTTGTGTCCGGTTTGGATCGCTGCGCCCAATCCCGTCAAGATAGACAAGCTGATCTTTCTTTATGACGGGAAACTTTCTTCCGTGTATGCGATGAAGCAGTTTCGCTATCTTTTTCCCGACTATTCCGTATTTAAGACAGTGGTATTCACTTTCAAGCCCGAGACGCTGAATCTTCATGTGCCGGACCACCGGCTTATCCATGAATGGATAAAAAGGCATTATCCTCATGCCGTATTCCAGACTATTCAGGGTGACCGGCATGAAGCACTGGCGGTGCTCAGGCAGCAAACGCCGGCGTTGCTGGTTACGGGTTCCTACAAGCGGTCGCAGGTGTCGATGTTTTTTGAGAAAAGTCTTACGGATGAGCTGTTGCGGGATCTGAAAATGCCTGTTTTTATTGCGCACACCTAGGACGGTGCGAACGGCGAAATATTATTATCAGTACAAATCAATGTTATGAAAAAGAATATGGGTATAAGAGACCGGTCCATCCGACAGCTGATAGCAGGGATATTCCTGATATTATGGTTGACGGATATAGTAAGGGGCACTGCAGCGATCATTATGATGATCCTGGCAGGCATATTTCTGTTGACGGGGATAACCGGGGTTTGCCCCCTGTACAGGCTATTTGGAATCGAAAGCCCGGAGTCGAAGAGTGATAATAGCCAGGAACAGGGAAGTTAAAAAACCCCTCCCGCCTGCGCGGAGAGGGGCTACTTCACCGGACTACTTTTTTGACTCTTTGGATTCGAGGGGGGTGACTCTTTGGTTTCGAAGAGAGTGACTTTTTAGTTTTCCAGGATCACTTTCAGGGCCTTTTCTTTTCCGGCGTTGCCGAATGTGTCGTAGGCTTCCAGGATCTTTGACAGCTTGAAATGATGGGTGATCAATTTTTTCGCATCCAGCTTCCGGGACTGAACTGTTTTAAAAAGCATCGGAGTGGTGACCGTATCTACAAGCCGGGTGGTGATGGTAATATTCTTGGACCAGAGTTCTTCGAGGTGAAGCACGACGCTTTTTCCATGTACGCCAACGTTGGCGATGACGCCGCCTGCGCCGATGATAGACTCGCAAAGCTCAAATGTTGCCGGTACGCCGACCGCTTCGATAGCGGTATCCACTCCTCTTCCGCCGGTAAGCGTCATGATCTTTTCCACCACATTCTCCTTACTGCTATTGAACGTGTCGGTAGCGCCGAAACTCTTTCCCACCTGCAGGCGGTTGTCGTCGAGGTCGATGAGGAAGATGCGCGCGGGGCTATAGAATTGGGCGGTCAACAGAGCGGCAAGACCTATCGGTCCTGCGCCGACTATTGCGATTGTTGAACCCGGTTCGACCTTACCATTGAGCACGCCGCATTCAAAGCCTGTGGGCAGGATGTCGCTGAGCATGACCAGCGCCTCTTCATCGGAGCCGGCAGGGATAGGATAGAGGCTATTGTCTGCAAAGGGGATGCGTACGAATTCAGCCTGGGTGCCGTCGATGAGGTTGCCCAGGATCCATCCGCCTTTTTCGCAGTGCGAATACATGCCTTTTTTACAATAGTCGCATTTGCCGCAGGAAGTAATACAGGAGATCAGGACGTGGTCGCCTTTTTTGAAAGTGGTCACGGCGCTGCCGGTTTCTTCGATAATTCCTACCCCTTCATGGCCGAGGATCCTACCCGGGGTCACCGTGGCTACGTCGCCTTTCAGAATATGGAGGTCGGTTCCGCAGATAGTAGTTTTTGTGATCCGGACTATGGCGTCGGACGGTTGCTGTATAGTTGGCTTAGGCTTTTCTTCCCAGGTTTTTTGGCCGGGTCCGTGATATACCAATCCTTTCATAAATAAATAATTTAGACCACTAATTTGAGAAAGATCGGGGGCTTTTCACATGAGGAGACTCATCCCGGGGAATGATCGATCTCATTTACCCCGCCGGTTTTTCCACGTTATTTTGGGTAAAATGATCAGTCATGAAAACCCTGGTAGTATTTTACTCTTTCTCAGGCAACAACACCATTGTAGCTGAAGATTTGAAGAAAATGGGTTCTGGTCCCACCAGTACCGGATTTATTGCTGCGAGAAAGGCCGATTCACCTATCCTGAAATGACGATGGAAGAAATGCAGTATAATGTTCGACGCCGGCTGCTCTATGGGAATCGGGTTATTAAAGAAGCAGAAGGAGTGGATCTAATGCGACCGATTCTTCTTTGGGCAGCTGCTGATCCCCATAAGGGAATAGAGCGGACAGGTACCGGCTATGGCCGTTAGCAGGAAAATGCCTGCTGCTACCCAGCCAATAATGGTCCATGGACCGGTCAATATTTTCGCTAATGATAGGTCAATAAATATGATGGCCAAAATAAGCCGGGTGATCCTGCCCAGGGTGCTGACGTTCTTTTTCATTTGAATAATTGTTGATCTATTCATGCACGCTCATGACCGGTATGGTGCTGTGTTTGGTAAATTTCTTAGACTGGCTGGTGTGGAATTCGAAGAAGCTATGTTTTTTTGGGAAAACCATGACCAGGTCGGCTTCGTGTTTACCCAGGTATTCATGGATCCCGTCTTCGACCCTTGTGTTTCGGATGTAATGAATTTCCGGGTAGAGGTCTTTGAGCTGATCTTTCCAGCTTTCGCATTGAAATGTCTTTTGTTCTTCCGACAAAACGCTGCCGGTTTCGACGGTAATGATGTCGAATCGGGAACCGAAGTATTGGCGCAAGTCTTTGAGGAGGGGCAGCGACATGGGAATGCCGGAGCCGATGTCGTCCAGATCGCAGGCCAACAGGACACGACGGAATTGGTGGAAGGTAACTCCTTCGGGCACGACAAGGACAGGATAGTTCAGGTTATGGAGCAGTAAGGAAACGGGGCTGCCGGCCAGGAATTTTTCGAAGGTGGGGCCTGAGGCGCCGAGTACAATGGCATATGGTTTTATCTCCTGGCATAGTTCTTTCATTTTGCCGGTAACACTGCCTACTTCCATTCTTATCTCTACTTTGATGCTGTGACAGGTACGTCTCCGCAGGTCGAACTGCAGCTCTTTCAGAGAATTGCTGCTGGATTCTACCATTTCTTCGTAAAGGGTTTCGGTCATGACTATGTCCGCGGAGGTTAGAGGTACTTCGATGACATGGACGAGGTGCAGGTCCGCCCTTATCGCCTGAGCGAGGTCTGCCGCGTAGCGGGCTGCATTGTTGGAACAGGCGGAGAAATTGACGGGAATGACTATGGATTTCATACTTTTCTTTTTATAAAGGTAGTTGCGGGCAGAAGTCTGGTTTATGACGGTAGTTTCAGGGTGATATGACGATGGTATTCTAATCGGAAATAATCGTAGCAATAGAGCAGACCGAGTGTGAGACTCATGATACCGATGAGCAGGTCGACGTCATAGATGGTGCTTGTCGGATCATGGGGTATGAATATGCTGAATGCGAGCAGGAGCAATCCTCCGATGAGATCGCCTCTCCAGCGACGGGCATGCCTGGCAAGAACCAGGGAACCTATAATTTTGATAAGCCCTTTGATGGCCATCCAGGGAATAATAATGAATGGGAAGATAATTAGGGTGAAGACGGGGTCCAGCAGCAGGAGGCTGCAGAAGCAAAGGTCTGCGATACTTTCCGCGATGCGCCACCTTCTTTCCCTGATATTTCCGTCGAGGACGGAAAGAGTCAGCAGCAGGAGCCCATCCAGCAGAAGGGCCAGGCCGGAATAGCGGATGACGACCAGGTAGGTGAGCGAATGGCTCAGGAAAGCGGTTGCGGCGAGCAGGAGCCAGATGCATCCTCCAACAAGGAGGAGCCTGTCGATGTGAGTACTTTTCATAACCAACTATTTTTTACAAAGCTATTGCTTTGCGGATCCTTGTTTTATGATCTGGATGGGTTAGCAGGATGATTGTCGTCAGGCGTGATTATCATGTATTCTCCTGACTATGGTCAGGTAATGGTTCGGTGTGTTCGGATATTTTTACAAGAAATCTATCATTATGCAAAAAGGAAAATATATGTCGGCCGAGGAAGCGTTGTCGGTCGTGCAGACGGGCGACAGGGTTTTTATCCATGGTAGCGCTGCCACGCCGGTGGTGCTGGTCAAGGCATTACAGGCGCGTCATGTAGAACTGCATCACGTGGAACTGGTCAGCATCACTATGATGGGGGACCTGGATTTTAATAATCCGTTATGGTGCGAGAGTTTCTTTTTCAATTCTCTTTTTGTATCGGCTAATACCAGGGAGGTGGCAAATAGCATGAATGGAGACTATGTGCCTATCTTCCTGAGCGAGATCCCTCAGCTATTCAAACGAAACATTCTGCCGATCGACGTGGCACTGATCCAGGTGTCGCCGCCGGATGCACACGGGTATTGCAGCCTTGGGACTTCTGTAGATATAGCGCGTGCTGCCGTGGATACAGCCCGTCATGTGATCGCGCAGGTGAATCCGCGGATGCCAAGAACCCATGGAGACAGCTTCCTTCATATCAGGGATATCGATGCGATGGTATTACACGAGGCAGAGCTCCCGGAGTTAAGCTATGGTCTTACTGAGAGTCCGATCATCGAGAAGATCGCGCATAATGTCGCGTCGCTGATCGAAAACGGCGCTACGCTTCAGTTGGGGATCGGTAATATCCCGGACCAGGTACTGAAAAATCTGCATGGGCATAAGGACCTGGGATTGCATACGGAAATGCTATCGGATGGTGTAATTCCGCTGATCCAGTCTGGAGTGATCAATAACCGGAAGAAGATGCTCAATGTGGGTCGTTCTGTGACCTCCTTTTTGAACGGGACGCGGAAGTTATTCGATTTTGTCGATGACAATCCGGAAGTACGGGTAATGGATATCGCATATGTCAATGATACGAGCATTATCCGGCAGAATCCAAAGGTGACGGCGATAAACAGCGCTATAGAGATCGATCTGACCGGTCAGGTCTGCGCAGATTCGATGGGTACTTATCAATATTCCGGTATTGGGGGACAGATGGATTTTATCAGGGGGGCTTCGTTATCGGAGAATGGGTTGCCGATCATAGTCATGCCTTCGATCACTTCGACTGGTATTTCGCGGATCGTGCCTTTTTTGAAGGAAGGGGCGGGGGTTGTGACGACCAGGGGGCATGTGCATTGGGTCGTGACGGAGTATGGGAAGGTGAATCTTTTTGGAAAGAATCTCAAACAGAGGGCGCAGTTGCTGATAGGGATCGCACATCCCGAGCATCGGGAGTGGCTGGAGAAGGCATTTTATAAGAGGTTTAAAGCGGCGGTGGAAGCGCGCTGATAGAGCGACTTCTGAGATGTCGGGTTTGCCGTGCAGTAATGGGGCGACTTGTGAGTGTGTCGGGGTTGCCGCGCAGTGATGGGGCTACTTGCGTGGTGTCGGTTGCCGGCCAGTGATGGGGCACCCCTGGGTGGGGGCATATGTCAAAGACGTATCGTCTTGTTTGTCAGATACTGAAAAAAGCTATCGGGCTTGCTGGCGATCTTTCAAACCGGCCCGTTTTTTCGATGAGACGGATGCGGAAGGTTACGCCAAGGATCTTATTGAATTCTTCCGGTGGGAAGGGCCAGTCTGCTGATAAATGGGTCGTTTCACTCGATGGCATTGGCAGGATCCGTTCGTGCAGATGCTGCAGGGCCTGACTGCGCAGTGCAGGATCGGTGAGCTCTTCGAATTCGCCTTGCAGGACGACGCTTTGCCAGTTGGCCATGTCACGCAGATTGTCGACTTCGAAGCATACTTTTTTATGTTTTCTCATGACCTCTACTTTTAGTCCTTCGTAGGTGTGGCAATAAATATAAGTGTCATCATAAGCATAACTTATGGGCACGACGTATACGAAGTCTCCGTCCGTGCACCCGATTCGCCCTACCACTTCTTTTTTGAGCAGCTTTTCAATCTCGGGCATGGTTAATTTTCCCAGCATAATAAATGATTTATGGTTTGAAGATAGATATGTTTACTGGCGATTTAAATGACGGAGATCAATGCCCGGAATGATAAACTTCATAATCTCATATCCGGCAATGCATCAATAAAAGTGCCCGTTTTCAGTGGGCTTCCCGCCCCAAGGCTTTTTACAAGCGGCGACCGAAGCCTGGCTTTGCGATAAGATGGACCTCCTGGAGAAAATAAATAAGGCGCTGTTGTCCAGGAAGAGCATCCCTGCGCCGGTGGAGTATATGAAGCGCATTTATGCGCATGTATACGAAAAATAAGCGGCGGCGCCGTTGCGCGTGCAGGCAGCGATCGATTGTCGCAGCGCCGTAGGTGCTATCGGGTGGGTGATCTAAAAGAGCAGGTTTTGCAATTTTTGAATGTCTTTTATATGGATTTTGCCTTCCTGGATGTCGATGAGCTTTTCGGATTTGAAGTCGCTCAGGGTTCGGATCAGGGATTCGGTGGCGGTGCCGATGTATTGAGCGACGTCTTCGCGGGAGATGGAGAGAGCCGTTGAGGCGGTGGTTTTGGATTGGGTGGCTGAGGATGAGAATTTGGCGTTGATATCAAGGAGTCCTTTTGCCACGCGTTTGCGTAAGGAGCCATAGGCAAGACTAAGCAGCCTTTCTTCTTTTTCCTGGACATTGAGGGCTATGAGCTTGATGAATTTTGCTGCTACCTGCAGGTCCTGGTACAGGGCATCCAGGAACTCATCTTTTGGGAATACTGCCAGTTCCGCATCTTCGAGTACGACGGCGGAGTCTTCATAGAGATTATTTTCCAGCAGGGAAAGGTAACCAATATAGTCGCCGGGAACATATAGATTGGTGATGTATTCCTTTCCGTCCTCATTGATACGAAAGGCCTTGATCTTCCCGCTTTTGAGCATAAAGAGGGATTTTGGTCGTTTGCCCTCCTGATAGAGGAACATTTTTTTTGACAGATCCTGTATTTCGGCTGTCTCTGCGTTGAGGCGAAGGGTCCCCGATGCGCGGAGATCGGCAATAAGCTCGCTGGCTCCTTTCTCATCGCCGGAATATTTGCCGTGTAGTATGTCGTATTTTTTTAGCCTGATCTCGATGGCGTTGAGCAGCTCGATATCGTCGAAGGGTTTCGTGATATAGTCGTCGGCGCCCATCTCCATGCCTTTACGGAAATCCGAGCGTTCGGTCTTAGCCGTAAGAAAAATGAAGGGAGTGTCGAGGGTTGAATCGTTCTTGCGCAGCAGGTGGAGGACGCCATAGCCGTCGAGCTCGGGCATCATTATATCGCAAATGATCAGTTCGGGTTTTTCCTTAAGGGCTGTTTCCACTCCTCTTTTGCCATTGGGGGCGGTGAAGACTTCGTATCCCGCAAGGGTGAGGATCTCCGCGATATTTTCCCGGATATCGTTATGGTCGTCGATTACGAGCAATCTGCGCATGAAAGTAAGATTGGGTGATTTGTTTTGTGAAACTACGAAATTTAAAAAGGTCCGGCAACTGATAAGGATCAGTGAATACCCTGATCCGGGTCATAAAAGCGGGGTCGGGGGCCTTGTAAATTGCCTACTATTTCAAGATCAACTATGGATACTACAACGGAAAAGGGGATTTTATGCAGTCATTGCGGCGAAAGATGTCCAAAAGACCCGATCCGGGAAGGAGATAGGGTCTTTTGCTGCGAGGGCTGTCTGATGGTGTTTCAGCTGCTGGACAGGAACGGTCTCTGTAATTATTACCAGCTGAACGCGCATCCGGGGATTAACCGGCGGATGGCGGTGCGCAGGGATAAATTCGCTTTTCTTGACGATGTGAAGATAGCTGCGGGGCTTGTGAGCTTTCAAAACGAGAGCGACATACATGTCCAGTTCTATTTACCCCAGATCCATTGCAGCAGCTGTCTTTACCTGCTTGAGCAGCTGCCTCACCTGGAGCCGGGGGTGATATCCTCCCGGGTCGATTTTGCGGCCAAACAGGTGTCGATGATACTGGACAGCAAATCCGTGTCGCTGCGAAAAGCGGCGGAATTGCTGACCTCGCTGGGGTATGAACCCTATATCAGCCTGAGGGATCTCGGACAGCCGAAACGGCGAGTAGATAGGGGTTTGCTGTTGCAACTGGGGATTGCCGGCTTTTGTTTTGCCAACATCATGCTGATCAGCTTTCCGGAGTACCTGGGTCTGGATCATTCCGAGCCCGCCATCCAACGGGTCTTCCGTTACCTGAACCTCCTGTTCTCCTTTCCGGTGGTCTTTTATAGTGCCCGACCTTTTTATCTGTCGGCCTGGAAGGGGTTACAGCACCGGTTCCTGAATATCGACGCCCCAATCGTACTGGCCATTTGGGTGACATTTATCCGGAGTATCATAGAAGTCGTGGCCGGCAGCGGATCGGGCTATTTCGATAGTATGGCGGGGATCGTCTTTTTTATGCTCGCGGGCCGGTTCTTACAGGACAGGACCTACCGGCGGCTGTCATTTGACCGGGACTACCGATCGTATTTTCCGGTGGCGGTGACGGCGGTGATCCAGGATAAGGCGACGGGAAAGGAGTCTGAACTTGTAAAGGCGATGCCGGACATCCGCTCGGGGGATACTTTGCGGATATTTAGCGGAGAGCTGATACCTGCTGATGGTATCCTTACGCGGGGGAAGGCTTTGATCGACTATAGTTTTGTGACAGGAGAATCGCAGGCGGTGGAAAAACAAATGGGGGAGATCGTCTATGCGGGAGGGCGGCAGACTGCCGCGGCCATCGAGATCCTGGTGGTGAAAGAAGTGGCGCAGAGTTATCTGACGCAGCTGTGGAACCGAAAGGAAAAAGGCAGATCGGACAAGGGGTCCGGTGGTGACTTCTCCTTTGTGCATCCTCTCAGCCGGTGGTTTACCTGTGTCGTCCTGGCAATTGCAGCCGGGGCTGCGGTGTATTGGGGCCTGCATGATGCGAGCCGTATATGGGGTGTGGTCACAGCGGTGCTGATCGTGGCGTGTCCCTGTGCATTGCTTCTGTCGAGCACATTTACCAATGGTAATTTATTGCGTATCCTGGGGCGGCATCATTTTTATTTGCGCAGTGCGGCGGTGATCGAAAGGGTTGCTGGCACCGATCATATAGTTTTTGATAAGACGGGAACACTTACGGAAGCGGGGAAGCAAGAGGTATCTTATACGGGGGAGAAGCTTACGGTGAAGCAGGAGTTGCTTGTTGCGACCCTGGCTGCCCAGTCGGGTCATCCGCTGAGCAGGATGCTTGCGCGGCATTTGTCGGGGGAGGAAAGTTACGGTATGATGAGGGATGATGCTGACGGGGATGTGAGTTGCAGCGTATTGAGTTTCCGGGAGACAGCGGGGCAGGGAGTGGAAGGTTTTGTGTATGGGGAAAGGGTTGTGCTCGGGTCGCTTGAATTTATGAAGAGGATGGTTGGGGATGTTGAAAAGAGTTGGCGTGCAGCAGGAGCTGGCACAAGGGTATATGTGGCCATTGGGGGAAGGGCGAAGGGTTTTTATGATATATCCAACCATTACCGGAATGGTCTGGCGGAGCTGGCGAAGGCTATCCGGGGGAAGATGTTGGTATCTGTTTTATCGGGGGACAATAACCGGGAGTCGAAAAATCTTCAGGAGGTGTTGGGGCAGGACACCATTTTGTTATTCAACCAGACGCCCAAGGGAAAAGCGAAGTATATCCAGCATTTGCAGCGCATTGGCAAACGGGTTATGATGATCGGGGATGGTCTCAATGATGCGGGGGCTTTGGACCAAAGTGATATCGGGATCGCCCTGACGGAGGACTGTAACAATTTTACGCCGGCGAGCGATGCGATCCTGCGGGCGGATGAATTGCAGCGGTTACCTGTTTTTATCCGGCTTTGCCAGGTGGGCAAGCGGATCATCCTGGCAAGTTTTATTTTATCCATTCTTTATAATCTGATCGGGTTGTCTTTTGCGGTAAGCGGGGCATTGTCGCCGCTGGTCGCGGCGATACTGATGCCGTCGAGTTCGCTGACTATTTTGCTAGTGACTTACTGCGCCAGCAATGCGGCTGCCAGGTGGCTGAGGCTTTGAGCGGCTGAGTAAAATCACGTTTAGTCCTGATCAATGTCATAGCAGGCCCGGCGGGGTCAGAATATATTTACACGTCAATTAACTGAATCTCCATTATGAGCGTCATCATTCTGTTGTTAATCGCCAGTGTCTCCGTAGCCCTGATTTTCTTAGGGGCTTTTATATGGAGTGTCCGAAACAAACAATTTGATGATGACTATGCTCCGCCGCGCAGGATCCTTTTCGATGACAAGCCGGCTATTACCCCGATCAGAACTGAGTTGGCGGCTACTGTGCCAACAGCTGAAACAAACCCAACAAATCAATAAATATGCAGGTAGAAAAATTTTATTATGACAATAAGACGGTGAAGTGGTTTGCTTATGCTGTCCTGGTCTGGGCCGTTGTGGGAATGCTGGCGGGCTTGTGGGCGTCCATTGAACTGTTCTATCCGGCTATCAATCTGGGGATGCCGGCGACGACGTTTGGCCGTATGCGACCTGTGCACACCAATGCCGTCATTTTTGCCTTTGTCGGCAACGGAATATTCATGGGTGTATATTATTCCTTACAGCGTCTTTGTAAAGCGCGGATGTTCAGCGATCTGCTGAGCAAGCTCCATTTCTGGGGCTGGCAGGCTATTATCATGACGGGGGCGATAACTCTTTGGTTGGGGAAGACCAGCGGGAAGGAATATGCGGAACTGGAATGGCCGATCGACATTGCGATAACGATAGTATGGGTAATCTTTGGTATCAATATGTTCGGAACGCTGATAAAACGCCGGGAAAAACATATTTACGTTGCGATCTGGTTTTATATTGCCACCTGGGTAACGGTGGCGATGCTGCATATCGTCAATTCGATAGAGCTGCCGGTAACGATGTGGAAGAGCTACAGCTGGTATGCGGGAGTGCAGGATGCGTTGGTCCAGTGGTGGTATGGTCACAATGCCGTGGCCTTCTTTCTGACGACGCCATACCTGGGTATGATGTATTATTTTTTGCCGAAGGCGGCTAACCGGCCGATATATTCCTACCGGCTGTCCATTATTCACTTCTGGTCGCTGATATTTATTTATATCTGGGCGGGCCCGCACCATTTATTGTACACTGCTCTGCCTGACTGGGCGCAGTCGCTGGGGGTTGTCTTTTCGGTCATGCTGATCTTCCCCAGCTGGGGTGGCATGCTGAACGGCCTGTTTACGTTGCGGGGCGCCTGGGACAAGGTAAAAGAGGAGCCGGTGCTGAAGTTTCTCGTGGTGGCTATCACCTGTTATGGTATGGCGACTTTCGAGGGGCCGATGCTTGCTCTCAAAAATGTCAACGCTATCTCTCACTTCACGGACTGGACGATTGCGCATGTGCATGTCGGTGCGCTGGGGTGGAATGGCTTTTTGACGTTTGGTGTCCTGTATTGGCTGATACCGCGGATGTGGAATACGACACTTTATTCAAAAA
>Ga0193717_1001685_pt1 | contig 13398 bp, 14 predicted proteins | sample U2c2metaG_FD_145900 | JGI IMG/M metagenome (GOLD analysis project Ga0193717, IMG submission 145900) | Soil microbial communities from a riparian zone of the East river system, Colorado, United States - U2c2 | ecosystem: Environmental > Terrestrial > Soil > Riparian zone | place: USA: East River...
CGGTAGACGGGGAATCGCTCGCGTAGTTCCGAATAGACCTCCGGCAATAGCTCGCGCGGACCCGGATGAAACGGCTCGAACTCCAGAACACTTCCGTCGGCCGACACTGTCTCTCCTCTTCATTGACGGGCGCGCGCCATCGCGCATGGGACGGCAACACCCGCTACAGGGACATGTGCGCAATAGTAGGACGCCATTTGCGCACAAAGCAAGGATCGGTAGAGTCACTCGACACCCATCATCACCGGTGGAGTGTCCCGCCAGGTGCGGGCGTACCGATCATGAGGTGAACGATGTTTTCAGCTCATGTTGCGGAGGTGGTGGTGATCACCGCACCCGACGACACCAGTCGGTACCGCACCGCCATCAGTCAGGCGCTGAACTGGTGGAACAGCGCGAGCGCGAGGCCGCAACCTTGGCGTCCCTCAGTCCGACGCCGGGAGCGCGCTGGGTGCCTTGATGGTGAGCGGCCTTCCGGCGGCGGTGAGCACACCGGGGCCGGCCTTGGTGCACAGCACTTCTAACCCGGTGTCGATGTCGACGTAGCGCTTGCCGAGCACGGTGTCGTTCTCGGCGCTCGACGTGGCCGTGGCGCCGGTCTCAAGATTCGCGGTCATCGGTTGGCCACCGCACCACAACTCGACCGGGGTCGCGGGCGGTCGCACGATGATGATCTCGATGCCACCCCCGTTGCTACGCAGCCGTTTTCCCGCTGTGAGGTCCGTCATCGGTCACCTTTCCTGGCGCGAAGGACGAGGGCGGCATCGGTTTCTGAGGCGCCTCCCGATGCACCGGTGAATGGCCCTATGCCGGGCAGTTCGACAGCCGCGCTGGCTGCTAGGCCCAGAAGTTGTACAGGGTGCGGGCGTTGAGCTCGACGATCTTGCGCGCTTCGTCGTCGGGCACATCAATGAGGTGTTCCGCCAGCAGCTTGCGAGTGTGGGGCCAGTTGGAGTCCGAGTGCGGGTAGTCGCTTTCGAACATGATGTTGTCAATGCCGATACGGTGACGCTGCTCGATTCCGGATTGATCGGAGATGAAGCATCCGTAGATGTGTTCGCGGAACAACTCCGACGGCAGCTTGTCGGCGTTGACGTCGCACCAGTACTTGTGCCGGCCCCAGGAGTAGTCGATGCGCTCCAGCAGGTAAGGCATCCATCCGATGCCGCCCTCCGACAGCGCGACCTTGACGTTCGGAAACTTGTAGAACACGTCGGACATCAGCAGGTCGACGGTGGTGATCATCGAGTTCAGCCCGAACAGCGCGATGCTGATGAACATATCGCCGTCCGGCGCGAGCCCTTGCGGCATGCCGCCAGAGCCGAAGTGCATCGATAGCGGAAGGCTGGCCTCCTCGCAGACGCGGAAAATCGGATCCCAGTGGTCGGTGTGATACGACGGCAGGCCGAGCTTGTGAGGCGCCTCGATGAACGAGATGGACTTCGCGCCCTTGGCGACCGTCCGCTCGATCTCGGCCACCGACGCCTCGACGTCCCAGAACGGGACCATCATTAACGGGATCTGGCGTTCGGGGGCATAGGCACACCACTCGTCGAGGATGAAGTCGTTGTAGGCGCTGATACACAGCTTCGCAAAGTCCTTGTCCTCGGCAGCGTGAAACGTGCTGCCTGCGAAGCCGCCAAAGTTCGGGAAGCACAGCTGGGCCCACGTGCCTTCGATGTCCATGTCCTTGATGCGGTCCCCGATGTCGTGGCAGCCCGGCAGCATGTCGTCATAGCTGCGGGGGTCCATCCCGAACTCCCGCGGGTGCTTGCCTGCGACGGCGTTGAGCGCAAAGTTGCCGGACTGCTTGCCCTCGTAGAGCCAGGTGTCGTTGCCGTCGGGCAGCTTGACGATGCGCGGAGCCACGTCGGCGTACTTGGCGGGCACCCGGTCCAGCCAGACCCGGGGGTGCTCGATGACGTGGTCATCGACGGAGATGATCTTTGCGTCGTCGGGCAGCATGTGGGTTTCCTCCTGGAAAGACTGGTACACGTGGTTTCACACCAGCCATGGACTAACTTCCCCACAGTAGAACGATAAGTGCATTTTTTGCAACGATGATGTGCCAGGATGCGCTGTGCGCAGCGCTCAGGCTCAGTCCGTGATGATCCGGAGTGCCTGCTTTGGACACGCGGTCACTGCGTCGATGACGGCGGGCTCCAATTCGCGCCCTGGGTCGGGAATCAGGATGTCAACGACGTTGTCGTCGATCAGATCGAACACTTCGGGAGCCGCTGCCACGCATAATCCGTTAGCTTCGCAGAGGTCAGGGTCGATTGTCACCTTCATGCCGAAAGTAGACCATCAAGTGCTTTTAGCGATAACTTAAGTCTCGCTTATGGCATGTCATGGGTTCCTTGTGTGGCACACTTCCCGCTGTCGCAGTATTGGGTCCGGCTGTCGATGGAACGACACCAGGTGGGAGTAGGGAATGAACGACGCAGTCATCGTCGACGTCGTCCGCCTGGCTTCGGGCAAGGGCAAGGCCGGCGGGGCGCTGTCGGGCTGTCATCCCGTCGAACTCTTGCGGAAGGTGTTGTCTTCGCTCGTCACGCGCAACGAGCTGGATCCGGCCCGTATCGATGACGTCATCGCCGGCTGTGTCGAACAGGTCGGCGAGCAGAGCTTCAACATCGCCCGCAGCGCCGCACTGGCCGCGGGCTTCCCGGAGTCCGTCCCGGCCACGACCGTCGACCGCCAGTGCGGTTCGAGCCAGCAGTCGGTGCACTTCGCGGCGCAGGGCGTGATGGCCGGCGCCTACGACGTCGTGATCGCATGCGGAGTCGAATCCATGAGCCGGGTGTCGGGGATTCCTCGATGACAGGAGGGCACGATGGCTGTTGACGACATTCTGGTGATCACCGGAGGCGCGGGCGGCATGGGCCTGACCTGTGCCCGGGCACTGGCCGATCATGGGCGCCTGCTGTTGGTGGATGTGCGCGAGGACCTGCTCGACCAGGCACACAAGGCCCTCACCGGGCAAGGGGCCGACGTCGACACGCTGCGATGCGACGTGACCTCGCTGGCTGACATCGCCGCGGTCGCCGACCGAGTAGCCGCCATGGGCCGGCTGCGCTGCCTCGTCCACACCGCGGGTGTCTCACCGGAAATGGCCGATGCGGCCACGGTGCTGGACGTGGACTTGGGCGGCTCGGTGCGCATCACCGACGCCCTGCTTCCCCTAGTCAACCCCGGCTGCTCAGCGATCCTGATCAGCTCGATCGCCGCATACAGCGACGTGCCCTCCACCGTGGAGCCGCTGCTCGACGATCCGCTGGCCGAGGGGTTCCTCGCCGCGGTCGAACAAGCCCTTGGCCAGCCGCTGGACAGCGCCACTGCCTACGTCCTTGCCAAACGGGGGGTCATCCGGCTGGCAGAAAGGCTGGCCGCGCCGTGGGGAGCCAAACGTGGACGCACGGTGTCCATCTCTCCCGGCCTGATCGACACACCCATGGGCAGGCTCGAATTGGACCGTCAGCCGATCGTTCCGGTGATGATCGAAGTGACGCCGGTCAAACGCCCGGACAGACCGCTGCCGGGGCGGCCCGAGGACATCGCCGCCGCGGTCGCCTTCCTGGAATCCGACGCCGCGGCATTCATCTCCGGTTGCGACCTCCGCGTCGACGGCGGACTCGTGGGCGCAGGCAAGCACATGATGGGAGTAGGTTGATGGCCCTGACCAGAACGGACTGGATCGACCCGGAACTCCGCGAAAGCCTAAGCGGATTCCCCGATTTCGACTTCTCGGCGACCAACATTCCCGCCATGCGCGCGGGGACCATGTTCGAGCCGCAGTCTGCCGCCGACGTCGAACGGGTCGAGCTGACCACCGAAGGCGGCGCCGTTGCGCTGTCCGTTCTGCGACCCGTCGACTCCGCCGACACGCCGCCCGTTCTGTACTGGATGCACGGCGGCGGAATGGTGATCGGCAACCGGTACATGGACGACGCCCGCCTGATCGAGTGGTGCCGCTGGTTGGGCTGTGTCTGCGTCAGCGTCGAGTACCGGCTGGCCCCCGAGGCGCCGTACCCCACGCCGCTGGACGATTGCGAGGCCGGGTTGCGCTTCATCGTCGACCATGCCGATGAACTGCGCGTCGACACGCATCGGGTCGGCATCGGTGGACGAAGTGAGGGCGGTGGACTGGCCGCGGGCCTTGCCTTGCGATGGCGCGCGGATGCGGGCATCCCGTTGGCCTTCCAGTACCTGGAGTATCCGATGCTCGACGACCGCGGCCTCACCGTGTCGAGTCAACTCGAGGGCTTGCCGATATGGAGCCGCGAATCCAACGCGTTCGGCTGGCGCAGTTATCTCGGCGAGCGGCACGGCACCGACGACGTGCCAGTGGACGCGGCGCCGGCCCGGGCCACTGAATTGAGCGGCCTACCACCGACATTCATCGGTGTCGGCACTGCAGACTGCCTGCGCGACGAGTCGATCGACTTCGCCGCGCGACTATGCCGGGCCGCCGTGCCCACGGAACTACACGTCTACGCCGGCGCGGTGCACGGGTTCGACATGTTCGCCGACACCACTGTCGCCCGGACAGCTGCACGCGACAGCGCGGACTGGCTGGCTCGCCAGTTCATCTGAGCTTCCGCCACGCGGATTGAGCACCGACAAATGCTGATCTCATGCCGCAGTTGGTTGGCGGGTTTGCGTACGCTGGTCGAGTTCGAGCCGGCGAAAGACCGGATTGGCGACGCGGCGCTTGAGCACGCGCCGCGTCTTCTTCGGACCGTCTAACGCTCGTTCCACATCAAGCCGCGCATGGTCACTGACAGGGGAATGTCCTCGACAGCGATCAATCCTTTGGGTGCGCGGCACACCCAGTCGATCGCATTGACCGCCCGACCCGCCGTCGAGATGCAGCCAGCGTCACTGGAATCGAGAACTGGATGAGAGACGTGAGTGTTTAGCTCCACTCGTGGTTCGCCCTCCACGACGACACGGTGTACGCCGGTGTGACCGTCGGGTGGGAACTCCCAGTCGGGCGCTGCGGCAGAGGTGAGCCTAGAGACGTGCTCGATGATGATCACCGGTTTGGCGTCACGGACGCCCTCGGCGGCAAACCGAACCGCGGCCATCCGTCCCGGCTCCACCGTCATCATCGTGCAGTCAATGCGTTCCGGCGTGAACCAGCGTTCGGCGCGTTGGCGCACTTCGTCGAGTTCGATGTCGAGATTGTCCGCCAGCCCGCGCACCTGACCGCCCCACATCGACACAACGACCCCAGGCAGCAATAGCATCGGCGTGTCGTGGTCCGGAGTCATTCCGAAACGACTAGTTCAAGATCTGGCCTACCGACGATTGCTCGCAACGAATGCCGCCCCACGTTGCCAGTGGAGAATTGGATTACTCTCCGCATGGTTACCCTCATCTTTTCTAGTTGGTGACGAGTGACCGCGTCGGCGATCGGATTCGTTTGTCGCAGAGGGCAAGTCCTCGCCTCGGCGGTGGCCTTCTGGTCAGGGCGCCGCAAGTCAGTAGTCAGGCATCGGCAGTGGCGAATTGTTCGAGTCGATGCCGCCATCGACGTGAAAGGTCGCGTTGGCGGTTCTTGCGGTCCATTCCGAACGCGAGAGCTCACGTGCCTGGGCTACCAACGCGCGGTCCAACTTCATCGGCCCGTCCTCTGTCAGTTGTCTCGTCGCAGCAGCAGGGCTCCCCCCGGAGTGCCGCCACCGGTGGTGACGACCGCGACCTGTGCACCGTCGACCTGGCGATCGACGGCCTCACCGCGGAGTTGGGCCATCGCCTCGGCCAGGAAGCCGAACCCATGGGTCCGCCCAGCTGAGAGCTGACCGCCGTGTGTGTTGAGCGGCAACTTCCCGTCCAGTGCGATGGTCCTGCCGCCGTCGAGGAAGTCGGCGGCCTCTCCGAGACCGCAGAACCCCAGCGCTTCAAGCCAGGAGACGGCGTTGAAGGTGAATCCGTCGTAGAGCTCGGCGACGTCGACGTCGTCAGGCCGCAGCTCAGTCCTGGTCCACAGATGCGCGGCCGGCCCAAAGACCTGCGGCTCGTGGGTGAGCGTGTCCTGGTCCCACGAGATCCGGTCGATGATCTGGGTGCCCACCGCCTCGACCAGGACCGGCGGCTTCGGCCGGTCGGCGGCCGTGTCGATCGAGGACACGATCACCGCGATCGCCCCGTCGCACGGTACGTCGCAGTCGTAGAGGCCGAACGGCGAGCTGATCATCCGCGCCGACAGATAATCCTCCATGCTGAGGGGGTCGCGGTAGATCGCGGCCGGATTGCGGATGGCGTTCGCGCGCGCGTTCAGGGCGATGGGTGCCAACGTCGAGGCGCGGTCGCCGCCATAGCGCCAGAAGTAGTGCGAGGCGTTGACCCCGATCCAATTGGCGGCCGACATGGCGCCGAATGGGGCGCGCCACTCGAACATGCCCGACGCCCCCCGACTGCCCCCGGACCGCGACGTCGCGGCTCTGGCCAGCGTGGTGTGCGTCGATTCCCACACGGTCCGGAAGCACAACACGTGCCGACACAGTCCGGCAGCGACGGCGAGCATGGCGGATACGACGCTGCCGCTCGGCCCGGGGACTTCGCCGCCACCGCTGATCCAGGTGGGCTGGAGGCGCAATGCCTCCTCGACGGCGGTGATTCCGCCCTCCGACATCCCGCCGGCCAGTCCTCCGGGATAGGTGGCCAGGCCGTCGATGTCGGCCAGGGTCAGTCCCGCGTCCTCGACGGCCCGCAGGCACGCCGTCACGGTCAGCGACAGTGGATCTACCATGAGGCGCCGCCCGATCGTCGAGCTGCCGACCCCGGTCAATGCGACCTTGTCTTCAAACTTGCTGCTGGACACCATCGGCCGCACTGCCGAGGTGAGGTCGCGTGGGCCCGGGACCTGCCCGGTCCCCGAAGCCTCGGGGTCGGGTTCGAACAGCGGGATCCACACCTCGTCGTGCTGCTCGAACACGACGCGCACCTGCATGCCGATGGCGACATCACCGGGATCACAGCCGACGATGTTCGTCGTCAATCGGGTGGACGGATCTTCGGCGATGACGACGACTGCGACCACGTAGGGCGGCGCGAATCTCGGCAGCCATTGCTGATGGTTCACGGTGAAACCGGCGACCGTCGCGCGTCCCGATACCGGCGTCATCGCCACGTCGACGCTGTGGCACTGCGGACATATCGGCTGCGGCGGGTGGTGATACCGGCGGCAGGCCTGACATCGGGCGATCCGCAGCCGACCGTCGGCTCCGCTGGTCCAGAACGGCTCGCTGCTGATGCTCGGCTGGGGCAGCGGCCGTACCACCGGCTCGGCCGGGCCGGGCTCAGTCATCACACCTCCGGTCACAACGGACTGCATTCACGCCGAACCGTAACCGTCCGGACATGTGATCAGTCGTCTCAGTAGAGGGTCACTCTACTTGCATGTACAGTGACGACCTCGAAAGAGGACAATGGATTGTCACAGCAGACAGGGATGAGGGTTCGCGTGAAGGTCAAGGACAGCGACGAGGTGGAGGCCACGCTGGCGTTGGCCATCGTCGAGAACCAGATGCTCAACGGGTCCGCGATCCGGCTCGACGCCGGCCAACGGTTCGCACCGAAGTAACGGTCGTGGACCTGGGATTCGCCGATGCCACCGCGGTGATCGCGGGCGGCACCCGCGGCATCGGACTGGCGACCGCTTTGCAGCTAGCCAGTGAAGGCTGCCGGATCGCCATCATCGGCAGGGATCGGGTGCGACTGACGGAGACCGCTAGCGCGGTAGCGGCCGCAGGCAGCCCCGAGGTAGTCGTCCTACCGGCAGACCTGACGTCGCTGCCCGAGGTCGGTGCCGTCTTCGAGACGGTTGGGTCCCGATGGGGCGCGCTCAACGTGCTGGTCAATGCGGCCGGGCCGGTAGGCGCCGGGCGCTTCGAAGACCTGGACGATGCGGGGTGGGCAGCAGCATTCGACCACGGGGTGATGTCCGCGGTGCGATGCGTGCGGGCGGCGTTGCCGCTGTTGCGCGCCGCGCCATGGGCCCGGGTGGTGAACGTGACGGCGATGTCCGTGCAGCACCAGTCGGCGGGGCTGGTGAGTTACACGGCGGCCAAGAGCGCACTGCTCAGCGTGACGAAGAACCTCGCCCGCAGTCTCGCCTGCGACGGCATCCTCGTCAACGCCGTCGCTCCGGGTCCGATTCTCACCGACTGGGCGCGACCCGTGCTCGCCGCCGCCGGGATCGAGATGGATGATCCGGTGGGCGCCTTCGGGGTGCTTGGACACGATCACGGCATGTCGGTGGACCTGGGTCGGCTCGGCCTGCCGCAGGAGGTGGCCGCCGTCATTGCGTTCTGCGCGTCACGCGCCAACACCTACATGACCGGCGCTCACCTCAACGTGGACGGTGGCAGCGACTTCCTCTGAGCGCGTTGCCTTCTCACCGGACCGTCCGTCACCGCCGCGCGGACCCGCGCGTTGCTCCGCGTCAGACCCAGATCCACCTATTGCTCCTCGCAATCTCGGCAACGTCATAGACGTTCGACAACGCGGTTGCGCCACCGCAGAAAGTGACGTTACCTGCCACTGGACTGGAACACGACAAAAAAGTACAGGCATGTCCTCTTCTGACGCACTCGATGCTAGAGTCAATCGCACATCTGATGGTCACTGATTGTGCAGCGGTCATTCTGCATCGCAGCATTGATCGATACGAGGAGGAGTTCAATGACGCCGCGATTGGGATTTCCGGTCTTCGATGGTGACAACCACATGTACGAGACCCGCGACGCGCTGACGAAGTTCTTACCGCCCCAGTACCGCGGCGCGATCCGTTACGTCGAAGTGGACGGCCGCACGAAGATCGCCACGCTGGGACAGATCAGCGACTACATCCCCAACCCGACCTTCGACAAGGTCGCCGCCCCTGGCGCCCAGGAGGACTACTTCCACAACGGCAACCCCGAAGGCAAGTCGCAACGCGAGATTCTTGGCAAGGCGATCGAGTCGACCCCCGCGATGCGCGAGCCGGCGCCGCGCCTGGCGCTGCTCGACGAACAGGGCATCGACAAGTCGATGATGTACCCCACCCTGGCGAGCCTGGTGGAAGAACGCTTCCGCGAGCACCCCGAGGCGACCCACACGATCATCCACGCGCTGAACCAGTGGCTGGACGAGACCTGGAATTTCGACTACAAGGGCCGCATCTTCACCACGCCGATCATCACCTTGCCCATCGTGGAGAAGGCCATCGACGAACTCAACTGGGTGGTCGAACGGGGTGCCCGCGCCATTCTCATCCGTCCGGCGCCGGTTCCCGGACTGCACGGTCCGCGGTCGTTCGCCCTGTCCGAGTTCGACCCGTTCTGGAAGCGAGTGGTCGAGACCGGCGTGCTGGTCATCATGCACGCATCCGACAGCGGGTACTCTCGCTACGCCAACGACTGGGAGGGCGCAGGGGAGTTCACGCCGTTCCAGTCCACGCCGTTCCGGTCCTACTACACCCTGGCCCGCAACCCGGCGGAAGACGCGGTCGCAGCACTGGCCTGCCACGGAGTCCTAACGCGGTTTCCCGAGCTCCGAATCGGCATGGTGGAGAACGGAACGACCTGGCTGCCCCGGCTCCTACAGAACCTCAGCGACACCCGCAAGAAGATGCCACAGCTCTACGGCGAGGATCCGCTGGCTGCGATTGCGCGCTGCGTGTATTTCAATCCCTTCTGGGAGGAGAACGTGGCGGAGCTCGCCAAGCTCGTGCCGATCGATCACCTGTTCTTCGGCTCGGACTACCCCCATCCCGAAGGCCTGGCCGATCCGCTCACCTACGCCGAGCGTCACCCAGAGCTGAGCGACGCAGAGATCGCCATGGTGATGGGCGGCACGCTGGCGAACATGATGCGGGTCGACGCCTGAGATGTCGACTGATCAGGGTGTGGCATCAGCCACCAAACCGCGCGACGACGGCTCCCCCATGGAGTTCAACCCGTACTCCGACAGCTTCTTCGACGATCCGTACGACACCTACCGCTGGATGCGGGACGAGGCCCCGGTGTATTACAGCGAGCGGTGGGATTTCTACGCCCTCACCCGGAACGCGGATGTCGTGGCAGCGCACCGGGACTGGGAGAGTTTCAGCAGCGCTTACGGCGTCACCCTGGACGCATTGTCGATGCACCGCAGGTTCGACGAACTCAAGATGTTGATCCTGATGGATCCGCCCGAGCACGAGCGGCTGCGCAAGCTGGTACGCCAGGTGTTCACCAAGGCCGCGATCGCCAACCTCGAGCCACTGGTGACCGACATCGTCACATCGCATGTCCAGGTGCTGGCGGGCAAGGACCACTTCGACCTGGTGGCCGACTTCGCGGCGCTGTTCCCGGTGGAGATCATCTCCTCGATGCTGGGCGTGCCGGCCGGGGAACGCCAGCAGATCCGGCTGTGGACCGACGGGTTCCTGCACCGCGAGGAGAACAACCCGTTCGCCACCGAGAGCGGCGTGGCGGCGTCGATGGCGATGGGCGAGTACTTCCTGGACCTGGCGCGGGAGAAGAGGCGCAAGCCCGACGACCTGATCATCAGCCGGCTGGTGACCGCTAGCTATGAGGACGAGACCGGGGTGACGCATCGGCTCACCGACGAAGACATCGCCACGTTCTCGGTGCTGATTGCCGCGGCAGGCAGTGAAACGGTCACCAAGCTGATGGGCAACGGCGTCATGGCCTTCCACCACAATCCCGACCAGTGGGAGCTGGTGCTCGCCGACCCCGGACTGATCCCGGGGGCGATCGAGGAGATGCTGCGCCTCAACCCGCCGTCGCAGTACCAGGGCCGGTTCACCACCCGCGACGTCACATTCGACGGCGGCACGATCCCAGCAGGGTCGCCGACCTTGCTGGTCACCGGCGCCGCGACCCGCGACCCCCGGGCCTACGACCGACCGGACGTGTTCGACATCAAGCGGGGCGGCGCCACCACGTTGGCGTTCGGATACGGCGCGCACAGCTGCCTGGGCTCGTGGCTGGCCCGCCTGGAAACCCGGGTCGCGTTGCAGCAGCTGCGCGAACGCTGGCCACGGTTCGACGTCGACACCGACGGTCTGCAACGGGTCACGATGTCCAACGTGGCGGGCTACTCCCACATCCCGGTGCACGTGCGTTGTTGACGTCCTCACCCGGCTAAAGCCGAGTGATTCCAACCCACCCACTACCTATGCGGCTGGAGAGCAGAGTTGAGGTTCACGGTTCGCAGACCGGCTAGCGCCGAGGTCTCCCCGTGCTGTCACCGCCCGTCCGGCGGCGATGTTGCGTGCAGCGTTCACGTCGGCGTTGCACTGCCCCGTGTTGCAGGCTTCGCACTCGAAAACCGCTTGGCTCTTGCGGTTACCGGGAGCGACGTGCCCGCACGCAGAGCATCGTTGCGACGTGTACGCGGCCGGGACCTGCTCGACCCGACCGTAAGCCTTGTGCTGCAATCGCGCGGCAAGCAGCCCCCAACCGCTGCGGCTGATGCCACGGTTCAGCCCGCGCTTTTGTGCGACCCGCTGGCCGGGCTGCTCGACAGTTCCACGCGCGGTGCGGGTCATCGCCCGCACGTCAAGGGCTTCGATCCTGATCGTGTCGAACCGGCGCGCAATGTCCGTGGTGACCTTTTCGACCCGGTCCTTGCGCCGGTCCGTCTCCCGCGCTTTCAGCTTCGCGATCGCCAGCTTCGTGCGGGCACGCCGGTTGGAGCCGCGCTTGGCCCGGGCCAGCCGCTGCTGCAACACCTTCAACCGCGTGCGCTCACCGTGGCTCAAGCCCGGGGCGTGCAACAGGTCGCCGGTCGACAATGCGGCCGACACCGCAACGCCACGGTCGACACCCACTACGCTGCCGTCACCCGGACCGGCGATGGGATCGGGGATGCGGGCGAAAGCGACATGCCAGCGGCCGGCCCGATCACGGGTGACCCGGTAGGACTTCACGCCCTCTGGGACCGGCCGCGAGAGACGGAAGCGCACCCAGCCCACCTTGGGCACCCACACCCGACCGAACCGGCGGTTCAGCCGCTCGACGTGGTGTGGTTTGACCGCGACCTGCCGGAATCCCCTCGTGCACACCGGCCTTACGCCACGTCGGGCGACGGTGCGTGCCGGTGAAGAAGTTGCGCATGGCCTGCGCGAAATCCCGCAACGCCTGCTGCTGCACGGTTTGCGAACCGGCCGCCAGCCAGACGTGTTCAGCCCGGGCCGCGGTCAACTGCGCGGCCTGCTCGTTGTAGTCGGGCGCGTGGCGTCCCGGCTGCCAGTGTTGCTGCTGCTCGACCGCCAGGTTCCACACATACCGGGCGTGGCGGCAATGCTCGGCCAGCGCCGCCACCTGCTCGGGAGTAGGAAGCAACCGGTATCTCGACACCCCGACAACGTAACCATTGCCACCGACAAGTTACCGAAACGAGAGGCGGCGTTTCCTCGCCCGGCTAAAGCCAGGGGTTTCCACGCCGCAAGTACCCAATGACCGCGGCGCACACCGCCGAGCCCACACCGGCACCCGACGCGTTGCCCGCCAGCATTCCCGACCTACTGGCGTTGCGCCGCGCACACGCGGACGGCGAATTTCTGGTCACCGACCACGAGCGGCTCAGCTTCGCCGAAGCCGATGAACAGTCGCAGGTGCTGGCAGATGCACTGTTGGCCAGCGGGGTGGGCAAGGGCACCAGGGTCGGGATCCTGTTCCCCAACTGCGCACAGTGGATCATCTCCTGGTTGGCCGCGGCCCGCATCGGTGCGCTGACCGTCCCGCTGTCGACCTTCGCGCCGGGCGCCGAACTCGCCCGGTTGCTGCGCCACACCGACACCCAGGTGCTGCTGATGGGCCGCTCGATCGCCGGGCGCGACCTCGTCGACCGGCTCGCCGATGCGCTGCCCGGTCTGGCCGACAGCGACGCGGCGATCGCCCTGCCCGAAGTCCCCTACCTGCGCCGCGTGCACGTCTGGCCCGAATGCGACCAGCCATGGGCAACACCGTGGCCCGGCAGTACGGGACCGGTTGTCTCCCTGACAGGTTCGGCGGAACAAGAGGTTCGGCCGGCCGACGAGCTCGTACTCGTCACGACGTCCGGGACCACGGCGCAGCCCAAATCAGTCGCACACACCCACGGCAGTCTGGTGCGCCACGCCTACGTCCTGGCGCACCACCGCGGCGTCACCGCGGCCGACCGCGTCTATTCTCCGATGCCGTTCTTCTGGGTGGGCGGGCTGACGATGGTTGTGCTGCAGGCTCTCTCGACCGGTGCGGCCGTCCTGGCCCAGGACGTGTTCGAACCCGGTGCCACGCTGGCGCTGCTCGAGCGCGAACGGGCGACCTACGTTTCGTGCTGGGCACAGGCAAGTCAGGCCATGACGGATCATCCCGACTTCGCCAAGCGCGACCTCTCCAGTGTTCGCGGCGGCACCAT
>Ga0193717_1001686_pt1 | contig 13394 bp, 13 predicted proteins | sample U2c2metaG_FD_145900 | JGI IMG/M metagenome (GOLD analysis project Ga0193717, IMG submission 145900) | Soil microbial communities from a riparian zone of the East river system, Colorado, United States - U2c2 | ecosystem: Environmental > Terrestrial > Soil > Riparian zone | place: USA: East River...
CGGCCGTAATCCGCTGCGGGAGCGGCTTCGCGGCCTCCAGTTGCGCGCGCTCTACCGAGCGGGCCGACAGACCGAAGCCCTGGAAAGCTACGGCGAGCTGCGGGCACGGCTGGCCGAGGAGCTCGGCCTGGAACCCGGCCCCGAACTGGCCGCCCTGCACCAGGCGATCCTGAAGCAGGACCCGGCGCTCGACGGGCCCGCTCCCCCGGCACGCCCGCGCACGAACTTGCCCGCTCCCCTCACCGAGCTCGTGGGCCGGGACGCCGCGGTCCGTTCCGTCGGCGCACGTGTCGGCGAAGCGCGGCTGGTGACGCTCATCGGGCCCGGGGGCGTCGGCAAGACCAGGCTGGCGGTGGAAACGGCGACCCGGCTGGTTTCCGCGACGGCGCCTGGCTGGTCGAACTCGCGGGGCTCGACAGGCAGGCCTCCCCGGAATCGTCACTCGCCGAATGGGCCGTGGAGGCCACCACGGCCGCGCTCGGCATCCACGAGGACCACACCGCGGGTCCGCTCGCCGAGCGGCTCGTCGATGCCTTGCGCACCAAGGAGATCCTGCTCGTCCTGGACAACTGCGAGCAGCTGGTGGAGCCGATGGCGGAGCTGGCCGCGCGGTGGTTGCGGGCCGCGCCAGGGTTGCGGATCCTCGCCACCAGCCAGGATCCGCTGGGGCTCACGGGAGAAACACTGTGGCCGGTTCCGCCGCTCGATGTCCCCGGTGAAGCCGTCACGGACGTGCGGGATTTCAGTGCCGTGCGGTTGTTCGTCGCCCGCGCCGCCGACAAGGTCCCCGGATTCACCCTCGACGCGGGCAACTCGGCCGCCGTAGCCGCGATCTGCCGTCGCCTGGACGGTATCCCGCTCGCGCTGGAACTGGCCGCCACCAAGGTCCGCGTGCTGGGCGTGCCCGAGTTGCTCAGCCGACTCCGCGACCGGTTCCGGCTGCTGTCCTCCGGCAATCGTGGCGCGCCACCCCGTCAGCGGACCCTGCGGGCGATGATCGACTGGAGCTGGGAGCTGCTCACCGACGCGGAGCGCATCGTGCTTCGCCGCCTGGCGGTGCACGGCGAAAGCTGCGCGCTGGAGGCCGCCGAAGCGGTGTGCGCCGGGGATGGCGTGGCGGTCGAGGACGTGCTGGAGATCCTGGCCAGGCTGGTCGACCGCTCCCTGGTCGTCGTGGACGGCACGCGGTACCGGCTGCTCGAGTCCGTCGCCCTCTACTGCATCGAACGGCTGAAGGAGGCCGGGGAGTTCGAGGAGCTGCACACTCGTCACTACGACTACTACCTCGCGCTGGCCGAACGCGCGGAAACCCGGCTGCGCGGGCCCGACCAGCGGCAGTGGCTGGAACGCCTCGACGCCGAAACGGCGAACCTGCGAAGCGCGCTCGACGGCCTGCGTCGGCGTGACGCCGCGGAACCGGCGTTACGGCTGGTCAACGCCCTGTCTTGGTACTGGTATCTGCGCGGCAAACTCGGTGAAGCCCATCGATCGCTGACAGACGCTCTGGCGATCGAAGGGGAAGCAGCCGCGATGGCTCGGGTGCGGGCCGTCTGTTGGCAGGCCGGGATGGCGGCCCTGCTCGGCGAGGAGGCCGACCTGGCGGAGCAGGCCGCCGAGGCGCTGAAACTGTTCGACGACGTGGACGACCCTGGCGGCCGGGCGCGGGCGGAGTGGTTCCTGAGCACGACCTTGACCGGCGCCGGTGATCTGACCGTCCTGCGGGAGCGGCTGGACAGCGCGCTCGCCGGTTTCCTGGCGATCGGGGACCGCTGGGGCCTCGCCGCGGCGCTGACCACCCGCGCCGGCCAAGCGCGGCCGCGAGGTGAGCTCGAAGCGGCGATGCGGGACGCGCGGCAAAGCGCGAAACTCTTTCGCGAACTCGGCGATCGGTGGGGCCGGCTCAAGGCCACGGACGTGCTGAGTTCGTTGAGCGAGATCTCGGGCGACTACGCCGATGCCGCCCGGTTGCACGAAGAGGCCCTGCGCGGCGCCGAAGAACTCGGGCTGTGGATAGAGGTCTCCTACGAGTTGTCCGGGCTGGGCCGGATAGCACTGCTGAGAGGCGAGTTCGCGGAAGCCGACGAGTACCACCGCCGCGCGCTGCGGATCGCCGCGGAGCGGTCGCACAAACGCGGTGAGCAGTTCGCCGAAATCGGCCTCGGCCTGGGCGCGAGGCGTCAGGGCAGGCTCGACGACGCCGAACGGCATCTGCTGAAGTGGCTTGATTGGTGCCGCCGGATGGACGGCGATCTGGGGGTCGCGTTGATCATGGCGGAACTCGGTTTCGTCGCCGAACAGCGCGGTGACGCGGAGAGCGCTCTGTCCCGGCACCTGGAAGGCCTTGCGGCGGCACGGAACACCGGCGACCCGCGGACGATCGCCCTTGCGCTGGAAGGACTTGCGGGCGCGCAAGCACTCGCGGGCCGTCATGACCGCGCCGCGCGGCTACTGGGCACGGCGATGGCGACCCGGGAATCCGTCGGCGCCCCGCTGCCGGAAGCCGAACGCGGTGACGTCGACCGGATTACCGCGGCCGCGAGGAAAGCCTTGGGGGAGAACACTTTTTCCGAGCAATTCGCGCGAGGAGGAAACGCGGACACCAGCGATGCGCGTCTTCTTGTTGCTTCATAAGGCGATACAACGGTTGCGCTGTGCGTAACGCCGGGATAACGTTGAGGCTCGGTTCAACCCGTAGCCGTCGTCCGCAGCCCGCGCGTTTCCCGAGGGCGGACCCGACGAACAACTGCGCTCGTTCCCGCGTTTCGTCGCTGGTCGCCGTCGAGTCCATCAGTGGATCAGCGCCGGTGTTTCAGCACAGCATGGAGGCCCAGCGTCGTGACCGTCACCAGCTCAGCCCCGGTAGCAACCGAACCTTTGCGCGTGAGCGTGCGAAGACCGCATGCCCGCACGGTTGTCGTCGAAGTGAGTGGTGCGATGGACTCGGCGACGGCGCCCCGGCTGGAAGAGCTGTTGACGAGCCGGTTGCGCAGTGCGGCGCCCTTGCTGATCCTCGATCTTTCCGGCGTGAGCTCGCTGAGTTCCGCCGCCGCCGGCGTGCTGACGCGGGCGAGTTTGCTGGCCCAGCAGCGAGGAGTGGCCCTGCGGGTCGCGCCCGGGGCGTCCCATGCGGCGATGCGGGCGCTCGACGCCGCCGGCCTGACAACTCCGCTCAGTGCGGCAGTTTGACCACGGTCACGAAGAACTCGTCGATCTGACGGACGACCTCGATGAAGCGCTCGAAGTCCACCGGCTTGGTGACGTAGGCGTTCGCGTGGAGGTCGTAGCTGCGCAGGATGTCCTCCTCCGCCTCGGACGTGGTGAGGACGGGATCGACCGGAGCGACGGCTCGGCCTTGATCTCGGCGAGCACCTCACGACCGTCCTTTTTGGGCAGGTTGAGGTCCAGTAAAATCAGCCCCGGCCTCGGCATTCCCGCATACGGTGCTTCTCCGCGCAGGAACTGCAGTGCCTCGACGCCGTCAGTGACGACGTGCAGCGAGTTGCGGATCTTGTGGTGCTCGAAGGCTTCCTGCGTCATCAGCACGTCGCCCGGGTCGTCTTCGACCAGCAGGATGTCTATGGGCGTCATCAGTGCCTCGGTCATACTTCCTCGTTCTCTTTGCTGTCACTGGGAATGTCGCCGGGCAGGCCAGCCGGAACCGGGGCGGGCACGGCTTCTTCGGGCAGTGCGGGCAAGATGAAGAAAAACCGGGTGCGCCCTTCTTCGGCTTCGGTGTCGAGCCAGATCCGGCCGCCGTGGTACTCGATGATCTTCCGGCTCATCGCCAGCCCGATCCCGGTACCCGGGTAGGCACTCTTGGCGTGCAGCCGCTGGAAGATCACGAAGATCCGCTCGGAGTACTCGGGATCGATGCCGATCCCGTTGTCCGTCACGGAGAAGATCCATTCGGCGCCTTCGCGGCGCGCGTCGACATGGACCTCCGGTGCCGCTTCGCCGCGGAACTTGATCGCGTTGTTGATCAGGTTCTGGAACACCGCCGTCAGCAGCGTGGCCTCACCCTGGACCTGGGGAAGTTCGCCGTGCGTGACGCGGGCGCCGGTCTCTTCGATGACCGGTTCCAGGTTGCCGATCGCGGTGTCGAACAGGTCGCCGGTGTCGACGACGACGTGTTCCCCGGACCGCCTTCCGACGCGCGAGAACGACAGCAGGTCGTTGATCAATGCCTGCATCCGCTTGGCGCCGTCGACGGCGAACTGGATGTACTGGTCCCCGCGCTCGTCGAGCTGCCCTTGGTAGCGGCGCTGCAGCAGCTGGCAGAAGCTCGCCACCTTGCGCAGCGGCTCCTGCAGGTCGTGCGAGGCGACGTACGCGAACTGCTCGAGATCGGAGTTGGACCGCTGCAGTTCCTGGGTGCGGGTGTCGAGCAGCGCGTGTGCCTGATGCAGCTGGCTGACCTCCTCGACGATGCGCCGGCGCATGGCCTCGATGTCGGCCCCCAGCTCGACGAGCTCCCGCGGCCCGGTGGCCTGGACATGCCGGTGGATGTCGGCCTCGGACACCGCCCTGACCTCGGCGGCGAGAGCGACGATCGGCTGTGCGATGGCACGGCGGAAGCCCAGGTAGAGGAGGACGAACAGGATCACGATCAATCCGCCGATGATGGCCAGCATCACGGTCAGGAACAGACTCGCGCCGTTCAAGCTGCTGCGAGCGTCATCACGGGCCTGGGCGAGATCGGTCCGCTGTGTGCCGAGCGCCGCCCGCACCGCGTCGAACTGTGCCTTGCCCTGGTCGGTGTCCCTGACATCGGGGACCCGGCCGGGCGAGGTCCACATGTCGGCCAGCCGCTGCCACTCGCCCGCCTTGGCCAGCACGACGTCGAGGTCGGTGCCCTCCTGGGTACCTGGCCCGGCACCCAGGTCGCGCAGTTCGGTGGCGGCCTGGATCTGCTGCTGCTTGCCCTGTTCGTAGGGCGCGAGGAAGTCGCGCTGCCCGGTGAGCAGGTAGCCCCGCACGCCGGTCTCCTGGTTGAGCAACGCCGTGGTCAGCGTGCCCGCCTGGACCAGCTGGGGATCGGTCCGGTCGACCAGTTTGCCGCGCGCGTCGCCGAGGTTGTCCAGTGCGATGACGCCGCCGGCGATCGCGACGATCAACAATGCGGCCGACACCCATCCGAGCACGGCCGCCCAGCGCCGTACCGACCATCGCCGGTCGGTGCCGGTGTCCATCTCGTTCATCAAGTCCGGTCCGTGGAGTTGTGGGTCAGCATGACGACGGCGAGATCGTCGTCGAGCGGGCCCTGGTTGAGCTGTTCGACGTCGGCGATCAGCTGGTCGAGCGCGGGATGAGCATCGCGCCGCCAGCCGGGGACGCCGCGGAGCAGCGCGGGCAGGAGCGCCGCCATGTCCTCGTGACCGAGGCGCTCGGTGCCGCCGTTGATCCGGCCCTCGAACACGCCGTCGGTGTACAGCAGCAGCGACCAGCCCGGTTCGAGCTGGACCTCCCGCCGTTGCCAGGTGGCGTCCGCGACCAGGCCGAGCGGGACACCGAGCCGGTCGCTGGGCAGTAGCTGGGCTTCGCCGTCGGCGGTGATCAGCACGGGTGGCGGATGACCGGCGAGGCACATCCGCAGCGAGCGCCGGTCGGCGGCGATGCTGACCATGCACGCGGTGGCGAAGATGGGTTCGATGCGTTCGTGCACCAGCACCCTGTCGACCGTCGCGAGGACCTCGGCTTTCGGCAGGCCCGCGAAGACACACGCCCGCCAGGCGATCCGCAGTGCCACACCGAGCGCGGCCTCGTCCGGGCCGTGCCCGCAGACGTCACCGATCATCATCTGGACGGTGCCGTCGGGCAGCTCCACGGCATCGTAGAAGTCCCCGCCGAGCAGGGCTCCGTCACGGCCGGGCCGGTAACGTGTCGCGAAGGAGAGGCTCGGATCGACCAGCAGCGGTGTGGGCAGGAGGCCACGTTCCAGCCGGCTGTTCTCGCTGGCCATGAGCTGTTGCTGCAGTAGCTGCTGCTCGACTTCCTCCGCGCGTTTGCGTTCCCACGCGTAGCGCACCGCCTTGACCAGGAGCGGCCCGTCCACCTGGTCCTTGACCAGGTAGTCCTGGGCGCCGGAGGCGACCGCGGCCACCCCGTTCAGCTCGTCGCGCTGCCCCGTCAGCACCACGACCGCGGTGTTCGGCGCGTGCTCCCGCAGCCGGGCCAGCCCGTCGAGACCGATCGCGTCGGGAAGCTGGAGGTCGAGCAGGACGCAGTCGGCGTGGATCTGCCCGCTCACCGCGGCCGCCATGGTTTCCACTCGATCCAGTGACACCGGATGGTCGCTGTCGGCGAGCATTTCCTCCACGAGCAAGGCGTCGCCGTCATCGTCCTCGATGAGCAGCACCCGCAGCTGGTGCCCCGGGGCCATCCTGGTCATCCCAGGTGCCATCACCGGAGCTCCACCGTCTTTTGCCGTCGTCCCCGCCACCACAACTCCATCACGCATGTTCCACCGAAAAGGACGCCGCGACGTACCGCAACTCCTGCGCCATGTCCCAGGGACGGGGACGGCGTTACAGGACGGGCTGCAGCACGGTACGCGGCGCGCGATCTGCAATGGCTGTGGACTCAACCGGGATCACCCTAGCGCGCCGTCAGGCCACGAAACCACAGGCTGACGGGAACGCACCCAGCGTGTTACGAACCCTGAACCAGGCGACGGGCCTTGACCCGGCGATAGCTCCAGATCAGCAGCCCCCAGACGATGAGCCCCGAAAGGATGAAACTCGAGCCCACGCTCCAGCCCGTGAACGGCAGCTGGGGAAAGACCTTGAGGCCCTGCACCACACCGATGGCCACGAGTCCCAGTCCGGCGAGGACGGACATGACGATGCGGAAGGGCGTCGCGACACTGTCCTCCGCCCCTTTCATCGCCTTGTCGCGTACCGGGTCGACGTAGCGTTCCAGCGCGGGGAACTCGGAGGCAAGCACGAGTAACCCCGCGAGCACCACCAGGAGCCCCGGTCCGGGCAAGACGAGCAGGGCGATGCCGATCAGCACGAGCAGCCCGCCGACTATCGCCAGGGTCACGCGCTTCACCTGGTTGCCAGCAGCCACCGGGTCTCCTTTTTTCGTTGGTCTATGTCCTTATTACCCGATTCTGCCAGGAGGGCCATGTTCCTACGCCGAGCGCAGGGTCAGCACGGTGATCTCGCTCGGCGCGAAAACCCGCAGCGGCGGACCCCAGAACCCGCTTCCCCGGCTCGTGTACAGCTGCGTGCGCTCACCGTGGCGGCTCAGCCCGTGCACCGACGGCTGGTCGAGCCGCACGAGATAGTGGAACGGCCAGATCTGGCCGCCGTGGGTGTGCCCGGAGACCTGCAGGTCGACACCCGCGCTCACGGCGGCGGCGATTTGCTTGGGCTGATGCGCGACGAGCAGCACCGGCGCGTCCGGATCGGTCCCGGCCAGCGCCTTGCTCAGGTTCGCGCCGTGCCCGGGAAGGTGCGACGCCTCCGCGGTGGCGTCGTCAACGCCCGCGACGACCAGCTTGTCTCCCCCGCGCTCCACGATGACGTGCTTGTTGTGCAACGGCTCCCAGCCGAGCTCGCCCATGTGGTCGAGCCAGCCCTGTGCCTCGCCGAAATACTCGTGGTTCCCGGTTACGTACACTTTGGACAGTCGCGCCCGAACCGTGCCGAGCGGCGCGGCCTGCCCACGACGTTGAACCACCGTGCCGTCGGCGATGTCCCCGGCGTGGATCGCGATATCGGCGTCCAGCTCGTTGACGGCCGCGGCCAGCTTCTCCGACCACTTGGTCCGGTTGATCGGCCCGAGATGGGTGTCGGTCACGATGACGACCCGCGTCCCGTCCAGCCCCTTGCCCAGGCGCGGGATGACGACGTCGAGGGCCTTGGTGCGCGGCAGGCGCATGGCTTCGGTGTAGCCCCAGATCACCAGGGTCACCGCCACCACCGCGATGAACACGGCCACGATCCGCGCGCGGTTCGGGTTTTCGACGCCGGCGATGGCCAGTGCCAGCCGGAGGATGTCACCCAGCAGAGTCCAGACGAACAGCACCCAGATCACGCCGAGGATGGTGTCTCCGGTGCGCGCGGCCCAATCACGCCCGTGGCGCCGGTGTCCGAGATACATCATCACCGGGAACGCGACGAGCGCGGCCGCGAACACGATCGTGCCCACCAGCACCACGGGGAATGGCCAGTCCATGGGCGAGAACACGAGCGCCCACCACGGCAGCGCGAACAGCAGGACGAGCACGGCGACGATCAGTACGCCGATCAGGACACGGCGGAACAGTTTCACGGTCGCACCTTCAGCAGGCGTTGCCGGGTTTCTTCAGCGTCTCTGACCATGATCCCGACCCTAACCGACCACCCGAAGGTGCCCTTTCCGAACGACTCGTTGATAAGAGAACGGTGGTCCGCTAACCTGACCGAGGCCTACCTTACTGGTTGGTTATCACTGCTCGACGGAGTCGCGACATGAAGGTGATCCTGTTCGGTGCCACCGGCATGGTCGGGCAAGGCGTGCTGCTGGAATGCCTGCACGATCCGGTGGTCGAGAGTGTGCTCGTCGTCGGCCGGTCGTCCACCGGGGTGGACCACGGCAAACTACGGGAAATCCTGCTGGCGGATCTCACTGATCTGACCTCGATCGAGGCGGAGCTGAGCGGGCAGGACGCGTGTTTTTTCCCGCTCGGCACCAGTTCCGCCGGGATGAGCGAAGCGGCGTACCGGAAGATCACCTACGACCTGACGCTGTCGGTCGCCGAAACGCTGGCTCGGCTCAACCCGGGCATGGTGTTCGTCTACGTCTCCGGCGCGGGTACCGACAGCAGCGAAAAGGGCCGTGTGCGCTGGGCGCGGATCAAGGGCGAGACCGAGAACGCGTTGCTCGCGCTGCCGCTGCGGGCGTACATGCTGCGGCCCGGGTACATCCATCCGGTGCACGGCGTCCGGTCGAAAACCCGGCTGTACTCGGTGATCTACACCGTCGCGACACCGCTGTACCACCTGCTGAAGCGGGTGCTGCCGAAGTACCTGATCACCACCGAGCAGCTCGGACGGTCCATGGTGCAACTGGCCGAACACGGTTCCGAGGCGCGGGTTCTGGAGAGCCCGGCCATCTACGCCATCGCCCGCTGAACAGCCATCTGTCGACAGATGGCGGTACGTGCCTCGGTATGTTGCGGGGGTGAACGAAGCTGAGCAGGCCGTGGTCATCTACACCGATGGTGCGTGTTTGGGCAATCCCGGGCCGGGCGGCTGGGGCGCGGTCCTGAAGTACGGCGACCGCGAGAAGGACATGTGCGGCGGCGAAGCGGGCGAGACGACCAACAACCGGATGGAGCTCACCGCGAAAGCCTGAAGCGGCCGGTCACGGTGATGCTGTACACGGACAGCACCTACGTCCGCAACGGCATCACCAAATGGGTCGCGGGCTGGTCGAAGAACGGCTGGATGACGTCGGCGAAACAGCCGGTCAAGAACGTCGATCTCTGGAAGCAGCTCGAAGCCGCCGTCAGCAGGCACCAGGTCGAGTGGCACTGGGTCAAGGGCCACGCCGGGCATCCCGACAACGAGCGCGCCGACCGCTTGGCCGCCCGGGGGCTGCAGGAAGCTGTCGAAGCCGCCAAATGATCGGCAATCTCCAGTGTGTGGTCCTCGACTGCCCCGACGTCCTGTCCCTCGCCCAGTTCTACCGGTCCATCGCCGGCGGCATCATCAACAAACCCGATCCCCGCTGGGACGTCTCCGCGGACTTCGCGACGCTGCACACCGGCACGGGCTTCATCCTCGCGTTCCAGCGCGCCGAAGACCATCGCCCGCCGCGCTGGCCGGATCCCGCGCATCCGCAGCAGTCCCATCTGGACTTCGCCGTGACCGACCTGGAGCAGGCGCACTCGGACGTCCTCGGGCTCGGCGCGAAGCTGCTCGACCGCGGCGAAGACGACCGCTGCTGGCGGGTTTACGCCGACCCCGCGGGCCATCCGTTCTGTCTCGTTTGGGAGTAGCCGCCCGCCCGGCCGCGCCCTTCCCGCTCAGCCCTCCAAGCCGTCCGCGAAGATGATCGGGCGCACCTCGACACCGAGTCCTTCGATGCTCGCGTCCGGGATCATCGCGGCGAGCTCGTATGCGCGTTCCTTGGTCTCGCACTCGACCAGGTAGTACCCGGCGAGGAACTCCTTGGCCTCCAGGTACGGACCGTCGGTGATCACGGGGACACCGCCGCGGACGCGGACCGTCGCGCTTTCCGTGGGGGCCGCGAGTGCGGCGGTGCTGATCATCTCGCCCGAAGCCTTGATCGTGTCCATGAGCGGGCCGTGGCCTTCCATGACGCCGTTCTTCTCCTCTTCGGACAAGGAATCCCAGATCACGGGGTTGGTGTGCATGATCAGCATGTACTTCATGTCGTCTCTCCTGAAGGCAGTCGGGATCCCGTCCGGGAACCTCATCACACCACTGGTCGGAGCCGCATCCGGGTTCTCGACATCCCCGCGTGTCAATTCCAAGTCGCGTCGAAGTTAAGAACGTGAGTCGCCCTTGCGCGGGGACGCTCGCGTGCAGTAATCGCATCATCACAACAGGAAAGAGTGGGTGCTGCTGATGATGCGATTCCCCGATTCCGGAAGACGAAGGTGGGCGGCCGCCTTGGTCGCCCTGCTCGGCTCGGGCCTCTTGGCCGGTTGTGCCGGCGAAAGCGCCGATGACGCCCTGGTGGTGTGGAGCCTGGAGAACCAGACGGACCGGGTCCGCGCGACCGAGCGGATCACTGACCGGTTCACCCAGGAGACCGGGATCGGAGTCAAGCTCGTCGCCGTCGACGAGAACCAGTTCAGCCAGCTGATCATGTCTTCGGCGGCGGCAGGCAAACTGCCCGACGTCATCGGTGCCCTGCCGCTCACCGCGACCTGGCAGATGGCGGGCAACGAACTGCTCGACGTCCAGGCGGGAAAGGAAATCGTCGACACGCTGGGGGCGTCCACCTTCTCACCCGGCGCGCTCGCGCTCACCCGCGACGGCGATCGGCAACTGGGCGTGCCTTCGGACGGCTGGGCGCAGATCCTCGTCTACCGCAAGGATCTCTTCGCCGCCGCCGGGCTCGGCGTGCCGGACACCTACGACAAGATCCGCCAAGCCGCGCAGGCGCTGCACCGCGGCAGCATGTCCGGGATCTCGATGACGACTTCGGCCGCCGACGCGGGCACCGGCCAGGCCTTCGAAGGACTCGCCGTCGCGGGTGGCTGCGAACTCGTCGGCGACGACGGCGCCATCTCGCTGGCCGATCCGCGGTGTAAGGACACGTTCCGCTTCGTCGGCGACCTCGTCGGCAAGTACTCCCCACCGGGCACCCAGGACATCGACAGCACCCGGGCGACGTATTTCGCCGGGCAGTCGGCGATGATCGTCTGGTCTTCGTATCTGCTGGACGAGCTCGGTGGCTTGCGCGACGACGTCGCGCCGTCCTGCCCCGAGTGCGCGGCCGATCCCGGCTTCCTGGCCAGGAACAGCGGGGTGGTGAGCGCGATCAGCGGGCCAGGCCACGAACCCGCGCAGTACGGCGAACTCACGTCGTGGACGGTCCCGGTCGGGTCGAAACGCGAGCAGGCCAAGCGGTTCGTCGAGTACATGATGGGCGAACAGGCCTACCCCGAGTGGCTCGGGATGGCACCGGAGGGCAAGATCCCGGCGCGCCGGGGAACGGCCGCCGACCCGGCGCTGTTCAGCAAGGCCTGGGAAAAGCTCCCGGCCGGGGTGGACAACCGCCGGCCGCTCAGCGAGATCTACCCGCCGGAGACGATCAGCGCACTGAGTCAAAGCCTGGATCGCTTCCACCGCTGGGGGTTCGCGCAAGGGCAGGGCACGCTGATGGGCGCGACGCTGGGAGAACAGCCGGTGCCCAAGGCCGTCGCGTCGATGCTCAGTGGAACCGAACCGGACGAGGCCGCCGAGAACGCCGCGGACGACGTCCGCTCGATCCAGACTTCGCTGAGGTGAGCCGCGTGAAAACCTTGCGACAGCGGGAAAACCGCGCCGGGCTGGCGTTGATCTCGCCGACGTTGCTGATCGTGCTGGCCGTCGTCGTCCTGCCGCTGCTGTGGACGGTGATCCTCGCCTTCCAGCGGATCCGGCTGCTCAATGTCCGCAGCACCGGGCTTTTCGAGAGCTACACCCTGCGCAACTTCGTCACCGTGTTCGGCTCACCGGGGTTCTGGAGCTCGATCGGGACGACCTTGACCTATGCCATCGGCGGCACGGTCCTGTCCATCGCGCTCGGGCTCGCCGCGGCGCTGGCCCTGCGGAAACCGTTTCGTGGCCGGGGTTTCCTGCGCAGCGCGATGCTGTTGCCGTACGTGGCACCGGTGGTGGCCGTCGCGTTCGTCTGGGAGGTCATGCTCAGCCCGCAGTACGGCATCATCAACGAATGGGGTGCCGGTCTGCTTGGCTGGGACCGCCCGATCGCGTTCCTCACCCAGCGCGAGACCACGATTTCGTTGCTGGGCATGGACATCCCGATCCCGGTCGCGCTGCTGACGGTGATCGCGTTCGAGGGCTGGCGGTACTTCCCGTTCGCGTTCCTGTTCCTGCTGGCCAGACTGCAGGCCGTGCCCGCCGAGTTCGAGGAGGCCGCGCTGGTCGACGGAGCCACGCCGACGCAGCGGTTCCGGCACATCATCCTGCCGCAGCTGGCTCCCGTGATCGCGCTATTGGCGATGCTGCGGTTCGTCATGAACTTCACCAAGTTCGACGACGTCTACCTGCTCACCGGTGGCGCTTCGGGCACCGACGTGGCGAGCGTGCGGGTCTACAACTTCATCACCGCCCGGTTCGACGTCGGCGCCGCCGCGGCGCAGGCACTGGTGCTCGCCGCCGTCCTGATGCTCTTTCTCGCCGTGTACCTGAAATTCTTCGCTCCCGAACCGGAGGACAAGCGGTCATGATGAACCGGGACACCTTCGAGACCAAGCTTTTCGGCGTGCTGCGGTGGGTGGTCCTCGCCGGGCTCGCGCTGGCGACGCTGTTTCCCTTCTACTACATGATCCTGCTGTCCATCCGGCCGATCGAAGACCTGTTGCGGAACCCGGGAAAGCTCTGGTTGAGCTTCTCCGAATGGACCACGTCGACCTACGAAGACGTCTTGAAATCCACGGATTCCGACGGCCAGGGAATGCTGAGCCTGCTGGGGAATTCGGCGATCGTGTCGCTCGGCACGATGGTGCTGACCCTGCTGATCTCGATTCCCGGGGCGTACGCGATCAGCAGGTTGCGGTTCTTCGGGCACAAGCAGATCCACTTCCTGTTCCTCGCGGTGTACCTGTTCCCGGCGGTGCTGCTGGCCGTGCCACTGTTCGTGCTGTTCACGAAACTCGGGCTGCGGGACTCGCTGGTCGGACTGATGATCGTCTACATCGCGCAGAC
>Ga0193717_1001687_pt1 | contig 13391 bp, 17 predicted proteins | sample U2c2metaG_FD_145900 | JGI IMG/M metagenome (GOLD analysis project Ga0193717, IMG submission 145900) | Soil microbial communities from a riparian zone of the East river system, Colorado, United States - U2c2 | ecosystem: Environmental > Terrestrial > Soil > Riparian zone | place: USA: East River...
GAAGGCCATCGACGACACCCCGCGGCCGGACGCCCTGTCCACCAACAGGCTTGCGCTGCAGAGTCCGAGATCCTGCATCGCGGGCAGGGCCGACTTGAAGACCTCGATGCCCGAGTCCACCTGGGCGGGATTGACGTTGGCCCACGTCACTCGGACTAACGCGCCCTCACCCGCCCCGTGGTCACGGTGCAGGACCGCGATCTCCCATTCATCGACGGTTGGGCTGCCGCCACCGAAGATCTCCGTAGCGCGGCTACGGACGTCCCGGACAGCCGGTTCGCTCGCGCGCATCGCGTCCTCGGACTCCCAGGCGCTGGTGGTGATGCAGCGGCCGGATGACCGGTCGGCCAACAAGGACAACCCGATGTGGCCTTCCAGGCCTTCGAGTAGGGGCATCACCTTCTCGCGAACGTAGGCAATGCCTGCGTCTACGGATGAGGGCATTGCCTCGATAGTTGTCGTTCGTGCATACACAATCTGCCTCCTCTAGACGGGGCAGCGTCTAGACGGCGCCGCCGTCGGGTCTCATCGTCCTCCGCTGCACGGCAGGTGGCAATGGATACTTGACGTAGTGAATTTCATTGCGAGGCTTCGGTTGCGGGCTCACGACGTCGCACGCCGGTGACCGCCGACCGCGGTAGCCGCCCCGCGCGGGAGTGACCCGTCAAGCGATCGCCATCGACGACGACCTCGAAGGTGAAGTTGAGCCGCATCGGCTTCGTCACCGCCTGCTGCCAGGTGGCTCGGCGTCCGTCGAGGGTCAACTCGCGCAGCGGCACGGTTTCGCCCTTGAGTGTGGCGGACCCAGTTGGCGTGCCATCGGATTCGGCGAATAGATAGACGACGGCCAGCGACCCGATCGGTGTCTTGATCGTCACGTCCCAGGTGCCCTCTACCACGCTCACTGGTGCACTCTGCTCTTCGCGCAAGCGCTCATCGCCGCCCCCTGATCTTCGCGCAAGCGCTCACTGGTGCCCTCTGCTCTTCGCGCAAGCGCTCACTGGTGCCCTCTGCTCTTCGCGCAAGCGCTCACTGGTGCCACACCGTTCCGCGACGCTCATAGGCGAACAGCGCCTCGACGGCGAGCGCCACCTCCGGTCCGTAGCTGCGCTCGAGCAGGTGCAGCGCCAGATCGAGTCCGGACGTCACGCCACCCGCGGTGACCAGATCTCCGTCGTCGACGACGCGTGCGGCGACCGCGTTGACGCCCGTGGCCTCGAGCACGTCCGTGCCGAGGTGGTGGGTGACGGCGTTGCGGCCCTCGAGCAGTCCCGCCATGGCCAGCGCGAGCGAACCGCCGCAGACGGTGGCCACCGTGACATCCGGGTTCGCGAGCGCCTGACGTATCAGGTCGACGGCGGTGGTTTCGCCGAACCGGGCGAGCAGCACGGGGATGGTGTCCACCTCGTCTGGATCGCCCTCGATCGGGCCGGAGGCGCCCGGGACGATGACGTAGCCGGCCTTCGCCGGGTCGAGCCTCGCGGTGGCGTTCAGAACCAGTCCGCGGGTGCCGCTGGTCACGGGCCGTGGCCCCTCTGCCGATACGAGTTCCACCTCGAGTTCGCCGCCGACGGTGTCGCTTCCTGCTGCGAAGACCTCGAACGGGGCGATGACGTCGAGCGGGTCGAACCCGTCGAACAATACGAATTGTGCATGCACCACGTCATCGTGGCCGGATCCGATCGAGGCGGCTAGTGGCCAGATTGCCATTACTCGATGGAATCTTGCCAGCCCTGCTAACGTCCGGCCATGCACACCGTCGCAGTTCTGGCGCTGCCCGACACCGTCGCATTCGACCTGGCCACCCCACTCGAGGTGTTCGGCCGCATTGAACTCGCCTCGGGCGAGCCGGGCTACCGAGTCGTGGTGTGCGGCACCGATCCGATGGTGACCGCGGGGCCGATGCGCATCGCGACCGATCACGGGCTCGATGCGCTTGTCGACGCGGACACCGTCATGGTGCCGGGCCGCCACGACGTGACGGCCGCGCCGCCGGATACGGCGATCGAGGCGCTTCGCGACGCCCACGCCAGGGGTGTCAGGATCGCGTCGATCTGCTCGGGCGCCTTCACCCTGGCGACCGCAGGACTGCTGGACGGCAAGCGAGCGACCACACACTGGATGGCTGCCGAGCTGTTCCGCTTCACCTATCCCGCGGTGCACCTCGACGCCGACGTGTTGTACGTCGACGAAGGCCAGGTGCTGACGTCGGCCGGCGCGTCGGCCGGCCTGGATCTGTGCCTGCACATGGTGGCCCGTGACTACGGCGCCGCAGCCGCTGCCGAGGCGGCCCGGTTGGCGGTGGCGCCGCTACACCGCAGCGGCGGTCAGGCGCAGTTCATTCTTCGGAATCGCCCGGCTGCCAACGGGATTGCCGCACGCACCGAACTCGACGAGGTACTGGCCTGGATCGAACGCGAAGCGCACCGTGAACTCGCACTTGCCGACATCGCCGTACGGGCCGCGGTCAGTGTCCGAACCCTGAACCGGCGATTCCAGGCCGAGACCGGACAGACGCCGATGCAATGGCTGACCGGAGTGCGGGTCCGCCACGCCCAGCAGCTGCTCGAGACCACGTCCCACGGCGTCGAGCGCATCGGTCATGACGTCGGGTTCGCTTCGGCCGCCAACTTCAGGGAGCAGTTCCGCAGGCTCGCGGGGGTGTCCCCGCAGAGTTATCGCAGCACCTTCCGCGAGCGCATCGCAGGCTGACGTTCAGTGGGTGGTGCGCTGATGCTTCTCGATGACCAACTGGGCCAACGGAATCCGAACCTCGGCGGGGGCCGCCGTCAGCCGCTCGGCGATACCAGTCTCCAACTCGTCGAAGAACTGCGTGACGGGCTCGGGGCGGTCGTCGTCGAGCGCGGTGGCCAGCGTCGGAAACAGTGCCGCCCGTAGGAACGCCGCCCATTGCGCGCCGTAAGCGGCTGCGTCCCGGTCGCTCTGGTACTTCTTCCAGAACCTGTCCTCGGCATCGAAGACCTCCAGGTGGACGATCGACAGTTTCTCGAATGTGCCCGACGGGGCGAAGGGCGACGTGAAGTCCTTGGCATTGCGCCCGACGATCGGTATCGACATCGCGCTCAGCTCACCCTCGGTGATGGTGCCGTCGGCCAGGAACTCGGCGAGCGTCTCGGTCATGGCGTCGAGCAGCGGTCGGAACCCGAGCTCGCCATCGTCGTCGGTGGCCAGGGTCATGACCACCAGCCGTCCGCCGGCGCTGAGCTCGCGACCGCGGAATGCCACGAACTCGTGCCAGTCGTGGGCGGCCTGCTTCGCATACGCGTTGCGCACCTTCTCGTCCTGGCTGTAGGCCGCGAACAGATGGTCCCCGACCGGCATCGGGACCCGACCCAGCCACTGCAGCGCCCATGACGACCACGCCAGGTTGATGCTGTTGGACGGCAGGATCTGGGTGTAGTACGACCGGCCGACCGCCGAGCCGAACGAGGCCGGGTCCACCTGCAGGTAGCTGTCCGGGTCGTCACTCAACGTGCGGAACAGAGCCGTGAAGTCGTTCTCCGGCACATCGGTGTGCGTCACCAGAATCGACTGCTCTGGCCGGGTGCGCTTGCGCAGCACCGCGATTGCCCCGCAGATGGGCAATACCGAGTTGTGGCCGGTCCCGGCGCCGTAGTCGGCGATGACGATGGGTCGCGGCGAGCGGGGGATCGGAACCACGTCGGCGGCCTGTTCGAAAAGCGCCATCGCCCGCTGTAATCCGGCCGCCTTGAGCCGCGACGCGGCGCTGTACCAGCCGCTGTCCTTGGACTCCGGCCGCACCACGATGCTCGATTCGGGCATCCCCAAACGGTAGCCCGTCAGACGTAGGTCCCGCCTGTCAGTTGCTCCGCGAGTTGCGTCGACATGACACACTGCGGTCCATGAGTAGCCGCACGGGCCCGCGGATCCTGACGGCGGTCGCCGTCGCAACGATGATCGCTTCGGCCGTCGGGTTCGTCGTGATGCTGATCCTCAACGCGTTCGTCCTCGACGAATACGATGCGTACGGCGAGGTGCCGGTCCCTGGTTCGAGCAGCCTGCACCTGCCCGCGGGCGATGCGACGGTCACCTTCCACACGGTGCTCATCGGCGGCGGTGGCGGCGGCCTGCCCGTCCCTCCGCTGAGGTACCGCATCACGGCGCCGGAGGGGATCGACGAGCCCAAGCTGACCGAGGACTACGGCACCACGACGACGGTGAACAACGATGCGCACGTCCGCATTGGGTATCTCCACGTGCCCGCGGATGGAACCTACGACATCGAGGTGGACGGCAACGTCAGTGCCTACCTCAACCCCACGCTGGCCTTCGGTCACGGCAGCAGCTATGGGAACGTGCCGTGGATCCTCGCCGCCGTCTTCGGCCTCGCCGTCGTTGACCTGGTCTTCGCGCGGTTCTGGGCCTCCCGGGTCAGGCGCAGCGAGTCCGCCACCGGCTACCAGCCACCGCCGATGGATTTCGGGTCCGCGCCGACGTGGTCCGCGGGTGGTTACGTACCGCCTCCCGCGCCGCCCCCGACTTACGCCCAGCCCGGCTCGTTCACCCCGAGCGACGAGGGCATCCGAGTCCAGCAGTTGAACAGCCTTGCCCGGCTGCGTGATTCGGGTGCGTTGACCGAGGACGAGTTCCAAGCCGAGAAGAAGCGACTGCTCGACGGGAGCTAGTGGCCCCTGGCCACCCATTCGTCGTAGTGCACGAGCTCGTCACCGATCTTCGTGGTGTCGCCGTGGCCGGTGTACACCACCGTCTCGCCTGGCAGCATGCCCAGGCGTTTCGAGATGGAATCGAGAATGGTCGGGAAGTCGGAGTAGGACCGTCCCGTGGCGCCGGGTCCGCCCTCGAACAGCGTGTCGCCGCTGACCACTGCGTTGAGGTCTGGCACGTACCAGCACACCGAACCGGGGGAGTGCCCCGGCGTGTGCATGGCGCGGACTTCGACCCCGCCCACGGAGAGCGTGGCGCCATCCTCGAACGAGCGGAAATCCTTGTCCGGGTGCGTCATCCGCCACAGCACGTCATCGGCGGGATGCAACAGCACCGGCGCGTCGAGCGCCTCGCCCAATTCTGGCGCCACCGTGATGTGGTCGTTGTGACCGTGGGTGCACACCACCGCCACGACGTTGCGGCCGCGGACCGCGTCGACGATCGGTTGTTCGGAGTGCGCGGCATCGAACACGATGACGTCGGAGTCGTCGCCGATCAACCAGATGTTGTTGTCGACGTCCCAGCTGCCGCCGTCGAGTTCGAACTTCCCGCTGGTAACCAGACGTTCGATGGCAACCATTAGAGGATCACCACCGAGCGCAGTACCTCGCCTGCGTGCATCTTGTGGAAGGCGTCCTCGATGCCGTCCAGTCCGATGCGTTCGGAGACGAAGCGCTCCAACGGGAGTCGGCCTTGGCGGTAGAGGCTGATCAGGGTGGGGAAGTCGCGCTCGGGCAGGCAGTCGCCGTACCAGGACGACTTCAGCGAGCCGCCTCGGGAGAAGAAGTCCACCAGCGGCATCTCCAGTGTCATCTCCGGCGTCGGCACACCCACCAGCACCACCGTGCCTGCCAGGTCGCGGGCGTAGAACGCCTGCTTCCACGTCTCGGGCCGCCCGACCGCGTCGATCACGACGTCGGCTCCGTTGCCGTCGGTGAGGTCCTGAATGGTCTCGACGACGTCGAATTCCTTGGCGTTGATGGTGTGGGTGGCGCCAAAGTCGCGAGCCCAGTTCAGCTTCTTGTCGTCCATGTCGACGGCGATGATCTTCTTCGCGCCCACCAGTGCGGCGCCCGCGATGGCCGCATCACCGACACCGCCGCATCCGATCACCGCGACGGTGTCATCGCGGCTGACGTTGCCGGTGTTGATGGCCGCGCCGATGCCTGCCATCAGGCCGCAGCCAAGCAGGCCGGCCACCGCCGGGTCGGCTTCGGGGTCGACCTTGGTGCACTGGCCTTCGTGGACGAGGGTCTTGTCGGCGAACGCGCCGACGCCCAGGGCGGGGGTGAGTTCGGTGCCGTCGGTCAGGGTCATCTTCTGGGCGGCGTTGTGGGTGTTGAAGCACAGGTGTGGGCGGCCGCGTTTGCAGGCCCGGCACCGCCCGCAGACGGCGCGCCAGTTCAGGATGACGAAGTCACCGACCTCGACGTTGGTGACGCCGTCGCCGATGGCTTCGACGGTGCCAGAAGCTTCGTGTCCGAGCAGGAACGGGTACTCGTCGTTGATACCGCCCTCGCGGTAGGTCAGGTCGGTGTGGCAGACGCCGCACGCGATGATGTCGACCACCACCTCGCCCGGACCCGGATCGGGAATCACGATCTCCACCAACTCCACGGGCTGCTTCTTGGACCGCGAAATCACACCACGCACTGTCTGACTCATGGCTACAACTTAAGGGGTGCCGCCACGCCGATAGCAGGAGGTTTGGTAGCGGCCCAGTTCCGTTCATGGCGAGCAAAGTTTGATCGTTTGCCATCTGCAGTGCCAACGGTATGCGTTGACTGTGGTGGCGAAGTCGACCAACGAAAAGTGAGGGATACCAGTTGATGATTCGCGCCACCGTGGGTTGCCGGTCACCGCCGCCAGCCGCTGCCGCAAGATTTGCCCCGCTAAAGCGTGGTTGGCACGAACCCGTTGAACCCCCATTCGACCTGAGATACGTGTCTGCCTGCCACCCGATCGGGTGGCAGGCAGGACGGGTGATGCCCGCCCTCTTCCTCTCCCACGGCGCACCACCACTGGTCGACGATGCGACGTGGGTGGCGGAACTCGAGGCGTGGGCGGCCGGCCTACCCAGGCAGGAGGCCATCCTGGTGGTATCGGCACACTGGGAGTGCGCGCCGCTCACCATCGGTTCGACGTCTGCGAACCCCCCCGACATATGACTTCTGGGGCTTTCCCGAGCACTACTACGAGGTGACCTACGACGCGCCGGGAGCTGCCGAGTTGTCGGCCAGGGTCGAGGCCATGATGCCCGACGGCGACCCGGCGCCCGATGCCACGCCGCCGGGCATGCCGTATGCGCATCCGACCATCGAGCACTTCGCTCCGCTGTTCGTCGCGCTCGGCGCGTCGGGTGACCCGGGGCAGGTGCCCGAACAGGTGGTCGACGGTTTCTGGATGGGGCTGGCCAAGCGGTCGATTCAGCTGGTGTGATGAAGGCGAGGACGCCATGAACCCACTCACCGACTCCCGTGCTCGTGCCACGGCCGCAGCCGACGTGCTCGCCGCGGCCCGTGTCGCTCACGGCCGCCGCGACTGGCAGGCCAGTTACAGCGGCTTCACTCAGGCCAGCGAGCTGGGCCCGCTGGGCACCGACGATCTCGATGCGATGGCGACGGCGGCGTGGCGATTGGGGCACGTGAAGGAATCGGTTCGCCTCGCCGAGTTGGTGTTCGGGCAGCTGGCGCGAAGGGATCCCACCGCCGCGGCAATGAAGGCCGCTGAGGTCGCGTTGGCCTGGTTCACTCGCGGTGACGTCAACATCGGCCAGGGCTGGCTGAGCCGCGCCCGGCGGCTGCTCGACGGTGCACCCGACGGTGCGGCGCACGGCTACCTCGCGTATCTGGATGCCATTCACGCGGTGTTCACTCGGAACGTCGACGACGTCCCCGAGCGGGTTCGGATACTGCGGGAGCTGAGTGCCCGGCTCGACGATCCGGCGCTGACCACGCTTGCGCTCGTCGCGCAGGGGATCGGTGCGATGCTGGACGGGCGGATGCGCGAGGCGTACGAGGTGATCGACGAGGCCATGCTGGCGCTGCTCGCCGACCAGGTGCCCATTGAGTGGGCGGGCGAGATCTACTGCATCGTGCTGCATCACTGCCACATCGTGGCCGACCTACCGAGGATGCGGGCGTGGACCCAGTCGATGGAGCAGTGGTGCGACCTCGGAGGCTCGGCCACCTACGGCGGCGTCTGCGAGGTGCACAGGTTGCAATTGCAGGACGGAACCGACGACTACCGGCAGATCGAGGATCGGCTCTTCACCGTCAGCAGCAAGCTCGAGCCGATCAACAGCTGGGCAGCCGCAGAGGGCTTCTACCAACTCGGTGAGGTGCGCAGGCTGCTCGGGGACGCCGACGGTGCGCAGGCGGCGTTCGCCAAGACACGCGCACTCGGTAACGAGCCACAGCCCGGCGAGGCGCTCTTGCAGTGCGGACAGGGTGACAAACAGGCCGCATGGACCGCGCTGCGGCTAACCCTCGTCGGACAGCGCGGCATCGACAGGATGCGCACCCTGCGCGGCGCCATTCACGTCGCGTTGGCCCGCGACCAGCTCGATGAGGCCGAAAGTCATTGTCGCGAACTGGAAGCCGGCGCCGCGTCGTACGGGACACCCGGTTTCAAGGCGTGGGCGGCACATGCCAGGGGATCCGTACTCGTCCGACGGGATAAGTTCGGTGCCGCACTCGACTCGCTGATGGCGGCGCTACCGGAATATCGGTCGCAGCAGTGCCGGTACGAGCTGGCAGAGGTCTACGAGTGGATGGCACTGGCGCACCGCGGGCTCGATGATGAGGCCACCGCGGCTGCGGACGTGGCCACCGCACTGAGCATCTACGATCAACTCGGAGTTGAACCGGCCGGGATATGTGGCACCTCGACGCCGGGGCTGCTCACCAGGCGTGAACTCGAGGTGCTCTCGCGGATCGCCGCTGGCGCGTCGAATCGGCAAGTGGCCCAGCAGATGTTCATCAGCGAGAAGACGGTCAGCCGACATCTGGCCAATGTGTACGCGAAGCTCGACGTCTCGTCGCGTACTGCCGCGGTGGCGTGGGCACGCCAACACAACGTGCTCTGATCCGACGTGCCTGACCCGGCCTGCACCTTTTGACCCATCCCGCCGCACGGAAATGCATGATTCGTCGGATGCTCCAGCATGTCTCGCACGCTTAGCGTTTCGAGTCATGACCACACTCGAATTCGAACCGGCCACCGGGCTTGCCAAGACGCAGCAGTTCGCCGCGCGCATCTCGGGCGCCATCGACAGCGCCAGCGTGGCCCTCCTGCTCAGCATCGGACATCAGACCGCATTGTTCGACACGCTGGCCGAGCTTCCGCCGGCCACCAGCGTCCAGGTGGCCGACGCCGCGGGGCTCGACGAGCGCTACGTGCGGGAGTGGCTCGCGGGGGTGGTGTCCGCCCAGATCGTCGATTACGACGCAGCGACCCAGACGTACGCACTTCCCTCGGAACACGCCGCCGCGCTGATTCGCGCTGCGGGACCGGGGAATCTGGCACGTATCGCACAGTTCATCCCGCTGCTCGCCGAGGTGGAGCAGAAGATGATCGGCTGCTTTCGCGCTGGTGGCGGGCTGGCCTATACGGACTATCCGCGGTTCCACCGGCTGATGGCTGAGCACAGCGGTGAGGTGTTCGACGCCGCACTCGTCGACGTCGTTCTTCCGCTCATCGACGGCCTGCCCGAACGACTGCGGGACGGCATCGACGTCGCCGACATCGGTTGCGGCAGTGGGCATGCCATCAATGTGATGGCCCAGGCCTATCCGGCCAGCCGGTTCACCGGCATCGACTTCTCGGTCGAGGGCGTCACGACGGCATTGGCGGAAGCCCGCAGGGTCGGAACGACCAACGCGTCTTTCCTCGCGCGGGACGTGGCCGAGCTCGACATCGCCGGCGCCTACGACGTGATCACTGCGTTCGACGCGATCCACGACCAGGCGCAGCCGGCCGCCGTGCTGGCCAACATCCACCGCGCGCTCCGACCGGGGGGCACCCTTCTGATGGTCGACATCAAGGGGTCCAGCAATTTAGAGGACAACGTGGGTGTCCCGATGGCGCCCTACCTATACACGGTGTCGACGATGCACTGCACGAGCGTGTCGCTCGGTCTCGGCGGGGCTGGGCTCGGCACGGTGTGGGGTCGCCAACTGGCCACGTCGATGCTCGCGGAGGCGGGCTTCCGCGACGTGGCGGTCTGCGAAGTCGAGACCGACCCGATGAATCTCTACTACATCGCACGCACGTAGCGGCAACAGGCCGCAACGAAAGGTACCCGCCATCAAATCCGGTGGCTGGACAATTGGTAACAGGAAGGGAGCGAACGATGCCGTTCGTCAATGTGAAGGTAATCGAAGGGGTGTTCTCTTCGGATCAGAAGCAGGACATCGTGCGGAAGGTGACCGACGCCCTGGTCGAGATCGAGGGCGAGAACATGCGCCCGGTGACCTGGGTGGTGGTCGAAGAGGTCGCCAGCGGCGACTGGGGCATCGGTGGAACGCCGCTGCACACTGCCGACGTCAAGGCACTCGCGGCGGGTCAACCGGTCAGCTAGCGCCCGGCGGATGAGCCCGCTGGAAGTCCTGTCGAAATGGGCAGTCACTAACATCGCGCGGGTGAGCCCACTCGACGTCGTATCGGAATGGCCGGTCCCGGCCGTCGCAGCAGCGGCGGTCGGGCCGTCCGGCGTTTTGGCCCAGTACGGGGACGTCGACCGGCGGTTCGCGCTGGCGTCGGTGACCAAGCCGCTCGTCGCGCGGGCCGCGCAGGTTGCCATCGAGGAGGGCGTCGTCGAGCTCGACACGCCCGCGGGACCGCCGGGGTCGACGGTCCGCCACCTGCTCGCCCATGCCTCGGGGCTGTCCATGCGGACGGGCGAGGTCCAGGCCGAGCCGGGTAAGCGGCGGATCTACTCGAACTACGGCTTCGGGGTGCTCGCCGAGAGCGTGCAGCGGGGGTCGGACATCGAGTTCACCGAGTACCTGCGGCAAGCGGTGTTCGAGCCGCTGAAGATGTCGTCGTCGAGCCTGGTGGGCGGCGCCGAGGTCGCCGGATTCGGCGGGGAGTCGACGGTGGCCGACCTCGTCACCTTCGCCACGGAGCTGTTGAGGCCCGCGTTGGTGTCGCCGCAGCTGCACGCCGAGGCGACAACGGTGCAGTTCCCCGGGTTGGCAGGGGTGCTGCCGGGCTTTGGAGTTCAGCGGCCCAACGACTGGGGGTTGGGCTTCGAGCTCCGGAACGGGAAATCGCCGCACTGGACCGGCTCGCAGAATTCCGGGTCGACGTTCGGGCACTTCGGTCAGGCGGGCACGTTTGTGTGGGTCGATCCGGCCGCTGACCTGGCCTTGGTGGTACTCACCGACCGTGACTTCGGCGACTGGACCTACCCGCTGTGGCCTGCGCTCTCTGATGGAGTACTGAGAGAATTCGGAGCACACTAGCGCAACAGGCGCCCCACAAGGCACAATGGACACGCACGACACAACTGCATCGTTACCTTTCGCAAACACCAGGTCGTTGGGGAAGACGTCCCTAGTGGAAGCCGAAGGAGCAGATGATGCGTGCGTCGAACCAGTTTGCCGACGCGACGACCGGTGTGGTCTATGTCCACGCCTCGCCCGCGGCGGTATGTCCACATGTCGAGTGGGCGCTTTCGTCGGCCCTGTCGGCGCGCGCCAACCTGAAGTGGACGCCACAACCGGCCATGCCGGCGCAGCTGCGTGCCATCACCAACTGGCGTGGGCCCGTCGGGACCGGTGCCCAGTTGGCCAGCGCGCTGCGCTCTTGGTCGGTGCTGCGCTTCGAGGTGACCGAGGATCCAAGTGAAGGCGTCGACGGCTACCGCTGGTGCCACACCCCGCAACTCGGCTTGTGGAGCGGAGTCATGAGCGCCAACGGCGACGTGATGGTCGGCGAGATGCGGTTGCGTTCGATGATGTCTTCGGGCGCTGACGCCCTTGCCGCCGAATTGGATACGGTGCTCGGCACCGCATGGGACGAAGCATTGGAGCCCTACCGCGGTGGCGGCGACACGGGCGAGCTCAGCTGGCTGAACCGCGGAGTCGGGTAGCCGACGACGTTGGACCGCGGAGTCGGGTAGCCGACGACGTTGGACCGCGGAGTCGGGTAGCCGACGACATTGGACCGCGGAGTCGGGTAGCCGACGACATTGGACCGCGGAGTCGGGTAGCCGACGACGATCGGTATCCGCACGGCGGTCCTGAGTTGGGACCGCCGGCGTATTTGGTTGTCCATCGACTCAAGAATGTGGGCAAACTGGCAATTTCCTGTGGGGCTTGTGCGTAACGTTTGTTGGCTACGGCCACGCGCCCGAGTGAAAGGAATTCCTACGACGACCCTATAGAACCTCCGACTGCGGCTTTCTTAACCGGAGCCGGAGGAGGAAGGACTCCCAATGTCAATCACCACTGCTACCCACAAGACGCTGGTTGCCTGCTCGGCAGCGACGATCAGCGCAATCGGCCTGGTCATGGGCTCCGAAGCAGCGCAGGCGCTCCCATCGGTCCCGCTCGCCCCGGTCTGCACCTTCAGCGGAAACTACGTGCTCAACCAATCCAACGGTTTCCGCGTGGAATTCCCTTGGAACGGTTCATCGGCGTCAGGGACGGCGATCGCCTACGGAAACGACCAGAAGCCGTCGAACACCGGCCCCGTTACCGGTGGTGTCGCGTCGGACAACACCGTCAACTTCACCGTTGATTGGACCGGCGCTTCGTATGGGCAGTACAACTCAGGCCCAATTGATTCGCGCGGCATGGTCACCGGAACCACCCGGGACCTGGGTTCGCCTGGGTCGACGGCGAATTGGACTTCGGTGACGCCCCTTGCGTGTGCCGAGGCCCCACCACCCAAACCGGCGGAGCCGCCCAAACCGGCGGAGCCCAAGCCGGCTGAACCGGCAGCCGTAGTGGTGCCCACCGCCACCGTGAACGCCGATGTCGACGTCTACGACGCGCCGGGCGGTGACGGAAACATCGTCGGTGTGCTGCGAAAGGACGCTGTCGTGAAGGTGGTCAAGCCGTGCAAGTCGGATGACTGGTGCGCGCTGGCTGACGGGCGCTTTGCGTGGGGAGAATTCTTCACGAACAACTGACCAGAGCTCAACCGCCGACCGACAGGTGCACACGCACCACGTCGCCGTCTTCGATGTGCCCGGGCCGCCGCAGCGCTACTTTCAGCGGCACCAGGTAGACGCCGTCGCGCGGCATCAATGAGGTCTCGACCGCGGTCTCGCCGATCCGCACGCGGGCTGGGATCACCCCCCAGCCATAGGTCAGGTCCGCGAGATGGTCGTGCAGGAACGCGTCGCAGTCCTCCGGCGTGGTGACGAAGAAGTAGGGCGCGGGCCCACGCCACTGAAACACTTCGGCGTGAAAGTCCCAGCACTCCCTTCCCACGACTCCCAGGCTACGGCCGCAGGATCTTCAGCGCGCCCGGCACCGCGGACACCTCGACTGGCAGCGGGCAGACGAACTCGCCGTCGGCGTACGCCGTGATTTTTGGCGAAGCCGGGCACTCGACCGTGATCACCTTCGCCCGCGCGGTGCGCACCTCGTCCAGGGTGGTGTGCGTGCCCTTGAAGACGGTCGGGAACAGCCGGATGAGCTTGGTGCGCGACGCCGAGGACACCATCGTCA
>Ga0193717_1001688_pt1 | contig 13382 bp, 10 predicted proteins | sample U2c2metaG_FD_145900 | JGI IMG/M metagenome (GOLD analysis project Ga0193717, IMG submission 145900) | Soil microbial communities from a riparian zone of the East river system, Colorado, United States - U2c2 | ecosystem: Environmental > Terrestrial > Soil > Riparian zone | place: USA: East River...
CGTGGTTGTGGGAAGTGTGGAATGAGCCGAATATATCTTATTGGAAGGGGACAAGAGAAGAGTATTTTAAATTATATGATTATGCGGCTGCTGCGGTGAAGAGGGCTTTGCCGGCTGCGCGTGTGGGTGGGCCTGCGACTACGGGGCCGGGTTGGGATAAGGCAGCGGACTGGCTGGAGACTTTTTTGGCGCATTGTGCGACGGGTGAGAATGCGGCTACTGGGGCAAGGGGTGTGCCGCTGGATTTTATCAGCTATCATGCGAAGGGAAGTCCGAAGGTCGTGGATGGGCATGTGAGGATGAACATGAATCCGCAATTGAAGGATGAAGCGGGGATTTGCGATAGTGAAGGGATCGGCTTTTAGTCAGCTGCCTATCTATATTACGGAATGTGATCCGGAGGGATGTGCTGCTTGCGGGATGGCTACGAATCCGGAGAATGCCTATAGAAATGGGACGATGTATTCGAGCTATACTGCTGCTTCGTTTGCGCGGATATTGGATTCGGCAGCGCAATATGGAGTTAATCTTGCGGGGGCGACGAGCTGGTCTTTTGAGTTTGAGGGGCAGAAATGGTTTGATGGGTTTCGGGATCTGGCTACTAACGGAGTCGATAAACCGGTGTTGAATGTGTTCAGGATGTATGGGATGATGCGGGGGAATAGGGTGAATATAGAAAATGAGGGTGTGCTGGCGGCGGCGGATGGGCATACGATGACGGTCATGTTGTGGAATTATAGTGACGATGATCTGCCGGGAGAAGTTGTGAAGCGGGTTTTACGGTTGAAGAATATGCCGTCGAACAGGGTGGTCGTGCAGCAGTTTGGCATCGATGAGGAGCATAGTAATGCGTATACGGTTTGGAAGAAAATGGGCTCGCCGCAGGAGGTGGATGCTGAGCAATATAAGGTCCTGGAGAATGCGGGCCGGTTGCAGCAGGTTGAGAAAGATTTGGCTGCCGCGGTTGGTGGAGAGTTGAGTGTTCCGGTGAGTTTGCCGGCTCATGCGGTGGTTTTGGTGCGGGTGAGCTGGTGAGTTTTTTAGAAAAGACATTCATGGCAAAGTGTCGGAGCCTTTGAAAAGCGATGATACTATTTAGTTCTATCTCATTATTCAATCGAACCTCTCATAATCAAGAGAGTAGTTGCTGGGGACGAATTGGTTGTAATTACAGCAGATGACTGGAATACTCCTGGCCGAGTAGCATCATATCTCAAACTTATGATGGTAGAGTCTAGAGGTGGTATTGGTTTGGTCGAAAAACTAGCAACGGTGCAATGGCAGTCCGGAACAACGTTCTGAATATAAAGAGAATTGGTGCCGGTATTATAAATTGTAAAATTTGCATCAACGACAGAATGCGGCTTCCTCTCTCCGACGTCAACCAGTGTTTTAGACAGTCTGATTGTTGTGGACATTCTATCCTTTGAAGAATCAGCTTTATCAACTCCTTTTCTATAAAAGCGTGATATCGAAAAAATAAAAACAAGGGTGGCTAGCCCGAAAAGAAAGTATCTCATTGATATCGATTCAAATAGGTTTTATATTGTTCGAAGCGTAAACCTTAACAACGTGGGATTTTGATGTGTCTTCTGAAAATTTAAATGCGCGTATAAATTCGGAAACTTCCTCTTTATAGAATCCTGATTTCGTCGAAGAAATTCGGACAAAATATTGCTATCCAGGATCATGACAAGTTCGTCATCGCATTCAAACATCGAATTGGAGAAAAGAATATCCAGGCTATCAGCGGAGACATTGCTTACCATCATCTTACGAGAAATAGTATTGAAAAAAACGGTAGATTTCTGCCTATTCAAATAGTTAAAGCCAATCCACTCTTTTACTTTAACAAAGGTGTTAAATTGAAAACTGAAATTCTCCAATCGGTTGAATAGTTCGGATTGTCCGACGCCAGCCGGAATTGCCTTTTTCCCATAATCGATCTTAAAGACCGGATTAGCCGTGTCGCCAGACAACGAATAATACGTGTCAGAGAATACCGGATTGAAATATATCGAATGGCCTGTGGAAAAAAGGCCCCCGGAAAACTTTACCTCAGCCGAAATATTCGTTGGTAGATCAAACATTGTTGAGGTTATAGCATTGTTTGAATCAGTGAATAAGACATTCTTTTTCCCAGAAGCATCATTAATATTTTGATTGATATAAAAGATGCGGGAATTAGCTGAAGGAAATGCAAATCCGGAGGCCCAAAAATCCAAATTGGAATCTTTGACGAAACTCCCATTCAGTGTGAATTCCGTGACCTTTCTTGGCTGCTCGCATAAGATCATTATGGTGTTATGTGGAGGGTAGTATTCCATATCAGCGATATGAACAAATTCCCCCTTTCCCAAACCAAGCTTTCCTAGATCGAAAAGATATCTTCCGGCCATGTCAAATGCCTTGATGCTCATAAATTTCTCATCTAAAATGAAAAACTTATTATCCTTAAATACGATCTTTCGTATATTGCCAGCATCCGAAATTAACGAATGGTCCCCTGTTTCTAAATTGATCGCGCTCAGACTATCTACATGGCCAGAGATGGACGGATGAATTACCCCAGAATCTAAATTTATCTCTACAGTGTTACTCGCTGTTATGTAACCAACTCTTGCCCTTATGCAGGACATCGCTAGTAAGAAACATAAGCCCAAGCAAGGCAAAAGAGATCTGTCAAAACATCGCGCAGAAAACATTCTATGAAAAAATTGGTAGTGGCGGAGTCTATACAAAAACTTCCAGAAACTAGTTCGAGCAAGAGCCAGAAGCAGTACAACTGGTGTTGGTTCCAGGACCACAAACAAAAATAGTTTGGAAAGTGTTTCCAGGGCATTTTATCGCATTTAATTGATAAGTAAGCCCGGTAGCTTCTGCTTTCTTAAATGCATGAAACTTGCCGTTGGAATCGTAAGAGAAAGAGAAAATAAATGATCCTAGAAATAAGGCAATAGTAGCCACTGAAAGGAGGCATTTTCTCATGGTATAAAGTTTAATAGTTAAAATAATGCTAAACTTATGACAATTGTACATATGTAGCAAGTCCAAATAAATATATTTATTTCGACTATATGTTAGTGTCTAACGGTTACATTAAATCGCAAGGAGGAGAGAATATTTACCCTTAGGCATCAGACTTATATAAAATGTTTGATTATGTTCGGCTTTGCCTTTGAGCAAAAAGCTAGCTCAAAATTACAGGTCAGTTGAATCGATGCCGACTCATTTATAAATGCACTATGCATTTATAAAAATATTATATTAAATTGCTTTACTCGTTATCATTCAACATTTGGTTGATTGAAGGGAGAAAATAACGTGGCATATTCTCGTAAACCGAATTCCTAATGACAAAATACCTGATTTTCGCCCTAATTGTCTTGACTCAATCTCTGTTGGCACAAAATGCAACCATCTTGAGAATCGATCCCGATAACGCGCGTGGAGGGACAGCAGCCGAGATTTTCGACTCCATTAGGTTTATCCCACTAGAGACGACAAAAGCAAGCTTGTTTGGTAAGATTGATCAGTTAGAGGTAACCGATTCCCTTTTTATTATTCTCGATATACAAAGTCGCTCAATTCTCCTGTTTAAGCGAAATGGAAAGTTCTATAACAGGATCAACACCGGTGGTGTAGACAAATACCTTTACTATTTTAGATTGGATACCGCCGCAAGGGAAATCATAGCAAGTAACAACTTTGCCAACGGCTTTCTAGTGTATGATTATAAAGGAACTTTCCTGCGCAAAGAGCCATGTGTCGACTACACTTATAATTTTTATAGATTTCCTAACAAAAATGTTCTTTATCAGAACCGCCGAAGCGTTAAATCCGAATCGACAGATAAAGTACTTTACGATTTGGCTTATTCAGACGGCTACAATCACGTCATTAAGCAAATGAAGCCGTATAATGCCCGGAACGAATCGGGTGATTTTAACGGCGACTATACCAGCTTTAATTTTTCAGGGCAGCCTGGTTCCTGCATGTTTTCGGTGCCTTACGAATACAAGGTATATCAAATGAACGATACAGGCATATTGCATACTTACCAGTTCGTTTTTCCTACCACTTATTCCCTTCCTCACAATTTTTCTTCGGATAGCACTTATCGAAATATTAGAGATAAGTATGCGTATGGAATGTCAATTAACTACAGAAAGTTCAGCGCTTTGGAACGGGTGTATCGTTGGGGAGAATATCTTTTGTTTGCAGCTGTAAGCTTCGAAACTTCGGTAAATTCTCACAGAACCTTTGCCTACAATCTGAATAATGGCAGCCTTATCTCTTTTTCTCGTGTGACAGGAGACAGCTCCTCTTACTATTTCCCGGTTATAGGAAGCTTACTGGAACAGATCGATGCCGTATATAGGGGCGAGATATTCTCCTCAATGGCTGCATATACTTTTTTTGCTCTGCGAAACGCCGGAGAAAATAAGGTAGTCTACCCGGAAGCTTTACAAAAGTTTGTCAACGAAAACAATAAAGGCGCCAATCCCGCTATCGTTCAATTTAGATTGAAACACCAACTTTAGATATGAATCCTCGTTGGATGAACCAATTCATACTCTTATTCATTGCCTTATTTTTCAGTCACTTCATTTTCGGGCAAAAGACTGACTCGAGTTCGGCGGGACAGCTCAAGGGTTCAGTGAGAGATACCACGTACAACTATTTCCTTCAATCGGCAACCGTGACAATCAATAGAGTAAGCGATGCCGGTCTGGTCGCGTATACAATGACGAATAGTCTTGGCGAATTTACGTTAAAAGGACTTCCGACGGAAACCCAACTCCGATTGAGCATTAGTTTTATTGGTTATAAGACCTATTCCCAACTGATTCGTATTCCATTGGGAAATAATAAACTTAGTTTGGGACGGTTGACGCTCGAAAGAACCGATGGGAAAACTGAAGACAGTGTCGTCGTATCCCCTCCACCGGTGAGAATGAATGGAGACACGTTAGAATTTAGCGCTGCGGCTTTCGCGCTCGACAAAAATGCAGTGGCGGAAGATCTGTTGAAAAAACTTCCTGGCGTCATCATATGGGGCGACGGCACTATCACTGTCAATGGCAGACAAATAAGCCAGCTATTAGTTGATGGCAAACCTTTTTTTGGAGGTGAGGCCAAAATAGCGACTCAAAACATTCCAAAAAATGCGATAGAAAAAGTGCAAGTCTACCAGCAAAAAGTTAATCCATTCGATCCGTTGGATTCAATCACCACCGTTAATTTAAAATTAAGGAAGGACAAACATTTCGGATATTTCGGAGCCCTGTCGGCCGGAACTGGATCAGACGGCAGATATGAAGCAGCGGCGAACGCCAATATCTTCTATCCCCGTACCCAGATTGGGATCGCCGGCCAGAGCAATAACATCAATAGAATGGCAAACAATTTGGCCACTCTCTTAAGAAATAACACATTTAAAGGTGGCGGCGTCTCAGTAGAATATCAACCGGATTTCAATATGCAGGGGTATAATAAGCCAGCTTCAGGAGGGCTGACCTTTTCCCATGATTTCATTCCAGAGTTCGACGAATATAAACAGGAACGGCTGACGGCAACCTCCTTCGTCAACCATAACTGGAATCAGACCATCAAAAGTCTGCAAACGGTTAGTTATATCAGCAAGGATAGCTCTCTAAGACAAGCGAATAGCAATAATATGCTGAGCAATACAACGGGCATAGATCTTCTCTCCCGTTATACTAAACATAAGGATGAAAATACTTTGAACATCGAAGGGGAATATCATTCGAACAGACTCAGCAGGTTAACCTTACTCCAGAATAGTATCTATGGATCTGGGAACAATCTTTTGAGCGTTGATAACGAGCAAGATTCAAGTGACAATCATCTTCATAAAATGGTCTTAAAAACTAGCTTCGATCATCGTGGGTTTTCAAGCACGTCGTTACGAAAGCTAACGAATTGGCGAGTGATGCACAGTATCTCCTCTGAATCCGGTAATGAAAATCGCCTTTTCAGAACTAACTTCGCCAGTTTGTCCGATCCGTCAACGAATATTGTATATGACCGTAAATATTCCGACGGTTTGAAAAATTGGAGGCAGGCTCTCTCGATGCAACTTGGGGACTTTTCGCCTTTGTTGTTCGGTGTCAACAGATTGCTCTCGAATTTTCATATTCAGCTTAAGAATGATTTGAACCTGGATATAGAAAAAAAGGATAATAGGGTCAGCGACAAAGATAGCATACTGAATTACTATCTCCTTAACACATATTTAAGCAAAAACAGTCGGCATACGGTCTGGAACGAGATTCCGGACTTGCGCGTCGGCAGAAGCTTCCTTCACATCCTAGCCAATCGCTATCAGAAGGAACTTGCTCTCTATGTCGATGCCCAGGCTCAGTTTTACGCTGAAAACAATAGGTCTACCCGGGAGTTTCAAAATTTTACCAGGAACTATAAGCAGCTCATACCGGTTATCAGTCTTGACTACACTGATTTCCATTACGGCGACTATTTGGATCATAGCACGGTCAATGTGAGCAAGACTGCTGAATATCCAAGTGTTGATCAACGGGTAGCCTTGGTAGATAGTTCCAATGTTTACTATCGCCGGATAGGAAACGTCTTCTTGAATCCAGCAGAAAAATATGAATTTTTGGTCAAATATAGACACGACAATTACAGTTCTAAAAACCCCTTCGCCTATGGTCTTTCGTTGTCAGGCGGCCTGAGAAAAAATTTTTTCGCAGACAGTCTGCTTGTCGATCATTCCGGACGTTATACCTATTTCACCATAAACCTTGATGGAAACAGATATGCCAGAGCATCACTTTTCCTGAACAAAGCTTTTACTTCCGATGGACACCAAGTTCAACTGAACCTCGGTACCTCGTGGAAAAAGGCAAGAAATCCCGGCTATTTGCAATACCAAACCGATCCTAAATCTAACTATATTGTTTCACAGATCTTCGTCAATTCTGACACAGCATCCGTTCTTTATACCTATAAAGATCTACTCGCGATAAGCCTGCTCCAGAATTTTTCCTATTACCGGTCTGAACAGAATGGATTAAATAATGCCGTCTCCAGTAACACACAATCCCTGACCAGGATTGGTGTTGGAGTAAATGTCACTAAGAAATTGTTCCTGAGCAGCAACGTGTCGTATACCTCGTCCGCGACATCCGGAACGCCGGCAAATCGATATAGCATCTGGAATGCGTCCCTCGCTTATAGATGTTTACCTGCCAATAATCTCGAACTAAAGTGTTCGGCACTAGACATTTTAAATCAGAATAAGGGAATAGTAAATTTCGGAAATAATTTCTCGTATACTCATGGAACGGTGAATATGCTCCATAGGTATTACATGGCTTCCCTAACTTATTTTCCAAGAAAGTTTGGCAGGCAATTGAAATCAAATTAATAAAATGAGTATTATTAAAATTATGAAAATAGCATTGATCGGATCCAGCCCGGCGGGTGGGGGGCATCAGGCGGGCTGGCGCAGACTTGAATCGCGGATCTTCAATTCTGTTTCGAGGATCTTTTTTTGGAATTGCGTGACCGGGCGTTTGCTTTCGATCAGCTGGATGAGGAGCTCTGTGGCGAGCTGTCCCATTTCCAGGGCCGGCTGCACTACCGATGTCAGGGAAGGGTGAAAGATGTCCGCGGAGATGGAGTTGGTAAACCCTACCAGTCCTATCTGCTGGGGGACGGCGATCTGCATTTTCCGCAGCAGGCTCAGGGTGGTTGTGCTGAGGCGGTCGCTGGCTGTGAAGATGGCGTCCGGTCTGACCTTTAGCTGCAGCAGTTCGGTCAGCGCCTGGCGGGTTTCTTCGGGGAGCATACCGCCGTGGGGGCAAAATTTAATATACCGGGGGTCGGGTTTTAGCCCCGCATCTTCAAGTGCCTTTTTATACCCTTCGAGCCTTTCCAGGGTAATGGATAGGCTTCCGCTGCTGGTGATATGTGCGATATGGCGGAAGCCCTGCTGTAAGAGATGCCTGGTGGCCTCGTAAGCGCCTTTGAAATTGTTGGCGATGACTTTATGGGTGGCTATTTCATCGGTGATCCGATCGAAAAGCACCATGGGCAATCCTTTTTCGTGCAGTTTTATTAGATGATCTACCTTTTTTGTCTCGGCGGAAAGGGAGATGATCAGGCCGTCTACCGACCGCGAGGAGAGGTGTTCGCTGTTGGCGACTTCCCGTTCGTATGACTCCTGGCTTTGGGTGATGATGACATTATAATCCTTTTGGCGGGCAATGGATTCGATGCCGTTGATCACCTGCGAAAAGAAGTTGTTGTCGATGTTGCAGACGATGACCCCGATGGATTTGCTCAGGCCGCGTTTGAGGCTTTGGGCGATGGGGTTGGGTTTGTAGTTGTATTCACGGGCATAGGAGAGCACGGTCTTTTTCGTTTCTTCACTGATCTCATGGCTGCCACGCAAGGCTTTCGATACTGTGGATACAGAGAGGTTTAGCGCCTTCGCAATGTCCTTTATGGTAATAGCTTCAAATTTCATTCATTGATCTGGTCGCAAACGTTTTCGTAAATAAAATCGTTTTATTCCACTTTTCTTATAGAATTACGATGTACACTTGTGCACGGTCAAAGTTAACGACTTGTTCACTAATAATTTATGGGGAATCTGTTTAATTTAAAAGGTAAAGTTGCGCTGGTCACCGGCAGTAATAAGGGTATCGGGCGTGCTATGGCGCTGGGGCTGGCTGAGGCTGGGGCTGACATTATTGGTGTTTCGGCTAGTTTGGCACTGAAGGACAGTGATATTGAGAGGAGGTGGAAGTCCCTGGGGTGCAACTTTTCTGCTTTTCAGGCCGACCTTACCGATCGTGCGAGCTTATATGCCTTTATCGGGCGGGTGAAGGAAAAACATGAAAGGGTAGATATTTTGGTGAATAATGCCGGTATGATCCTGCGTCAACCTGCTGCTCAGCATTCTGACGAGTTTTGGGACAAGGTGTTGTCCATAAACCTGGATGCGGCCTTTATCCTCGCCCGTGAATTTGGGAAGGAGATGCTGGTCCGGCGTAGCGGGAAGATCATTTTTACTGCTTCGCTGCTGACTTTCCAGGGAGGGGTCAATGTTCCGGGGTATGCTGCCAGCAAGGGGGCGGTTGGCAGTCTTGTAAAGGCATTGGCCAATGAATGGGCTTCGCAGGGCGTCAACGTCAATGGCATTGCGCCGGGATATATCGCAACGGATAATACGGAGGCGTTGCGGAATGATCCTGTGCGGAGCAAGTCGATACTGGACAGGATCCCTGCTGCCCGTTGGGGCGAGCCGGATGATTTTCGCGGGCCGGTGGTCTTTTTGGCTTCGGCGGCGGCTGACTATGTACATGGGACTATTCTCACGGTGGATGGGGGATGGATGGGACGATAAAATAATATAACTAACTATGGAAATAAGATTTGAACATAGCCCGAAGGAAGTTCGGGGGATGACCACTGAAGAACTACGCAGCTCGTTCCTGACGGACAAACTGATAGAGGAAGATATTGTCAAACTTGTATATACTCATTATGACCGGGTTATTCTCGGTGGCGCCTGCCCGGTGAAGAAACGTCTTGTGCTTGGGACGCATCCGGAACTAAAAGCCGATTTCTTTTTGCAGCGCAGGGAGATAGGGATCATCAATGTGGGTGGGAAGGGGAAGGTATCTGCGGATGGGAATGCCTATTTGCTGAACAAGATGGATTGTCTATATGCAGGAAAAGGTGTGAAGGAGGTAAGTTTTGAAAGTGAGGACCCTGCTGAGCCTGCCTTTTTCTTTTTACTGTCGGCGCCTGCGCATGCTGTCTATCCAGTGCAGTTTCTGCCGAAGGAAAAGGCGTTGCCGGTGAACACCGGCGCTCCGGAGACGGCCAATGCGCGGACGATCTACAAGTATATCCATGCAGAAGGCATTCAAAGCAGCCAACTTGTGATGGGGCTTACCATTCTAAAGACGGGAAGTGTCTGGAATACCATGCCTGCACATACCCATACCCGTCGGATGGAGGCTTATTTTTATTTCGATGTGCCGGAGCAGCAGCGTGTGTTCCATTTCATGGGGCATCCTCAGGAAACGCGTCATTTGCTTGTGGCGAATCACCAGGCTATTGTTTCTCCGCCCTGGTCGATCCATTCGGGTTGCGGCACCAGCAATTATTCCTTTATATGGGGGATGGCGGGGGAGAATTACACGTATACAGATATGGATATTGTTAATATCCCGGATCTGAGATAATTGTGATAATTGCAATAATTGAGCAAACTGGATTATCTTGGGGATATTCCGGTAGCTAGTTTCCGGTACACTATAATTATTCTTTACATGTCTAACGCTTCTTCCTCCACCATATCACGTGCGGCAGAGACTGTCAATGGCATCGGGCGCTACCGGTGGACGATATGTTCGCTTCTTTTCTTTGCCACTACCATCAATTACCTGGATCGTGCGGTGATAAGTCTGTTAAAGTCTACTCTGACCGAGCAGCTGCATTGGAATGATGCCGATTATACGAATGTAGAGATCGCATTCAAAATTTCTTATGCCATTGGGTTGCTTGGCGCCGGGAGGCTGATCGATAAGTTGGGTACAAAGATCGGTTATGCGTTGGCTACCGGCATCTGGAGTCTTGCTGCGGTGGGGCATGCGCTGACGAATACCGTTTTTGGTTTTGGTGTGGCGCGCAGCGCGCTGGGAGTCAGCGAAGCGGGGAATTTCCCTGCTGCCATCAAGACGGTAGCCGAATGGTTCCCCAGGAAGGAAAGGGCGCTGGCCACGGGGATCTTTAATTCCGGAGCGAATATCGGAGCTATTGTGGCTCCTTTGACGGTTCCTTATATTACGATCCACTGGGGTTGGAAATGGGCCTTTGTTATTACGGGGTCGCTTGGTTTTATCTGGCTGATCTTCTGGTTTCTCATTTATGAGGTACCTGCGAAGCATAAGAAGCTTTCCGGCGGGGAGCTGGCGTATATCAACAGTGATGCGGATTCGGCGCCGCGGACCGCGGAAGAGGATAAGAAGGGATTTTCGTGGGTGAAGCTGCTTGGCTACCGGCAGACCTGGGCTTTTGCCCTTGGAAAGCTGTTGACGGATCCTATCTGGTGGTTCTATCTCTTCTGGCTGCCGGACTTCCTGGAGAGTCAGTATGGGCTTAAGGGGACGGCTGTTTCGCTTCCTGTTGCGGCGGTGTATACGATGTCTACGGTAGGAAGTGTGTGGGGAGGCTGGCTGCCCATGAGTTTCATCAACAAAGGCTGGCCGGTCTTCAAAGCCCGGAAGGTATCCATGTTCATCTATGCATTGTTTGTACTGCCGATCGTGCTGGCACAGGCGGCGGGGAGCATCAACATGTGGCTGGCGGTGATCGTTATCGGGATTGCGGCTTCGGCGCATCAGGCGTGGAGCGCGAATATTTTTACAACTGTTTCGGACATGTTCCCCAAGAGGGCGACGGGGTCTGTTACGGGCATTGGCGGGATGGCTGGTGCGGTTGGGGGTATTTTGCTTTCGGCACTGGTGCAGAAAAATATGTTTGTGTATTATCGGTCTATCAATAAGATTGAGGTGGCATATTATATCATGTTTGGGGTGTGCAGCGGCGCGTACTTGATCGCGTGGCTGGTGATGCATTTTCTTGTGCCGAAGATGACGAGGGTGGAGTTGGATTAAGCCAGCGTTGCGGCGGCTTGTGGGGTGTGGTAAGGTTGCGGTGAGTTTGGACCTTGCAGTGAGTCCGGGTTTGAGGCGGGCTTACGCTTTCAGGCTCGATGCGCGCACGGAGAGTTCGGTGTTGAGGACGCGGGTCTCGAATTTTGTTACGGGGTGTTTGCTTTCGATCAGCTGGATCAGCATTTCCATTGCTACTTGTCCCATCTCGAAGGCCGGCTGTCTTACGCTGCTGAGTGCCGGATGAAAAATATCTGTGAGCAGTGAATTGGTAAAACCTACTATAGCCATATCTTCCGGGATCCTGACCTTTCTTCTGGCCAGTGCCGCCAGGCAGCCTGTAGATAGTTTATCGCTGGCCGCTACGATAGCGTCCGGCTTCGTCTCCAGACTAAGGAGTGCATCCATGGCTTCTTCTGTTTCCCTATCGATAAGTCCTCCGTATTTGCAGTATTTTACCAGGGATTCATCGAAAGGAAGGTGATGATCTGCCAGCGCGGCCTTGTAACCGGCCAGTCTTTCCTTTGTAATAGAAAGGTAGGGGGAAATTGTCAGGTGCGCAATGCGTCGGAAGCCTGATTGGATAAGGTGTTCGGTTGCCTGGTAAGCTCCGTTAAAGTTGTTGGCGATGACCTTGTGCGTCGTCATTTCTTCTGTGATCCTATCGAAAAAAACGATGGGCAGACCCCTGTCGTGCAGTTTATTGAGGTGTGAGAGGTCTGTGGTCTCTGTCGAAAGGGAGATGAGCAATCCGTCCACCGATCGGGAGGCAAGGTATTGGGTATTGGAGACTTCGCGTTCGAAGGACTCGTGGCTTTGGGAGATGATCACATAATATCCCTTTTTATAGGCTATGGACTCGATGCCATTGATCACCTGGGAGAAGAAGTTGTTGGCTATTTCGCAGACGACGATGCCGATGGAGCGGCTGCGCTTTTCTTTTAAGCTAAGCGCGATTGGGTTGGGCCGGTAGTTGAGCTTTTCTGCATATTCGAGGACGAGTTTGCGGGTTTCGGCGCTGATCTCATAGCTGCCTCTCAGGGCCCGGGAAACGGTTGAAGTGGAGAGTCCGAGGGCTTTGGCGATGTCTTTTATGGTTATGGCTTCGTATTTCATCCGGTTATTATGTCTTTTAATGGTCGGATGGAACCTTCGGTTCCCTCGGTTTTATGAGTTTAGCAGAAAGTGAATTAAAATTAATGTTATTTTCGGTCACTCAATAAATTGTCTGCCAATGCTTTCTTACCCCGTTAGAATTGCCCTTATTGCCGCCCTTGGCGGATTTCTTTTTGGTTTTGAGACCGTTGTTATTTCCGGGGCCGAGCAAACGCTTGAAAAGATATGGCATCTGAGCTCCTGGTGGCAGGGTTTTACGGTATCCTCCAGTCTTCTTGGTACCATACTGGGCTCGCTGGTTGCGGGTTTCCCTGCGCAGAGATATGGTCGTAAGAAGACGCTGCAGGTGGTGGCAGTATTCTTTATTGTGGCGGCGGTGGGCTGTGCATCTGTGTCGGCCTGGTCGTTGTTTGTATTTTTTCGGATCATCGGCGGTCTGGCGGTAGGCGCCTCTTCGGTGATCGCGCCCATGTATATTTCGGAGATTGCTCCCGCAAAGCTGCGCGGACGTCTCGCCGGGTCCTTTCAGCTGAATATCGTGGCTGGTATTTTTATCGCTTATCTCACGAATTTCGCTTTTTCGGGTAT
>Ga0193717_1001689_pt1 | contig 13379 bp, 11 predicted proteins | sample U2c2metaG_FD_145900 | JGI IMG/M metagenome (GOLD analysis project Ga0193717, IMG submission 145900) | Soil microbial communities from a riparian zone of the East river system, Colorado, United States - U2c2 | ecosystem: Environmental > Terrestrial > Soil > Riparian zone | place: USA: East River...
GTGTTCGTTTCGGTGGAGAGCGGCGACCATTCGGAAGGCTGGCTGAAGAAATTCGCCGAGGCCGTCAGCGCCATGCCCGAGGTGATGGAATTCTATCGCATGGCGGGCGACGTCGACTACATGCTGCGCGTCGTCGTCGCCGACATGCAGAGCTACGACGTGTTTTACAAGAAACTGATCGGCGCGGTGTCGCTGAAGAACGTCACCTCGCGGTTTGCGATGGAGAAGATCAAGTCGGTGACGGCGCTGCCGGTGCCGGCCGTGCCGGCGGGGTGAACACAGCTGTCATCGCCCGCGATCGTGTCCCGGACGCGGTGCAGCGTTCTTCACGCTGCTCCGCAGAGCCGGGACCCATGACACGCGGCTTTTAATAGCGTGGGTCCCGGTTCTGCGAAGCAGCGCTGCGCGCTGCATCGCGCCCGGGACACGAGATCTATATCCTCTGATTGTACTCGCCGACCTCGGGATGCGTGCGCAGCACAGAGTCCATCGCCTCGAACATGTCGCGCATGCGCTGCTCGGACACCGGGCTCTCCACCACCACCACCAGTTCCGGCTTGTTGGATGACGCCCGCACCAGCCCCCAGCTGCCGTCCGCGACGGTGACGCGCACGCCGTTGACGGTGACGAGATCGCGGATCTTTTGGCCCGCGACTTTCTCGCCTCTACTCTGCATCGCCTCGAAATGCTTCACTACGCGCCCGACGATACCGTATTTGGTCTCGTCCGAACAACGCGGCGACATGGTCGGCGACGACCAGGTTTTCGGCAGCGCGTTCTTCAGGTCCGCCATCGACTTGTCAGGCGCGCGATCCAGCATTTCGCAGATCGCGATCGCCGAGATCAGGCCGTCGTCATAGCCGCGGCCGAGCGGCGGGTTGAAAAAGAAATGCCCGGACTTCTCAAAACCCGCCAGCGCGCCGAGTTCGTTGGTGCGGCGCTTCATGTAGGAATGGCCGGTCTTCCAGTAGGTGGCTTTGGCGCCCTGCTGCTGTAGCACCGGGTCGGTCGCGAACAATCCGGTGGATTTCACGTCGACCACGAACTGCGCGTTCGCATGGATGGCGGACATATCCCGCGCCAGCATGACGCCGACCTTGTCGGCGAAAATCTCCTCGCCGGTGTTGTCCACCACGCCGCAGCGGTCGCCGTCGCCGTCGAAGCCCAGCCCGACATCCGCTCTGTGCTGCAGCACCGCGTCGCGGATCGCGTGCAGCATCTTCATATCTTCGGGGTTCGGATTGTATTTCGGAAAGGTGTAATCGAGCTCGGTGTCCAGCGGCACCACCTCGCAGCCGATCGCCTGCATCACCTGCGGCGCGAACGCACCGGCGGTGCCGTTGCCGCAGGCGACGACGACTTTCAGCTTGCGCTTCAGCCTGTGATGCCTGGTGAGGTCGGCGATGTAGCGCGCCGGAAAATTCTCGTGAAACTGATATGAGCCGCCGGTCTTGTTCCTGAAATCGGCTGACAGCACGATCTCCTTGAGCCGCTTCATCTCGTCCGGCCCGAACGTCAGCGGACGGTTGGCGCCCATCTTGACGCCGGTCCAGCCGTTGTCGTTATGCGACGCCGTCACCATCGCGACGCAGGGCACGTCGAGTTCGAACTGCGCGAAATACGCCATCGGCGTCATGCACAGGCCGATGTCGTGCACCTTGCAGCCCGACGCCAACAGCCCTGAAATCAACGCGTATTTGATCGAGGCCGAATAGCCGCGGAAATCATGCCCGGTGACGACTTCCTGCTTGACGCCGAGTTCCGAAATCAGCGCGCCCAACCCCATGCCCAGCGCCTGAATCCCCATCAGGTTGATTTCCGTGCCGAACAGCCAGCGCGCGTCATATTCGCGAAAGCCGGTCGCCTTCACCATCGGCTCGGATTCGTAGGCGTAGGTGTTCGGCACCAGGAGAGGCTGCGGTTTGGGAAACATTTGGTTGGCCCGGCTTGAGGGGTGAACGATCCCGGATGTGCCTACACACCAGCGTCATGCCCGGACGCCTGTCCCCGACTTGATCGGGGATGAATCCGGGCATCCATCTTCTTGAAAAGGATGGATTGCCGGGTCAAGCCCGGCAATGACGCATTGAGAAAGATTTAGGCGGGTAACGAGGGGGCCTCACGCGGCGATTTACTGCTCCAGCACCATCTTGCCGCCGGCGTATTCGAACCGCTTCAGCCTCGACAGGAACGACAGGCCGAGCAGGTTTTCCGACAGCGCCTCGTCGGGCAGCACCATGGCCTCGACATCGCGCACGACAAGGCCGCCGAGCTCGACCATTGCGAGGCGCGTGCGCGCCGCCTTGATGGTGCCGTTGGCGGTCGAGACCGTGGCGTTGTAATCGCCGCGCGAGGGCCGCAGGCCGAACCGCGCCGCGGATTTCTCGTTGAGCGCGATCACGGACGCGCCGGTATCGACCATGAAGCTGATGCGCTGGCCGTCGATCCGGCCCTCGGTCTGGAAATGCCCGCGGGCGTCGCGCGGGATGCTGAGGCTGCGGATGCCGGGAGGCGCGGTGTCCGGTGCGGGTGCGTTTTTTCCGGCGGTATTGGCGAGCGCCGGCGTCCCGCTCATCTTGTCCGCGATCTGCGCCATGAAGGTGCCGAGGCCGACCAGCAGGGCTGCGAAGATCATGATGTTACGCATGACGCATACTCACTTGAGGAACTCGCGATCTCACCACATCCATCCGCTAGCCGCTGCTAAAGCCGGCTGCGAACAGTGCTATTTCAGCGAAAAGGATGAGCGAAGGGTTAATGCACACCGTGCCCCGGACGCAGCGCAGCGCGTAGCTCCTGCGAAGCGGTGCGCTGCTGAGCCACAAGCGCGTTTACGCGCGTCTTTGACGCGCTATGGCCCAGCTTGCTTGCGACTCTAAGAAAGCTGGGTCCCGGCTCTGCGGAGCGGCATGAAGAATGCCGCACCGCGTCCGGGACACGAGATTACGTCCCCCTAGGCTTCACCCGCCGCGTCGGCATTGCGCTCGCCGGGTCCTCCGGCCAGGGATGCCGCGGATAGCGGCCGCGCAGGTCGGAGCGCACCGCGGCGTAACTGCCGCGCCAAAAACCGGGCAGGTCGCGCGTCACCTGAACCGGGCGATGCGCCGGCGACAGTAATTCCAGCACCAGCGGCACCGCGCCTTTGGCGACCGACGGATGGGTATTGAGCCCGAACAATTCCTGCAGGCGCACCGCGATGGTCGGTCCCTGTTCGGCCTCGTAGTCGATCGCAAGCATGGTGCCGGTCGGGGCCTCGAAATGCGTCGGCGCTTCGCGCTCCAGCCGCGCCCGCAGCTCCCACGGCAGCTGCCCCATCAGCGCATCGGACAGATCGGCCGCCAAAATGTCTTTCAGCGACGTCTTGTTGAACAGCGCCGGCACAAGCCAAGCCTCGCATTGCGCCGCGAGCGCTTGGTCGGACAGGTCGGGCCAGGGCTCGCCTTCGGCCTTGCGCAAAAACATCACGCGGCCGCGCCATTGCTGCAGCGGTTTTGACCATGGCAACCGGTCCAGCCCCGCGGCGATCAGGCCGTCGGCGAGTACCCGCGCGGTTTCCGCCGACGGCGTCAGCGTCAATGGGGCCTCCGATAGCGTGATCGCATGCAGGGTCCGCTTGCGCCGCGCCCGCAACGCCATGGCATTGCGGTCGAACGTGATCTCGTCGATGCTTTCGATCTGGCCTGCGAAGCGCAATTCAAGTTCGCCCTGCGCGATCGGCGCGGCCAGCAAGATGCGTCCACTCGCCGCAGTGCCGGTCAGTTCGCCGACCGCGATGGTGGGCGCGCGGGCCAACGCCGAGGCCTTATCCACGGCGGCGCCGCGTCCATTGGCAAGCACAAACGTTCCGTTGCCGCGATTGCGCGCGACGCGATCGGGAAACGCAAACGCCAGCATCACCCCGGTGGATGGCGCGTCATTCGAAGAAGCTGCACCCTCGGTGTCGGCCACCTGCGAGGCCCAGCGCTGCACGAGGCTGCGCGCGCTCGATGCGCGTTGTGAACGGTCGCGGCGAAATTGATCGAGCCGCGCGTCGAGGTCGACGCTGTCGCCGCCGAGGCCGCGCTCAGTCAGCACGGCCGCGATGCAAGCGGCCTCAAGTCCGGCGCCGAGGCGGTGCGAATCCACGATCATGCGCGCCAGCCGCGGCGGCAGCGCCAGCGCGCGCAGGCTCTTGCCCTCCGCGGTGATCCGGCCATCGGCATCGAGCGCGCCGAGTTCGCGCAGCAGGTTTTGCGCTTCGTTCAAGGCGGGGGCGGGCGGGGAATCTAGAAACGCCAGCGACGCGGGATCGCTGACCCCCCATTGCGCCAGATCGAGCACCAGCGACGACAGGTCGGCGCTGAGAATTTCCGGCTGCGTGTAGGCCATCAGCGACGCGGTCTGCGGCTCGTCCCACAGCCGGTAGCAGACCCCTCGCTCGGTGCGGCCGGCGCGGCCGCGGCGCTGATCGACCGCCGCGCGCGAGGCGCGAACGGTTTCGAGACGCGTCAGCCCGATATCGGGTTCATAGCGCGGCACCCGCGCGACCCCGGAGTCGACCACGATACGCACGCCTTCGATTGTCAGCGAGGTCTCCGCGATCGAGGTCGCCAGCACCACCTTGCGCTGACCTTTGGGCGCAGGGGCAATGGCGCGATCCTGAACGGCGGCGTCGAGCGCGCCAAACAGCGGTACGATCTCGATGCCGGGATCGTGGATGCGCTCCTTAAGAAAATTCTCGGTGCGGCGGATTTCGGCCGCACCCGGAAGGAACGCCAGCACCGAGCCGGGATCGGCACGCAGCGCCATCGCGATCGCATCCGCCATCTGCCGCTCCAGCGGCGCATCCGGCTTGCGGCCGAGATAGCGCGTCTCGACCGGATAGGCGCGGCCTTCGCTGGCGATGACCTTCGCATCGCCCAACAGTCTTGCGACCCGCGCGCCGTCCAGAGTGGCCGACATCACCAGGATGCGCAGGTCCTCGCGCAGTCCGGTTTGCGCGTCGCGCGCCAGCGCCAGACCCAGATCGGCATCGAGCGAGCGTTCGTGAAATTCGTCGAACAGCACGGCCGCTATGCCCGTCAGTTCCGGATCGTCGAGGATCTGCCGCGAGAAGATTCCTTCCGTGACCACCTCGATGCGGGTCGCGCGCGACACCTTTGAGCCGAAGCGGACGCGGTAGCCGACGGTGTCCCCGACGCGTTCTCCAAGCGTTTGCGCCATCCGCTCCGCGCTGGCGCGCGCCGCGATCCGCCGCGGCTCCAGCACGATGATTTTTCTGTTTGCCATCCAGGGCGCATCGAGCAGCGCCAGCGGCACCCGCGTGGTCTTGCCGGCGCCCGGCGGCGCTACCAGCACCGCGGCGTTATTGTCCGCGAGCGTGGCGGCCAATTCGTCCAGCACCGCGTCGATGGGGAGGGGCGTGTCGAAGCTGCGGGTCAACATCTCACCAAATCGTCATGCCCGGGCTAAAGCGCGAAGCGCGTCTTCGCGCAGATGTCCCGGGCATCCACGTCTTTCTTCGGCGAATAGGAAACAAGACGTGGATGGCCGGGACAAGCCCGGCCATGACGGAAATACCGTGCATCAACTCCGCGGCTCAGCCGGCCGCCCCACGCTCTCATAAGTAAACCCGAGCGCCGCCATATCCTCGGGCCGATAGATGTTGCGCAGGTCTACGACGACGGGGTGCGCCATCTCGCGCTTCAGGCGCGCCAGATCGAGGGTGCGGTACTGCACCCACTCGGTCACCACCACCATGGCATCGGCGCCGCGCACGCAGGCGTAGGCGTCGTCGCAATATTCGATATCAGGCAATTCGACCCGCGCCTGTTCCATGCCGACCGGATCGTGGGCGCGTACTTTTGCGCCCATGTCCAAGAGTCCCGTCACCAGCGGGATCGACGGCGCCTCGCGCATGTCATCGGTGTCGGGCTTGAAGGTGAGGCCGAGCACGGCAATGGTCTTGCCGCACAGGCTGCCGCCGACCGCGCTCAAAACCTTGCGCGCCATGGCGCGCTTGCGGTTGTCGTTGACGGCCACGGTGGCCTCGACGATCCGCAGCGGTACGTCGTGATCCAGCGCGATCTTCACCAGCGCGCGGGTGTCTTTCGGGAAACACGATCCGCCATAGCCCGGCCCCGCATGCAGGAACTTCGAGCCGATGCGATTGTCCAGGCCGATGCCGCGCGCCACCTCCTGCACGTCGGCGCCGACCTTCTCCGCAAGATCGGCGATCTCGTTGATGAAGGTGATCTTGGTGGCGAGGAACGCATTGGCGGCGTATTTGATCAGTTCCGCGGTACGCCGCGCGGTGAACATCAGCGGCGCCTGGTTCAGCGACAGCGGCCGGTAGACATCCCCGAGCACTTTTCGCGCGCGGTCGTCATCGGTGCCGACCACGATACGGTCCGGAAACTTGAAGTCGCGGATCGCAGCACCCTCGCGCAAGAATTCCGGATTGGACGCGACCACGAACTCGGCCGCGGAATTGGTCTCACGGATCAGCCGCTCCACCTCGTCGCCGGTGCCGACTGGCACGGTCGATTTGGTGACCACCACCGTAAAACCCCTTAGCGCCGCGGCAATTTCCCGCGCGGCGGCATGGACGTAGCTCAAATCGGCGTGGCCGTCGCCGCGCCGCGACGGCGTGCCGACCGCAATGAACACCGCATCGGCTTCGGCGACGGACGCGGAAAGATCGGTCGCGAAGTCCAGCCGTCCGGCTTGTGCATTGGAAGCGACCAGCGCGTCGAGGCCGGGCTCGAAAATCGGAATCTCGCCGCGGCGAAGAGCTTCGATCTTGCCGACGTCCTTGTCGACGCAAGTGACCTGGTGACCGAAATCGGCGAAGCAGGCGCCGGATACCAGCCCCACATAGCCCGTGCCGATCATGGCAATTCGCATGAAAACAGCCTGTCGATGATGGTTAACGCAATGGAGCGATTGTGAGCGGGGTCTTAAAGCATTTCGCCGCAAAGGGGAAACCGGAAAGGACGCGGAAACCGGCACATCCTTTGAATGAATAAAGGAGAATGAAACCCTCAGGGGCGATAATGCGGCCATGCCGCACCGAAAAGAGACACCGATGACCGTAAACGGCACATCCGCCGTCCTTCCGCGTTCCGCGCCGCGGATCGACTGGGTGGACTACGCCAAGGGCATCTGCATCGTTATGGTGGTGATGATGCATTCGGTGCTGGGCGTCGAGGCCGCCGCCGGCCAGACCGGATTCATGCATGTGCTGGTGGCGTTCGCAAAACCGTTCCGGATGCCGGATTTCTTCCTGATCTCCGGGTTGTTCCTGTCGGTCGTGATCGACCGCGACTGGCGCACCTATCTCGACCGCAAGGTGGTGCACTTTGCTTACTTCTACGTGCTCTGGGTGACGATCCAGTTCGGCTTCAAGGCGCCGTCGTTCGCCGCCGAGTCGGGCTGGACCCATGTCGGCATCCTGTATCTGCAATCCTTCATCGAGCCGTTCGGTACGCTGTGGTTCATCTATCTGCTGCCGGTGTTCTTCGTCGTCACCAAGGTGGTGCGACGCGCACCGCCGCTGGTGGTCTGGGCGGCGGCCGCGGCGCTGGAAATGATGCATGTCGCAACCGGCTGGACCGTGATCGACGAATTCTGTGCGCGCTTCGTTTACTTCTATTCCGGCTATCTGCTGGCCGCTTATGTGTTCGCGCTGTCGAACCGCGCGCGGACGCGCCCGGCGGTTGCGCTGGCCGGATTGGCGCTGTGGACGCTGGTCAATGGCGGCCTGGTGGTTCTCGGCTTCAGCGAATGGCCGGTGATCTCACTGGCGCTGGGCCTCGCCGGCGCCTGCGCCATCGTCGTCATCGGCACGCTGCTGGCGCAAGCGCGCTGGCTCGATTTCCTGCGCTACTGCGGCGAGCATTCCATCGTCATCTATCTGGCATTCTTCCTGCCGATGGCGGCGTCCCGGACGCTGCTGCTGAAATTCGGGCCGATCCACGATATCGGCGCGATCTCGCTGATCGTCACCATCGCCGGCATCGCCGGCGCGCTGGCGATCTGGTGGGTGGTCCGCGGTACGAGAGCGAACTTCCTGTTCGAACGACCGGCGGCGTTCTGGATCGCGCCGAGGAAGGCGCGGACGGGGTTGCAGGCGGCGGAGTAACGCCAGCCGTCAGCGAAGCAGTTCGGTAAGGTCGGCATTTGATATGCGACCGGATATGAGCCGTCCTCGTAGCGGATGAAGAGCAGGTCGCCCATGCGCGTGATCTCGCCCATGGGCTTGTGCGTCTTGAGGAATTCGTGGCGGCTGTTTCCTCGGCGGGTAATGCGAACGTCTTTACTTGGAGCATGAAAAATAATGAGCGTTTGTACGCGCTCATTGTGGCGCGGCGGCGGGACATAACCCTTAGGATATGTCGATAGCCGAAACATCAATATTTTCAATATCTTAAGTTGCTTCAATGGAACTTAATTGAAGCTCTTGGCTTAAGGTCGAGATTAATATATAGAGAAAGCCGTTTTGGTGTTGTTGCTCCCGTCGTTGCTTGCCTCATCGCTTTAGTGGTGAGTTTTAGTCGCTTGTTGTGAATAGTTCTCGATAAAGCCGGACGGGACTTTGATCGAGGAACCTAGCTGCTCCGCAGCTCCGTTCCTCGTGTTTTCAAAAAACAAGGAACGGTAGCCCAGGAGCCGAATGGCACTTGGAGGCTGCGTCGTGTCCGAAGTCGCGCTGATCTCTCTAGTCTTCATCATTGCGGTTGCCAGCCTAACCGTAGGGTCGGCACTTCTCGCGTTTCTCACGCATGCGCGGTTCGGTCAGAACATCACGCCGAGGCAGCAGATGATGGTCGATATGTTCATGACTGGGTATGCCCTTGGCATGAAGGTGTTCACCGGTCCGATGAAGCTGTTTCGCAGCGATGATCCGCCGCCGACAATCCCTACGGCGCCTCCGACCGTGCCGCACGATTCGGAAGCTCTTCCGGGAAGCGAGACGCGCCCCAAACAGATCGATGGGCCTGTGAAGCTTGCGAGCTAGGATCAGGAAGCGAGCTCTACCTTGGGCGTGACTTTCTTCATCAGGAGTATTCCGAAGACCGCGATTTTGTAGCACTGTAGGACGGCGGTGTAATCACGCCGCGCTTCGTTGAAGTGCGACATCTGGATGAGGCCGAGCGAATTCAGGATTTGAATGTCGTCCCACGAATGTTCGGTTGAGCGACTGGCTACAAAGCCGTTCTTGCCGCTCTTCATTATCAAGATATCGAACAGTCCATAGTAGTTGGCTTTTAAGCATTCGAATACAGGCGAGATATCATGCTCGTTTTCTTTGGGGTCCGATTCTAAAAATTCTTTCAGAGCAGCACGAACGTCCCTATCCCCGCGCAACTTAACTGCGCCCGTCTCTTCGTTGATTTTTGATAGTAATTTGGCCTGTCGGCTATTCAGTTCGGCAAGTATGGAGACGTATCGCGGTGGGACGGAGTCGTCGGTGGTCGCTGCCGACGCCAGCAGGTTGGCCCACATATCAATCATGAAGTCATCGGTAGGCGCTTCCTGTGATCCTTTCTCAAGCAGCGGTATAAGCGTCTTCAGAGGAATTGGCATGATTTTCGTGTTTTCGAGAGCGATGCGCGCTTGAGCCCTTCTGGCGATTTCGAACGCGACATCTTCCCGTTGAAGGCGGATGACATCAGCTTTCAGTCCGCGATATTCGCTCCACGGCCGTACGATGTCCGTCAATGCATCGACGAAGCGTCCGACGGAAGTCGTAGGAATCTCTGCCTTCACTTCAAGGCTGGCCTTAGCGCTGATATCGAACTTCATCGTAGTTCGGGCAACTTGTCCATCGCGCACCATCCTGTTCCCAAAAATATGGTGGTGCCCCACGGAACGCAAGGAGAGGAAAAAAACCTTTAATTGTCGAATGGGTTAGCGCCTGGCTTCTTCTTGCCAATCGAATCGCAATACTCCTGTCCCTGCGGCAGATTATTGGGTCCGAAGAGGAGCGCGCGGATCGCGGTCATTGGATCGCTCGGTACATCGAAGCGCTTCTTTCCGCTCGGCGTTTTTGTCTCGCCTTGCGCCAGTGCAATCGCCGCCTGCGTAGTTTTTCGCGCTGGCCGGTATTGCTCTGGCTGAGAGCGCGTTAGACTACGTCGCTGGAGATTCGCGATGTCGAATACCGTTGACCGTTTTCTTGAAAAGCACAAGAACAGCTTTGACCTCTCAACCATTTTCTCAGACGAAGTGAAAAAGATGGAGGAGGAGTTCTCCGGGACTTCTGTTTATAAATACTACTCGGATCAACGTCGCGGCTTTTTCAAAACACCCCAAGTTCGGTTTACGCAGAAGGGAAACGCGCTAAACGATCCATTCGAGTTGACCCGCAGGTGGGAGCAGTACGGGTCCGCACCTACTATTGAGTTGATGACGAACTACGTGCGTGAACCCGTCCTCGCCATGATGAAGGACCCTAGCATAGTGCTTGATGGACTGTGTGAAAAGCTCGCCAACGAGGGAATTCCTTTCGATCGGGCGTTCCTGGCGGAAAGGCTGAACAGCAGCGACGGTCGGGCATGGCTATCTCAGCAGGCCGCGCAGACTGAAGTCATGGTCAATACGGTAATGGAGCTCATGTGGAAGGAGTGGAGCGCTCACTCTGACGAGATGGTCGAAGGCGTCATCAGGGAGATGGGCATCTTCTCTGTTTCGACCACTGCGACAAGCCAACCGATGTGGGGTCTCTATGCGTCGTCGGGAAAGGGCTTCGTCGTAAACTTCCGCGCGCGCCATGAGTTCTTTATGGGTACTCCTAGTGGGGTCGTGAAAAGCCTCTTGCGCAAGGTCCACTACACCGACCAACGCATTCCAGATTTCTGGAGCAATCCGCACTATCTGTTCGCCGTCAAAGAGACCGAGTGGGGCTTCGAGAAGGAACTGCGTCTAATCAAGAAGTTGACGGACTGCAAAGAGGTTGGGACGGTAAGTAACATTCCGATTTTTGTAATGGACGTCGTTCCGGGCATGATCGAGTCCATTATATTCGGATACAACTACGACAACTCCAATCTTAAAGGCGATATGAGCGACTTGCGTTCGTTTGATCCATCGATCAAGTTTGAGCAAGCGGTGGTAGATCTTAGCACCAGCAAGCTGACGATTCAGCCGCTTTAAGGGAAGGAACAAAGATTCATTCGACGGCATGAACCAGTTGTCCCGTGGCGTGTTGGAGTGTTGCAACCACGAAAGGACTGAGACATGAGCGTAACGAAGGAAGAGAAAACCGTGACCGTCGAGAAGCGGAGCGGATCGTCTGAGACGAACGCGACGGTGACCGAGAACGGTAAGACTGGCTCCGCGAAAGGTGGAACGGCCGAGGAGGCGCTGGGCCGCGCCAAGGACAAGGCAAAGGATTGATTGCTATCCCCGGCTGGCGTCATTGCGGGTTGAAAATTTAATGTTTTCACGCTTGACAATATTCCGGTTTAAGGTTTATAACCCTAGCTATCTCATCCTAGCTTGAGGGAGCGTTACCTGGGACGCTTTGGAACGTGGGGGTGGGAGCGGCGCCTGCGGGCGTGGGGGTCGTGCCCTGCGCACTCGGGAGGCCTTGGGTTTCCGTCCGGGCCCATTACGGGGCCCTGCCACTGTGCGTGGCTGGACGGGGACAGGCAGCGGCGCGAAATCGCCGTGCGCCAAGTCCCCGGAAGAACGGACCGAGGTCTTAAAGAACGCCGTGACGGAACGTCGAGAGGCGTTGCCGTGTGCCTCTGTTTCCCGGCGATCCGGGAAATAAGCCGCGGCCGTTACCAAGGTGCGCCTTTCGGCGTTCCGCCTCCCTCTTTTTTTCGAGGGAGGTTCACTGAACCCACCACTCACGCGAAAGGATTTGCGGGCAGCGATGACGCTTGCCCGGAGGAAGGAGCGATGGTTGCAAACACAAGCATCCGTATCATCGCCCGGCTTGACCGGGCGAATCCGCCCAGTATTCCAGAGCCTCCACGTCCAGGCACCGGCGCTCTGGTATACTGAATCACGCGCTTTCGCGGGTGATGACAGTCTCACGGCGTGGCTAGTCCGCCCGCGCGAGTTTCATGCCGTCCTTCAAATGCGCCATCCTGGTGCGAAATTCCTCGGCATCGCCAAAATCCGCAAATCCCTGATAGTGCGGATGCGGGCCGAGCACGCGGCGTGCATGCTTGATCGGGCACCAGTAAACTTCCGTCCTTGCCGCCACCTCGCGCACGAACGCGATCGCACCATTGCAATAGGAACAGTAAGCGCAATTGATCTTCTCGATGATGTTGAGATAGGCCAGATGGTGACGGTCGAAGACCAGGTAGTCGCGGCGGCGCACCTTCGGGATTTTGTAGATCGGAAAACAGATCGCCTGATAGGCAATGACCCAGATATCGACCAGCGCGATCGGAACAATCAGCGAATAGATCACCGGCGCGGACAGCACAATCAGCGGGTTGGCGTCGACGAGATAGCGCGAGGCTCGGGTCTTGATGGCCTGATGGATCCGGAGCGCCTCCTGTTCGAACACGATCTTGCGCTTTTCGAAGCGGAAGCGCATTTCCTCGCGGCGTCTCGCCAGTTCGGCCTCGATCTCGGCCTCGACCGATCGCATCTTCTCCATCAAGGCGGTGAGGTTGGCGGGCATCGGCCGTTCCTTTCCGTCGCATCAACGGAGACAGGGACCCATGGAACGGGCCCGGATGCAACCGATTCCGGGTGCCGCGCGGGGGCAAAAATTCACAGCTTATCCCGTCCCCCAAGGCTGTCATTCAGCGCAAAAATCCTTAAATTGCGGCCATGCCCAAAACGTCAGAAAAGCCCGCCGCAAAACCCGTTGCCGTGAAAGCCCCCGGCAAGGGGGACCACATCTTCCTGGTCGACGGTTCCTCCTATATTTTCCGCGCCTATCACGCGCTGCCGCCGCTCAACCGCAAGTCCGACGGGCTGCAGGTCAACGCCGTGCTCGGCTTCTGCAACATGCTCTGGAAGCTGCTGCGCGACATGCCGCCGGATAACCGGCCGACGCATCTCGCCATCATCTTCGACAAGTCGGAAGTCACCTTCCGCAACAAGCTCTATCCCGCCTACAAGGCGCACCGCCCGCCCGCGCCGGACGACCTGATCCCGCAATTTCCGCTGATCCGCGAGGCCGTGCGCGCGTTCGACCTGCCGTGCCTCGAGCAGGCCGGGTTCGAGGCCGACGACCTGATCGCGACCTATGTGCGGATCGCGTGCGAGCGCGGCGCCTCCGCGACCATCGTCTCGTCGGACAAGGATCTGATGCAGCTGGTGACCGACTGCGTCACCATGTACGACACCATGAAGGACCGCCGCCTCGGCATTGCCGAGGTGATCGAAAAATTCGGCGTGCCGCCGGACAAGGTGGTCGAGGTGCA
>Ga0193717_1001690_pt1 | contig 13379 bp, 16 predicted proteins | sample U2c2metaG_FD_145900 | JGI IMG/M metagenome (GOLD analysis project Ga0193717, IMG submission 145900) | Soil microbial communities from a riparian zone of the East river system, Colorado, United States - U2c2 | ecosystem: Environmental > Terrestrial > Soil > Riparian zone | place: USA: East River...
TATAGATGTTCAGCAGTGCGGATGAACGCCTGCAAACTCGTGAGCAGCCCCCACATCACCATGATGCGCAGTAACGTTTTCCGCACGCCGATACGGCTGAGCATCAGGTTGCTCGGGATGTCGAACAAGCTGTAGGTGACGAAAAACAGGCCGGTCGCCAGTCCGTATTGCGCGTTGTTGAGGCCGAGATCGGTCAGGAATTGTAGTTTTGCAAAGCCGATGTTGACCCGGTCGATGTAGCAAATGAGGTACAATAGAAGAAGAAACGGCATGATCCGCCACATTATCTTACCATATGTAACAGGCGCATCCGCCTCCAAATCTGCCGTGGCGTTCATGACGTTTTCTCTCCTTTTTTTTGCTTATTTTTAGATTATTTTGCGTTCCGCGAGATCCTGCAGTTCCGATTGTGAAAGACCTAGCCGCTCGCGGTAGATGCGGTGGTTGTCGCGGCCGACGGATCCGGCCGCCCGGCGTACTGATCCGGGATCGTTGACGAAGCGGGGCACAACCGATTGCATGCGGACCGTGCCGAAATCATCGTCCGGTACGGAGATGATCGCCGAACGCGCAATTGTCTGAGGGTCGGAGAACACTTGATCGATTCCATAGATCGGACCGATCACGCCATGCGCAGAGCGGAACGCCGTTAAGACTTGGTCGAGGGTGTGCCGCGCGCACCACTCAGAGAAAATCCTGTTTAGCTCGTCCGCATGTTCGGTGCGTTGTCCATTCGTCGAAAAGCGAGGGTCGTCGATTAGATCTTCGCGCTCGATCGCGCGGCAATTGTTGATCCAGATGGGCGGCGTCGATCCTGCGAGCGTGACCCAGTTTCCATCCGAAGTGCGAAAAACCGCCGATGGCGCAGAGTATTGGCTGCGGTTGCCCGACCGTTGTCTGACCGTCCCCAGTTGATCGTATTCGATCGGCAGAAACTCAAGCACGCGCAGAATCGATTCCGTCAGGGAAAGATCGATTTCCTCACCCAACACATCCTTGTTGGACGCTCGCTTCCAAAGCGCGGCGAGCACACCGATCGCTCCGAACAGCCCACCCATCGCGTCGCCCAACGGGTAGCCTGCATGCATCGGTTCGCCGTCAGGCTCGCCGGTGATGTAGGTCAATCCCGCCATGGCCTCGAATACTCGCGCGAAAGCCGGGCGATCCCGGTACGGCCCGGTCTGTCCGAAGCCCGTCGTGCGAAGGATCACCAGACGCGGCTGGATCGCCCAGAGCACTTCCTTCGAAAGCCCCCAGCCGTCGAGCGTGCCAGGCCGGAAATTCTCGATCAGGACATCGAATTCTGGAAGCATTCGCTTCAGCAATTCCGCGCCTTCCGGCTTGCGCAGGTCAAGCGTGACAAAATCCTTGCCCCGGTTGATGACCTTCCACCAGAGGGGTTTTCCGTCCTTGAACGGTCCGAAGCCGCGTGCGCCATCTCCCGAGCCCGGCATCTCCACTTTGAGAACCTCGGCTCCGTAGTCTGCCAGCAAGGTTGCGGCGAAGGGAGCGGCGATGACGGTCGAGATATCGAGAACGCGCAGTCCTGTCAGTGGCCCGCTCATGTCGCCGCCCTTTCCTCACGGAACAGGAGTCGTGCGATATTCAAAAGATGGATCTGGCTGGTGCCCTCGTAGATCCGGAAGGCGCGCACGTCGCGGTAAAATCGCTCGATGCCCGTGCCCTTGACGTAACCTTGTCCGCCGAACACCTGGACCACCTTGTCGGCAACACGTCCGCACATCTCGGTAGCGAAATACTTGCAGATGGAGACATCCATGGAGACGTCTTCGCCCCTGTCACGCTTGCGTGCGGTCTCAAGAATCAACGCGCGGGCAGCTTCGATCTCGACCTTGCATTCGGCGAGCATGGCCTGGACGAGCTGGTTTTCTCCGATCGGCTTGCCCGACTGGTGACGGCGCGCTGCGTAGCCGACGGCATCGGCCAGCATGCGAATTGCGGGACCGGTCGACAGGGCCGCCAGATTAATGCGCTGCTTATTCAACGTTTTCATCATCGTGCGGAAACCTTGTCCTCGCTGCCCCAGGATCGCGTCCTCGGTAACGATGCAATCCTTCAAGAACACTTCGCCGATCGGAGCACCCTCTTGTCCCATGCGCGGTGTTGAATCCGACGTCGTCAATCCGGGATTGGATCTCTCGACCAGAAAGGCAGTGATTGCGTCAGAGTTGCGCGCCGTATCATCTTCTGTCCGGACGAAGACGGTGAAGAGATCGGCAATCGGAGCCAGCGTGATATAGCGTTTGTGGCCATCGAGCTTCCAGCGGCCGTTGCCGATGAGAGTGCCAGCCGAACGCAACGCCGATGCATCCGATCCTGCCTCCGGCTCGGTCAGCGCCAGTGCTCCGGTCAGTTCGCCCGAGGCAAGACGCGGAAGATAGGCCGTCTTCTGCTCGTTACTACCGTCCTGAATGAGCGATTCTGATCCGATACCTGTATTGATTCCGACGCGGGCGCGGAAAGCGACAGAGCATTGCGATAGCTCGATGTTGGCGAGCGCCAGTTCCTCAGTAGTCAGGCCTGCTCCACCGAACTCCTGCGGGATAGACCATCCGAAATAGCCGCGCTGCCGCATATCCTGGACGATATCAGCGGGTATCTCATCGTCTCGCTCGACTATGTCTTCTGCGGGCAATGCTACCGTTTTAATGAAGTCTCTCACATCTCCGAGCAATCGCTCGAGTGCGCCGACATCGCGTATCATGCTTCCTCCAATAATCTATCCGGGTTGTCCCGAGGGTTAGTTCAACCTCGCCCGAGCATTCCTTGTTGTTTTGGTGAGCGCTCCTAGGGCGCCAGCGTCCACTCCACACGGTGGCGTTGGTGATGACTGCATCCGGCAACGTGTCGATGAATCCCTTGCGCATCCTCATAGTCTTGGCGGTCGTGAACGGCAGCATGGCGGTATTGGCTGCAACGACGGCAAGATGTGCACTTCCGCGCGCGACGCGGGGCTTTAGCGGTTTGGTTCACGGGTGTGCCCCCTCGTTAATTCCAGCGGTACGCCGCGTTTCATGGCTCAAATCAGGCCGCGATGCCGGATCTCACGGTTTCTGGACGTGCAATCCCCCATCTGTCAACTATGTTGACAGTCAAAGGCATAATCATCAATATAGTTGAATGATAAAATCGAACACGTCAACTAGCCGCGTTCAAATCGACGCGGACGCAGGGTTTGCCACGACGCTCGCCAAGGGACTTTCAGTGCTGGAGGCGTTCGCTCCCGGGGAGACCTTGCTCGGCAACTCCGAATTGGCAGCGCGCACCGGGCTGTCCCGGCCAACCGTGGCGCGTCTTGCCTCGACCCTCGCCGAATTGGGCTATCTCGCCTATGACGGCAATCGCGCTAAGTATCGTCTCGCGATCCGCGCGTTGCGCATCGCTCGTCCGTTGCTCGCGGATATGAAGGTACGTCAAATCGCTCGCCCGTTGATGCAGGAACTGGCGATGAGCGTGCACGGCACGGTCTCGCTCGGCGTCATCGACGGCACCTCGGTGATCTATGTCGAGACGGCGCGCTCCGGTGATGTCGGATCACATCTGCCGGACATTGGGTCCCTTTTGCCGATTGCGCGAGCCGCGATAGGCCGCGCGCTCGCGTCGTTGCTGTCGTCGGGCGAGCAGTTCGAGCTCGGTCAGCGAATCCAACACGAGACCCCCGACATTTGGAGGACTTACGGCGAGCGATTTGCCGCGGGCATCGCGCAATGCAGCGAACAGGGCTACTGCGTCTCTTGGGGCGACTGGCAGCCGACGGTCCACGCGGCCGCTGTGCCGTTGTTTCGTTCGTCGGAGACCGGCGAATGTGTGGGCCTGAACTGCGGTGTTCCTGCATTTCGTTTACGGCACGGTGAAATCGAAACCGAGATTGTTCCTCGCTTGATGGCGCTGGCAGCCAGCATTCGCGCGCTGATGCCAGACGCATGATGCGGTCTCGTCACATCGGGAGTTGCCCCCCGGGGACGTCGGACGCCAGCGGACAAATGCCGCCCATGCGGGTCGCTGGAGATAGTTGCGTAAGGCGTCCTATGCATCCCGAGTCGAAATCGTCTGTCATCGCGAAGCTTCGGGTAATCGTTCGCTCGAATGAGTTCTTTCTCGTTCCCGTTGCGCTGGTGATCGGTGCGATCGCCGGCGTCCTCGTGACTTTGATGAGCCAATTCGCTCAGCTCGCTCACGTGTTCATTTACGGGATACCTCTGGATGTGCACCTCAGCGCGCATGCCTATGTCGACCCGATCCGGACCTTGCTCGCCCTTGGTCTTGCGGGTCTCACACTCGGACTGATGGAATGGTCGCGTCGTCGCTGGAAGATTTCTGCAGCGGTTGATCCGATCGAGGCGAACGCGCTGCGTGGCGGTCATATCTCGCTGCGGGATAGTATTGTTGTCAGTGGCCAAACACTGATTTCCAATGGCTCCGGTGCCTCCGTCGGCCTTGAAGCGGGCTATGCGCAGATCGGGGCCGGTGCCGCATCATTACTTGGGCGCTCCCTCAACCTTCGGCGCAACGACCTCCGGCTTGCCGTCGGTTGCGGCGCTGCAGGCGCCATTGCCGCTGCGTTCGGTGCGCCTCTGACCGGGGCGTTCTATGGCTGCGAATTGATCGTCGGAGTGTATTCCGTGGCGGCCGCGGCGCCTATCCTGGCGTCGGCGATCGCCGCCACCATCATCTCGCAATGGCTCGGTGCCGCGCCTTATCTGATTGAAGTCTTGCCGATCAGTAGGGTTACCGGCGAGCAGTATTTTGGTTTGCTCGGCCTTGCACTTGTCGTCTCCGTTAGCGGCATTGCCATCATGTATTGCGCGGCCGTGTTCGAACGAGCTTTCCATCAGCCGTGGTTGCCGAGTTGGATCCGGCCGGTGATCGGCGGCTTATGTGTAGGTGGCCTCGCATGCATCACACCCCAAGTCCTCGCCGCGGGTCATGGCGCGATGCTTACGGACCTCAATCGCGACATGTCGGCCTCTCTCATTCTCGCGATCATCGGCCTGAAGATCTTCGCGTGTCTGGTGTCGTTGGCGTCGGGATTCAGAGGCGGATTATTTTTTGCATCGTTGTTCATCGGAAGTCTGATCGGCAAGCTATTCGCGGAATTGATCCCGATGCTGTGGGGAACCGCTATCGATCCGACGGCCGCGATGCTGACGGGGATGGCCACGCTCGGGGTTGCCATCGTCGGGGGACCGCTGACGATGTCGTTTCTGGTGCTGGAAACGACGCACAGCCTCGAAGTGACCGCCGTGGCTCTCGGTGCGTGCATTGTCACCAGCGTGTTCGTACGAGCCGTCTTCGGTCATTCATTCTCGACGTGGCGACTGCATCTGCGCGGCGAAACCATACGTGGTGCAACCGATGTCGGCTGGCTGCGCAGCCTCACCGTCGAAAGCACGATGCGGACCGATTTCGAAGTGGTAAATGCGGACATCTCCATCGCGCAGTTTCGCCAACGCTTCCCCCTTGGCTCGCGGCAAGGAGTTTTTGTTGTCGACCCGCACAATTCCTCTTATCTCGGCGTGGCGATATTGGCTGAAGTCTTCTCCAATGACTACGATTTCGAGAGCGACACGAGGCTGATCGGAGAACTTGCAAAATACCCAGAAGCCTTCTTGCTTCGTGGCATGAATGTAAAACTTGCCATGAAGGCATTCGACCGCGCCGGCGCGGAAATACTGGCTGTGGTCGATGGCGAAGCCAGCAGACGCGTTATCGGCCTCCTGACAGAATCCTACGCTCGCCGCCGATACACCGAAGAACTGGATCAAGCGACCCAAGGTATCGTGGGAAGAACGTAAGCATTTTGCTCCTCCCGGATTTTCATGCACTTCGATTGATTGTCGCTGGCGACAGTGAGCAGCCCGATCATTCCGCCACCTTAGGCAATCCATCACGTCATCCACTCAGACAAGGTTTTCGGTACACACAATGGTTTCGGCCTGACACAAACGAACCTTGGAAGCGCCCCGGTCAGGCCTCACAGAATCCTGACGAGACGATTGCGGACAAGGATCTCGATAAAGGGAAGAAGGTTGTCGACAAGCACGGCAATTAAAAGCGCGCGGGCCATGCGGCTCTGGTTCAGCCATCAAGGACTCGAGTACGCGCTTGCTGAGCACGACCGCTATCCGGGCAAGAGCAAGGTTAAATGCATCGAAGCTGTAGACACGATGTTTGATAGTCTCTCAGACGATTGCCCTGGCTGTGAATAGCGGTCCGCTGCTCAATGGAGCCGTAATCTTTTCCCCCGTACCGAGGGGCGCTTCCCCTTGCTCTCCACCGTCGGTTGCGGTTGGATGGGTGCGGGTCTGGGGAGCAAACAATGCATATAGTGATAGCGATTATTGGAGTCCTGCAAATTCTCGGCGGGGTAGTCTTTTTTCTCTCGGCGAAATCAGCCATCCACGAAATATTAGGATCGCTCACCTTCGGACTCGGCATTCTTTCCTTTGCGCTTGCCACGGCAATCTCATACCTCGAAGAAATTCAGAGAGCGACGAAGCAATCAGCCGCACTTCAGGGACGGGTAACTGATGCGTTTGATCGTATCGGAAGATAGAGGCTGTGACCCCACCGCCGGTTGAGCTTGGAAGTACTTGGGTCTGGGGAGATTTCTAACTGCGAGTTTATGCTTTGTGTCGCGTTAGGCGATTGTGCGTCTGTTGCCCGGCACCGGCAGTGATTGATTCCGCTTTAGGGAATTTTGCATGAGTGAGAGCAATAGCGATAAGATTTTTGGTAAGCTTTGAGATGAGCGGTTTGCAGCATTGGCTGCGAGTCAAATACGGCCACATCGCACTCGTGCTTGGGGGGCCGGTATCCTTTGGTCCCAGGCTGCACATACACCAATCGTGACAATCGGTGTGTGCGTTCTCCTTTGTCTTGCTGCGATTCTTTTCTGGGCGGATCGAACGAATTGGCCTCCGTTGAAAACAGTTGGCGATTCGGCCAGAATTTATCTCGGTTTTGCGTCCCAAATGTATGTCGGTTTCGTATTAACTTTTGGGTTGTGGTTGCCGATTTTCATGGGTGCCACAGCAGTTACGGGCAGTGTGTTTTTTTTGCATCCCCTTGATAGCATTTGTTGTGTTGATTGATCTTAGGGGTTGGCGCTCCAAAAAGTACGTTGGATGGATGTCAACGACTGGTTGGCGCGCAAAAGGCGGAGGATTAATTGCGTCTATCGTGATCCGGAGTGTAGTCGTTAGCGTTCCGATATTCATCGCGTACTACGTTGGTTCGACGCTTCCAGTTGCGACCAAGGAAGTTATGAGACAACACAAATAGACCTGGCCGCGCGGGTGATAAGGCGGCTTTCAGCGTCCGTCACCCTCTGACGGATGATACCAGGGCGCTAGTTCGACCTCGCGCTGCTTGGTAAGCTTGATGAGGTGTACCGGCGGCTTGTAGCGCTGCGTCGAGCAGCTACGGCATCGGAATGCAGACTCGAGCTTCCATATCTCGGTGTTGCGCGGTCGACGGACGTCCGCGAGCGGAATGCTGACCTGCTTTTCGCAACGATGGCATTTCACCTCGAGCCAGCCGTATCCGCGAAACGATCCGCGATATGGGCAAGGTCGCGCTGGGCCGTGTCGTACTGACGAGTCGCGAGCACATCATAGCGCTTGAATCGATGGGCAACGGGCTTATGGGAAATCTGTTGCGCTACCCATACGAAGTCCGCGACGAGAAGGAATACTTCGACGACATTCAAGACGTGAAGGTCACGAAGGAAATGCTCGACCTGGCCCGGCACATTGTGAATCAAAAGTCCGGCGAATTCGAACCCGAGAAATTTGAGGATCACTACGAGTCCGCACTCATCGAACTCATCAATAAGAAGCGGGCCGGAAAGACGATCAGTGCGCCCGCACAGTCTCGCACGTCGGGCAACGTCATCGACCTGATGGACGCGCTACGTAAAAGCCTAAAGGGTGAGCCCAAGGCTGCACCGGCCGCAAAACCCAAAAAGGGAAAGAAGCGTGTGCCGGGTCAGAAAGAAATGCTGCTGCCAATTAGCGGCAAGGACGAAGCCAAGTCCGATCGGAAAAAGGCGGACAAGCCGGCACGCTCGACAGCGAGATCAAGGAAGGTTGGATAAGGCCAGCATCAAATGAATACACCGCGCGAACTTGCCAATCGGATGCGCCAACGGCGCGATGATGGGTTTGTTCGCGAGACCTTTACCCTTAGGCGGCTGGAGGCGCGGGCCAGGGCGGCGGAGTTCTTCGGAAGATATCCCAAGGAAGCCTATATGAGCGTCGTTGAAAGCTGGCGAGAATTGCCGGGCGGCGAGATCGAGTTCACGATGAAGCGCTTGCCCAGCGCGGATTGACATTGCACGCCGAGCCTCACTCCCCTCCGGGCGGTCGCACGGCTTCCAAAAGCTTAAGGCCCGGCTGGTTTGATGCTCCCGTGCTCTGTACCGACCGGGCCGATCTGGAACGAACGGATCAACCATGGCTGAAGAGAAAGGCCACCACCTAAAGCCGTCGGATGCGTTTCGCGAGAACGCGGAAAACTGTCGGCAACTTGCAGAGCGCGCGACATCCGAGCCGCTCGCCAAACGCTATCTAAGGATGGCCGACGCATGGATGGCGCTGGCCGAAGAACAGGATTGGCTTGATGGCGAAAGCGACCCTGAGCGGTCTTCGACAGTAGGCCGGTGCCCCTAAATGGGTGATACCGGAACAACACATCTGCGCCTGTTCCGCTTATGAAACCCGGACTATTATTCCAGCTTAAGTTTTGGCTGCTATCATTTAGTCACCCGGGGGACAATTTCATTACCCTCGCATTTACCGGGTAAGCCGGATGGCCGTTGAGCGATGATCACGTTCAACGGCCTTTTTATAACGGGAACCTGAGCGCCATTCGGCCGTTCATTCCTCATGTCCGATGCAACCGACTATCTCATGGCCCACGCCAAGAAGACGATCATGGAGGCCCGGGCGCTTGCCGCCAGGGCCGCGGAAGTTCTGGCTGCGTCATATCGGGAGCGTCTATCACTTGCTGGCGACGCAAGGCGCATACTCGAACTTTGAATTTCTCCAAGACTATCGCGCAGCGAGAAAGGCCGAGAACGACCTCCGCCAGTTCACGAACCTCGTGCGTTTCCCAACTGAAAGCGCGTTCTAAGAATATGAGACCGACAGAACACGATAACGATATGCTGTTAGCCGCCGATACGCAACATGACGGCTGAAAACCAAGCCGTCGTTGATGTTCGAGTTCCTTAACCCGAAAGGGTATTGGCCTGTATGATTGTCGTTTGCAACGAAATCGCCTCTCCCGAATTACCGTTTGGGGAGGGCCGCCAATGGCCAGCGAGGAAGACGAACTACGAGAGAAAATTGAGAAGTATCAGCGCATGCTCCCACAAATCGGAGACCTCTTCCGGCTGAGCGGATTGCAGCGTTGATCGCTGAATTGGAATCACAAATCCGGAATCAGAAGAAATAATGCCGCCTCAGTTGGCAGCCTTATCAATGAGCTATTCGGCCGGCGGCTTCTTGCCAGGCTTAGGATCACGCAAGGCTTTCCGTTTCTTCTTTAAGATATCGGCTTGGGCGCGGTAGGCATCAGCAAGGTTGGCATAGCTTTTCGATACCTCCTCATTCTTTACAGAATTTGCGAGGCGTTCGGCCTTCTCAGCCTGCCTTCGAAGTTGTTTGACTTCCTTTGTCATGGCTCACCCACGTCACCGCGCAAACTAAATGGATTCAGATCGCTTCAAAATAGATACTGTTTTGTTGAACTTCGAGACAGTTGTTTGAGTATATTAACCAGTAGCTCAGCAAGCGATTGTGAGTGAAATATTACAGTGCAAAAAGCCTTTTTTGGAGGTTAGGAAATTGCACCATCTTCGTGATCGCATAAAAATGTCCGACGCGGACATCACCCGTCGCTTCGAGCGCTTAGGCTATAACGTAACGATCGATCAGATCGCATTCACGACGGAGAGCGTCGAAGATTTCTACAATGCCCGCGATAGTGATTGGACGGGCATTGGAAAGATACGAATCTACGAGCCCCCGGGGCTACTAGTGATCGAAGGCGCTCAACCTTCGTGCCGGCCAACGAACCAGGGACATTGCTGTAATTAGCCTCGGATATGCACGGGCAGTGATGGGAGTCTTAAATCCAGGGAATGCCGCAGAGCTTCCTCGATACGCTCCGCATATGGATTGACTTTGTTGCGCGGTTACTTTCGCCGGCGACATAACGCAATCCGACAGTCATTGCCGCAGATGGCGCCGTTCGCGATTCATCCTCGCCCCATCCACGGTCGATCAGCAATCATGATATGACCAACGGACAGCATGCACTCCGCTACTTCGGTTGTTTTGAATGCGACGGGTTAATTGTGATGGGCGTCCCAACGATACGCGGTTGTGAAGGTGCGGCTGGGGGATTTGCAATGCCGGTGGTTACTCGAACTGCGGCTTTGGTCGAGGCTACTGCCGGGTGAGCACGCCCACGCTCGTACCAAGCGGCAGCGAACACTATTCCAACCATGACAAACGCAACCACAGCCAACATAGCGAGCATTATCCCGTTGCTTGGTGGCTCGCTAAAAGCCTGGCGGTCTGCCTCCTGACTGATGTCAGCGTCTCGGCCCATTTGTATACCTCGTTAGCGGACCAAACTCCCATAAGGCATGGGAGTTCCCTGCGAACGACAATGAAGCAAAGCTGGAAGAACTGAAAGCATCCAGCAAAGGCAAGTAGCCCGGCCAGCATGGAGGCTTTGGGGCATCTTACTGACCGGGCTTTGCCACCCGATGATGCGAGGCCTCGGGTGGCTTTCAACAATGCCCCCAAAACACAGCCGTTCCGTCACTCGAAAGGATTATCGAGCTTCGCATCCCCGCGTCCCCTGACCGGAAGTTTCGGCGTACCTTTCTCGGGAACGAAATCGCTACCAAAGCTTTTCTAGGGCGTTGGTTGGTACAAGACCCCCCATGGTAAACTGAGCCGCGTCAGCTTCCAGGCGGGCGCGGTTTCTTTGTCCGGCATCCCTCTCCGGGATCCGCCCACATATGCGCGAACGGATGTGTTTTTGATCTGGACTCTGATTTACGGCGAGGCATAATTTCGTCAGCAGAGCATTGGGAGAGCGGGCCATGGGCCAAGCCGAAATTCCGGTTTGTCCACATTGCAAATTCCGGATGAAACTAACGCTGCCGGTGGGCGGCAAAGGGCCTCGCGTGTATCGCTGTCTCGACTGCGAAGACACCGATCCGCTGGAGATGCCCGACGTAAAGGGCTGGATCGAGAGTGAGTTGCGACCGCCAAAATAGGCATCTGACCATTGGTTAGCGCCCTCAATCTTTGGGTTGCGTAAAACCATGAAACGCCCAGCGAAAACTGCTACAGAACTGGAGGCCATGATCCGCGCCGAGATGGAGTACATCTGCGCTTGGCCGCTCGATATGGCGGTCTCAGTCCATCCCGAGGGGGATACGTGGAAAGCAGATATCATGCAGGAACGTCGGAAGAATGATGATGGGCTCGCAGAGGTTTTGCAAACGATTGTTCACGGACTGCGCGAGGAGTTTGATTTGCAAATTTGAGCCTGATGCGTGATTACGGAAATATCCGGTCCGACCTAATTGTCGCGAGTTCGCATGGCTTGCGTCTTGAGGATATCGCGGATCTGCTGCTGGCCTAGAGCGTGAACGTCCTTTTGAAATTCACCCACTGTAAAGCCGATATCGGCTGAGCAATTCCAGCACTCGATAGCGTCGTCGTCGGGTTTACTTAAATCGACTCGGGCGGTCCGTTCCCCACAATGAGGGCAGGTATATTTTGTAAGAATCCGCTCGGCTTCGATGCTGGTAAGATTATGATTCATAGCGCTCTCTTAAGCAGAAACACTATCTCCGCTTTCTTATTCCGAAATATCAGATTGCTTTACCGGGCGCGCGGCCAGATTTGGCAGACGTACCTGCCATGCGTTGGCGATGCCGCCATTAAGCCCCATCAAGCTCGATAAGATAAGCCAAAACGATTTCATCGGATCGCTGCTGAGTGTCCGCTTGGCGGAATACTTCGATCTCCCTGGTGTCCGCTAGTCGAGCGGTGATCTTTTCGCTGCCGTCCCATAGCGCCAGCCCACCCGATGCGAGTTCGGCAAGGTCGTCGAGAACCCACGACTCTCGACAAAGTTCGCGAGCTTCTCCCATGTTTCGCGCCTCAAACGCAAAAACCGGACTGTCGCCTATGAGCAACGTGAAAACTCTAGCAACCTGAATAGTTGGCTGGTTTGTCAATTTAGCCTCGTGGGATCCGGATGACGGCGGGGCCGACTCTGCAGCCATTCGCGAATTGGACGTGTTTGGCTAACTGGCAGAAGTTTATTCGGCAGCCGTATCGGGGGTAGTCCTACATCAGCTCGCGGGTGGGAACGCTCTATCTTTGTTCAGCAGCACAATGCTCAGCAACCTTATCAATCCAATTCTCGTAATAGTACCACTGATTGTCTGCCAATTGTACGCCAAACCCGTTCTTCGGATTCTTAGCGTCGTATAGGTCTCTGACGGTCGTATGGTGGTTCATATTAAACCAAGCAAATCCTCGCTTCTTCATCACTGCAACAATTTGACTCGGTTTATACTTTGGTCGTTCGCGATCTTTGAATACGACGCGGTCAATTTCCACTGCAGCTTCCGAACCGGCGCGCACAAATTCAATCACTTGATCCGCGTTTCCCGCCCTACTCGTTGATTGTTCAACAAACAAGACTTTAAAAGCATACCTTGGATCGTTGAATATCAATTCTGGAACAGGATGATCGAGTGCGCCAATGATGGCGCTTATCTTCTCGTCGACATCGCGCGCCGCATAAATCAATTTTGCTTGGTCATGCGAAAAAGAAGACATCTGAATGGCCACGCCAAAATCACTATCGATTCGAAACTCGCCGCCAAAATGTTCGACTATGAAGGTGTTGAAGTTGAGCGCCGATGCTTGCAGTTTAGCCGCGACCTTCAGATCAATGTTTCCAGTAAATCTGTGCGATATTGAGTTTCTTAACTTAAGGACGAAGCGCAAATTTTCTTTTACGGCATCTGGAAGAGGACAATCTTCGTGTTCTATGCACTTGCTGAGATCCCAATACCGCTCAAGCCCTTCTTGAGTTAGGTCTGGGACGCGATTCCCTCTTCCATCCGTCCGGTAGTAGCGGTAGTCGACGCCATCCTTAAGATAAAACGCATGAAACGCATACGTCCAAGCAATCGTTGACAGAACGATATAAATCTCTGCACGAAAGTTAATCGCGGGATTATTAAAGGATTGGATTGCAGCAATCTGAGCTTCGCGCGCCTTTTGAACAAGCTCTTCGATCTCGAGATCTTG
>Ga0193717_1001692_pt1 | contig 13371 bp, 16 predicted proteins | sample U2c2metaG_FD_145900 | JGI IMG/M metagenome (GOLD analysis project Ga0193717, IMG submission 145900) | Soil microbial communities from a riparian zone of the East river system, Colorado, United States - U2c2 | ecosystem: Environmental > Terrestrial > Soil > Riparian zone | place: USA: East River...
TTGCGATTTGGACTTTCCACGTTCCCTAAACCTCTACCTCCCCTCCCCCAGGAATCACACTGTCCCCAGGCTTTCTTTTATCCTTCCGGCGACTTATCCCTGTAACATTTCATCAACACATCAATCTTATACCCAATGGAAACGTTTATTTACCTTTTTACAAGAGCCATATTGCTGGGCTGTTTATTGGTGGTGGTGTGCACCGTAACTCCCCTTAGCACATGTTCGGGACGGGTTGAGGATTAGCGAACACCATATTTAGCCGGATGTTTTCTGCGTTAAAACCACTAAATTTAACCCAATGATTTTCGATTTCAGGTTAAAGGTTTTTTATACTGTTGCGCAAAGGTTAAGTTTTACCAAGGCTGCCCACGAGTTGTTTATTACCCAGCCTGCTGTTACCAAGCACATTAAGGAGTTGGAGCAGCAGTTGAGCATACAGCTCTTTAAACGAAATGGCAACAACATAGCGCTTACCGTAGCCGGTAAAGTGCTGGTACAATATGCCGAAAAGATATTCCAAACCTATACCGCCCTTGAGACCGAACTGGCCCAGTTGAACAATATTGAAGCAGGCACCCTGCACATTGGTGCCAGCACCACCGTGGCTCAAACCATTTTGCCTAAAATACTGGCGCTCTTTAAAAAAACATATCCCGAAGTTACCTTCAACTTTATACAGGGTAATACCGACCATATTTCGCAGCTGATATTGGACGAAAAAATTGATGTGGCCATTGTTGAAGGAGCTGCCCACTCACCGCAACTGGCATACTCGCCTTTTGCCAAAGACGAAATTGTATTGGTAACCAAGGCAAACAATAAGTTATCAAAAAAGGCCGAGATCACCCCCAAGCAATTATTGGACATCCCGTTGGTGCTGCGCGAGGCCGGGTCTGGCACGCTTGATGTAATCTTTAATGCCCTGGCCGATGAACATATCGGCCCCAAAGACCTGAACATTGAGATCCAACTGGAGAGCAGCATCGCCATAAAACAGTACCTTTTATATTCAGAAACAGCTACTTTCCTGTCTATCCAGTCGGTATTAAGCGAGTTGAAATATAACGAGCTTAGTATTATCGAAATAAAGGGAATGGAGATTTTCCGCACCTTTCAGTTTATCCAGTTGCATGGCAAAAACAACAAACTTATTGATCTTTTCAAGCGCTTTTGTCTGGCCAATTATAACTTAAAGTAATCATACATTACTTAATATCATTTGATTTAGTAATACCTTCTGTTCACATTTGAGGGCTTACTAAACAAGCGATTTTATGGAACATATTAGTACCGATATTTGCATTATAGGCGCAGGCCCGGTTGGTTTATTTGCTGTTTTTGAAGCAGGCTTACTAAAAATGCGCTGCCATTTAATTGATGTATTGCCACAGGTTGGCGGTCAGCTTTCGGAAATTTACCCGCACAAACCTATTTATGATATCCCCGGTTATCCTGATATAACCGCCCAACAGCTTGTGGACAGGCTGATGGAACAGGATGCCCCCTTCCATCCTACTTTTAGCCTGGGTGAGCGGGTAGAAACATTGACAAAAAATGATGATGGTTCCTACTTTATACAAACCAATGACGGCACTACCGTACACTGCCAGGTGGTAGTTATAGCCGGCGGACTGGGCTGCTTTGAACCCCGCAAGCCGGACATTGACCGTTTGCTGGAATTTGAAGGTAAGGGCGTGGCTTACATGGTTAAAAATCCTGAAATGTTCCGCGACCGCAAAGTGGTACTGGCCGGTGGCGGTGATTCGGCGCTTGACTGGGCCATATTTTGCGCAAATGTGGCCGAGCGGGTTACACTGGTGCACCGCGGTGATACCTTCAGGGGCGTGCCGGATTCCGCCGAAAAAGTTTTTGAACTGGCCCGCGAAGGCAAGATAGACCTGATCCTGAAATCGAACGTGGTTGCGTTAACCGGCGAAGGTCATTTACAGGAGATAACCCTGCTTGACCGCAACAATGAGGCGAGCCATATAGCTGCCGATCATTTGATCCCGCTGTTTGGCCTTAGCCCCAAGCTGGGCCCTATTGCCAATTGGGGACTGAACATTGACTTCTCGGCCATTGTGGTGAACACCCGCGACTACAGCACGAGTGTGGAACGTATTTATGCCATTGGTGATATCAACACCTATCCGGGAAAATTAAAGCTGATATTATGCGGTTTCCACGAAGCTGCTTTAATGGCCCAGAGCGCGTTTAAATATGTTTACCCCGAACAAAAATTAAGTTTCAAATACACCACCGTTTACGGTGTAACCGAGTTTTAACCATGATCAACTTACTTATTGAAGACAGGGAGGGTCACCGTGCGCCCGTTGAAATACCCGAAGGCATTAATCTTAGCCTGATGGAAGTGTTAAAAGCTTCTGAATATGATGTGCTGGCCACCTGCGGCGGCATGGCTCTGTGTGCCACCTGTCACGTTCAGGTATTGGAAGGCCCGGAACATTTTTTTATCGCAACCGACAATGAGCTCGACATGCTGGACACCCTGCCCAATGCCGGGCCCGATAGTCGCCTGGCCTGCCAGATCCACATCAGCGAGGATATGGATGGTATGGTTTTCAAATTACGATAAGTTATTCATCATGATGCCCAGTCAAAAGATCGCGCGTATGTGTTTAAAGATTATCATTTAAGAATAGCCGGCGTGGTAAGAGATTATGGCATGTTTGACAGGGCTGAAGCTCCCGCGGATAACAAACAGGTACATCATTAATATCCCTGGATTAGATAAAACTCCGCAAGTTCCGGGTTTTATAGCAGTGCATTATTGGGCAATTTTGAATAAGCAAATAACATTACTCTTAATTGTTTAATATCTATCAAAAATTATAACAAAATGCACAAAGTAAGCGAACCCGCCATCCTGTATTTCGGCACGCCAGTGGTGTTGATCAGTACCATGAATGAAGATGGCTCCTATAATTTAGCGCCTATGTCATCTGCCTTTTGGCTTGGCTGGCGTTGTATCATTGGTATGGCAACCACTTCAAAAACGGTGCAAAATCTTAAACGTACAGGCCAGTGTGTTTTAAACCTGCCATCGGTTAATGAGGTACAGGCTGTTAACAAACTGGCGCTTAAAACCGGGGCAAACCCCGTACCCGAAGTAAAACAAAGCCGGGGTTATTATTATGAGCCTGATAAATTTGGCATTGCAGGTTTTACCCCGGTGCCATCGCAGAAGGTGGCGGCTCCGCGAGTTATGGAATGCCCCGTGCAGCTGGAAGCTCATGTTGTTGCCATACACCCTGTAAGTGAGGATAACGAACAGCAACGCGGACGCATAGTCACTATGGAGTTAAAAATAGTACAGGTGTACCTGGAAGAATCGATCATCATGAATAATGACCCTAACCGCGTTGATCCAGACAAATGGCGACCACTCGTCATGAGCTTTCAACAGTTTTATGGTTTGGGTCCACAGGTACATGCTTCATCACTGGCCAGTATCCCTGAGTACAAATACAGAAGCCCGGACATGGAAATAGCCCGCAACATGGAAAAGATCAGGCAACCAATGGCCGTTTAATTAATCTGATAATTCAAGTGCGGCGCTTTTAAGCCAGTGCAGTTCGGCTAAAGCCTTAATGAATCTCTTTTATCCGTCCCATAAAGTGGCTGTTGCACAATTTGTTTGAACAGGCACAGCCATTCATTTTCTTCGGGCCTATAGCTGAAAATAAGTCTTAGTGCTTATCTTCACCCTCATGAAACAAATACGGGAATATTTAGAGTGTATGACCTCAGTTAGCGATAAGGACTGGCACATATTTTCATCAAAGCTTATCAAACATGTGATCCCTAAAAAAACAGTTATTTTAAAAACCGGACAAATTGAAAATTATCTGTCGTTCATGGAAACTGGAATTGTTCGTTATTATATTCCTAAAGACGACAATGACCTCACGTTTGCCTTTACTTTTGATAACAGTTTTGTGAGCGCCTATGATTCGTTTTTAACCCGTGTACCCTCTACCTACCAAATCCAAACACTTGCTGAAACTACACTCTGGAGCTTAACCCACCAAAGCCTGCAGGAAATATACGCTGAAACTGAAATTGGCAATACCATTGGCCGTCTTGCAGGCGAAGATATCTTTCTGAAAAAATCCAAACGTGAGCTATCATTATTAAATGATACGGCCGAACAGCGTTACCTGAATTTATTTACCGGGCAGCCGCACCTCATCAGGCAGATCCCATTAAAATACATCGCATCATACATTGGTATTACCCCACAAGGCCTGAGCCGCATCCGCCGGCGAATTACTTAACTTAGATTCATTGTTTGCTTTTCCCGGTATGCCGCGCTACGCTCGACATATTTGTTAATTGTTGTACCAAGACACGTCATGGTCCGCCTGCCGGCAGGAAGCACCTATTCGCGAGCGATGCTAATCGGCAAATAGATGCTTCACTATATTCAACAGGACAATATGGTGACAGCAAAAACACAATCCCATAAAATCCTTTAATCATAAGCATCATGGTTCAGACAAAATGCACGATATTTTCAGATAGCAGCAATTTTATATTTTGCTTCGTGCAGTATGGGAAAATTACAGGAGTTGGCAATAAAACACATCTTATTGGCCTCTTTGTGCAACGCATTAGCCTGATCAATCAGTGCTTCATCGCTGATGGTAATAACCGGACTTAACAAGATCAGTGTAAAACAACCACTGCCGTTATTGTTCTCCAGCATTACGCCTTCGGCTGTATCTTCATAAGCGGTTACTACAATGCCGGCTGTCGTGCAAAGATGCAGGTACCACAGCATATGGCATGAGGAAACTGATGCCACCAACAGATCCTCAGGGCTGTACCTTGACCTGTCGCCGCGAAAATTTGGGTCTGATGAGCCTAAAATAGAATGTTTCCCCTCAATATTAATGTCGTGACTTCGTTCGTACCCCCGGTAGTCTTTTGTTCCCTCACCTGTGTTACCAGTCCAGGTGACGTTTGTTTGATAATGATGATTTTTCATAGATGTAATTTTAAAAAAGGCTTGGCCAGCCCAAAACCCGATTTCTGCTATTGTTTTTTAACATAGTTATACCCGGTAAACAGCATATAAAATCCATAAGTGCTGGTGGCTAACGCTACCCCAATGCCTAAAATACTTAGTGTAAATGTTTGCGAATAATTGTTGCCTGCTGTCATAAAAATGCTGCCTATAGCCACAAGGCAGGTCCAGGTGGCTACGTAGTAATCAACTTTCCTGTCAAATACTTTTGCCATAGGATAAAAATGCAATCCAATTATTAAAGCAATAGCAGGCAAAGTATATTGCTGATGCCCCGTGAATAACAGTATAACCGAAACAAGCGGTATAGTGGTTCCTTCAATGCCAAAAATAATCCCGAACCATTTGGTCATGTCCTTTCCCTCGGCCACATCACGCTCACTGGTAAATTTGGGGAACCTGTTAGCAGCCAGGAAAATAGCAATGCCATACGCAACAAACAGCAGGCTGAAAGTGGAAAATAAAATTAATACCATATGATGATCATGCTGTTGTAAACCACCCTGCGCTATCTCTGTCCACATCATGGTAAAAAGGGCCATCATCAGCAATCCTCCGCCTATACCGCGAATGGCTGCTCTTGGTAAAATTTGTACTTTAGCGGTCATTGTTGTTGATCTTTAATAGTAGTTATCTAATTCAGGGCGATCCTGATATACCTATCCGTTCGTTTCAAGATTGCAGTCATTATACTTTAAGAAATTGTATAAAACCAAACAGTTAAATAATATTGCAAGCAATATGTGCAGCCGCTATAACTTATTTTTCAGCCTTGATATGACTCAGGTTTTGAATTTTACCCGCACCAAACGACCAGTTTTCCTTACCGCCGTTCTCCATCAGGATAATGATCACATCATTAATTAAAACCGGAGTTTCGGCGGCTATCTTACTGGCAATGGAAGCATATAACTTTTCCTTTTGCTCATAACTACGACCCGAGCCTGCCGTTATTTGAACATAAACCATATTACCGGAGTGCGCTATTCCCAAATAGTTTTCAGGATAATAAAGCTGCGCGGTATCCAGTTCTTCAATAACATGGAAGTAATCATCCAGGGGGACATTAAACTCCGTCATTAAGGATTGATGTACCGCTCTTGATATTTTGTCCTTCGCATCTGATGACAATGTTTTTAACAAACTTATTCGTACAAAAGGCATGAAACTAAATTAGTGGATAATTATTTACTAACTTAATTATGATAAGATTTTTAGCATTTTGTTACTTATTAATGACAAAATTTTATTGATTTGGGGATGATAATCACCTTTGCGGGTCGTTTGCGTCTCTATCTGTTTAAACGCATAATTTAGCTATTATTTGATGCTCCAAACTTACGCCGGTAACCTGAGTAAACAGCCACCATTTCACGACAGGTCATTATCATATCGCGACAGACAATATTTAATAAGGTTTTTGTAAAATTGACGAAGAAAAAAACTGCCGGGTTTATGGTACTACCCGGCAGTTTTATAATTACCTGATTTGCCTGGATGTTGGTTTATCAAATTGTTTTAATGATAATACACTTCGGGCATTCCCTGTTTGCTGAAAATATATAGCTTTCGTTACAGGTTGGTCATTTTCAATGAGGCATCACTGTACCGATTACCGGTATCGGGATATTTCAATAAAAGAGCGCTGATATCCTGCAGATCGGCTGCAGACAATGTCACATCTATAGTTCCGGCATTTTCCCGCAGGTATTTGCGTTTCTTGGTACCTGGTATAGGTATAATATCATTGCCCTGGGCCAATACCCAGGCTAAAGCCAGCTGTGCCGGGGTTATATTTTTTTGCTGGGCAATAGCTGCAAAGGCTGCTGCTAATTTTTGATTATTATCCCAGTTATCATCACTAAAACGGGGCAGCATATGACGTAAATCATCGGCAGCCATTCCTTCTTTACTTAAGGTATTGGTTACCAAACCACGCGCCAGCGGACTGTAAGGCACCAATGAAATATTCAGCTCGCGTAATGTAGACAGTATTTCCCCCTCTACATCACGGCTTAATAAAGAGTATTCGCTTTGCAGGGCCGCGATTGGGTGAACCGCATGTGCCTTGCGGATACTTGCCGCCGAAGCTTCTGACAAACCCAGATAACGCACCTTACCTTCCTTTACCAATTCGGCCATAGCGCCTACCATATCCTCAACAGGTACGTTAGGGTCAATGCGGTGCGCATAGTAAAGGTCAATAGTATCAATGCTTAAGCGTTTCAGGCTTTTTTCAACAGCATTTTTAATATGAGCCGGTGATCCGTCAAAGTAAACATTTGATGTACCGCTGCCCATATAAGGAGCATTTTCGTCATGTACCCTAAAACCAAACTTAGTAGCTATAAATACTTTATCGCGATTGGTTTTGAGCACTTTTGCTATCAGTTCTTCATTTTTACCATTGGCATACATATCGGCTGTATCCCAAAAGTTAATACCCAGATCAAGCGCCAGGTTAAGGGTGGCTATTGATTCTTCATTGTCAACCGGCCCATAAGCAAAGCTCATTCCCATACAGCCCAGGCCAATGGCTGATAGTTTTTCGCCGGTGTTTCCTAAATTTCTATATTCCATAGGTTTTTTGTTTTTGTGATACAAATATATAGCTGCTAAAGGCCCGGGCGATTATACTTATCAAATCAAAAATTATAAAATTCAAACAATTAAACCCGAAAGGCTTTAGGATTAAGTGCGGTTTGTTTTTTAAAAAAATTGTTAAAATAGGCCGGATATTCAAAACCCAGGCTATAGGCAATATCGGCAATGTTCCAGTCGGTGTACCTGAGCAGGGCCTTGGCTTCTTTTGCTACACGTTCGGCAATGTGCATACTGGTGGTTTTGCCGGTAGTTTCTTTAACGGCACGGTTAAGGTGATTAACATGAACTGATAAACGGCTGGCATAATCAGTAGCGGTTTTCAGTTTCAGCGCGTAATTTGGTGAAGCAACAGGGAACTGGCGCTCCAGCAGTTCCATAAATAAAGTCGCTATGCGCGATGATGCATTACCGTGTTTAAAAAAATTATCGGCCGGTGTTAATTTAAGTGCCTCATGCACAACAAGGTTAACATAATTGCGCAGCAGGTCATACTTATATATATAATCAGACTCAATCTCGTGCAGCATTTTGCAAAACAGGTCGCTGATGGTTTTAACCTGTTCATCATTAACAAAATAAACCGGGCTGCCCCCTACTTTATACAGTGGCGAGTCGATAAATCTTTCATTACGGTTATAACTGCTGATAAAATCTTCGGTAAACAGGCAAAAGTAACCGGTTTGTTTTACCGGAGCGGGCTCCCATGAATATGGAATATTAGGATTCGAAAAAATAAGGGCGCATTTATCAAAAGTAATTCCCTTATCGGCATAGTACAATGTGCCGCCACCGATACTAAGTATTATTTTATAAAAATCGCGACGGTGATAACTGGTTACGTTGTGGCAAATTTCGCCACGCAGGTACACGTTAAAATGCCCGGCATTCGGGTTGCCACCTACAGGTACCATCTTCATATCGGGATGCCCTTGGTAAAATTCCTGAAGCGTTTCGGTTGGTTGCATGATCAAAGCTATGAAATTCAAATAACCGTATAAAATACCGGCAAGCGATATGCGGTTATCACCATAATCTTTTACATTATGATTGCAATTTGCTCAGCCTGGCTTTTGCCTGCTGTGGCAGCGCGGTGTTACCGCTTTGTTTATCGTAATTCAACCTGAGGTAGGTAATTAACCAGGTACCATTTTGCTTCACCAGCTTGGTTTGGTAAGTTCCTGAAATTGTCCAAACCTCATCCCCTATAAAATGATCGGCCTTGCCTATATAGTCCACATCGGCCTCATTACCGTGAAGCTTTACCCTAAACTCCGACAGCTGGTGATCGGTTTTATCAAAGCCGGGCAAAAAAGATTCCCAGGCATCTGTTATTTGCACGGGTGTTTGCATACCCGGCTCTATTCCTGTCATTGACCTATAATCCAGCAAAACGCTGTCAGCCATTACGTTTCGCACCTTTTGCCAATCGCGTTCATCAGTCCCTTTAAATAAATCGATAACTGTTTGTATTATTTTGTGGCCTTCCATACTCTTTAGAGATTAAAATTGCGAATTTGTTTCAAATCAATGCTTAATAATTAAAAAAAAGCATTTTTAAGGCTATTCCATGTTCTTAATGAGCAACAACTGATCATTTACTGCCGGTGGTTTTGTTGTTCGTAGATGTAGATAAAAATAAATAAAAGCTATCCAGGTAAAAAGACAAAGATAAGAATGCCCACACACAAACCCTGATTTTATTACCGATTCAATGATGCATAATGACATACCTGCATATAGGTTTAACAGGTATAACTTCATTAATTAGTTTGAACAAACTCTTGTTTAGGCCGGATTGTCAACAACCGCTGTTAAATAGGCAAATCAGCTTTGGGATTGCTTTTAAACAAAATTAACAATAATTCGTTAAAAACCACCAAATTAAGCAACCGCTTTAAAGTTTTTGAATATTTAGCTACCGGCTTTTATAAAATGCTATACTTTGATAGGTTGAGTTTTTCAAATGATAATTTACCGCCAGCTTTCAAAATACTGTATATTGGGCTATCAATGGTTCCAATCATAAAATTACCGCGGTCTGGTCCAATTTCGTAAAGTATGATCGTCATACCGTTTTAATCACTAAAATCTTAAACAACATGAACGAATTTTTATTGATCTTCAGAAGAGACTTTACCCCAGGCGATGCACAGCCTTCGCCTGAGCAATTGCAGGCCATGATGAAAGACTGGCAAGACTGGATGGGCAGTATTGCCGCGCAAAACAAGTTAGTTAGTCCCGGCAACCGCCTTGATCCGGATGGCCAGGTTGTAAAACCCGGTGGCGTTATTACCAACGGCCCGTATGTTGAGATCAAAGAGGCCATTGGTGGTTATATCATTATTCGGGCGGCATCAATAAATGAAGCGTCAGAAATATCAAAGGGCTGCCCCATTCTGCGCGTTGGCGGCAATGTTGAAGTACGCAATATTATACCCATGGAAATGTAAATAATTTAGCCCCCTTCAAATCAGGGGGCATTTATTTAACCACAATGAACAATAATGAACTGCTGCCGCATTTATTTCGTACCGAATACCATAAAATAACATCGGTACTGTACAGGCATTTTGGTTTTGAGCACCCTGAAGTCGCCGAAGATATTGCCAGCGATACCTTTTTAACCGCGGCCGAAACCTGGGGACTTAAAGGATTGCCTGAAAACCCGGTGGCATGGCTGTATACCGTAGCCCGTAACAGGGCTAAAGATTATTTAAGACGCAATAAATTATTTGAGCAAAAGGTTTCGCCCACCTTGCAGGCTGATCATGACGGCTGGGAAGAAATGGTGATCGACCTGTCTGACGCGCATATCAGGGACAGCCAATTGCAACTGATGTTTGCCATTTGCCAGCCTATCCTAACCGCCGAAGCCCAGATTGGCCTGGCGCTCCGCATACTTTGCGGATTTGGGATAGATGAAATTGCCGATGCCTTTTTATCCAATAAAGAAACCATCAACAAGCGTTTATTCAGGGCCAAAGAAAAATTACGCGAGCAACTGGTAAAGATCGAGTTTCCGCCCGCTGCCGAGATCGGCACCAGGATACAAGCGGTTTTAACCACCCTGTACCTGTTATTCAATGAGGGATATTATTCAAGCAATAAGGATACCATCCTGCGTAAGGACCTGTGTTTGGAAGCCATGCGCCTTACCTATTTACTTGTTGAAAACGAGAGCACCAACCTGCCCGATGCTAATGCCCTCATCGCGCTGATGTGTTTCCATGCCTCGCGCTTTGACGCACGCACAGATGATAACGGCGAAATGATACGTTATGATGAACAGGATACCAATTTGTGGAACGATGAGCTGATAGCCAGAGGGAACCACTACCTGAACCTGGCATCAAAAGGAAACAAGGTAAATAAATATCACCTGGAGGCAGCTATTGCTTATTGGCACACTATTAAAGCTGATTCCGTTAAAAAGTGGGAAAGTATATTGCAGTTATATAACCGTTTACTGCAAATTGCCTACTCGCCCATTGCTGCCCTTAACCGCACTTATGCCCTTTACAAAGCCAGGGGGAAACAAGAAGCCATTGCCGAGGCCGAAAAACTGCAGCTAAACGGCAATCATTTATACCATGTATTATTAGGACATTTGTACACGGGCGTTGATCAGCAAACGGCTGTCCGGCATTTACAAACCGCGCTGAAACTGGCTAAAACCACTACCGAAAAGACCAGGATACAAAAGGACCTGAAAAAACTGGTGTGAATAAATTTTATATTAGTGAACCAATAATACCATTATGGCATACGATGATTTATTAGCTAACCGGGTACGTGAGGCACTGAGCGGACAACCGATGGTTGAAGAAGTAAAAATGTTTCAGGGAATGTGTTTTATGGTTAATGATAAAATGTGTATCTGCCTGCGTGATCAGGGCCTTTTATGCCGCATTGGCAGCGAACAGTCGGCTATAGAATTGGAAAAGGACAATTGCCGGCAAATGATACATGGTGGCAGGGTAATGAAGGATTTTGTATATGTAGATATGGAAAATCTGCGGACAACTAAAGACTTTGACCATTGGATAAACCTTTCCTTGCAGTTTAATAAAGTGGCAAAATCATCTGCAAAGAAGAAAAGTTAAAGCCTGTGTTAATAATTGTTTTAAAAACAATTATATTGCAACTGGTTGTTTACTTGTCATTTCAACACCATTAATGAGCTCAATTTAGCCTGAATACCCCTTTTTATTGTATTTTTGAAATTTCTTTTATTTATACTTACATCAATTGTTATTTTATATTTGCTTTTGTACCAAAATTTTTATTAAATAAAATGCTCAAATACTCTAAACAGACAAGGCTATTATTGGCTGTTGATTGCATAATTTTTGGATTTGACGGAGAAGTTTTAAAGCTATTACTGATCAAAAGAGGTTTCCAACCCGAAAAAGGGAACTGGAGCCTGATGGGTGGCTTTGTGCAGAATGATGAAAGTCTTGATCAGGCTGCCAACCGTATCCTTAAACAGCTAACCGGTCTTGAGGGTGTTTATCTGGAGCAACTATACACTTTTGGCGAACCTCACCGCGACCCCATGGAGCGTACGGTTTCTGTAGCCTATTTTGCATTGATCGATATTCAAAAGTATGAAACCCAGATAAGTTCAGATTATCATGCCGAATGGTTCCAGCTTAAACGCACGCCGAAACTGATATTTGACCAGCAGGAAATGCTGGAGCAGGCCCGTAAACGTATCCGCTATAAAGCGGCCATGCACCCTATCCTTTTTGAACTTTTACCTACAAAATTCACCATCCCCCAATTACAAACCCTGTACGAATGCGTTTTTAATACCACCATTGATAAACGTAATTTTAGTAAAAGGGTATTGGCCACCGGTTTGCTTATTAAACTGGCCGATAAAGACAAGGCCGGCTCAAAACGCGGCGCGTATTATTATCAACTTAATATGCAAAATTACTACGCCAAATTCCAGGCCTTCATGAACTTTATCCCTAATCCGGATACACTGTAATTTCCACCTGTTATAGCGCGTCTTTTTCTTTTTTGAAATATTTTTCATAAAAAATTGTTTTTTATAAAAAAATAAGTGTTCTTTTGACAATCATTATAAACTTTTATGAGCAAGGACCAATTTGTGATTGGGGTAGACTACGGATCAGATTCTGTGCGCTCCGTTATTGTTAACGCTTTAAACGGTGAAGAAATAGCCTCGTCCGTGTATGAATACACACGCTGGCGCAACGGCTTATTTTGCGAACCGGCTGCAAATCAGTTCAGGCAGCACCCGCAGGATTATATAGATGGGCTTGAGGCCACTATTAAAGATTGTATTGCCCAGGCCGGCGCTGATGTTGCGGCTGCTGTTAAGGGGCTGTCGGTTGATACTACCGGTTCAACCCCGGTAGCGGTTGACCATACCGGTACACCGCTGGCTTTAACGCCTGGCTTTGAAGAAAACCCCAACGCCATGTTTGTGCTTTGGAAAGACCACACCTCAGTTAAAGAAGCCGCCGAGATCAACACACATGCCGCTTTGTTTGATATCAATTACCTGCAGTATGTGGGTGGCATATATTCCTCGGAGTGGTTTTGGGCCAAGCTGCTGCATGTTTTTCGGGCTGATGAAGCGGTAAGAACTGCGGCTGCATCTTGGGTTGAACATTGTGATTGGGTACCTTTCCTGTTAACCGGTGGAAATGACATTACCGCCATGAAACGCGGGCGCTGCT
>Ga0193717_1001693_pt1 | contig 13364 bp, 9 predicted proteins | sample U2c2metaG_FD_145900 | JGI IMG/M metagenome (GOLD analysis project Ga0193717, IMG submission 145900) | Soil microbial communities from a riparian zone of the East river system, Colorado, United States - U2c2 | ecosystem: Environmental > Terrestrial > Soil > Riparian zone | place: USA: East River...
ACCCGGGCGCGATGGCCACCCCGGTGTCGGCGAGCAGGCGCTGGCACCAGCTGAGACTGTCGTTGGTGTACGCGGAGACGTCGATGTAGGCGTAGAACGCGCCGTCGATCGGGGCGATCCTGTCCAGGCCGATGCGCTTGAGGCCGTCGACCAGCAGGTCCCGGTTCGAGTGGTAGTGCGCGACATGGCCGTCGAGCTCGGCGTAGGACTCCGGCTCGAACGCGGCGACGGCGGCGTACTGCGCGATCGCCGGCGGGCAGATGGCGAAGTTGCCGCTGAGCACCTCGACCGCGCGGTGCAGGCGCTGCGGCACCAGCATCCAGCCGAGCCGCCAGCCCGTCATCGCGAAGTACTTGGAGAAACTCCCCAGCACCAGCGACTCGCGGCCGCTCTGCCACGAGCTCCCGACCGAGCCTTCGTACACGATGCCGTGGTAGATCTCGTCGCTGATCAGCTGCACCCCGCGCGACGAACACCAGCCGTCGATCGCGGCCAGCTCACCGGCCGGGAGCACGGTGCCCGTCGGATTGCTGGGACTGGCGACGATCAAGCCCTTGATCGGCCCGAGCTCGTCGAGCAACGCCGTCGTCGGCTGGAACCGGGTGCGCTCGTCGGTGGCGAACTCGACGACCTCGCAGCCCAGCGCCGTCAGCAGGTTCCGATACGCCGGATAGCCCGGGCGGGCCATCGCGACCCGGTCCCCCGCCTCGAACGCGCTGAGGAACGACAACAGGAACCCGCCGGACGACCCCGTCGTGACGACGACGTCCTCCGGACTCACGTCCAGCGCGTACCGCCGCCCGTAATGCCCCGCGATGGCCTCCCGCAACTCCGGAATGCCCAGCTGAACGGTGTACCCGAGGTTGTGCTCCCGCAACGCCCGATGCGCCGCCTCCCGCACTGGCCCCGGCGCTCCCGCCGTCGGCTGCCCCGCGGCGAGCACCACCACGTCACCATGACTGCGCTCCCGCGCCTGTGCCGCGGCGAGCACCTCCATCACATGAAACGGCGCGACGTCGGCCCTCGCCGCGGGCCCGGGAAAAACAGCGGTGTCGACCATGCCCGCCAGGCTAGGCGAGCAAGCGCACCCCACGCGCACCCGAGTGCAGTCCGCGCACACCCGCGCGCGATCTGTGTACACGTAAGCGCAGTCTGTGTACGCCTAGCCGCAACCGTCGGACAAGCTCGAGCTCGTCCCTCCGGTTAGCCGTGCACAGATGACCATCACGCGTGCACAGACTGCGTTCGAGCGTGCACAACTTGCACTTACCCGGTTTCGGCGAGTCCGGTCAGGGCGAGTGGCAAGGGGCCCTGGTGCAGGACGCCGAGGCGTTGGGTGGCGCGGGTCAGGGCGACGTAGAGCTCGGCCGCGCCGCGGGGGCCGTCGGCGAGGATCCGTTCCGGGTCCACGACCAGGACGGCGTCGAACTCCAGGCCTTTCGTCTCCGACGCCGGAATCGTTCCGGGAACGCCCGGTGGCCCGATCACGACGCTGGTGCCTTCGCGACCGGCTTCGTCCCGCACGAACTCCTCGATGGCAGCGGGCAGTTCGTCCTCGGTGACCCGCCGGGACCACGGCTGGACACCGCACGCGCGGACCGACTCCGGCGGCTGGACGCCGGGGGCGAACTCGGCGAGCAGCGCGGCGGCGATGGCCATGATCTCCGCCGGGGTGCGGTAGTTCACCGATAGCGACCGGTAGACCCAGCGGCTTGGCACGTACGGCTCGAGCATCGTGTCCCACGACGTCGCCCCGGCCACCGACCGGCGTTGAGCGAGATCGCCGACAACTGTGAACGAACGGCCGGGGCAGCGCCGCATCAGCACCCGCCAGTCCATTTCGGACAGTTCCTGCGCCTCGTCGACCACGACGTGCCGGTAGGTCCAATCCCGGTCCGCGGCGGCGCGTTCGACGAGCTCGCGGGTATCGTGCTCTTCGAACCGATCCGCCAAATCCTCGGCGTAGAGCAGGTTCTCGGCGGCCAGCAGGATGTCCTCGTCCATTTCCTCGCGGTCCAGCTTGAGGGTGTCCATCACTCCGGCGGCGTACTCGGCCTCGGCCCTCCGTTCCTGCTCGACAGCCTGTTTGGCGGCCTTCTCGGCGGCTAAGTCGCGGCCCAGCAGGTCGACCAGTTCGTCGAGCAGCGGCACATCCGACACCGTCCAGGCGTCACCGTTGGTGCGCAACAGTTCCTGGTCCGCACCGGCCGCCCGTAGCCGTTCGGCCGACGTGTACAGCGGCGCCAGCAGGGTTTCCGGCGTCAGGATCGGCCAGAGTTCGTCGAGCGCGGTGGTGAACTTCTCGTCGTCCGCGAGCTCCTTGAGCAGGTCAGTCCGCATCTCCTCCCAGGCTTTGCGGTCCTCCCGGGTCAGCCAGCCCTTGCCGATCCGGCTGATCGCCCGTTCGGTGAGCACGTACGTGACGATCTCGGTGAACACCGTGCGGGCCTCGTTGTGCGGCAACCCGCTCTTGCGCGCCTCCTGGATGGCCCACTCCGCGGTCTCGGCGTCGATCCGCACCGTGACGTCGGCCAGTTCGATCGGCAGCGGGTTCTCCGGTAACCGCTGCCGATCGGCGATCGCCGCCGCGAGCACGTCCAGCATCTTCAGCGAACCCTTGAGCCGCACGGCTTCCGGCGAGTCCTCGGCCGTGACGCTCAGACCGGGGACGAGGTCGCCGGTGGTCATGAACACCACGTCGGACTCGCCCAGCGACGGCAGCACGCGGCCGATGTGGTTCAGGAACGCCGGGTTGGGCCCGACCACGAGCACCCCGTGGCGTTCCATCCGCTCCCGCTGGGTGTAGAGCAGGTACGCGACGCGGTGCAGCGCCACGACGGTTTTCCCGGTGCCCGGACCGCCCTCGATCACCAGAACGCCCGGGTGGTCGAGCCGGATGATCCGGTCCTGCTCGGCCTGGATCGTCGCCACGATGGCGCGCATCCCGTCACCGCGCGGCGCGTTGACCGCCGCGAGCAAGGCCGCGTCCCCACTGTCCGCGCCCCCGTCGCGGCCGAGCACCTCGTCGGTGAAATCGACCACCTGACGTCCGCGAGTGTGGAACTGACGGCGTCGGCGCATGTTCTCCGGCGTCGCCGCAGTGGCGGTATAGAACGCGCGTGACGCCGGAGCACGCCAATCGAGCAACACCGGTTCGTACTCGTTCTTCTCGTCGAAAAGGCCGATCCGGCCGATATACGAACGCTCCCCCGAAAGGGTGTCCAACCGGCCGAAACAGAGCCCGTTGTCGGCGACGTCCAGCCGCTTCGCCTCTTTGGCCGACGCGCGCACCTGGACGTCCCGTTCCATCGGTGTCCCGCCGGTTCCCCGCATCGCCGCCTTGTACTCCCCCTTCACCCGCGCGCGTTCGGCGTCGAGCCGCGCGTAGAGCCCGGCCACGTAGCTCCGCTCGGACCGCAATTCCTCTTCGTACCCCTCAGCTGACACATGCCCCTCACAGCGTTGAATCAAAATATTGGTTGTGCGCTCAGTTGTCGGCAGTGCCGAACCATTTCGGCATGTGGCTGAGCAGATCCTGCTGGTCTTCACCGACCCACGCCACGTGGCCGTCCGGGCGCAGCAGCACCGCGGGCACGTCCAGTTCTTCGCTGACGTCGACGACGTGGTCGACCCGATCCACCCAGCCCGCTACCGAAAGCCGGCCGGTCTGGTCGAGCAGCAGGCCCCGGCCGCCGTGCATCAGCTCGTAGAGGCGCCCCTGCTTCAAGTCGATGTCGCGCATCCGCCTGCCAAGCAGCTCGTGCCCCTCACCGAAGTCGTAGCGGATCCCGATCGCGATGAGTTTCTCGATCAGGTACCGGTTCACCTCCTCGAAATCCATCAGTTCCGACATCAGCCGGCGCACTGCCTGGGGGCCTGGCTCGGTGGCCATCAGCTCCCCCTGCGCGCGGGTGTTGTTCAGCACGGCGGCGGCCACCGGGTGCCGTTCCGCTTGGTAGCTGTCCAGCAGATCCGCCGGTGCCCAGCCGTTGACCTCGGCGGCCAGTTTCCAGCCGAGATTGAACGCGTCCTGGATGCCGAGGTTGAGGCCCTGCCCGCCCATCGGCGGATGGATATGCGCCGCGTCGCCGGCCAGGAGCACCCTGTCGACGTGGTATCGCTCGGCCTGCCGGGTGGCGTCGCCGAAACGGGAGAGCCAGCGCGGTGAGTGCACGCCGAAGTCGGTGCCGGCTGTTGCCTGCAACTGCCGCTTGAAATCCTCGAGGGTCGGCGGGACCGTGCGATCTTCGGCCACCCCGTCGGCGGGTACGACGACGCGGTGGAACCCGTCCCCGACAGGCCCCAAGCCGAACCGCTTCTGGGTCTTGCGGACTTCGGCCATCACGGAGTTCACCGTCTCCGCCGACGCTGTCACCGCCATCTCGCCCAGCAACGTCTCGACCTTGGCGGGCTCGCCGGGAAAGCCCACGCCGAGCAGCTTGCGCACCGTGCTGCGGCCGCCGTCGCAGCCGACGAGGTAGCGCGAGCGCAGTTCCGTACTGTCCGCCAACCCCACGGTCACCCCGCGGTCGTCCTGGCTCAGTCCGACCAGTTCACAGCCGCGCCGGATCTCGACACCGAGCTCGATGGCGCGCTCGGTCAGCAGGCGGGCGACGATGGGCTGAGGAATGCCGAGAACGAACGGATACGTGGTGTCCAGCCGCTCCGGCGACGGCTTTTCGATGCCGGCGAAGAAACCCCCGACCGGGTACTGCTTGCCGAGCTCGAGGAACGGCTCCACCATGCCGCGCTGGTCCATCACCTCGACACTGCGCGCGTGCAGGCCGAGCGCGCGGACGACCGAGGTCGGCTCCGCGTCCTTCTCCAGCACGAGCACGTCCACGCCGTGCAGCCGCAACTCGATGGCCAACATCACGCCGGTCGGCCCGCCACCCGCGATGATCACGTCAAACATGAAATCCCCCTTATAGCAACAAAAACGAGCTTGGCTTTACGCGGACACCGGCGAGTTTTCGAGCAGCAGCTTGGCGGCCACGGTCGTCCCGTCGGTGCGGATCGTGGCGGCCACGGCCGTCGCTCGATCGCGGGTCTCGTCGGTCAGGGCCGACTTGAGCGCGGCCGACAGGGACTCGAAGGTCGGCGTCGGACCGTCGTGCGCCACCCCGATCCCCAACTCGGCCACCCGACCGGCCCAATACGGCTGGTCCGTCGCCTGCGGAACCACCACCTGCGGCGCGCCGGACCGGGTGGCGGTCATCGTGGTGCCCGCGCCGCCGTGGTGCACGACGGCGGCCACCCGGCCGAACAGCGCCTGGTGGTTGACCTCTCCGACGACGAAGCTGTCGTCCCGGTCGTCGATCAAGGCCAGCTCGGCCCAGCCTTGCAGGACAACCACGCGGCGGCCCTGCGCGCGGACCGCCTCGATGGCCACCTCGGCGACGTCCGTCGAGGCGTGCATGGGCATGCTGCCGAAGCCCACGTACACCGGCGGCGTGCCCGCGTCCAGGAACGCCTCAAGGTCGGCCGGAAGCGGGCGTTCGTCCGGCACGATCCACGCGCCGGTCTGCACGACGTCGAGATCGGTCGGCTGCCACGGGTCCAGGATCGGGTCCGTCGCCAGCCACGGCCGGTCACCGAGGACGTAGCTCCGGACGTCGTCCACCAGGGGCAGGCCGTTCGCCACCCGGTTCTTGTTGAGCGCTTCGCCGAACAGCGCGTTGACGTTCTCGGCGTCCAGTTCCCACAGCACCCGGTTGTCGGTCACCTCCGGCGGCAACGGCCGGCCCGGATACGCCAGCGGCGCGTGGTGCGGCGAAGGCAGGGTGACCTGCTGGAACATCACGGTCACCGACCGGATGCCCAATTTCTCGGCCACCGACAACGCACCGGCCGCGGTCGGCAACATGCCGGTCGCCACCAGCACGTCACAACCCTCGGCCGCCGCGGTGACCGCGTCGAACTGGCTGGCGATCAACTGGGCCGCACGCTCGGGCAGGGAAGACGGCGGTGGCGCCGCGACCGTCAGCTCACTCGCCGACGGACCGACCGGCACCATCGGCACGCCGACCTCGGCCAGCCGCTCCGCGAAGTCCGGCGGCGCGCACACCCGCACCTCCGCGCCGAGCTCCCGCAACCGCACCGCGAGCCCCACCACTGGCTCGACATCCCCACGCGACCCATACGTCGACAACAAAACACGCACTCAGTTACTCCCATTTCCGCAGGTTCCGGGCTTGGACCGGTGATTCTGCGGCACAACGGGGGGCTTGTGGCAAGCCCCCCAGTGCGCTATAAGTTAGAAGTGGAAGGGAGTGGTTACTCCTCCTGGACACCTTCGCGGGCCATCGCCGCCGCTCCAGCTTGGGGTCGTGAGTGGCAACAAGTGTTAGAACACTCGTAGCCACTCACGAGTCAGTAGCCCTGGTAGCCGCCGCCACCGGCCATGGCCTTCAGGCCTGGGTGACCGGCGAAGCCGCCGTAGCGGTCGAAGGTGTAGCGGACACCGGCGATGATGCTGTCGACCGGGTTGTAGATGTCGTCGTGACCGGGGAGCTTGTGCGCGTTAAAAGTGGAATCAATGCATTGCATTAAGCCTTTTGAAGGATGGCCCGCAGCGGCATTGGAGTTTCCAGTCAGGAAGACGTGGTCGTTTTCCCTCGCGGTCCAGGTGCCCAATTCTGTTGTCACGCACCAGACATCGGCGCGCCCAACGTCTTCCTTCTTCAGGAAGGCACCGGTGACGACCGGGGTGTTCGAGCGGACTGCGGCTTCGGGGCTCCACGTGTCACGTGGCGTCGAGCGCTCGATGTCCAGCACCCGTGGCCGCGAACCCGCCAGATAGACGGCGAGGGTGATGGCTTCCAGCACCGTGCCGGGCGCTTGGTAGATGATCACCTGCGGCTTGGTGTAGCCCGGCTGCATCGACCGGGTGCCTTCCGCGTCCGTGATCGCTTCCAGCCAGGCTGCACGCTGCATGGTCGACATCGCGAGCACCTGTGTCACGGCGTCCGACTTGGGATGCCCTGCCCGAGCCAGGAGATCCTGGGCGTAGTCGTAGTCCAGCCGGAACTGGTGCCGGGGACCGCAACCACCACGATCGTCGACGTAGACCGCGTGCGGAACACCAACGAGCAACTCGCGGATCTTCTCGACCATCTCGGGCTTGGACTGCGCGATGGAGACGGTCGGCCGGTGCCGCCGGTTCTCTACATGGCCGTCACCGGCGATCCAGCCGAGGATGGCCGCTTCCCGCACGGTGATGTCGATGCCCGACGCGGTTTCCGCGGGCGCGGTCACCATGAGCCGGTCACGACTGCGGACGTTCTGGGTCGTGACGAACACGGGCTCCGTCGAATAGGTGTTCTGCTGCTTCGGCGGCACGACACCATGCATCTTGCGGCGGTGTACCGCGACGCCGTTCTCCGGCTGCGTAACCGATTTAGGCTCCCAATCGCACTCAGGGCAAGTCACCGGCATGTCTGTTCGCCGCACGCTGACGCGTGGCAGGGTGAGCCAGCTGTGGTTCGGCGTGGTGGTGGCGTGCCAGCGCGAATTTCCCATCCGGACCAGCGGCGCGTCTTCGTGATGCACCACCCTCGAGATGCGCGTCCACTCGGACGAGCCGTCGGCCTGGTTGTAGCCGATCGTCTCATCGCCGACGCGAACCTCGTCGTGCTTCAGCCAACCGCGGCGAGTGAGGATCGTGGTTTCGACCGGCACGCAGTCCCAATTGTTTATCGCGTTGGGATTACCGCCGGATTCTTTTTCGATAATGGTCCAGATCTTGCTGATGTCCGCGTCGGTGACGGGGACGCCGGCGGCCTGCAGGATCTTGATGGCCTCTTGGATCCACTGCTGCACGTTGCCGGGCGGGGTGGTCGACGGCGGGCCGCCGCTCGGGCCGAGGCCACCGCCTCCGCCCCCACCACCACCGCCTCCGCCGCCCCCACCGGAGGACATGCCGCCGTTGGAGTGGACGCCGCCGGTGCGCTGGGGCAGGGTGCCGTCCTTGCCCGGCAGGGGCACGGTCGAATAACCGCCCTCGACCTGGGTTTTCATCAGTTCTTGGGACTTCTTGATCAGGTCGTCCGCCTGCCTGAGCAGGCCTTCGATATCCGTCTTCGCCTGCGAGGCGACCTTCTCGTCAGCGGCCTTGGCCGCCGAGATGATCTCCGCGGAGGACGGCGAGGGAGCCGGTTTGTCGTCTTTGGCGGCTTGCGCGGCCTGAGTGTCGGCGTTGTCGGCCGCGGCGGTCGCCTTGGTGTTGTTGTCGGTGATCGTCTTTTCGGCGGCGCTGACGGCCGTCTGGATCTTGCCCTTGATGTCGGCGAGCTGTCCCTGGAGGACACCGAGATCGGTGCTGACGTCCTGCAGATGCTTCTGCACCTTGTCGCCCGCGTCGGTGATCTGCTTGACGTAGGCGAAAAACGCGTCCGCGGCGGGTCCACTCCAGACACCGCCCTGCAGCGCGTCCGTCGACTGCTTGAGGGAGGCGCCGTGGTCTCCGGCGTTGGTCGCGGCTTCGTGGAACTGGTCCGCGGCTTTCTGAATGGCGGCCGGATTGACCTTTTCGACCTGTTTGGACTGTTCCAGTACCGCGGGCCAGGACGGCGGCTGGCCTACCCGATCCCCGCTCACGGCTTCGGCCGATCCTGGTGCAGGGTCACGTTGTCCTTCGCGATCTGATCGGCTTCCTCGATCAGGCCCGCGGCCTTGCGCAGCACGAAACTCGTCGCCTCCATCAGTTTCCCGCCCGCGTCGAACTCGTTGTGCACGCCGTCCTTGAAGGTCCCGACGGCACTGTGGACGTCACCGGAACCGCCCATCGCACCGAACGGGCTGTCCTTCTCGTCGTCGACGCCGGTCACCTTGCCCTTGGACTTTTCGAACTCGTCCTTGAGCCGCTCGACCTGACCGGCGGCGATCCCCATCGAGTGCGCGTCGTACACGGGCACGGCTTTTCATCCCCTTCGCACCAAACTTGTGTCGCCTGGTCAGACGTAGTCATGACCGAGACGGTTCCCGCGCCACTCTAAGACTTCAGTGGCAAGCAGGGGTGCGGTTCGCCGGAACATCACCCGACAAGGCTCAAACCTCGTCGAGCATTTCCCAGACACGCTGCGCGAGGAGCTGGTTGTCGGCGGGGGTGACGGTGGCCCAGTCGCGGCCGTCGGTGTTGCGGCCGAGTTGGAAGAGGTAGCGCCCGGCGTCCGTGTCGTAGAACGCGATGACCCGGTCGGCACGGCGCATCAGGCCGTCGCGGCCGATCCGTTCGACGCCGAACTGCCCGCGGGCTTCCTGGCCGAGCAGCATGCCGGAGAGTTCCTGCGCCTGCCACAGCGGCACGCCGCGGTCTTCGAGCGCGGTGACCATGGCCTTCGCGTCGCCCTGTGCTTCGGCGTCGGCGTCTCGCAGGATCTGGTGCGGCAGGCTGATCGACTGCCCGACGCCGGCCGCGAGGTCACCGGCGACCGACACCGCGGCCTCGGCGAGCAGCGTGTCCCTGGCCGGGATCAGCCACACCTCGCCGTTGTCGACGACCCCGAGCAGCGCTTGGCTGCCGACGCTCACCGCGAGGCCCTTGATCTCGCGGTCGGTCCAGACCCAGACGTCGATGGTGACCTTGGCGTGCGCGAACAGGTTGAGCATGTCGACCAGCTCGCCCGACGCCTTGTGCCCCCTGGCCAGCCCGCGCAGCCGCAGTGATTCCCACGCCTGCTCGATCAGGTCGGCGCGTTCGGTGTGGGTCATCCCGGGGCTCGGCACTTCGAGCGCGGAGTGTCGTGGCGGAAGCCGCTCGGCTTCCCAGAGCATGTCGAATTCCAAGGCAGACAGGACAATGCTGCCGTTCGGCGATCCCATCGGCACGGTTGCCGTACCCCTCAGCGTGTTTCGTCGGCGCCGTCGTCGCCGATCAGGTCCGGCGAAACCAGTCGCCCGTCGGCGAACAGATCCTTGTCGTCGACACCGTACCGCCGCACGTGCGAGGCGTCTTCCTCGTCGTGAGGATTCTGGGGCGCGGCTGTTTCCATGAAGCTCGCGTTGCCCTTTTCCTTGCGGGGGCTGAGTTTCTCGGAGTTCCGCATGGCCGCGGCCTCTTCTTCGGGTAGCTCGCCCATCGGCAGCTGGCCGAGTGGTTTACCGCTGCTGACCGCGCCTCGGCCAAAGCCCCGGCCCTGACGGTCACGCTCGCCGCTGGTGGCACCACCGACCGCACCGGCGCCCAGCGCGGCCGCACCGGCGCCGAGATCTCCCGCGGACATACCGGGTTTCGGCAGTGCCGGGAACGGGCGGCCGACTTCGGCGGCCGCTATCGGGGTCTGCGGTCCGGCGCCGACCAGCTTGCCCTTGCCGAGCGCCTGGTCGCCGCCGGTGACAGCCGCGGCGCCGCCGGGGAATCCGCGTGATCCCTCGGCGCCGCTTCCGCCGCCAAGACCGCCGGGACCACCAGGGCCGCCGCCGAAGCGGCCCGCGGGGTTCTCCGAGCCGGGCGCCTGACCGCCGAGCACACTGCCGACTGACGGGCCGGAGACACCGGGCATGCCCGGCAGCGGCGGTGTTCCCGGAGTTCCTGGCGCACCAGGGATTCCGGGCGTTCCTGGAGTTCCCGGCGGGAAAGGACGTCCGGGTTCCTGGTGTGCGGGAGGCCGCACGACGCCTGAACCACCGGTGCCGCCCGGCGCCGATCCCGACGGACTGGTCGACTCCGAAGGCGGCGGAGGTGGTGGCGCGGAGGTTCCTCCGCTGCTGCGCGAAGGCGCCTGGATGCCCATGGCCGGTGTCGGCGCGTCGTGCTGTGGGACGGCGACATGCGGCTTCGACGCGGGTTGCGAAACGGGTCCGGTTTCCTTGCAGTCGGCCGCCGCGGCCCGGGTGTCGCCGGGGGTTTCGCCCTTGCCGCCGCCCGGGGTGAGGTCGACCGCGGAGCCGGCGAGCTGAAGTGCGCTGGGCGCACCGGCTTCGGCCGAGTCGAGCATCAAACCCTGTGGCTCGGCCATCGATTCGACCGACGACAGGTTCTCGCCGCTTTGCGTGGCGTACGCGTTGAGCGCTTCGACGGCCTGGGCGCGCGCGTTCTTCGCCGCGACGACGTCACGGACGTGGTCGGTCTCGAAACCGATGAGGCTCAACGCTTTGTCGCCGAGGGTGAGCCCGCCGGCGCCCTTCCGGACGGTGGCCGCGTCGGGCAGTTTGTAGAGCGTGCGGTTGAAGGCCTCGCCCTGGGCGAAGATCATTTCCGCGGAGTGCTCGACCTTGTCCATGGCGTCACGGGAAAACCCGGCTTGTTCGGTGAACACCTGCCCGGCCTGGCCGCCGGCTTGGCTCTGCCACTCGACCCCCATCTTGGACAGCTCGCGCCGCAGCGTCACGTCGGTCTCGGCGAGCGCGCCGGAAACCGAGCGCAGCGCTTCGACCGCGGTCCCGATGCTGCCGATGCCGTCACCGCTTTTGAACTTCTCGATCTCGGTCGCGATACCGGTGTCGGTGTAGCCGTCGAACCGGTGGTTGCGGATCTTCTCCACCATCGCCGAAACGTCCACGAGCGCCACCAATCCCTTTTATCCGTGTGCTTTCAACGTCTGCAGTGCCAGGTTCGCGGCCTGCGTGGACAGGTCACAGAGCTGCTGCTGGTTGAAAGCGCCTTGTGTCACCGGAAACGCCTGCACCACCATGGTCTGCCCCGCGGCGACGCCGACCAAGGTCTGGCAGTCGCTCGGATCGCTGCTCTTGCGGTAGTTCTTCAACGCCGGGAATCCGCCGACACTGGCCGGTTCCGTGGTCATGCTGTTCTTGCGGCGGTCGCCGGTGAGCCAGGCGTCGAGATCGGCTTTCGTGACGGCCGTGATGCCGTAGGAGTAGTACGGCCTGGTCAGGTCGACGTCGAACGAGCAGCTCGGCCCGTCGGCGGATTCCTTGGCCTGCCTGGGCTTGCTGTTCACCTTGAGCTGGTCGAGCTGTTCGGGGGTCAGCAGGGTGCACGGGTCGACGTCGGTCAGCTTGAGCTCGCTCGGGCGTTGCGGCAGCCCGGCGGCCTTCGCGCTCTGCGACGCGGACGATTCGGCTGTCGGCACCACGTACGCCTGCCCTTCGTCTGTCGACGTGCAGCTCGCCAGTACGGCCGTCGCCAGCATTCCGCCGGCCACGTACTTAAGCCGGATGGACACCACGGTCCCCGAATGTCGCCGCTTTGTCAGCGTCACTGACCGTGTAGCGCTCCGCGGCCGTGCGCAGCTGTTCGACGAGCGTGCGCAGGCCTTCGATGTAGTCGCGCACGCGCTTGGCGTACGACTGGTCGCCGTCGGCGATCAGTTCGTTCCAGGAGTCGACGCTGGCCGTGCTGATCGTGTCCGAGGACGGCGTGTCGATGTGGAGCTCGCCGAGCCGGAGCCGCAGCTTGTCCTGCAGGGTGTTGACCTGCTCTTCGACGACCCTGGCGACGTCGAGCAGCTTCGACGGGTCGACCTTGATGTCGGCCACCCCAGGTGCGGTCGGCACCGTCGACGTGAGCTGGGCTTGGGCGGTTGTTGCCATCTGCGCGCACCCCTCCTACGGACGGTAGTCATTCGAAGGCTACCAACCCGCGTGTCACAGCGACTTGAGTTTGCCCGAACTACTTGGCGGCCGGGGTGGCGATTTCCCCGCGCGCGGCGCGCTGGGCGATGTCGGTCCGGTGGTGCGAGCCTGCCAGGTGGACCTTCTCGACGCGGGCGTACGCCTGCTTGCGGGCCGCTTTGAGGGTGTCGCCGACGCCGACGATCGAGAGCACGCGGCCACCGGAAGAGACGATCGCGCCGTCGTCGCGGCGGCGGGTGCCCGCGTGGAGCACGCCTTCGGCCTCGCCACCAGCGATGACGTCACCCGTGTGGGGCTTGCCGGGGTAGCCGTCGGCCGCGATGACCACGGTGACCGCGGAGCCCTGCTCCCATTCGAGCGGCGGGTGCTTGGCGAGCGTGCCGGTGGCCGTCGCGTACAGGAGCCCGGCGAGCGGGGTGCGCAGGAGTGCGAGGACGACCTGGGTTTCCGGGTCGCCGAAGCGGCAGTTGAACTCGATGACCTGCGGGCCGTCGGCGGTGAGGATGAGGCCGGCGTAGAGCAGGCCGGAGAACGAGGAGTCGCGGGCGACGAGCTCGTCGACGACCGGCTGGATGACCTTCGCGACGACCTCTTTGACGAAGCCCTTCGGCGTCCACGGCAGCGGCGCGTAGGCGCCCATGCCGCCGGTGTTCGGGCCCGCGTCGCCGTCACCGACGCGCTTGAAGTCCTGCGCGGGCAGCAGCGGGACGACGGTGTGACCGTCGACGAAGCAGAAGAGAGAGGCCTCGGGGCCGTCCAGGAAGGTCTCGAGCAGCACCGGGTGGCCGCCGTCGAGCAGCATCAGGGCGTGCTTGCGGGCGACGTCGAAG
>Ga0193717_1001694_pt1 | contig 13346 bp, 14 predicted proteins | sample U2c2metaG_FD_145900 | JGI IMG/M metagenome (GOLD analysis project Ga0193717, IMG submission 145900) | Soil microbial communities from a riparian zone of the East river system, Colorado, United States - U2c2 | ecosystem: Environmental > Terrestrial > Soil > Riparian zone | place: USA: East River...
CGACGCGCGGCTGAACGTCATGCTCGTGGTGGGCGCCTTGTGGGGGATCCGGCTGACCTTCAATTTCGCCCGAAAGGGTGGCTATGCCCGGGGTGGCGAGGACTACCGCTGGGCGGTGCTGCGAGGCCGGATGTCGCCGGGGTTGTTCCAGGTGTTCAACCTGCTGTTCATCACGATCTACCAGAACGCGATCCTGCTGCTGATCACCCTTCCCGCGTACACCGCGCTGGAGCACCGCTCGCCGTTCGGCGTCTGGGACGTCGTGGCCACCGTGGTCTTCCTCGCGTTCCTGATCGGGGAGACCGTGGCGGATCAGCAGCAGTGGAACTTCCACGGCTGGAAGCGCGCCGAAGCCGCCGCCGGGCGCGAGCCCGAGCCGCGGTTCCTGCAGGCCGGTCTGTTCCGCTATTCGCGCCATCCCAACTTCTTCTTCGAGCAGGCGCAGTGGTGGGTCATGTTCGCCTTCGGCGCGATCGCGGCCGGCTCGGTGGCACAGTGGACGGTGCTCGGCGCGGTTCTGCTCACCGGGCTGTTCGTCGGCTCGACGATGTTCACCGAAAGCATCAGCGTCAGCCGGTATCCGGAGTATTCCGACTATCGGCGGCGCACTTCGGCCGTCGTGCCGTGGTGGCCGCGGCATCGGGAACTCGCGCGCTGAGGCCCGACCTAGTCGCTGAGCTGGGCGACGGCGACAGCCAGCAACATGGTGTATTCGCCCGAAACGGCCACGGGGTCGTCGATGTCTATTTTGGCCAGCATCCGCTGGACGAGGGCGAAGGTCGCGCCCTCGCGGCCGTGCTCTTTTTCCAGCTCGGCGAACTCAGACCGCAGGACGTTCACCTTGTCGCGGAAGTTCGCGATGATCTGGTCGGCCGTGCCGACTGCCTCGGGGTCCATGGGGATATTCAACCCTGCCGGTCGGTGTCGGTCGGTGTCGGTCAACCGGTGGTGGTGACCGCGTCCGCCTCGATCGTGAGGATGAGCCGGACCTGGTCCCGGCCGCCGAACCACGGGTAGGAACGGCCGAGGTAGCGCTGGGCGAGCTGCTCGATGTGCTCGGCGCCGCCGGTCTCGGTGATGTCGACGACCCGGCCGCGCACGGAGTAGTACCGGGCGGGTGCGGTGGAATCGGCGATCGTGACGGCGACGCGGGGGTCACGCTCGACGTTCTTGACCTTGCGGAAGCCGCGAACGGTGTTGATGAGGACGTGCTCGCCGTCGGTGTCGACCCAGACCTGCGTCAGCTGCGGGGAGCCGTCGGGCATGAGGGTCGAGAGGTAGCACAGGCTGGGCTCGCGAAGGAGGGTCACCAACGGTTCGGGAAGCTGGATACCGGTTTTCATAAGGGCATTCAACCCTGCCGGGTGGCTTGTGATTCACGCGGGCGTCGTGCTAGCTTTTGAGTGCGCCCCGTATGGGCCTATTTTGCTGGAGGTAGCGGCTCTCGTAGCCAAGGCTTTCGAGTCACCATAGAGAACGGCATTGTTCCGAGTCTCTCGCAATGGGATGTTTCCTCTTCAGTGCTTAGTAGGCATGCGGGGTTCTTTGACGTCGGCTCATGGTGGTTTCCGCCCTCCAGTCCTCTATCAGACTGGGAAAGGACTATATGACAGACAATTATCAAGATTTCGACGTCCACGCGTTCCAGCGGCAGGTCATCGAGGAATTCCGGGAGAACAACGGGAAACTCGGCGGCATGTTCGAAGGCTGGAAACTGATCCTGCTGACCACCACCGGCGCGAAGACCGGCCTGCGCCGGACAAGCCTGCTGGGACCGGTGGACATCGGCGGGAAAACGCTGGTCATCGCCTCGGCGATGGGTGCTGACACGCATCCCGCGTGGTACCACAACATCCGCAAGAACCCGATGGTCACCGTGGAAACCGGCGCTGAAACCTACGACGCGATCGCCGCCATCCCCTCCGGCGATGAACGTGACACGCTATTCGACAAGGTAGTCGCCGAAGCTCCCGGTTTCGGTGAATACCAGGCAAAAACAACGCGGGTAATCCCCGTGATAGTCCTGCATCGAATCACTCCCGATCCAGGCGCGGAACGTGTCAAAGGCCTGGGCGACCGGCTGGTCGAAGTCCACAGCTGGCTTCGCGACGAACTAACGACCCTTCGCCGTCAAGCCGACGAAGGCACTCCGCTCCAGTTGGGAAAGCATCTCCGCGAGCATTGCCTGAATTTCTGTGACGCACTGACCAAGCATCACACAGGTGAGGACATGGGTGCGTTTCCCATGCTGGCCCGCCAATTCCCGGCATTGGCTCCCACACTGCGCAAACTGGGCGAAGACCACGCCGTCGTGGCCGACCTCCAAGCCCAGATCCGCACCCTGGTCACCACCGAGTCCGACCCGGCCCGCCTGCGAACCGAACTGAACCGCCTGGCCACCCGGCTCGAGTCCCATTTCGACCACGAAGAACGCACCGTCGTCCAGGCCCTCAACGCACTGGCCCCCGCCCCGATGTAGCCGGGAAACACGCCTACGCCAACGGGAAACACGGCTACGGGAGTGCGAACCAGCCGTGTTTCCCGTGCGCGGGGTTAGGAGTGGGTGAAGGTGGCGCGGCCGAGAGCGGTGATTTCGTCGGCGAGGGCGGCGCGGTTGGTGCGGGACAAGGTGTTGGCGACGCCGAGGGCGGCGTGCACTCGGACTCGGGCCTCGGTTTCGGGGATTCCCGGGTGGGCTCGGAGCACGAGGGTGACCCATTCGGCGACGTACTCTTGCTGGACTCGGCGGTAGGCCTCGCGTTGCTCCTCGGGCAGGTTGATCACCTCGGCGAGCAGGACGGAGATGATCGCCGGGTTTTCCGTGGCGAAAACCGCGTAACTCCGCATCACGTGGCCCAACGCGTCCAACGGCCCGTCCGCGGCGGCGAGGGCGCGGTGCAATCCCAGCCACAGAACCTCGGTACCCCGATTGAGCACTCCGGTCAGCAACTCGTTTTTGCTCGAGAAATGGTTGTAGACACTGGGCCCGGCGATCCCGGCCGCGGTACCGATATCCGTCATGCTCACCGACGGGTATCCCCGCTCCCCGAACAGCCGGATCGCCGCCGCCAGCAAGGCCTCCCGGCGCGAACTCAACCGCTGCGGATCCCGCCCACCCGCTGGCGCCCGTGAACCGGTCTCCGGCAGCTCCACCGCCGCGACGGCCCGTGCGACCCGCTCCAGCAGCGCTTGATCGACCTCGGTCCGGTGATAGGACGGACTTTCCAGCACCGCGTGCACCGCCCGAGCCCGCAACCGCGCGGCGTCCGCCGGAAGCCCCGACTCGGCCGCCACCGCACTCACGGTCCGTTGCAGGATCTTCCGCAAGCGCTTTCCCAACGCCGTTCGCTCGGTTTCGGGCAGGTTGACGGCGTCGCGATCCCACAACACCCCGAACTCACGGCTCTCCAGCGCGAGCGTCGCCAGCGTCGAAATCGTCCGATCCAGATCCGCGGGCCGCGATGCGACGGTGTCGAGCCGGTCCAATGCTTCCCGCATCACGTCGACGAGCAGGTCCTGCTTGCCGCGGAAGTGCCGGTAGAGTGCGCCGGCGCTGATCCCGACGGTGGCCGCGATATCGGCCATGCCGACCCGGTGGTAGCCGACGTCCCAGAACTGGCGCGCCGCGGCGGCGAGGATCTGCTGTTTGCGGTCGCGTGGACGCGATCGGGGAGCGGTCGGCAGAGACATGGAGGACCATCCGAACGTAAACGGCTGATAGTGCGTAGTGCTTGAAAGACTTTCTCCTATCAGGGGTTTTGTCAATCAAGTGAACAGCGGTATGTTGCTGGAGGCAATAACGCGGACATTCCCACCCGAGAGGGGGCGGCGATGTACCTCACCCAGGCACTGCACCGTGCCGTGCAGCAGACCCCGGATCTGCCCGCCACGATCTTCGGGGAGCGGGTGCGCACCTGGTCGGAGTGCGCTGCCCGGGTCGCCCGGCTGGCCGGCGCGTTCCGCGCGCTCGGCGTCGAGTCCGGTGACCGGGTGGGGATCCTCGCTCTCAACAGTGACACCTACCACGAATACCTGTTCGCGGTGCCGTTCGCCGACGCGGTGGTCACCCCGATGAACACCCGCTGGAGCATCGCCGAGATCGCGTTCTCTCTGCAGGACTCGGGCACCGCGGTGCTGCTCGTCGACGACGCCTTCGCGCCGATGGTCCCGGAGCTGCGCGGCCGAGTGCCCGAGCTGAAGACCGTGATCCACTTCGGCGACGGGCCCGCTCCCGAAGGCGCGCTCGATCTCGAGGAGCTCATCGCCACCCACGAGCCGGTGCTGGACGCGCGGCGCGGCGGCGACGCGCTCGCCGGGATCTACTACACCGGCGGCACCACCGGCACGCCCAAGGGCGTCATGCTCAGCCACGCGAACCTGCTGATTTCCGCGCTCGGCTCCGCCTCGACAGGCGTGTTCATGGTGCCGGAGGGCCGGTTGCTGCACGCGGCGCCGATGTTCCACCTCGCCGACGGCGCCGCCTGGGTGGCGCGCAACGTGCTCGGCGGGACGCACGTGATCATCTCCGCGTTCACCCCGGCCGGTGCGGCGCAGGCGATCGAAAGCCACGGTGTCACCGATGTGCTGCTCGTGCCGACGATGATCCAGCTGCTGGTCGACTCGCCGGAAACCACCGGGCACGACCTGTCGAGCCTGCGCCGGCTCGTCTACGGCGCGTCCCCGATCTCCGAGGCGGTGCTGGAACGCGCGGCGAAACGGTTGCCGACAGCGGAGTTCACCCAGCTCTACGGCATGACCGAGCTCTCGCCGGTGACCACGGTCCTCACGCCGGCCGAGCATGCCGTCGACGGTTTGCGCCGTTCCGCCGGGCGCGCCGCGCCGCACGCCGAGGTCCGCATCGTCGACCCCGAGGGCAACGACGTCCCGCCCGGCGTGGTCGGCGAGGTGATTTCCCGTGGTGGGCAGGTGATGCTGGGCTACTGGAACCGTCCGGAGGAGACCGCGGCCGCCGTCCGCGACGGCTGGATGCACACCGGCGACGGCGCGTACATGGACGAGCGTGGGTACGTCTTCGTCGTCGACCGGATCAAGGACATGATCGTTTCCGGTGGTGAGAACGTGTATTCGGCCGAGGTGGAGAACGCGCTCGCCCGCCACGCCGCCGTCGCGGCCTGCGCGGTGATCGGGGTGCCCGACACCGAGTGGGGCGAGCGCGTGCACGCCGTCGTCGTACTCGCCGCGGGCGCCGACGTCTCCGCGGAGGAACTGCGCGCGCACTGCGCGGAGCACATCGCGCGGTACAAGGCGCCGCGGTCGGTGGAGTTCGTCGACGCGCTGCCGATGTCGGGCGCGGGCAAGATCCTCAAACGCGAGCTGCGCGCCCGGCACTGGGCCGACGCGGACCGAGCCGTTTCTTAGGAGACGCGGCCTAGGACTAGTCGCTGAAACGTGGCGGTCGGCGTTCCAGAAACGCGGCGACGCCTTCCAAACCGTCCGGCGCCGCGGCGAGTGCCGCAATCGTGCGGCTTTCCGCGCTGGCCGCGTCCTCGGGGCTCCCCGGGTTCGCGGCCAGCAACGCGCGAGTCGCCGCGACCGCGGACCGAGAGGTGTGTTCGACGAATTGGCACGCGTATTCCTGAGCGTCGCGCAGTACTTCCAAGTCGGGCAACACCCGGGAGACGAGCCCGGCGTCGAGTGCTTCGCGCGCGTCGATGAGCCGGCCGCTCAGCAGCCAGTCCGCCGCGCGGGACGGCCCGACGAGCCGGGGCAGGAAGTGAGTCGACGCGCCTTCGGGGGAGAGGCCGAGCCGGGTGAACGGGAAGCCGAACCGCGCGCTCTCGGCGGTGAACCGCACGTCCGCGGCGAGCAGGATCGTCGCGCCGCCACCGATCGCGTCTCCGTTGACCGCCGCGATCACCGGCACCCCGATCTTGGCCATCCGGACCGTGACGCGCCCGGCCGGTTCCCGGTAGTCCCCGGCGTACGCGCCCTCGCCCGCCAGCAGGTCCCGCACCGCCGACGGGCCGTTCGACAGATCGGCGCCGACGCTGAAGCTGGGACCGGCACCGGTGACCACCACCGCGCGCACCGACGGATCGGTGCCGCACGCCGTGAGCGCGTCGCCGAAAGTGTGGAGCAGGACGGCGTCGAGCTCGTTGTGCTTGCCCCTGTCCAGCCACAGCGTGGCGACGCCGCGCTCGTCCTCGCGGTGCACCTTGCCGACGAGCGGGCTCATCGGGTGAATCGTCCGTAGTGGACGACGTCCGTGGCCGCGCGGCGGGCGAGGCGCTGCGCGGAACTGCCCTCCTGCTGGGGTTCGTCGCTGTGCCCGATCGCGATGGCGCCGATGGGCGCGTGGCTCTCGGGCACGCCGAACTCGGTCTTGAACGCGGCTTCGTGATCCGGCGCGATCCCGAAGTAGAGCGCCCCGAGCCCCTCGTCGACCACGGTCTGCAGGATGAGCAACGCGGCCATGCCGGTGTCGATATGCCAGAACGGGACCGGCCAGCGCGCCTCGTCGCGGTCCGTCCAGCCCTTGTCGGGCCGCGCGTACCTGTCCAGGTAGGCGTCCTTGACCGAGAGCGGCACGATCACGAGCGGAGCCGTGGTGATCGGATCGGTCGCCGGCTGTCCCGCCACCTCCCAGAATCGGGGCAGTTCCGCACCGTGCAGCACCAGGAACTCCTGTCCCTGCGAGAAGCCCGCGGACGGACCGCGCTGGGAGTTGTGGAGAATCCGCGCCAGGCTTTCCTCGGCCACCGGTTCGGTGGTGAAGCGGCGGACCATGCGCCGGCGGCGCACCACGTCTTGAAACTCCATGGACGATCTCCTTGTCTAGAGCGGAAGTTCCCGGCGAATCGCTTCGGCCGCGCGCAGCACGCTCGACGACGTCGTGGCTTCGTCGAGCGGACCCAGCGCGATCACGCCCACCGAGGCCACCGATTCGCCGTCGGCGCCGCTTACCGGCGCCGCCAGGCCCCACGCGCCGCTCTGCAGTTCTCCTTGGCTGGCGGCGAATCCGCGTCCGCGGCCTTCGGTCACCGCACGTCGTTCGCCCGGTCGGGGTGACCGGCCGAGCAGGATCGCGAGTCCCGCCGCCCCCACGGTCACCGGATGCCGGAACCCGACGCGGTACGCCACGTGCACGCCGACGTTGCCCGGCTCGACGACGGCGATGCTGACGGCGTCTTCTCCGTCGAGGATGGTGAGATGCGCTGTCGCGCCCGTCGCTTCGGCGAGGTCGCGCAGATGTGGCCGCGCCACCGAGCGGAGGTCCGAACGCAGCGACATCGACAGCTCGACGACCCCGAGCCCGAGCCGGTAGTGCCCATCTTTTCCCTGTGACACCAACGAGTGTTGCGTGAGTGTCCCGAGTAGACGGTAGGCGACCGTGCGGTGCACGCCGACTAGCCTGGCGAGTTCGGTGACGCCGAGCCCTTGCGGATGCGCGGCGACGGCCTTGAGGACCCGGATGCCGTTGTCGAGCGTTTTCGCGCCCGCGGCAGGCGTGTCGTCCGGCATCGCTGCTCCCCAGGTTGACGGTCGCCAAGCCCGTACCTACAGTGAGGTTCACTAAGCGCACTTGAGGTGCGATAATAGCACCAGGAGGGGATATGGTCGAGTACCAGTCGGGTTTCGGCAACGGGTTCGAGACGGAAGCCCTCCCCGGTGCGCTCCCCATCGGGCGCAACTCCCCGCAGAAGGTCGCCTACGGGCTCTACGCCGAGCAGCTCAGCGGGTCGCCGTTCACCGCGCCCCGGGCGAGCAACGAACGCTCGTGGCTCTACCGGATCCGCCCGTCCGTACGGCATTCCGGCCGGTTCCGGAAGGTCGACGCCGGACTCTGGCGCAGCGCGCCGGATCCGGAATTCCACGCGCCGATCGGCCCGATGCGCTGGAACCCGGTCCCCATCCCGAGCACCCTGCAGTCGCTGGTCGAGGGTATCCGCACGATCACCACCGCCGGGGACGTGGCGACGCAGAACGGCATGGCGAGCCATCTCTACCTGATCACGCGGTCGATGACCGACGAGTACCTTTACAACGCCGACGGCGAGATGCTTTTCGTGCCGCAGCAGGGAAACATCCGGTTCTGGACCGAGTTCGGCATTATCGACACCGAGCCCGGCGAGATCGCGGTGATCCCGCGCGGGGTCAAGTTCCGCGTGGAGCTGCTCGACGGACCCGCACGCGGGTACATCTGCGAGAACTACGGCGGCTCCTTCACCCTGCCGGAGCGCGGCCCGATCGGCGCGAACTGCCTCGCCAACCCGCGGGATTTCCTTACCCCGGTGGCGGCTTACGAGGATCGCGACGACGTCAAGTCCGCTTTGTACGTCAAGTGGGGCGGCGAGCTGTGGCTGACCGAGCTCGACCATTCTCCGCTGGATGTCGTTGCCTGGCACGGGAACTACGCGCCGTACAAGTACGACCTGCGCCGGTTCTCGCCCGTGGGTCCGCTGCTGTTCGACCACGCCGACCCGTCGATCTTCACCACGCTCACCTCGCCGTCGGAGACACCGGGCACCGCGAACATCGACTTCGTGCTGTTCCCCGACCGGTGGATGGTCGCGGAGAACACCTTCCGCCCGCCCTGGTACCACATGAACATCATGTCGGAGTTCATGGGTTTGATCTACGGCGTGTACGACGCGAAGCCGCAGGGATTCGTGCCCGGCGGGTTCAGCCTGCACAACTCCATGACCCCGCACGGCCCGGACACCGAGGCGTTCGCGCAGGCGAGCACGGTGTCGCTGGAGCCGAAAAAGCTCGAGGGCACGATGGCCTTCATGTTCGAAACCCGGTATCCGCAACGGGTTACCGCGTATGCCGCGCAGCTGGCGGAACTCCAGCAGGACTACGTCGACTGCTGGGCGGGCCTGGAAAAGCGGTTCACTCCCGACCAGCCTTATTGAATGGGTAAGGAAAACGGTGGCGTGCTGTTCGGGTCACCGAGCCACGAGATGTCGACATCTCGTGATACCCCGCGTCCGCAACTACCGCCATCTGTCGACATGTGGCGGTATCTGGAAATCTGCGGCACGCCATGTTTGCCTTACCTGTCAATAGGTTCGCGGGAGAAGTGCCGGGAGGACGGGACGAGCGCGGCGATTCCCGGTGCGGCGAAACAGATCACCGTGCAGGTGGCGAGAACCGTGGTCGCCCCGAACGCGTCGATCGCGGGTGCGATGAGCGCGAGACCGGCCGGAGCGAGGCCGTAGGACATCAGGAAGTCCAAAGAGGACACCCGGGCGAGCAGCTTCGGGTCGACTTCCCGTTGCGCGGCGGTGAACCACGGCACGTTGAACAGTTCGATGCCGAATCCCGCCAGCACATAAGCCGCGACGATCACCGCCGGGTGGACCGGGAACAGCAGGCTCAACGGAGCGAAGCCGTAACACGCGAGTCCTGCGAGGGCGATCCAGCCCTGGGAACGCGGACGCCAGCGTGAGACGAGCAAAGCCCCCGCGAGCGCCCCGGCGGTGTAAGCGGTCGTCGCGGCGGCAAGGACGAATTCCGTGCCGTACCGGTCCCGGCTGACCAACGGCAACGCGATCCCCGTCGCCGAATAGCCGGTCGCGATCACGGCGGTCAACGCGCCGAGCCCGGCCACGAACCACGGATGCCGCCGTGCTTCCCTGATCCCGTCAGCGAATTCGGTGAACAGCGACGTGCGAGCGTGCACGACACCCGGGCGCCCCTTGGCCGGGACGAGCGCGGCCACCAGCCACAGCACGCCGATCCCGAGCAGGAGCGCCTCGGTGTCGAAGACGACGGCGAGCAACGCGGTCAGCCCCGGCGCGACCAGGGTCGTGACCCGCACGGCCAGTGTCATGGCCGCGTTCGCCTGCTGCCGACGGTCGGCGTCGACCATCTCCGCGGTCAGTGCCTGGAACGCCGGACGGCACGCGCCTTGACCGGCTCCGGCCAGCGCGGCGGCGACGGCCATCAGCAGGACCGACCGGCCGACACCGAAAGCGAGCGCGGGGGCGGACGCCGCGGCGGCTAGCCCGGCCCACAGGACCACACCACGTCTCGAATGCCTGTCGGCCAGTACACCGCCCAGCGGGACAGCGACGAGGAACCCGGCGGTGCGCGCCGCCAGCACCAGGCCCAGGCCGACCGGCGAAAGCGTGCGGTCGAGCACTGCGAGCGCGAGGACGAACGGCAGCGCCCACGTCGCCAATCCGGACGCGGTCGTCCCGGTCCACAACCGCAGAAAAGCCGGTTCCCCCAGGATGGACCGCCGGCCCGTCGTTTTCTCTCCCGCCCCCGATGTCACCGCGCGAACATAGCCGGGATCACCCGAACGCCGGAAAAGAGGATCAATCGCCGGGAACTCCGGCGACTTCCGCGACGACTCTTACACCGGGAGACGCTGGACCCGACCTGAGAGCGGAGTGGCATGCACTGGTTCGAGGACGACGAGCTGTGGGTCGATTTCGCGAGCACGATGTTCCCGGCCCGCCGCGAGGCCGAGGCCGCCGGACTGGTCGCGACTTCGCCGCTGCTGGCGGTCCCGGCAGGGAGACGGGTATTGGATCTGGCGTGCGGCCCCGGCGTCTACGTCGTGCCGCTGGCGAAGACCGGGGCCGAGGTCACCGGCGTCGACCTCAGCAAGCCCATGCTCGACCGGGCCCGGCTGGCTTGCGAGGGTGCCGGCGTGGAAGCCCGCCTGATCCACGCGAACATGCTCGACTACACCGATCCCGGCGCGTTCGACCTGGTCATCAACATGTACACTCGTTCGGTTACTTCACCGATCCCGGTGACAACCTGACGGTGCTGCGCAACGCGTTCACCAGCCTGGCGCCCGGCGGGAAGCTGCTGATCGACCTGCTGGGCAAGGAGGTCATCGCGGGCTGGGTCGGCCGTCCGCAGGCGATGGACGTCGAGGACGGCACGGTGTTCATGCGCGACACCATCCTCGAGGACTGGACCAGGCTGCGCACCGATTGGACGCTGGTCCGCGGCGACGTCGTGCGCCGCGCGTCGATCTTGACCTTTCTGTACAGCGCGGCCGAGCTGCGGGCACTGTTCGAAACGGCCGGGTTCACCGACGTCGAATGCTTCGGGGACTTCGACGAATCGCCGTACGACAACCATGCCCGCCGCCTGATCATGCGGGGGACCCGTGCGAGCTGATCCCCTTCCGGTACCGAAACTGAGATTGTTCGCCGAGCCGGAGGACACCGACGCGCGCAAGGTCCGGCTGACCGTGCCCTTGCTGGTGCTGGGTGTCGTCCTGGTGCTGTCGGTGATCGCGGGCATCTCGCTCGGTCCCACGGTCGTCTCGTTCGGCGATGTGCTGCGCTACCTGGGAAAGGCGATCACCGGCGGCTCGATCCGCGCCGACGAGGAGACCGGCTACTCGATCGTCTGGCACGTGCGGACACCGCGAGTCCTGCTCGCGGCGGTGGTCGGCGCGGGGCTGAGCGTAGTCGGAGTCGCCGTGCAGGCCTTGGTGCGCAACGCGCTCGCCGACCCGTTCGTGCTGGGGATCTCTTCGGGTGCTTCGGTCGGCGCGACCGCCGTGGTGGTGTTCGGGATCTTCACCGGACTCGGCGTGCTTGCCTTGTCCACGGCCGCTTTTCTCGGCGCACTCGTCGCGACCGTCATGGTGTACTACGCCGCGCGCAGCCGGATGGGGCTCACCCCGTTGCGCCTTGTGCTCACCGGCGTCGCGCTCGCATATGCCTTCCAAGCGGTGATGAGCGCGCTGGTTTTCCTGTCTCCCAACGGACAGGCCGCGCAGACCGTGCTGTTCTGGTTGCTGGGCAGCTTGGGCGCGGCGACCTGGGAGTCGCTTCCGCTGGCCACGATCGCGGTGGTCGTCGCCGTGGTCGTGCTGCTCCGGCGCAGCACCGTGCTGGACGTGCTGTCGATGGGCGACGAGACCGCCGCGAGCCTTGGCGTCGACACCGCCGCGCTGCGCCGCTGGCTGTTCGTCCTGACCGCGGTGGTGACGGGATTACTGGTCGCCGTCAGCGGATCGATCGGGTTCGTCGGCCTGGTGCTGCCGCATGTGGTGCGGATGATGGTCGGCTCCGGGCATCGGCAGGTGCTGGCGGTGACACCGCTCGCGGGCGCGTGTTTCATGGTGTGGGTTGATCTGCTGGCGCGCACGCTGTTCGCGCCGGAGGAGCTCCCGCTGGGCGTGATCACCGCGTTGATCGGTGTCCCGGTGTTCCTCGTGGTGATGCGCCGCCGCGGCTACGCGTTCGGAGGCCGCTGATGCGCCCGCTTCCGTTGTCCCTGCACGAGGTTTCCGTCGAGATCTCGGGCACGAGCCTGATCCGCGAGCTGTGCCTGGACGTCGGCGCGGGCGAGGTCGTCGGGCTGCTGGGCCCGAACGGCAGTGGCAAGTCGACGGCGTTGCGGTGTGTGTACCGCGCGCTGCGTCCGTCCTCGGGCGCGGTTTTCCTCGATGGCGACGACTTTTCCGAGCGGCACATCCGCGAGACCGCCCAGCAGATCGCCGCGCTGACCCAGGACAGCCGCGCCGAACTCGACTTCACTGTCGAGGAGGTCGTGGCGCTGGGCCGCTCTCCGCACCAGCGCGGCAACCTCCGGCTGACCGCCCGCGAGCGTGAGCTGTGCCGGGAAGCGTTGCGGCGCCTGGACATCACGCATCTCGCGTTGCGCAGTGTGCTGACGCTGTCCGGCGGGGAACGCCAGCGGGTGCTCGTGGCGCGGGCGCTCGTGCAGGAACCGGCGGTGCTCGTGCTGGACGAGCCGACCAACCACCTCGACGTCCGCCACCAGGTGGAACTGCTGTCCTTCCTGCGCGGCTGCGGACTCACCGTGCTGGTCGCGCTGCACGACCTCAACCTTGCCGCCGCCATCTGCCACCGGGTCGCGGTGCTGCGCGCGGGGGAGCTGGTCACCTGCGGCACCCCGGCCGAAGTACTGACCCCGGACGTCGTCCGCGAGGTCTTCGGCGTGGAGGTCACGGCCGTGATCCACCCGAGAACCGGTGTCCCGCAACTGCTTTACGACGTGCCGATCGAAGATGTCACCACACCCGAGGGGATTTTCCGATGACCTTGCGTCGCACCATGGTTCTGGCCGTCGCGGCTCTGCTGCTGACGGTACAGACGGCTTGCGGAGCCGAAGTCGAGGCCCCGCAACAGAACACCGCGGCACCGGCCGCCGCGAAGGTGACCAATTGTGGCGCCGAGACAGCGTTTCCTGTCCCGCAACGGGCCGTCGCCTACGACGTCAGCGGGGTGGAGAAGATGTTCGCCCTCGGCCTCGCCGGCCGGATGCGCGGGTACGTGATGAACTCGCTCGGCGATCCGTCGATCGCGGGTTCGCCGTGGAAGGACGACTACGCGCGCGTCGAGCGGCTCGGGACTTCGCGGGTGACCAGGGAAATCCTCGTC
>Ga0193717_1001695_pt1 | contig 13342 bp, 10 predicted proteins | sample U2c2metaG_FD_145900 | JGI IMG/M metagenome (GOLD analysis project Ga0193717, IMG submission 145900) | Soil microbial communities from a riparian zone of the East river system, Colorado, United States - U2c2 | ecosystem: Environmental > Terrestrial > Soil > Riparian zone | place: USA: East River...
GGCCTCGCCGAGAAAGTGCGCCGCGTATTCGGACGCGGAACGGCGCGTGAAGCCGCGGCCGACCCGGAGCTCGCGCTCTACGACGGCTTCCTCGCCGACGCGCACAAGCCATTGCTGCGCGCGGTCCGCCAGACGCCGCCGGAACAGCTCGGCCAGCACGCGTTCGCTTTCCAGGACCCGCGTTATGCCGAGCTGCTGTTCCGCTACCGCGCACGCAACTGGCCGCTGACGCTGAACGCGGACGAGCATCGGCGCTGGGACGAATTCCGCCGCCGCCGACTCGAAACCGCGACCGCAGTGACGCCACGGACGCTCGACGAGTACTTCGCCACGATCGCCGAATTGCGAGCGGATGCTGCGACCACGCCGGACCAGCGCGCCCTGCTCGACCACCTCGAATACTGGGGCCGCACGATTCTCTGAGAGAATCCCCACTCGTCATCCCGGCCCTTCGACAAGGCTCAGGACAAGCCGGGCTTCGCCCGAGCCGAGACCCAGCGCCCCATTTTTCCAGCCATGCCCAACACCTACTTCTCCAAAGCCACCTTCCGCTTCCTGCGCGACCTCGCCGCCAACAACAACCGCACATGGTTCGCCGCGAACAAATCCCGCTACGAAGACACGCTGCGCGAGCCGTTCCTGCGCCTCATCGCCGACATGCAGGCGCCGCTGGCGAAAATCAGCACGCACTACCGCGCCGATCCGCGAGCGCAGGGCGGTTCTCTGTTCCGCATCTACCGCGACACGCGATTCGCCAGCGACAAGACGCCGTACAAGACGTGGTCCGGCGCGCGTTTCGCACACGAACGTAGGCGCCAGGTCGAAGCGCCTTCTTTCTATCTGCATATCCAGCCGCGCGACTGCTTCGCCGGCGGCGGCATCTGGCATCCCGAATCCTCGACGCTGAAGAAGATCCGCGAATTCCTCGCCGACAATCCCGCGGCCTGGAAGAAAGCCGCGCGTTCGCCCGCGTTCCGCCAGCGCTTCGAATTCTGGGGCGAAAGCCTCTCGCGTCCGCCGCGCGGCTTCGATCCCGAGCACGAGCTGATCGAGGACCTCAAGCGTAAGAGTTTCGCCGCCGGCGCGGGTTTCGCCGATGCCGTGGCTTGTTCGGACGAGCTGCTGCCGACGGTGGTCGACACTTTCAAGCGCGTGGCGCCGGTGGTCGACTATCTGTGCGCGTCGCTGGATCTCGAGTTCTAGGCCGCGATGCGAACCGGCGCCTACCGCTTTCTGCGCTCGGCGCTCGCGAGCAGTCGTTCCGTGACCACTATCGCTCGCGTATGCACGCCTTCACCGATGGACCCGGCTTCGTCGAACGCCTCGACGTCGAACCGATGCACCCTCTCGAATTTGCCCTGATAGAGCGCCACCGCGCGAACGACAGAACCGACCGGCGTGGCGGCGTCGTGCCGGACATCCATGCCAATCCCGACCGACACCTGTCCCGGCCCGAGCATCGGTTTCATCAGGCGCGCGGCCGCGAGCTCCATCAGCGCGATCATGCGCGAAGACGCAAGCACCTCCGGGAAATCGTCCTTGACCGATCGTGACAGGCCCCTGGCCGTATCGCCGAACTGTACGGTGAAACTCGCTTCCCCGGACGCACCTATGGCAAGCATCGACTGTCCCCGATCCGATTCGCGCTGTGTGCAAGAGGAGCGTGAAATCGATCCAGCGGCTTGTCAATATCGACGACGCTGACTTAGGCAAGTTTTCGGCTGGACGAGGCGTCAGGCGTCTGCGAACGGAAAAGTGAGCACATCGCGGACGTCGTCGCCTCCGCCAAGACACATCAACAAGCGCTCGATGCCGAGCGCGACGCCGGCGCAGGCGGGCACGGACGGCAGTGCCGCCAGCAGGCGTTCGTCGATCGGCACCTCGCGCTGACCCCGCTCGCGCCGGCGCGCGTTGTCACGCTCGAAGCGCGCGCGCTGTTCTGTCGCGTCGGTCAGCTCGTGATAACCGTTGGCCAGTTCGTAGGCGCCCAGATACAGCTCGAAACGCTCGGCCACCGGCGGATCGTCGCGACGGATCCTGGCCAATGCGCATTGCGATGCCGGGAAATCGTAGACGAGCGTGATCCGGTCGCGCGGAAAATCCGGCTGCAGACGGTGCGTGATCAGCAGGTCGAGCCAGTCGTCGCGGCCGAGGCCGGCGGGATCGATGCGGAACGCGGCCAGCAGCTCGCGCAGCGTGTCGACCGGCGCGGCGAACGGGTCGATATCCAATCCTTCGATAAACAGATCGCGATAACTGCGCTCAATAACATTCGCCGACCCTCCGGCCAACGCCAGCGCCGCCTGCACGAACGCGCTGGTCTCCGTCATCAGCTGGTGGTGATCGAAGCCGACGCGATACCACTCCAGCATCGTGAATTCGGGATTGTGTGCGCGCCCCGCCTCGCCGTTGCGGAACACGCGGCCGAGCTCGTAGCAATCGCCGACACCAGCAGCGAGCAGGCGCTTCAATGCGTGCTCGGGCGACGTGCGCAGCCAGCGCTCGCGCGGGCCGGCCGCGGCAGGTCCGCCGAACGTCGTGCTGAAGCTCTCGATGTTCGGCTCGGTGTTTCCGGCCGCGCTCAGGATCGGCGTCTCGACTTCGAGCACGCCACGCTCGGCGAAGAACCGGCGGATCAGCGCGTAGAGGCTCGCGCGCAGCTCCAGCGCGGCGCGCGAGATGGCTTGCTCACGCATGATGCTTGCGCAGGAAAGCGATCAGCGTCGCCTCGTCCCAGATCTCGACGCCGAGCTCCTGTGCCTTGTCGAGCTTGGAACCCGCCGCCTCACCGGCGACGACGAATGCGGTTTTCTTGGAAACGCTGCCCGCCACTTTCGCGCCCAGCGCTTCGAGCTTCGCCTTCGCATCGTCGCGCGTCAGCGACGACAAGGTGCCCGTCAGCACGATGCTCTGTCCATCCAGCGGACCGGCCGCGGTATCCGCTGCGCCTGCCATCGCATCGCGCAGTTTCTCCAGAGCCTTTGTGTAACGGCGCGCGAGCTCGCGGCCGTCGTCCGACGAAAGGAAATCGTGCACCGCGGTCGCGGTCTCCTGTGGCAGCCCGGCCTCGACCAAGGCCGCGGCGCTCGCCTTCATCAGCAGCGGTATCGAATTGAACGCCGATGCCACCTGCTCCGCACGCTTCACCGTGAGTTTCGGTACCTCGATCTGCGCGAGCACGTTCGCGAGGTCGAGCGCCGGCCGCAATTTCGCCGACGGCGGATGGGCATCCGTGATCTCGACGCCGCGTGCCAGCAGATCGTCAATAACGCGCTGGTTGCCGTCCTGCTGGAAGAACGCATCGATCGCGCGCGCGACCTCGCCGCCGATGTCGGGCACCAGCTTGAGCATCGGCCACGGCATATGACGGATCAGCTCGACATCACCGAACCACGTCGCCAGCGCCTTCGCCGTGCTCTCGCCGACGTGCTCGATGCCGAGCGCATACAGAAAGCGCTCAAGCGTCGTGCGCCGGCTGTGCTCGATCGCATCGATCAGGTTCTCGGCCCACTTGGTCGCGACCTTGCCGGACTTCACCGTTTCAGGCGTGGTGCCATCGCGCTCGTCGGCGCGGCGTTTCATTTCGAGCAGGTCGTCCAGCGTGAGCTTGTAGAGATCGGCCACCGATTTCACGTAGCCGAGATTGCCGAGCTCCTCGATATAGCGCTCGCCGAGACCTTCGATGTCCATTGCCCGGCGCGCCGCAAAATGAAACACCGCCTGCGTGCGCTGCGCGGCGCAGGTCAGACCGCCGACGCAGCGCGAAACCGCTTCGCCTTCCTCGCGCACGATTTCCGAGCCGCAGATCGGACAATTCGCCGGCATACGCCACGGCTTGGTGCGCGCCGGCCGCAGCTCGGCAACCACGCGCACGACCTCGGGTATGACATCGCCGGCGCGGCGGATGATCACGGTGTCGCCGACGCGCACATCGAGGCGCGCGACCTGATCGGCGTTGTGCAGGGTCGCGTTGGTCACGGTGACGCCGCCGACCAGCACCGGCGCGAGGCGCACGGTCGGCGTCGCCGCGCCGGTGCGACCGATGTTCACTTCGATCGCCTCGACCGTGGTCTGCTGTTCCTGTGCCGGGAACTTGTGCGCGATCGCCCAGCGCGGCGCGCGGCCGACGAAACCCATTTCGCGCTGCGCGGCGTAATCGTCGAGCTTGTAGACGATGCCGTCTATATCGAACGGCAGCTGCTCGCGTTTCGCACCGATGCGCGCGTAGTACGCAAGACAGGCGTCGGCGCCCTTCGCGGTTTCCACCAGCGTACTGACCGGCAAGCCCCACTTGCGGAAGCTCTCCAGCGTCGCCGAGTGCGCCGGCGGGAGCTCGCCGCCTTCGACCACGCCGACGGCGTACGCATAGAACGCGAGCGGACGCTTCGCCGTCTCGGCCGGATTCTTCATGCGCACGCTGCCGGCAGCGCCGTTGCGTGGATTCACCAACACCTTGCCGCCGTGTTCGCGCGCCTGCGCGTTGTATTTCTCGAAGGCGGCCTTCGGCATGTACACCTCGCCGCGCACTTCGAGCACGCGCGGCCAGCCGCTGCCGTGCAGGCGCAGCGGGATCGCCTTGATCGTGCGCAGGTTGCGCGTCACGTCCTCGCCCTTCTCGCCGTCGCCGCGCGTCGCACCGCGTACGAACACACCGTTCTCGTAGCGCAGGCTGATGGCGAGGCCGTCGAATTTCGGTTCGACCGAGAAGACCAGGTTCTGCTGTTCGAGCTTGCTTTCGATGCGACGCACGAAGTCGCGCACCTCGTCGTCGCTGAAAGCATTCGCGAGCGACAACATCGGCAGTTCGTGGCGCACCTCGGCGAACGCGCCGAGCGGTTCGGCACCGACGCGCTGCGTCGGCGAATCCGCTGTCGCGAGTTCGGGGTGTTCGGCCTCGATCTGCTGCAGCTCGCGCAGCAGCTTGTCGTACTCGATATCCGCAATCTCGGGTTCGTCGAGCACGTGATAACGGTAATTGGCCTGGTCGATGCGCGCACGCAACTCGGCAGCGCGCGCGGCGGGATCGGCGGATGTTTCGGCTTTTCGGGTCATCGGGCTGGCGGATCAGGTGTGGCGTGCGTCGAGGCGCTGGCCTGAGGCATAGGCTCGTCCTGCGGAGTTTACCGGCTTGCCGCAGGGCGGCGTGACGGCTCCTGCGTGCCCGTTCAAACTGCCGCCGGCAACGCATCCGCACCGACGAGGATTCGACAATGGCAAAGAAGGCCTGGGCCGCATTTCCGTATCCGGACAAGGCGTTCGACTACGCCGGGGCGAAACTGGCGACGGCATGGAACACGCTGCACGCGGGCGACCAGGAATCCTTCCCGGATGAAAAGCGCGTCGCCGCATTGCTGAAGGCGAATCCGAAACTCGGCAAGGATGCCGGTGCGATCGCGACGCAATTGCAGGATGCATGGCGCGCGTTCCATCGCGGCGATTTCGAGGACGCCTACGACGCCGGCATTGCCTTGAAGGCGCTCGGCGCATCGGTCGCAATCAAGGCCGGCGGCATCCATGCGACGTATCTGGTCAAGGACGACGCGAGCAAGGCGGCACGTTACGAGGAGCTGGCGCGGATCGCCGAGACCGCCATCGCTGCATTGCCCGGCGAGGCCAACAGCCATTATCGCCGCGCGTTCGCGCTCGGGCGTCTCAGCCAGACCATCTCGGTCGGCAAAGCGCTGGCACAAGGTCTCGGCGGCAAGGTCCGCGAATCGCTGGATACGACGCTGGAGCTGGCGCCAAAGCACGCTGAAGCACATATGGCGCTGGGCATCTACCACGCCGAAGTCGTCGCCAAGATCGGCGCGATGCTGGCCAAGCTGACCTACGGCGCCAACGCCGGCGATGCGGACAAGCATCTCAAGCAGGCCTTGAAGCTCACGTCGCAGTCGCCGATCGCCTGGGTCGAATACGGCAACTCGCTGATGCTGCTGCACGGCGACAAGCGCGAGGACGATGCGGCCGAGGCCTATGACAAGGCGGCGAAGCTGAAGCCGCGCGATGCTATGGAAGCGCTCGATGCGGGGTGGGCGAAGGCGCAGCTCGAGTAGCGCTTCCCACTCGCCAACCTCTCCTCCTCGTCATCCCGGCGAAAGCCGGGACCCAGTGCCTTCGCCGGAGTACAAGCAAACAAAGGCGCGGGGTCCGGCTTTCGCCGGGATGACGGAACGGGATGACAGAAGTGGGATGGCAATGGATGGTTCAGGTAAATCCCGGCCACACGCCCCTGTCGCACCACCCCCTCGGCGACTATGATCCCGAAGATCGACCGGGGGTTCGAAGTCATGCGCAAGACCTTGCTTGGATTGCTGATCGGCTGCACCACGATGCACGCGGCAGCCGCCGACGAGTGGGTAATCGAAGTGCACTACGCCGACCGCGCCGAGCTGCAGCGCGCGGCGACGCATTTCCAGCACGTGATCGTCGATCGCCAACGCAAAGTGTTTCGCGTGGACACCAGCGACAGCGGTATCGCGGCGATGCAGCGCGAAGGCCTGACGGTGACGATCGATACCGCGGCGACCGCCAAGCTGCGCGCATTCCACCAGCAGGCGAAAGCGGCTGCGCTGCTCGGCAACGGCATCGACAGCATCCCCGGCTTCGAGTGTTTCCGCACGGTCGAGGAAACCTACCAGACGATGGATCAGCTCGTCGCCGACCATCCCGGCATCGCCGCGGTCGACGAGATCGGCCCGAGCTGGCTGAACACGCCGCCGAACGATACCGGCTACGAGATGCGCGCGATGCGCATCACCAATCTCGATACGGTCGAGGCTGATCCGGACCGTCCGCGCATGGTCGTGTTCAGCTCGATCCACGCGCGCGAATACGCGCCCGCCGAAGTCGATACGCGCTTCGCCGAGTGGCTGGTGAACCATTACGGCAGCGATCCGGAGGCGACCTGGCTGGTCGACCACAACGATTTCCGACTGGTGCTGATGGGCAATCCCGATGCGCGCAAGGACGCCGAGCAACAGATCTACCAGCGCAAGAATCTGGATAGGGTCAACGGCCCTTGCGAGGATCAGGACATATCCTCGCAACCCGGCGTCGACCTGAATCGCAATTTCCCGTTCCACTGGAACATCCTGCTCGGCGGCGGTTCCGACGACTACACCTGCAGCCAGACCTTCCATGGTCCGTATGCGGACGGCAGCGACCATGGCGACCATATCCAGGGCACGCCCGAACCGGAAACGCTGAACCTTTTGCAGTACGTCGCCGGCACCTGCAACGCGCAGGGAGAATGCAACGGCGGCCTGTTCGCCGATCATCGCGAGGGTCCGACGAATCCGCCGACGACGGGCGACGACAGCGGCGCGGCGTCGCCGTCCGACACGCCGGGCCTGTTCATCGATATCCATAGCAACGCGGCGCTCGTGCTGTGGCCGTGGGGTGACACGTCCGACGACTCGCCCAACAGCGTCGCCTTGCGCACGCTCGGCAGGCGCATGGCGTATTTCACCAACTACAGGCCGCAACAGTCGAACGAGCTCTACCTCACCGACGGCACCACGGTCGACACGATGTACGGCCTGCTCGGCGTCGCGGCTTACACGGTGGAAACCGACGGCATCGACTTCTTCCAGGATTGCGCGTCGTTCGAAAGCGATACCGCGCCGACGAACATCGAAGGGCTGCGCTATGCCGCGCGCAGTCTGCATGCGCCGTATCTGCTGCCGTCCGGACCGGATACGGTCAGCGTCGTCGCGACACCCGACTCCGCAGGCAACCCGATCGCGATCAGCGCCCACCTCGACAGCTCGCGCTTCAATGATTCGAACGGCACCGAGCCGGTGCATGCGATCGCAAGCGTGAATGCGTATGTGGATCAGTTGCCGTGGGACGCGGGGGCGACGCCGATCGCATTGCAGGCAGTGGACGGCGCGTTTGACTCCGCCAGCGAGGACGCCGAGGGCTCCATATCGAGCACCGGGCTCTCGATCGGTCGTCATTACATCTACGTGCAAGGCACCAGCGATGCCGGGCAGGCAGGCACGCCGAACATGGCGTTTGCCGATATCGTCGAGAACGACGCGATCTTCACCGACGGCTTCGATCCCTGACGCCTGTCGATCCGAGACGATCTGTATTCGGTGGGCTATTGGGTGGGCTGTAGGGTGGGCTTCAGCCCACCGTTCAAGCATTCGGTGGGCCGAAGCCCACCCTACAGCCCATCCCACAGCCCCACCCCACGACCGCCGCATGCAGACCAAGCAAACCCTCATCGGCGCCGCGCAGCTCCAACAAGAAATCAAGAAGAGCCGCTTCCTCGCCAACGCCGCGCCGATCGACAGCGTCGATGCCGCACTCGCATTCGTCGCGCGCATCAGCGAACGCGACGCCACGCACAATTGCTGGGCCTACCGCATCGACACGCAATACCGATTCAACGACGACGGCGAACCCGCCGGCACGGCCGGCAAGCCGATCCTGCAGGCGATCGACGGGCAAGGGCTCGATCGCGTCGCGGTGGTCGTCACGCGCTGGTTCGGCGGCATCAAGCTCGGCGCAGGCGGACTCGTGCGCGCATACGGCGGCTGCGCGGCCGAATGCCTCCGGCTGGCTCCGAAACAGGCGCTGGTCGCACTGGTCAGCGCGCGTGTGCACTGCGATTTCGCGTCAGCAGCAGCACTGCACGCGCGACTGGCCGAGTACGGCGCCGTCAAGCGCGGCGAACGCCTGCACGAAAGCGGTGTCGAGCTGGAGCTGGACGTCCCCGAGGCGCAGGCGGGCGCGCTGGCCGCGCTCGTACGCGACCTGACGCGCGGGCGCGGGCGGCTGGACATCGCATGAAAGCTCCGCTCGCGGGCGTCATGAATCACGATCGCGCCGCGGAACCGCCTTCGACACGACATGCCGGACGCGTCTTGAACACAGTCGTGCCGGCCGCATGTCTGCCGGAGCGCACGTGGCGATGGCCCAGATGACCGAACCTCAAGCTTCCCCGCGCCGCCTGCGCGCATTCACGCGACTGCTGCCGTATCTGACGCGGCATCGCGCCTTGATCGCCGGCTGGCTCGGATTCCTCGCCCTGTCCTCGAGCGCGACGCTGGCGTTGCCGCAAGCGGTGCGCGTGATGATCGATCGCGGCTTCGCCCATGCGGATACGTCGACGATCAATGCGAGCTTCCTCGGCCTGTTCGCGGTCGCCGGCGTGCTCGCGATCGCCACCGCCGCGCGTTTCTTCTGCGTGAGCCTGCTCGGTGAACGTGTCGCCGCGGATCTGCGCCGGCAGCTCTACGATCATCTGCTCACGCTCGACCAGGCGTTCTTCGAGCGCACGCGCACCGGCGAGCTGGTCTCGCGCCTCGCGGCCGATACCGAGCTCGTGCAGACCGTGGTCGGGTCGACGCTTTCGGTCGCGCTGCGCAGCGTGATCATGCTGTTCGGCGCGGCGACCATGATGATTCTCTCCAGTCCGCATCTCGCCGGCTTGTCGGCGCTGGTGATCCCGGCCGTGGTGCTGCCGATCGTCATCTTCGGACGGCGCGTGCAGAAACTGTCGCGCGAAAGCCAGGACCGCATCGCCGACGCGTCCGCCACCGCCAGCGAGGCGCTGAATGCGATGCACACCGTGCAGGCGTACACGCGCGAGCCGCAGGAATCCGCGCGCTACGCCACCGCCGTCGCGCGCGCGCTGGCGACCGCGCGCCGGCGCATCACGATGACCGGCACGCTGACCGCGCTGGTCATCCTGCTGACGTTCGGCGCGATCACGCTGGTGCTGTGGGCCGGCGCGCAGGCGGTGGTCGCCGGCACGATGGCGGCCGGCGTGCTCAGCCAGTTCGTGCTCTACGCGATCCTTGCCGGCGGTTCGGTCGGTGCGCTGACGGAGGTCTGGGGCGAAGTCCTGCGCGCAGCCGGCGCGCTCGGTCGCATCGGCGAGCTGCTCGATACGCGCGCGGATATCCGTTCGCCGCCAACCGCACAGACGCTGGCGGCGCCGGTGCGCGGCGCGGTGCGCTTCGAGCACATCGAGTTCCGCTATCCCTCGCGCCCGGATCGCGCCGCGCTGCACGATTTCTCGCTGGCGATCGAACCCGGCGAAACGGTTGCGCTGGTCGGACCGTCCGGCGCCGGCAAGAGCACGGTGTTCCAGCTGCTGCTGCGCTTCCACGATCCGCAACACGGGCGCATCACGCTCGATGGCGTCGACCTGCGTGCGCTCAGCTTGCCGGATCTGCGCGGCAGCTTCGCGCTGGTGCCGCAGGACCCGGTGCTGTTCGGCGCCAGCGCAGCGGACAACATCGGCTTCGGCCGCACCGGCGCGAGCGCCGAACAGGTCGTCGCCGCGGCGCGCGCCGCCGAGGCGCATGATTTTCTCGAGGCGCTGCCCGAGCGCTACGAGACCTATCTCGGCGAGCGCGGCGTGCGTCTTTCCGGCGGACAGCAGCAGCGCGTCGCCATCGCGCGCGCCCTGTTGCGCGATGCGCCGATCCTGCTGCTCGACGAAGCGACGTCGAGTCTCGACGCGCAGTCCGAGCACTACGTCCAGCACGCGCTCGAGCGGCTGATGCGTGGCCGCACGACGCTCGTCATCGCGCACCGCCTGGCCACCGTGCAGCGCGCCGATCGCATCGTCGTCATGGACGGCGGGCGCATCGTCGCGCAAGGCACCCATGCCGAGCTGGTGCGCGACGGCGGTCTCTACGCCGAGCTTGCGCGACTGCAGTTCGCCGCATAGACCATTCCCTTCCCCTGCGCAGCGGGGGAAGAGCCTGCCCCGGACTCGATCCGGGGTGCCCGCAGGGCGGAAGGGGGCAGGCGTCGCACGCGAAATCAAAGCCGCCAAAGCAAGAGCGCCCCCTTCCGCCTTCGGCACCTTCCCCCGCGATGCGGGGGAAGGGAAACGGTCGGCTATCGCGCATCCGGCCGCAGCGGTTATCTTCGAAGCATGTCCGCCGCCTTCGTTCCGTTCGAACAGCGCTTCGCGATGGCGATGCATCTCGCGCATGCACGGCGCGATGCGGAGGCTGCGAAGGCGTTCGCCGCGCTGGCCGCCGAGCAGCCGCGTCACGCATCGGCCCGGCACATGTTGGGCCTGCTGCTGTACAAGCTCGGCCGCAATGCCGAAGCGCTGACCGAGCTGGAGGCCGCGATCGCGCTGCAGCCCGACGCGCCTGCGATCCGCCATGCGCTCGTGCGTTGTCGATTGCTCACCGGCGATGCCGATCGGGCGCTCGCCGATGCGCGGCACCCGAGCCTGATCGATGCGCGCGGCCAGCTCGCCGCGGTGCTGGACGATTTCTCCGCCGCGAACGCCTTGCCTCAGCGCGCGGAATTGCTGCGCGCTCGCGCCGAACGCCATCCGCTCGATTACGAAGCCACGCTGGCGCTCGCAGCGGCGCTGCACCAACTCGGCCGTGTCAGTGAAGCCCTGCCCTGGTGCGAGCGCGCCCATGCGTTGCGCCCACAGGAACGTTTGCCAATCGAAATCCGCGCGGCCGCGCTGATCGATCGCGGCGACGTCGAAGCGGGACTCGCTGTCTACCGTGAATTGCTCGAACGTGGAAACGATGCGCATGCCGCGGCGCGCCATCTGGTACTGATGCACTACGATCCCGAACAGGACAACGGGAAGCTGTTCGACGCGCACACAGCGTTTGTCCGGCAGCATCTGCGCCCACTCGGTGCCGCGTTTGCAAGTGCGCGCGCAGCGGACCCGGAGCGCGTCCTGCGCATCGGCTGGCTTTCGCCGCGATTCAATGAAGGGCCGGTGGCGAGTTTTCTGACCGGGCTGCTCGGCGCATTCGATCGTGCCCGGTACCAGCACGTGCTGATCGATCTGCAACCGGCGCGCGATGCGGCGACCGATCGCCTGCAGCGGCTGGCGGACGTGTGGGTCGATGTTGCCGGGCTCGATGACATCGCGTTGCTGCGCCGGTTGCGCGAGCTCGATATCGATGTGCTCATCGATCTGGCCGGCCATTCGACCTCGAACCGGCTTGCGGTCGTCGCGCAGCGCGTCGCGCCGGTACAGGTTTCGTGGCTCGACTGGTTCGATACCACGGCAGTACCCGCGATGGATGCATGGATCAGCGACGAATGGCTCACGCCCGAGGACTCGACGCAGCGATACAGCGAACGACTGGTGCGGCTCGCGTCCGGCCGCTTCTGCTACACGCCGCCGTCGGAGGTGCCCTCGCCTTTGCATCGCGGCGACGACACGATCGTCTTCTCCTCGTTCAACCGGCTTGCCAAGCTCAACGCCAACGTCGTGTCGGCCTGGGCCGAGATCCTGCACCGTGTGCCAGGCTCGCGTCTGCAGATCGGCACGCGCCTGCTCCATGATGCGGCCACGCGCGCGCACCTCGTCGAACGTTTCGCGGCGCACGGCATCGGCGCCGACCGGCTCGATCTGCACGGTCATCGCACGTACGCCGAACTGCTTGCCGCGTACACGGGGATCGACGTTGCGCTCGATCCGTTTCCGTTCTCCGGATGCACGACGACCTGCGATGCGCTGTACATGGGCTGCGCGGTGATCACGCTGCCCGGCGAGACGTTCGTGAGCCGGCAGAGTGCGAGCCTGTTGTGGCGGCTCGGCCGGGACGAGTGGATCGCGCGGGATCGGCAGGATTATGTCGATCGAGCGGTTGCGGCGGCGACGGATGTCGATGGTCTGCGCAACGGGAGGGTGCCGTTGCGCGAGGCGGTGCGTCTGCGATTGTGCGATGCGGATGCGCAGGCCGCTGATTTCGCGGAGGCGCTGCGTGGGCTGTGGCGCGAGTACTGCTCGCGGGTGGGTTGAGGCGGTGGGCTGAAGCCCACCCTACGGCTTGTCGCAAAAAAAAGCCCCGCTGATGCGGGGCTCCGTAAATCCGGAATGGCGCTGGTTACTTGACCAGCTGCACGCCCGAAGCTTGCGAGCCCTTCGGACCTTGGACAACCTCGAAATTCACCCGCTGTCCTTGCTGAAGCGTGCGGAATCCTTGCGAATTGATGGCTGAGTAGTGAACGAACACGTCCTCCCCGCCTTCCTCGGGCGCGATGAACCCGAACCCCTTGGCATCGTTAAACCACTTCACAGTACCGGTACGCATCGATGAAGCCTCTTGCTGTTGGGACCACGTGCGGCACCAACGAGCACCCCAGCAACGTCGTTCGGAGATTTTTCAGCGCCGCACGGCGACGAGTATAACAATTACTTAACGTGTGAAATCAAGGGGCTGTTTTGTCTTTAGCCCTCCCCTTCAAGGGGAGGGTTGGGTGGGGATGGGTTTCGGTTTTCGCGATGACCGACCCGCGTATAGCCTCGTCATTCCGGCGAAGGTCGGAATCCAGTGTCTCTGGTTCTTTTCGCGAAAACCGACTCACGTCCCTGTGTTTTTCACTC
>Ga0193717_1001696_pt1 | contig 13339 bp, 12 predicted proteins | sample U2c2metaG_FD_145900 | JGI IMG/M metagenome (GOLD analysis project Ga0193717, IMG submission 145900) | Soil microbial communities from a riparian zone of the East river system, Colorado, United States - U2c2 | ecosystem: Environmental > Terrestrial > Soil > Riparian zone | place: USA: East River...
TTCCATAAAAGTGTTGCACTTGGACTTTGAAACCGCCGTTACTTTCTCTTGGGCAAGCAAGAGAAAGTGACTCGCTCGCCAGGGATGGCGAGTGAAAAACACAGGGACGTGAGGCGGTTGTCGCGAGAAGCAACAAGAGCAAAGCAACGCAAAGGCGCTGGGTCCCGGCTTTCGCCGGGATGACGATGCGGGAGGCTTTCGCCGGAATGAACAGATCGAGAATCGATTCGCCGACAGGCGAACCCAATCAGAAGCGCACCGACCAAAGCGCCTCGAACTCAACCTGACTCGCCGTCGCGCTATCGCGCGAGCGATACGTCGGCATCATCAGCAGATACGGCGATGACGCATAGCTCGCAGCAAAGCTCATCTGCGAATTCTGGCTGAGCGCGTGCGACCAGCCGAGCGAGAGCATGTCGTTGGCGGTGACGGGGGCGAGCGCGTGTTCGAGCAGGACCGACGTCGGCAGCGGCTGCTGGCGCGTCGTATAGCGCAGTTCGAGACTGCCGAGATCGTTGTCGTGCAGGGTCCAGCCGAGGCTGTACACGGTCAGGTCGCGCCATGCGAACATCGGACTTGCGCTGTCGCCGAGCAATGCGAGGAAACGCGTCGGCAGCGAGCCGCTCGTGAACGGCGTGATCGCGCTGTACATCACGCGCTGCACGCCGACATCGACGCCGAATGCCGGCGTCAACGCGTATCTGATTCCGACGCTCGCGCTCGCCGGAATGTCGAAATCGCCGGGATCGGAGAACACGCCGCGATAATTCTGGAATGCGTCCATGCCCACGCGCGATTGATACGCGACGCCCCAGCGCAAGCGCTCGTTGAGCGGTCCACCCACGTCAACGCGCGCGCCGGCGCCGTAAGAAGTGTTGCCCGATTCCGCCCATGTCGGCGGCATGATTTCGTCCTGCCACTGCGACATGCCGAAGCCGAGACTGGCGAAACGCTGATACGCGAGCACGGCGGACAACTTCGCCGCGCCGCCGTCGCCCCATTCCTGCACCAGCGACGGAGTCACGACCGTGCGTTGCACACCGCTTTGCGGAACGCCGAGCGAACTCGACGTGCGGCTCGTCAGCAAGCTCGGCGTATCGGCGACGACACCGGATGCGACGGATATCGCGATGTGCGTGTTCGTATTCTTGCTCAGGCTGAACAAGGGCGGCATATCGAGACGCGCGCCGTAACTATCCAGCACGCGCGGCGGTGCAGATGTCGCCGGAAGGACGGCCCACGAAAACTGCGGCGTGATGCTCGCCAGCGCATAATCGTGCCAACGCGAGAGTGCGGACTCATAATTGCTGGCGAGCGCGTTCGCTGAGGCGGCGAATTGATCGCCCTCTGCGGGTGCCGCTGAAGTGGAAAGGGAAAAGAGGAGCGCTGGCCCCAAGGCCAGCGCTCCTACCCATCTCCCTGTTATCGCTGTTGCCCGCTGCATTGCCCCGTGCTGCGGCTAGGGTTGTTGTGGTGTTATTCCTTCTGGATTTTGGCGAAAATGCAACATCCGGTCAAGCGATTTGCGTCACGGGATACGATGCTAAAGCCTTTATCCTGCTCGCAAATGCCTCCGCGCCACCGACCTCGTCGGATATCAATATCGTTGGTTTTCGCCCGCTGTTGCGGACTTGCAACATGAGTGCACGGCGCTTCAACCCACCCACCGTGCTGACGATTGCCGGCTCCGACTCGGGCGGCGGTGCCGGCATCCAGGCCGATCTGCACACATTCGCCGCGCACGGCGTGCACGGCCTTTGCGCGATAACCGCAGTGACGGCGCAGAACACGCGCAGCGTGGCGGCGATACAGCCGCTGTCGCCGCGAATGGTCCAGGCTCAGCTCGATGCGGTGTTCGCCGACTTCCGCGTGCGCGTGGTGAAGATAGGCATGCTGGCGACACCGGGCATCGTGCGCGCGGTCGCTGCAGAGCTGGAGCGGCGCCCACGATTACAGGTCGTGCTCGATCCGGTTCTCGTCGCCACGACCGGTGCCCATCTTGCGCGCGGCAATCTGGTTGGTCCGCTGCGCCGTCATCTGCTGGCGCCCTCGGATGTGTTGACGCCGAATATTCCCGAAGCCGAAAGCCTGCTCGGACGCCGGCTGCGTGATACCGCCGATATGCTCGGCGCGGCGACCGATCTCATCGACCTCGGCGCACGCGCGGTCTTGCTCAAGGGCGGCCACCTCGCCGGGCGGCGCGTATCGGACCTTCTGCTGACGCGCGATGGCGCGCAGTGGTTTCACCATGCGCGATTGCGTGCGGAGGGCCATGGCACCGGCTGCACGCTTGCTGCCGCGGTCGCTGCGAATCTGGCGCTCGGGGATTCTTTGACGCTCGCAGTCGGCAAGGCTGTCGAGTATGTGCATCGGGCGCTGGCTGGGGGTTATCGGCCTGGGCGTGGGCGATTGCGGGTGCTCGATCATTTGGTTGGTTTTCGTTCGCATGAGTTGCCATGAACTCGTTATTCTGACGAAGCCCCACCTTCGTCACCCGGCGAAGGCCGGGACCCAGTGCCTTTGCTTTGTCTTGGTGTTCTTCGCGAAAACCGACCCACGTCCCTTGCGGTCCCCTATGATGCTTATAGACGACAACTCAGGACACACACACCTGCCAACACATTGAAACTGCGCAATTAATCAATAATGAATTATCGCCTATAGGCGATAATTCGATATCGGGAACGCCCTCACCCGCCCACACGCTCAACCAGCGCATCCGCGAACGATGTCGTCGTGCCGGTGCCACCGAGATCCGGCGTCACGCGATCGCGTTTTTGCAGCGCATCGCGAATCGCAAGCCGCACACGGCCCGCTTCGTCGCTGCAACCGATGTGGTCGAGCAACTGCGCGGAAGCCAGGATCAGCGCGCACGGATTGGCGATGCCCTTGCCGGCTATGTCCGGCGCGGAGCCGTGCACGGCCTCGAAGATCGCGGCTTCGGTGCCGATGTTCGCGCCGGGCGCGAGGCCTAGGCCGCCTACGAGTCCTGCGCAGAGATCGGAAATGATGTCGCCGAACAGATTGGTGGTGACGATCACGTCGAACTGCTCGGGTTTCATCACCAGCTGCATGCAGCAGTTGTCGACGATCAGCTCGTTGCATTCGATCTCGGGATACTGCGCGGCGACTTCGCGGGCGACCTTGAGGAAAAGTCCCGAGGTGGACTTGAGGATGTTGGCCTTGTGCACGACCGTGATCTTCTTGCGGCCGATGTTGCGCGCCAGATCGAACGCGTAGCGCACGATGCGTTCGGAACCGCGGCGCGTGACCTTCTGCGTCAAGGTCGCGGTTTCGCCGTCGGCGGACAGCAGCTGTCCTTCGCCGATGTAGGCGCCTTCGGTGTTCTCGCGCACGGTGATCAGATCCACGGAGTCCGGGAAGCGCGATTTCGTGTTCGGGAACGACACCGCGGGCCGCACGTTCGCGTACAGATCGAAGCGTTTGCGCAACTCGACATTGAGCGAGCTGAAGCCGCCGGCGATCGGCGTCATCAACGGGCCCTTCAGTGCGATGCGGTGATGCGCGATCGTATCGAGCGTCGCCTGCGGCAGCAGCTCGCCGAGTTTTTCCTGGGCGCCGATGCCGGCCTCGACGAATTCGTAGACGAGACCGAGGCGCAAGGCATCCAGCACGCGCAGTGTCGCCTCCATGATCTCCGGGCCGATGCCGTCGCCGCGAATCACCGCGATTGTCTTGCTCATGTGGGAAACGCTCCAGGTCGATGAATTCCGGTGAAGAATCGCCATCCCACGTGCCCAGGCGCCACGGCTGGCCTCGCGTCATGCGGCTTTCAGCGCAAATTCCGCTCGACGATTTGGCGCCTGGACCAAGGATGGGCGACAATTGGCACATCCGGCGGACTGTTCCACGCAGCTTCGCCACACCAGCCGGCGCTCATATACCGGCGATTTGCATGGGGTGCGCGGAACCGCGCATTATCCGGAAATGCCGTTGCGCTGTACACGAGAAAAGTCGCTCCTGCTTGCTCTGCTGATGTCGGCGGGCACCGTATCGACGGTTGCGTCCGCTGCGATCGGCGACGCGCTGCGCGTGCGCCTGGATCCGCAAACGGCGAGCGCCTCGGCGACACGCAAGATAGGCATCGACGGAACCGCGCCGGCCGGCTGCGTGCCGCACGTCGAACGCGTCACGCTGGACGGCGCCGATCTCAGCATCGAGCTGGCCGCGCCGGTGACCGGCTGCAAACAACGCCGCGTACCCTTCCACCTCCAGGCCGATCCGGCCGTTTCCGCGGGCTTGGGCTGGGCGACGCCACAGGTGTATCGCGTGCGCGTCTATTCGGGCTCGGGCACGGGCGCGGGACTGGTCGCCTTCAGCCTGATCGATACCTCCGCCAGCGTGCTTGCGCCGGTCCCCGAGAGCGGTTTCTGGTGGACACAAGCGACGCCGGAAACGCGCACCACCGTCGCCGGCAGCGGGCTCAGCCTGGAACTGCAGGACAACCAGCTGGCGGCCAGCCTGCTCGGCTTTGCCGACACCGGAGCGGCGACGTGGTACTTCGGCAGTACGACGTTGGCCGGAAGCGTCGCCAAGATTCCGCTCGTGCAGCTTTCGCACGGCGACGAATGGTTTTCCGCGATCGGCTCGCATCCCGATGTGCAGCCGGGACCGCGCATCGAGCTCGAGTTCCTTTCGCCGACGCGCGCGCGCGCCTACCTGATCCGCGCCGAGGACGGCCGCGATCTCGAGGTGCGCACGCTCGCGTTGACGCGCTCGGTATTCTCGACCGGCCCGGTCGGCAGCGCATGGGTCGGGCGCTGGGTGCTGGTGCCCGAGGACGGCGGCAGCGCGCGCGTCTTCGATTTCAGCGGGCCTAGCAATCGCGATGCCGACAGTTTCCGTCTGGTCGATACGGGCAACGACGCCAATCTCGATTGCCGTCTCGGCACCGGCGGATCGCAGGCCGATGCCTGCACATTGTCCTCGGCAACGTCGCCGATGGCTGATTTCGACCAGGTCGGGTTCGATCATCTCGGCGGACACGACGCCGACGGCACGCCGGTGCAGTTGTTGCGCGTTCCGCGTTGAGCGACGGTGGGCTGAAGCCCACCCTACAAAATCGGCGTCGTAGGGTGGGCTTCAGCCCACCGTCTTCTCGTCGCCAAGCTCGTCGAGAAAATCCACCGCGCGGCGCAGATGCGGAATCACGATCGAGCCGCCGACCACGAGCCCGACGCTGAACACCTCGAAGAACTCGTCCTCGCTGACACCTGCCTGCTTGCATTGCGCGACGTGATAGCTGATGCAGTCGTCGCAGCGCAGGACCAGCGACGCGACCAGGCCGAGCATCTCTTTCGTTTTGACGTCGAGCGCGCCGCCCTGGTAGGTCTGCGTGTCGAGCGCGAAGAAGCGGCGGACGACCTGGTTGTCCTGCGACAGGATCCGCTCGTTCATGCGTTTGCGGAAATCGGTGAAGTCGTCGATGCGGCTCACGGGGATTTCTCCATCAGATCGTGCAGTCTGCCGTTGCGATCCGCCGCCACGAGATCGTCATAGCCGCCGACCCATGCGCCGTTGATGAAGATCTGCGGCACGCTACGCCGCCCGCCGCTGCGCTCGAGCATCTCGGCGAGTTTGCCGGCTTCGCGGTCGATACGGATTTCGCTGTAGTCGCAACCCTTGAGTTTCAGGAAATTCTTTGCGGCGACACAATAAGCGCAGATTGCGGTCGTGTAGATTTCGACTCGGACCATGGATTTCCGTCCACTGAGCGGCGAGGCAAGATTGGGGGCCGAACCGCCCGAACGCAAGAGTCCCGCGGCGCCCGGCCGACGCTAATGAATGCCGGCTAAGTACCGGCGTAAAACCCCCGTAAAAAGCCGCTCCGCAGTGGCGGCGGCGGTCGCGCCGCGCTATCGTGGCGCAAGCATTCCCCACGCCTCCCGCCATGCCTTCGCCCCGTGTATTCAGCCTCCTCGCCGCCGCGTGCATTTCGACGCTCGCCGGTGCGCGGGAAAACGACGTCAAGCTGCCCGATATCGGCAGTTCCGCCGGCACGGTCATGTCGCAGCAGGATCAGACCGAATACGGCGCAAGCGTGCTGCACGAGCTGCGCTCGTATGGCCTCGTGCTCGACGATGCGTTGCTCGACGAGTACATCAATTCACTCGGCTACCGGCTCGTCTCCAACAGCGACCGGCCCGATCTCCATTTCACCTTCTTCGTCGTCCGCGATGCCGAGATCAATGCGTTCGCGGTGCCGGGCGGCTACATCGCGGCGAACGCGGGCCTGATCATGAACATGGCGCGCGAGGACGAGCTCGCCGCCGTGCTCGCGCACGAGATCTCGCACATCACGCAGCAGCATCTGCTGCGCGCGTTCGAGGACATGAAGAAGATGTCGCTGCCGGTGATGCTGGCCATGCTCGGCGTGCTGCTCGCAAGCTCGCACACGAACGACGATACCGGCATGGCAGCGATCATGAGCGGCACGTCGCTGATGCAGCAGCGGCAGATCAACTTCACGCGCCGCGACGAAGCCGAGGCCGATCGGGTCGGCATCCAGACGCTGGCGCGCTCGGGCTACGATCCTTCGGCGATGGCGGATACGTTCGCGACGCTGCAGCGTGTGATGCGCGTCAATGGCGTCGATGTGCCGGAATTCCTGCTCGATCATCCGGTCGACACCACGCGCATCGCCGATGCCAAGGCACGCGCGGCGCAGCTGAATTGTTCCGTCGTCGCGCAGACATCCACGGATCGCGCGCAGGCCGCTAACGGCGCGCTGAATCTGACGCTGCCGCCGCCGCGAATGACCGACGTCCATTCCGACGCGGACGACGAGGCCACCGCCGAGGCTGCAAGCGATGCCGCCACCATGACGGTGGAGAAAGGCAGCGGCAGGAACGGCGTCCTGCCCAGCGTTTCGGTCACTGCCTGTGGCGCGCGCAACCCGGCCGGCGAAAGCTATTTCGAGATGATGCGCGAACGCGCGCGCGTGCTGACCACCGATACGCCGACCAAGATTCGCGCCTATTACGTCGAGAACCTGCGCAACGAACCGGGCTTCGACACGACCGCCAACCGCTACGGCTACGCGCTGACGCTGACGCGCACCGGAGAAGCGAGCCAGGCCGTCGGCGAGCTGCGCAAGCTGATCGGCAAACAGTCGCAATCCTCGGTGCTGCGCCTCGCGCTCGCCGATGCACTGGACCAGGCCGGCAGCAAGCAGGAATCGCTCGATCTCTACGACCAGCTCAACAAGGATTTCCCGGGCAACCGCGCGGTGACGCTGAGCTACGCCGACTCGCTGCTGGCGCGCACCGACGACAAGAGTGCGCGGCGTGCGCAGGAGCTGCTGCGGCCACTGGTCGACCGCTACGGCGGCGACCCCGACCTGCAGAAGAGTTACGGCCGCGCCTGCCAGCTCGCCGGCGACAAGGTGCGTGCCGGAGAAGCGTATGCGGAAGCCGCCTATCTGAACGGGCATGCCGAGGACGCGCTGAATCAGCTCAAGGCGCTGGCCAAGCTGCCGGATCTGACGTTCTACCAACGCTCGCGCGTCGATGCACGGATCACACAGCTGACACCGGAAGTGCTGGCCTTGCGCAAACGCGGAACGCCGGACCCTGTCGAGTCGCCCGGCTCGCTGGTGCCCGGCCTTGCCTGCTGCCGCGGGTAAACAGCCCGCGGCGTGTTGTCAGCCGAAAGCGTCGATCGACGCTGACAGCGCCGCAAAGCAACGCGATTTCGCAACATTGCTGTAATATGGCGTTTACGAATTTTGCGGCTCCTGCCGAAGTTTTACGCATTCACTGCCGGTTTGTCATTCAGCCGTAACAAAACAGGGCTGCAATAACGACGTCATAAAGCGCCTCCCGCGCTCCCCTGTGGTGCAGCCGTGCAAAAACACATCCTGATCGTCGAAGACGAAACATCGATCCGCGACATGGTCGCGTTTGCCTTGCGCAAGGCAGGCATGGAAGCGATGCACGCCGCCGATGCGCGCTCGGCGCAAAGCGTAATCGGAGAGCGGGTTCCGGACCTGATCCTGCTCGACTGGATGCTGCCGGGAATGAGCGGCATCGACCTCGCGCGACGCCTGCGCAAGGACGATCTCACGCGCGACGTGCCGATCATCATGCTCACCGCGCGCGGCGAGGAAACCGACCGCGTCAGCGGACTCGATGCCGGCGTCGACGACTATGTGGTGAAACCCTTTTCCACGCGCGAACTGCTCGCGCGCATCCGCGCCGTCATGCGCCGCACGCACGGTGAGGACGCCGACGGCGTCGTCGAGCTCGGTGGCCTGCGCATCGACAGCGCCGCCCATCGCGTGTTCTGCGGCGACCAGCCGGTGCATATCGGGCCGACCGAATACCGCCTGCTGCATTTCTTCATGACGCACGCCGAACGCGTCTACACGCGCAGCCAGCTGCTCGATCACGTGTGGGGTGGCGGCGTCTACGTCGAGGAGCGCACGGTCGACGTGCACATACGCCGGCTGCGCAAGACGCTCGAACCGCTCGGCAAGGATGGGCTGGTGCAAACGGTGCGCGGTGCGGGCTATCGTTTCTCGACGAGTGTTTGACCGTCCAGAAGACTTTTCATACCGAGGTGCCGCGGACATGACATCCGGTAGCGGATCCTGATCATGGCCTCGCGGCTGGCGCGTGCCTGGCGCAACGGTTTCTGGCAGATCGGCCTTGCGTTCGCCGGCGCCGTCCTGGTCGGATGGTGGCTGCGCGCGATCGCGCCGGCCGTGCTGCTGGTCGCCCTCGCCTGCATTGGTATCGGCGTCTACCGCCTGGCCCAACTCGGCCGATGGCTGCAGAGCGGACAACGCTCACCCACCGCGGCCGGCTCCGGCGTCTGGGCCGAGATCCAGCGCCTGGTTGCGCGACGGCGCCAGGTTTCGTTTGTCGAGAAGCGGCACCTGGTCGGTCTGCTGCGTGCATTCCGCGACGCCGCGGCCGCGCTGCCGGATGCGGTCGTCGCGCTCGATGGCGATCATCGCATCCAGTGGTTCAACGCGGCCGCGCGAAACCTGCTGGGACTCAAGTACCCGCAGGACATCGGCGGCCACGTGACCAACCTGCTGCGCGCGCCGCGCCTGGTCGAATGGCTGCGTGCGGGGGGATCGGATCCGCTGGGCGATCTTGCCGCGCCGGGCGACGAGAGCGTGCGACTCAACCTGCGCCTGATCCGCTATGCCGGCGAGCAATAGCTGCTGATCGCGCGCGACGTCAGCCAGCTGATGCGGCTCGAGCAGGTCCGCCGCGATTTCGTCGCCAATGTCTCGCACGAGCTGCGCACGCCGCTGACCGTCGTGCACGGTTATCTCGATCTAATCGAGCCCGAACAGATGCAGGAGTACGAGCCGATCCTGCGCGAGCTGCGCAACCAGTCGCGGCGCATGACGCAGATCGTCGAAGACTTGCTGACGCTGTCGCGTCTCGAGGCTCAGAACGATATTCCGTCCGAGCGCGTCGGCATGCGGCCGCTGCTCGAAGCGCTGCGCCGCGAGGCCGTGGCCTTGAGCCAGGGCCAGCACACGATCAGCGTCGAGATGATCAGCAACTACGATCTGCTCGGTCTGGCCAAGGATCTGCACAGCGCGTTCTCCAACCTCGTCAGCAACGCCGTGCGCTACACGCCGGCCGGCGGCCGCATCACGCTGCGCTGGGACAGCGACGCGAACGGCGGACGCCTGTCCGTGGCCGACACCGGCCAGGGCATACCGGCGCAGCACCTTCCGCGTCTGACCGAGCGCTTCTATCGCGTGTCGACCAGCCGCTCGCGCGAGACCGGCGGCACCGGCCTCGGTCTTTCCATCGTCAAGCACGTGCTGCAGCTGCACCAGGCGCGGCTGGAGATCACCAGCGAGCTCGGCGTTGGCAGCGTGTTCGCCTGTGTGTTTGGTCCGGAGCGCCTGCTGGAACCGCAGAAGCTGGCGGAGATGTCGTGAGCGTGCAGGCGAGATCGCCGCTGGCGCGCTTGCGCACCCTGCTCATCAGTGCCGCAACCTGCCTTGTCGTGCTTGGACTTCGCGATGTTCACGCAGCGGCGCTCTCAGGCACGCTGACGATCGTCGGCTCCGACACGGTAAGCTCGCTCGTGCTGCGCTGGATCGACGCGTTCCGGGCGCAGCATCCGCAGGCGCTGATCCAGTTGCAGACGCCGGGCTCTGCGAGCGCGCCGATCGCATTGCTCGAAGGCGCGGCCGACATCGGGCCGATGAGCCGGCCGATGAACGACCAGGAAGTGGCAGCATTCCAGCGCCGTTTCGGCTACGCGCCGACGGGGATCGTGGTCGCGCACGACGCGATAGTCGTGTTCGTGCACCCGGACAATCCATTGAAGACGATCACGCGCAAGCAGCTCGACGCGATCTATTCGGCGACCCTGCGCTGCGGCGCCGATGCGTCTGTCACGAACTGGAGCGCGCTGGGCGTCGCCGGTAACACGAGCCTTGCCCACGCGCGCATCCTTGCGACCGGCAGGAACAGCGCCTCGGGCACTCATGAGTTTTTTCGCGAGCAGGCCCTCTGCGGCGGCGAATACCGCCCCGATGTGGTCGTATGGCCTGGCCACGGTGCCACGGTTGCGGCGGTCGCCGGCAACCGCGAAGCCATCGGCTACGCCGGCATCGGCTATGTGAACGGGCTGGTCAAGCCGCTCGCCTTCGCGCCGGACGACGATGCGCCTGCCGTCGACCCTGTCATGGAGAATGTCATGGACGGCGATTACGCTTTGGCGCGGCCGCTGTACTTTTATGTCAATCAGCCGCCAGACCGGGCGCCGGCGGCATTGCCCGCAACATTCCTCGGCTATGTGCTGTCGGACGAAGGGCAGGCGCTGGCGGGACAGGAAGGCTTTTTGCCGGTGTCCCGCAAGGTACGCGACAAGCAACAAACCCTGATCCGTGCGACGATTTCACGACCATGAACCGCGATACCCTGCACGACCTCAAGGACCCCGGGCTTTACCTCAACCGCGAGCTGGCCCAGCTCGAGTTCAATTTCCGCGTTCTCGCGCAAGCCGAGGATGCGGCGATGCCGCTGCTCGAGCGGCTGCGCTACCTGTGCATCTCGTGCACCAATCTCGATGAGTTCTTCGAGGTGCGGGTGGCGGTGCTCAAGCAGCACGGCGAGCTCGGCGAGCTGCGTCCCAGCGCGGATGCGATTGCACCGGCGGAAGTGTTGTCGCGCATTCGCGAACGCGCGCTGACGCTGGTCAAGGCGCAATACGACTTCTGGAACAACGTCCTGCTGCCGCAGCTCGAACGCGAAGGCATTCGTTTCTCCCGGCGCGATGCCTGGACGGTCAAGCAGCGGCGCTGGCTGCAGGGATATTTCCGCAACGAGAGCCTGCCGGTGCTGTCGCCGCTCGGCCTCGATCCGGCGCATCCGTTTCCGCGCATTCTCAACAAGAGCCTGAATCTGGCGCTGGTGCTCAAAGGGCGCGATGCATTTGGCCGCGAGGGTCACATGGCGCTGCTGCGCGCACCGCGTTCGCTGCCGCGCATCATCCGTCTGCCCGCAGAAGTCGCCGAAGCGCCGTACGACTTCGTATTCCTGTCCAGCATCCTGCACGAATTCATGGATGAGCTTTTCCCGGGCATGGAAGTGAAAGGCTCGTACCAGTTCCGCGTGACGCGCAACAGCGAGCTGTTCGTCGACGAGGAGGAAGTCGAGAATCTCGCGCTCGCGCTGCGCGACGAGCTGCGCGGCCGCGGCTACGCCAAGCCGGTGCGACTCGAAGTCGCCGACAACTGTCCGAAGTCCATCTCGGACATGCTGATGCAGAATTTCGGATTGGCCGAGCCGGACGTTTATCGCTGCGAAGGTCCGGTCAACGTCAGCCGCATCAATTCGATCTACGATCAGGTCGATCGGCCCGACCTGAAATTCCCGCCGTTCGTTGCGCGCGTGCTGCCGGCGGTGAGCGACGAGCGCAGCCTGTTCGACGCGATCCGCGAACGCGACATTCTGCTGCACCATCCGTTCGAATCATTCGGTGCAGTGCTCGAACTGGTGCGCCAGGCCAGCGCCGATCCCGACGTGCTCGCGATCAAGCAGACGCTGTACCGCGTCGGCAACGATTCACCGCTGGTCGACCAGCTGATCGAGGCCGCGCGCCAGGGCAAGGACGTCACCGTCGTCGTCGAGCTGCGCGCACGCTTCGACGAGGAAGCCAACCTGCGGCTCGCCAACCGCCTGCAGGAAGCCGGCGTGCAGGTCGTCTACGGCGTGGTCGGCTACAAGACGCACGCGAAGATGCTGCTGATCGTGCGCCGCGAAAAAGGCGTCTTGCGCCGCTACGCGCATCTGTCGACCGGCAACTATCACCAGATCACCTCGCGCATCTATACGGATTTCGGCCTGATGACCGCCAATCCGGAGATCGGCGAGGACGCGCATCTGTTGTTCCTGCAGCTCTCCGGGCTCGGGCCGATCATCCAGCTCAAGTGCCTGCTGCATTCCCCGTTCACGCTGCACAAGGGCTTGATGGAGAAGATCGAGCGCGAGATCGCTCACGCGCAGGCCGGAAAACCTGCGCGCATCATCGCCAAGATGAATGCGCTCAACGAGGAAAGCGTCGTCGAGATCCTGTATCGCGCCTCGCGCGCCGGCGTGCATATCGACCTGATCATCCGCGGCGCCTGCACGTTGCGGCCCGGAATTCCGGGCGTGTCCGACAATATCCGCGTGCGTTCGATCGTCGGGCGCTTCCTCGAGCACAGCCGCGTGTACTGGTTCCAGAACGACGATGCGCCGGAGATCTATTGTTCGAGCGCGGACTGGATGGAACGCAATCTGCTGCGCCGGATCGAAACGTGTTTTCCGATCCGCGATGCGGAACTGGCCAAGCGCGTGTACGACGAATCGCTGGCGAATTATCTCGCCGACAATACGCAGGCGTGGCAGCTCGACGCCGACGGGAACTACACGCGTCTGACGCCGGGCTCGGATCCGCCGCATTCGGCGCAATTGGCGTTGCTGGCGAAATTTGCGAGTTAGGGACTTTCTTTAGCCCTCCCCTTCACGGGGAGGGTTGGGTGGGGATGGTGTTGGTTCTCTCTTCATCATCTCGGCGAACGCCTCCCCACTTCGTCATCCCGGCGAAGGCCGGGACCCAGCGCCTTTGCTTTGGTTTGCTCTTCGCGATAACCGACCCACGTCCCTGTGTTTTTCACTCGCCATCCATGGCGAGCGAGTCACTTTCTCTTGCTTGCCCAAGAGAAAGTAACCAAAGAGAAGGGCACCCCGGGTGGGGCGCCTCCGCTGCGCGGAGGTTCGCTACGGGCGGCCGGGTTCCGCTGACGGCACATCCTGTGCCGCAGCGGAATCGGCGCGATCCCTCGCGCCGACCC
>Ga0193717_1001697_pt1 | contig 13333 bp, 13 predicted proteins | sample U2c2metaG_FD_145900 | JGI IMG/M metagenome (GOLD analysis project Ga0193717, IMG submission 145900) | Soil microbial communities from a riparian zone of the East river system, Colorado, United States - U2c2 | ecosystem: Environmental > Terrestrial > Soil > Riparian zone | place: USA: East River...
CGGTGCGCCCTACCCGGATTTCCGAGATCACCTCCCAAATGAATTTGAGATTGACCTCGGCGACGGCCACCCCCACCGCCGAGCGGTTGCCCGCGACTGCGACGGTCATGAAGGGTTCCGAACCGCCTTGGAAGGTGACCGGGCCAAACCAGATCCGGTCTGAACGGACTCCCATCACGGCAGGTGTCGCCGAGTGGTCGTCGCCGCCCTCGATCCTGTTCAGTCCGATGCGCGACACGAACAGGCGTTCCCTTCCGGCGGCATCGACCAAACTGAGGCTTTCGACGGCCGGGGCCTGGTGGAGCAGGCGCAAGGCGTCGAGCCTGCGCCTGTCGCCAATATTCTCTGACCATGGCAATTGCACAGTCCAGCTAAGCTGATCTCGGACTCCTTCGATGAAATCCTGGATCTTCACCGCCGCCAATCGGGCTTCTGCATCCAGAAGGTCGTTCAACCTGGCGCGCCGGTCGTGATAGCCGAACCACGCTTCACTCCCACCTGCGATCAGAAGCGGTGCGACGACCGCCGCAAAAAGGGCGAGAAAGTACTTTTTGAAAAGTGACGTGCGTGGGGAGACGAGTGGATCGGACATCGTGTTAGCCCGCGCGGCGGTCGTCCGGCCAGTTCATTCGATCACCTTGTCAGCGCTGCTCAGAAGCGACGGCGGGAAGGATATGCCGAGGGTGTTGGCGGCCTTCAGATTGATGAACAGCTCCACTTTGGTGACTCGCTGCACCGGCAAATCGGAAGGCTTCTCACCCTTGAGGATACGGCCGGCGTAGATCCCGGTATGACGGTGCGACTGATCGAAATCACCGCCGTAGCTCATCAGGCCGCCGGCGAGCGGGAAGTCGCGGGATTGGGTCATCGCGGGCACGGCATGGCGGATCGCGAGCGCGGCAAGCTGCTGGCTGCGGTAAGTGAAATAGGGATCGGAGCTGAAGACAAGTCCGCCCGCCTGCATTTCATGGACAGCGCGGAACATGGCGTCAAATTCTTGTTCGATGCTGGCTTTCAAGACGACAATCTCCAAGCCGAGGGTGTCCGCCGCGGCATGGAGGTTCTTCAATTGCGAGTTTGAGGTTGGGCTTGCCGGATTGACGGCGACGGCGAATACCTTGGTGCTCGGGCGCACTTCACGCATGAACTCCAGGCGCTTGCGCGAGACCTCCACGCTCAGGCTCGACACGCCGGTCAGATTGCCTCCCGGCCGGGACAGGCTGCCCACCACGCCGAGTGCAACGGGGTCGCCACCCATTTCGAAGACAATCGGGATCGTCGCAGTCGCCGATTTCGCCGCGAGTGCTACCTCCGCGCCGCCCGGCGCCACGATTACGGTCACCTGACGGCTGGCTAGATCCTTCGCGAGCGCTGGCAGTCGACTGTATTGGCCTTCCGCCCATAGAAACTCGATCGCGACATTGCGCCCCTCAGCATAACCGCCTTCTGCCAAGCCTTCGCGAAACGCAACGAGGCGACTGCGGTAGCGTTCCGGGGATTCGGAGCCAAGATACCCTACGACCGGCATGGCTTGCGCGCGAGCCGGCACCATCCATGCCGCCGCACCACCAGCGAGTGCGAAGAAATCGCGCCGCCTCATTCGTTCGGCGGCTTCGGAAAACGCGCGGGGGTTGAAACGCAAGGTCGTCTCTCCTTCCAGCCAACATCGCGCAATCACTCGACCGCAGCATAGCCTCGTAGTCGGGGTTACGAAACCGGTTGACCCGTATCGGATTACCTAAGCGCGCCTGCCGCGCAGCGCTGGCGGAACGCCCTCAACCCATGTTCGATTCTGTCCAAGGCTGCTAGAACGGATACGCAAAACCCAGGGGAGAATGACGATGCTGTTCGACGGCGGCCTTACTTTCACGAATTTCGTGACCAATACGTTCGCGATCTTCATGTTCATCCTGTGGTTCTGGTTGCTGATCACGGTGATCGGCGACCTTTTCCGTCGTCACGACATATCCGGGTTCGGCAAGGTGTTGTGGGTGATCCTGCTCATCGTGCTGCCTTATATCGGCATATTCGCCTACCTGCTCACCCAGGGCGGCGGCATGGCCGAGCGAAACCAGGCGCGCGCCCAGGAGGCGCGAGACGAACTGCGCCAGGTCGTAGGCTTCAGCGCCGCCGACGAGATTGAAAAGCTTGATCGCCTCAAGGCCGCGGGGGCGATCTCAGAGAATGAGTACACGCAACTGAGAAGCCGCCTGTTCAAGTAAACGGCGCTGTCGCGCCGCGAGTATGTGGCCAAGTTGTCTGGCGGCGCCGGCGGCGTGAGCCCGGGATTGATCGCGAATCGCCGTCAGCTCCGCGAGGCGATCAGTCGATCAAGCCGCTGGAGGCATGTATGGAAAAGCCTGGGAGGGCTTTGCCGTAACCGACTCCTTCCCAATGCCGAGCCGCACAGGGCTGTTTGTGGCAATGCTGAACATGACATCGGGCGTATTATCCGTCAGGGAACGGCCATTCCATTCCGCGAAGCCGAACGTCGCCTTGGTCTTGACCTGGTACGGGAGAATGTTGGGAAAGAAGCGGTGAGCGACTTTGAGGCCATAGCCCTCCGGATCACCCGAGGTTCCGGTTGCCGCAACAACACCGGCGATCGCCTTGGCGACCTGATCACCATAGGTCGCAAAATCATCCGCGGGACGACCGGCATTGAGCCGATTGCCGAGATCTTCGTTGAACTGAGTGAAGAGAGGATGGATCATCGGGAGGCCGACGCGATTGATGGGGCGCCAACCGCCAGCATCTGTGGCGAGCGTTGCCACCGCCCATACGCCGATCAGCCCGTCACTCGACGCATCCCCGAGGAGCTCAGCATCGGGAATCTCAAGCACGATCGAATAGATCGTATGCCCGGCGAACAGATTCTTGGCCTTGCTCGGGTCCCATCCGATCAGGTTGATCGCCGTGCCGTCCTGGAAGGCGTGGCCGACCGCATGCAGCACATCAGGTTCGATCCAGAACGGATCTCCGGCCTTGCCGGCCCAGACGCGTAGGCCATTCGCTCCTGTGACGACCTCGTCGGTCGTCCCTTGCACCAGGACGGACCCAGCCGCGTTCGGGTCGGGTGCCTCGGAACCCACGATTCGACGCAGGACGAATCGCTGCTTCCCTGCAGCATCGCGATCGTCGAAGGTGATCCGGTACGTCACATCTTCGATGGCGTCTCCATCGACGTCGATCTTGAACTCATACATTCCCTCCGGATGATAGCCGGCCGTCGGGATCTCGCCGAAGATCGAATGACAAACATTGATCGCGAAGACGGTGCCGATCTCTCCGCGGAACACATAGAGGTCCGTGATGTCGAGACGGATATCTTGCCGCGCCAGCGGCGAGTCGAGATGATGAGACATGCAGTTCTCCCTTCTGTATGAGTTGATGGTGGTGTTCGACGATTTGCTCGCGTGCGTCGGATCTCGATAAAATCGGCCGACCGCAGCCTTCATCTTATCCGGGAATTGCGCTGCGCCATGGAGGCCGACATCGGCGCTGACCGGCGTTCGGCTCCCATATCGGTGAACATCTGGTTGCCCTCTACTTCTGCGACCTCGCCCGCCATGACGCCGGCCGCGACCTCGAGCGACCGCACGCGTTTCGAGTGATCGAAGATCTGGGACAGAAGGATCAGTTCGTCTGCGCCGTGGCGGGCGGCGAAAGATTCAAGCTGCGTCTGCACCGTCCGCGGCCCGCCGACCACGGCCAGCGACAGAAAGTCCTTGAGCATCGCGCGGCGATCGGGGTCGAGGCCCTCGGCATAGCCCTCCACAGGTGGCGGCAGCCGGCCGGGACGGCCCGTGCGCTGGCTCACAAATGCCTGCTGCATCGAGCTCGCCAGGAAGCGCGCCTCCTCGTCGCTCTCCGCCGCGATGGTGTTCATCGTGAGCATCACATAAGGCTGCTGCAGCCGCTCGGATGGGCGGAAGCCCTGCCGGTAGACGGCCAGGGCAGTCTCAAGCGCCTGCGGGCCGATGTGCGCGGCGAAGGCGAACGGCAGGCCGAGATAGGCGGCGAGTTGGGCGCCGAAGGTCGAGGAGCCCAGGATCCAGATCGGAACCTCAAGACCCGCGCCCGGCACCGCCTGCACCGGCTGACCTTCCACAACCGGCCGGAACAAGGCGATCAACTCGGCCACGTCCTGGGGGAACCGGTCCTCCTCGCCGCTTAGGCTGCGCCGCATGGCCTGCGCGGTGACCTGGTCAGAGCCCGGCGCGCGGCCCAGCCCCAAGTCGATTCGGCCAGGAAAAAGCGACTCCAGCGTGCCGAACTGCTCGGCGATGGCTAATGGCGCGTGGTTGGGCAACATGATGCCGCCAGCGCCTACGCGAATGGTGCTCGTGCCGCCCGCCACATAACCTATCGCCACAGAGGTAGCCGCGCTGGCGATGCCCGGCATGTTGTGGTGCTCGGCCAGCCAGAAGCGCCTGTAGCCCAAGCGCTCGGCATGACGGGCGAGATCGAGGCTGTTGCGCAGGGCCTGGCCCGGATCGGAGCCCTGAGCGACGGGGGCGACGTCGAGAACGGACAGGACGGTCATGGCGCCCGTCACTTCTGCGGCTTCGCCGCAGCCAGAAGAGCGTCGCGGTTGCCGAGGAGGAAATCCCGGAAGCTGCGCGGTGGGGTTCCTGTCAGCCGAGCGACGAGGTCGTTGACGCCGTCGAAGTCGCCGTTGCGCGTCGTGGTGTCGATGGCCGTGAGATGCTTTGCGACCGGTGCCGGAAGGCCGGCTGCGACAAGGCCAGCCTCACGCTGCTCATCGCTGACCTGTTCCAGCGAGATCGAGACATCGAGGACGTCCTTGACGATCGAAACGATATCGCTGGCCGAGAGTGCCTCAGTACCCCCGAGATCGACACGGCCCAGCGCCACGTCGGCCGTCAGAGCCGCAGCAGCGGCGCGCGCCACGTCCATGCGGTCGATGTAGGCGGTACGCCCTTCTCCGGCCGACGTGACCCAGCGTTCCGAAGCCAGGATCGGCGGGAGCCACCAGAAGACGTTGTTGGCGTAGGAATTCACCCGGAGAATGGCGAACGGGATGCCGCTGCGTTCGATCGCCTGCTCTGTTTCGTAGTGCACAGGCGCGTAAGCGATCAGCGAGCCGGGTTCGGGCTTGAGCATCGAGGTGTAGACAATGCGGCTCACCTTCGCATCCGCGGCGGCTGAGACCGCGACCAGTTGCCGGCGCAAGCGGTCTTCCGCGGGCGCCTTCGCATCGACCGAAATGATCAGCACGCGGTCCACACCGTCAAAGGCTGGCCCAAGCGAGGCGGGATCATCGAAATCGACCTTCACCGTCTCCGCGCCCTGCGCGGCGAGATCGGCAAGTGAATCTGGGCTCCGAGTGCCGGCCACGACGTTCGGCGCGCCGGTCCTGAGCAACTGTTCGACGACACCACGGCCGAGCTGTCCGCTGGCGCCGGTAACGAGCAAACGAGGAGAGGTAACGGTAGACATCGTTGGTTTCCTTTAGTGGTTCCAATTAGAGACTACCTCCCGTATAAAGACCATAATCGGATTGCGTAAGGAGGCAGTTTTGAGGGACCTGGGGAGTCAAAAGGAACCAATGCAAAGCCGTACATCGGTGTTGATCGAAGGTTTCGCGCGACGCGAGGGCACTGAGCGTACCGGGCCATGCCCGGTGCGAGATGTCCTCGATAGGGTCAGCGATAAGTGGAGCATCCTCTTGGTGGTCGCCTTGGCCGTGCGCACCCGGCGTTTTAGCGCGCTACAGCGGGCCGTTCCGGACATCTCCAAGCGCATGCTCACCCAGACTCTGCGTGATTTGGAGCGCGACGGCCTGATTACGCGGCAAGTCTTTCCAACCAAGCCCCCAAGCGTGGAGTATCGGCTGGCGCCGCTCGGCCAATCCTTGCTCGATCCCCTTGCAAGCCTCATGGATTGGGCGGGGCGGCGACATGCCGAGATCAGCGCCGCACGGGTGCGCTATGACGCTACCGGGTCTTAGCTTTTTGTGACCGGCAGTTCGCTCGTGTAAAGTACCTGTTTGGCAGCTACCCGACAGCCATAGTCATTTCCGCTCGGATCTCAGGTCTTCGAATCTGTCGCGGATTTCTGCCTTCGTCAGGAGTTCGCGCCTGCTGAGCGACGCCGCTTCGGGAGGCGTTGGCGGGCGCCCGGCAGCGGCGATGCAAGCGAGGGCGAAACCGTGCTGTCCGGAGGTGATGTAGACGAGCGCCTCGAGGAGATTGTGCTCGATCCAGGCGCCGGGCTCCCGTGGCGACGCATCGAGCCGGGCGAGGGCCGTCTCGAACGCCGCCAACGCTTCCGTTTCGGTATGTTCCATGGTGGCACCAGGCCGGACAGTGTGGGCGCTGCTGGCCTACACGATAACAGACCCCGACGTGAAACCACCGTCGGAAATCCGACCGCTGGATTGAGAAGCAGTTTCACCGATCGAGGAGGCAGGAATCGGGCACGCTGACCCAGCGCCCAGTCGCCCTTCTCGACCTGGCGGGACGTTCCGTTCCATTCATCTCTCAGAGTGTGGATGTCCCGCTTTGGAAATCTCGAAGACGGGCAACCGATTGCTGCCAAAGGTCTCTGGCTGTGGTTATGGCCTCCGGGTCTACTGGCGGCGCGTCCGGGCCACCGCTGACGCCTCGAGCCAAGCGCTGGAAGCGTAGCCGCTGGGCGGCCTCAAGTGCGGCCAACCGAGCTAGCTCTTGGGCTTCGGTATCCCTGTCATCCGCCACGTTTGCCTCCCGTTGGATCGCCACGGTCCACTGCTGCGGTCGGCCACTGTGCTTCCGACTCAACGCACGCTGTTCACCAGCAGTTCCCACATGGACCGTTTGGCCCCAAACTATCGACGCTAGCACAGGCATCCGGGGTGCGATCTGTGGATAGGCTAGCGACAGCTCCAAGCCGTCACCGCGTTCCTCCCTGTTGCCCAATTGCGTAGGGCACCAGATGCTAGGCGCCGCCCGATCGGCAAAGTCCATACCAAAAATGAAATAAAATTGGAGGGGTCGACCGAAGTTCGGCGGCGTTTTGCGCCGTACCGGGGAGTGGTAGCGCGACCATCCTGGGCCAGGCGGGGTACCCCACCCGAGCCGCGCGGTGCCACCGCGCGGCTCGGGCTTTACAGATATTTACCTTCGCGCCTTCTCGCAGCCACTGTGACGCACGTACCTCCTTTCATGGAGCCGCTGTCCATGCGGCAGAGAGGAGACGGGATGCGTAACGTGAAATGGCTGATGTTGGCTGTGCTCGTGGCCATGACCGCGGCTTGCGCCGGGCCCTACCAGAGGCCGTACGGCTACAACTACAATTATGGCTCGGGCCAGCGATGGGCCTATGGCGACAGGGACCACGACGGTATTCCCAACAGGTACGACCGCGACGCCAACGGCAATGGTGTCCCCGACAGGTACGAGCGGAGATGAAAACTCGACGCACTGACGCGCACTATGCCCGCTGCCCTTCGGGGTCGGCGGGCATTTTGTATTTGCGGGACGAGTGGCTTGACGGGGCGATCCGGGCAGTGACAAAGCGCACCGAGAAATCAGTCGTACGCAGAAATGAGTAGAAGGTTTTTCGAGGGTTTTCTTTCGTCATCGGGGAAGGCTGGCACCATTGCCGGTCATTTTATGGTTCCGGCCAACGAGAGCTGATACATCGCATCGAAGCCCGAGAGTGACACGGTAAACGGGTCGGGCATCTTCGCGTAGCCCGAGAACTCGAGCACCACCGTGGAACCTTCGCGCATTTGCCGGAGCAGGCGGGCGTTGTCCGACGTCTTCAGCAGCGTGCAAATCGTGTTCGTGCAGATATCCAGCGAGAAAGGCTCATTCGAATCGACCTTCGCCCGAATGCGCGTCGGCGCCGGTATGCCCGTTCCCATGAACTTCTTCGTGCTGATGTTATAAAAGAATTTCAAATCGTAGTTTGGTTCGGCGCGGCTGACGAAATTCGTTAAAACGTCGCATACACGCTTGTCCGTCAGCCGGTCGATTTTGCACTCGGTAACCCAACTTCCAATTTGGGAAACCTTGTCCTGAGCCAGTGCCGAACTCGCAATAAATGCAATGAATATTGCCGCCATAATCGATCGCATACGAAACCCCCCGGTTGCTCCTTAATCAGAAGCCGGGAAATCGTAGCTGCGTACCCAATCGATAGGCAAATGAAACAATTCTTCAGGGAAACGAGTGCGGCGAATGTGCCTGCCGTCGCGCTGGCGAACGTTGGCGTTACGTTCCAACAAAGCCATGTCGGGTGCTCTCCAGGCGATCGAATCTTTTCGGACGCGCCATTGATCTCTATCATCATCCGACCGATGGCCTCCCCTCCTTCCCGTGTTTTCCTGATTACCGGCGCCTCCTCGGGCATCGGCGCGGCGACCGTGCGCGCGTTGGCCGTGCCCGGCTGTGCGCTTGCCTTGCATGCCCGCAAGAATCGCGGCGGCGCCGAGAAAGTCGCCGAGACCGTCCGTGCGGCCGGCGCCGAGACGCTGATCCTCGAGGGCGATCTCGCCCAACCGGGCGCCGCCATGCGGCTCGTGGCCGAAACCACCGGGCGCTTCGGCCGTCTCGATGTCGTGGTGAGCAATGCGGGCTTCGCCGACCGTCGGCCGATCGGCGAGGTCGACCGCGCCACCTGGGATGCCAGCCTTGCCACCATGACTTCGGCGTTCTTCGAACTCGCGACCGCGGCCAAGCCGTTTCTGATCGACGCCGGGACAAGTGGACGGATGGTCGGCGTGTCGTCTTTCGTGGCCCACGCCGTCGCCCGCGGCGTCATGCGCTTTCCTGCAACGGCGGCGGCCAAGGCCGGCATGGAGGCGCTGGCGCGCGTACTTGCGGCCGATCTCGCGCCCGCAGGCGTTACCGTCAACTGCGTGGCGCCGGGCTTCATCGAGAAGGATGCCGACGGCCACGCTGCCGTGCCGCGCGAGCGCATGGCCAAGGTCGCCGAATCGATTCCGATGGGCCGCTACGGCACGCCCACCGAAGTGGCTGCGGTGATTGCCTTCCTGTGTTCGCCGGCAGCCAGCTACGTCACGGGGCAGGTCCTGCACGTCAATGGCGGGTTGACGCTTTAGGGTCTGTTGAGAATCAACGCGGATGGATGATGGCTGCGGCGACGTGAAAGAAGGCCTGCGCCAACGAAAAGAGATGCCCAAAGTCTCAGGCAACTCACTATCGAGGTCAGATTAAGCGAAAAGAAACAGTCTGGCAACGTCCAGCGCATCTCTATAGATGAGATCCCCTTCGCATCTGAAGGGGACAGAGATGATCGCTTGCGGATTGGATTTCGGGACGTCGAACTCGGCGATCGGCGTCGCTCGCGACAACACGGCCGCGCTCGCGCCAATCGAAGCGAGCAGCACACTGATGCCGAGCGCGGTGTTCTTCGACTACGAAGCCCAAGGTCGGGAAACCAGGGGCCGGGTGCTGTTCGGCAACGAGGCCATCTCGGCCTATGTCGGGCAGACCGAAGGCCGGTTGATGCGCGCACTCAAGTCGATCCTGGGCTCTCCCCTGATCGACGAGGAGACCAGCCTGGGAAACCGCAAGGTGCCGCTCAGAGAAGTCGTCGAGATCTTCGTGCGGCATCTGAAACAGAAAGCCGAAGCCTTCGCCGGGCAGGAGATCACGACCGTCGTGCACGGCCGGCCGGTGCGCTTCGTCGACGACGACGACAGGGCGGATGCGCGCGCGCAGGAGGTGCTCGAGGCCATTGCCAGACGGGCGGGCTTTCGCGACGTCGCGTTCGTGTACGAGCCCATCGCGGCTGCCCACCATTACGAACGGACGGTACAGAGCGAAGAGCTGGTGCTCATCGCCGACATCGGTGGCGGCACGAGCGACTTCTCCATCATCCGTGTCGGCCCGCAGCACCGCGAGCGTGCCGATCGCAGCCGGGACGTGCTCGCGACCGCCGGCGTGCGCGTAGGCGGTACCGACTTCGACACCGCGCTCAGCCTCTCGGCGGTGATGCCCCTCCTGGGTCTCGGCACGCAGCTCATCGAAAAGAACCTGCCGATGCCGAACGCGCTCTATCACGAGCTTGCCGCCTGGCCGACCATCAACTTCGCGTATACCTACAAGAACGAGCGCGCGCTCGCCGGGCTGGTCTCGCTTGCCTGCGAACCCGAGAAAGTGGAACGCCTTCTGGCCGTGGTGCGCCGACGGCTCGGCCATCGCCTGGCATTCGCCGTGGAGGATGCCAAGATCGCGCTGAGCGCCGAGGAACGTGCTGATGTGCCTCTGACCTTTCTCGAGGCGGGCCTCGCGATCACGGCGACGCGCGTCGATTTCGACCGCGCCATCGAAGCCAGGATGGATCGGCTGCACAAGGCGGCGAGCGATTGCATCGCGGCGGCGGGCCTCGGTCCTGCCGCCATCGATACGATCTTTCTCACGGGTGGGTCGAGCCGCGTGCCGGCCGTGCGCGCCGCGATTGGGCGGGCGGCGCCCTCTGCGCGTCTGGCCGCCCCTCTGGCCGGCGGCTCGGATCTCCTGTCCGTCGCGCTGGGATTGACGCAGATGGCGGGGATCATGACTTGCAGGTAGACCGGAGTGACGCAGTCGAGACGTCACGGAATCCTGAATCTCGACAGACCCCGGAACACGTTCCGTTCGCTCCAGATCGCAGGCGAGCAGGTCGCATCTGCCGGAGCAGAGACCAGAATCGCCGCTTTGGGCCGAGCGGGTTTATGATGGGTCGATGATGAGCGACCTGCCGATCCCGGCCTCACGCCGCAAAACCCGCGCCGGATTCGCGAACGCCTCGCGAGCGCTCGCGAGGCGTTCGCGAGGAATGGCCCAAAAGCCGGTAGGGGCAGTCTTTTGTCGGAATGTTCGCGAGGAATCGAAAATTATCTCCTCGCGAGGCCGCAGGGGTGAAGAAGGGTGGGCAAACCAGGATCGGAGGCCGGCCCTTTCCCGTTTCTTTTCCGGTTATTTAACGGGAGGGCCCGGCGGTTGGCGCGCGCCGGAGCCGCACGTGGAAACGGCGGGACCGAGGTCCCGCCGTTCGACTGAAATCGCGTCTGGCGCCGGATCAGAGATTCTTCAGGACGTTCTCGGCGGTCGAGGCCTCGAAAGCGCCGGGCTTCTCGACGAACAGGCCCTTGATGACGCCGCCGTCGACGATCATGGCATAACGCTGGCTGCGCTTGCCGAGGCCGAACTTCGAGCCGTCCATGGTGAGGCCCATGGCTTCGGAGAACTCGCCGTTGCCGTCGCCCAGCATCTTGATCGTGTCGCCGACCTTCTGGTCCTTGCCCCAGGCGCCCATCACGAACGCGTCATTGACCGAAATGCAGACGATGTCATCCACGCCCTTCGCCTTCAGCGCCGCTGCTTCGGCCAGAAAGCCTGGCACGTGTTTTGCGCTGAAGTGGGGGTTGAAGGCTCCGGGCAGCGCGAACGCCACCACCTTCTTGCCCGGGGCGAACAGCTCCTCAGTCGTCACCGCCTTGGGGCCTTCGGGACCCATCGTGCGCAATGTCGCGCTGGGCACTTTATCGCCGACTTTTACCATGTTTCCGCTCCTTCATCGGCCGCCCGAGGGGCGACGCTGACCAAGGCCGGGAACCTAGGGGAGGGGGCGGTCTTTGTCCATGGCAGGTGCCCGGAGCTGCGCAACCGGCGTAAGCCATCCGGGGTTGATCTTTGACCGTACAATCCCCATGCCTTTAGGTGATTATTCAGACATGCCAGACCGCACCCCCCCTCCCGCGTCGCCCGGCGCTTCCCCGGGTGCCTCCCTGATCGGCCGCTTCCTGGTCGCCGCGCCGTCCATGCCGGACGAGCGCTTTCAGAAAAGCGTCATCTTCCTGTGCAAGCACGACGATGACGGCGCGCTTGGCATCATCGTCAACAACAAGGTCGACGACCTGCCGTTGGGCCAGGTCTACAAGCAGCTCGGCATCGAAGTGCCGTCCCCGGCGGCCGAGACGCCTGTGTTGTTCGGCGGCCCGGTCGAGCCCTCGCGCGGCCTGGTCCTGCACTCGGCCGACTACAAGCGCGACGAGACCCTGGTCATCGAGGGCGGCACGGCGCTCACCGCCTCGCTCGAGATCCTGAAGGACATGGCCGGCGGCAGCGGTCCCCAGCATGCCTGGCTGGCGCTCGGCCATTCCGGCTGGGCGCCCGGCCAGCTCGACCGCGAGATGCAGGATAACGCCTGGCTGGTGGTCGATGGCGATCTCGACCTGTTGTTCGATACCGATCTCGGCGCCAAATGGCAGCGTGCGCTCGACCGGCTGGGCGGCAAAGGCGGTCCGGGCGGCGGCTTCGATCCGGCCTCTTATTCGCATCAGAGCGGCCGCGCCTGACCGGCCCTTTGTCGGGCACGCCATATTTGAGTTATCTTGGAAATACGCTACCGGAGATTGTGCTTTCAATCCCCAGCCGATCGGGCTTATAGCGATGAGGCGCCACCGTCACCCTCCCTTCGCGGCTGGCGTGCGTACCCGGGACGCCTTCGCTCCTTGCCCAACCCCTTTCAGGAGCGGTGGCGTCCCGCCCTCGCGCGGCCTAAACCAAGATAAGCTCTCCACTTTTTGAACGGCTCTGGCACGGGACTTGCGTGCTTGCAGGCTTGTCAGCATTTCAGGTGGGAGAGCAAGGGCGTGCCGCAATCGAACAACCGCCGCATGATGCATCTCGGCGCCTTCGTCCATGAGACGGGGCAGCATGTTGCGGCGTGGCGCCATCCCGATGCGCATGCCGAATCGGGTGTAAGCTTCGCCCAGGCGGTCGAAGTCGCGCAGGCCGCCGAGCGCGGCAAGTTCGACCTGCTGTTCCTGGCCGATTCGGCCGCCGTCAGCCTTTCCGGCACGCCCGAGTCGCGCGGCCGCATGGGCAAGGTGGTGAAGTTCGAGCCGATGACCATCCTGTCGGCGCTCGCCGCGGTGACCAAGCATCTCGGCCTCGTCGCCACCTCGACCACGACCTACAACGAGCCCTATACGCTCGCCCGCCAGTTCGCCTCGCTCGACCAGATCAGCGGCGGTCGCGCCGGCTGGAACCTGGTCACCTCCAACAACGAAGGCGATGCGCTGAATTACAGCCGCGAGGAGCATCTCGCGCACGGCGATCGTTACGAGCGCGCCATCGAATTCGCCGAGGTCGTGAACGGCCTGTGGGACAGCTGGGACCCCGACGCCTTCATCCGCGACAAGGAGTCGGGCATTTCCTTCGACCCGGCGAAGATGCATGTGCTCAATCACAAGGGCAAACATTTCCAGGTGAAGGGCCCGCTCAACGTCGCCTGCTCGCCGCAGGGACGGCCGGTCCTGGTGCAGGCCGGCGCTTCGGGCACCGGCCGCGACGTGGCGGCGCGGCTGGCC
>Ga0193717_1001698_pt1 | contig 13332 bp, 13 predicted proteins | sample U2c2metaG_FD_145900 | JGI IMG/M metagenome (GOLD analysis project Ga0193717, IMG submission 145900) | Soil microbial communities from a riparian zone of the East river system, Colorado, United States - U2c2 | ecosystem: Environmental > Terrestrial > Soil > Riparian zone | place: USA: East River...
CTTCCCGGTGAAGTGGAAGTCCTCGCGCAGTTCGATCCGGTGGTTTTCCTTGGTCAGCGTCGCTTCCATGACGATCTGGCTGAGCATGCCGTCCGGGCCCATGGTGATCTTCGTGGGCACGATCTCCTTCCGCATCTCGGCCCCGATCTGGTCCAGGGCCGACTGCGGGAGGACCTCCACCCTGGCATCGAGGAACGCGCCGAGCGGAACGGCCGCGGTGACCTCCGTCTTCCCGTCCGGCAGGGTGCGGGCGCCGGTGACGGCCTTTTTGTTGGCACTGAAGGCACGCTGCACCGCGGAGACCATTTTGCATGCCGGGGCGATACCGGCCCAGGCGCAGACCAGGCTGTTGCCGCTTTCGGGTTTCGGCATCGAAACCCAGGCCGTGGGCGCCAGGCTCTTGTAGACCGGCCCGAGGTACATGTAGCTCACGGTGCCCTCGGCCGGGATGAAGTTGTCGAGCGACTCGTCCGGGTTCTTCTGTGAGTGGTTGCGGGAGACCCGGGTTTCCGGTGATCCCAGCCGAGCGGACGTGATGGTCGCCCGGAGCCATTTCTCGTCGAGGCGGAAGTACGTCTCGAAGGCGGCCGTCGTGTCCCGCTGCATGCCGAGGGTGTCGGACAGCTTGTCCATCGCGCCCTCGAACTTCGCGCTGACGTACGCGGCCGCTTCGTCTCCCTTGGGGAGAGCGGTGCCCGCGCGCGCCTGGCCGCAGGCCGTCGCCAGCAGGAGGACCGCGCCCACCGCGGCCATCGTGGTCGTTGCCCGTTGTTTCATACCCTGCCCCTGCTCGAGTCCCCGCGCGTGAATCGTCTCATTCTGTCCCCTCCGGCCTCGACGTGTACGCGGGTTGGGCGGATTCGGCGGCCGGTCGCGAGCCCGTGAACTCGGCTTTCGGCCAGCCTGGTGCGGAGTGGCCGGGTGCCGGTCGGTATCATTGCCCACTGCGGTGCCTTCGAAGGCTTCGCCGGCATGTTCGGCTTCACGCCTCCGGGTACGACGACAGAGCGAGCTGGTGCGGCCCGAGTTCGGGATCGTTGGAGTACCCCGCTTCGCCCTCGGATCGGACGGGCGGGTATCTTCATATGTCGTTGTGCGCCGCGGCGTGAAAGCGTTAGGCCCGCACAGAACCCACACGCAATGTTGACGACGAGGTAGACCCTTGCCCACGTACAGCCCCAAGCCCGGCGACGTCACTCGTGCCTGGCACGTGATCGACGCCGAGGATGTCGTGCTCGGCCGGCTCGCGACTGAGGTCGCCACGCTGCTGCGCGGCAAGCACAAGCCGACCTTTGCTCCCCACGTGGACACCGGTGACTTCGTCATCATCGTCAACGCCGAGAAGGTCGCGCTCACCGGTAACAAGCGCGAGCAGAAGTTCGCGTACCGGCACAGTGGCTACCCCGGTGGCCTCCGCAAGCGCTCCTTCGGCGAGATGCTCGACACCAAGCCCGAGCGCCTGCTCGAGAAGGTCGTCAAGGGCATGCTCCCGAAGAACAAGCTCGGTCGCGCGCAGGGTAAGAAGCTGAAGGTCTACGCCGGCCCCCAGCACCCGCACGTTGCGCAGCAGCCGCAGGCCTTCGAGATCACCAAGATCGCGCAGGTCGTCCAGTGAGTGAGGAAGAGTCTGTGACCAGCACCGAAACCGAGGCCGTGACGGAGGCCGTCGAGGTTTCCGAGACGCCTGCCGCGGTCGTGACCAGCGAGACGCCGGCGGCTCCCAAGCCGTCGCGCGCCGCCGGTGGCACCGCGCAGACCGTCGGCCGTCGTAAAGAGGCCGTCGTCCGCGTCCGTGTCGTCCCGGGCACCGGTGAGTTCAAGCTCAACGGTCGCAAGCTCGAGGAGTACTTCCCGAACAAGGTGCACCAGCAGCTCATCCGTGAGCCGCTCGTCACCGTCGAGAAGCCGGACTCGTTCGACATCTTCGCCCGCCTGCACGGCGGCGGCATCTCCGGCCAGGCCGGTGCGCTGCGTCTCGCGATCGCCCGTGCGCTCGTCGAGGTCGACGCCGATGACCGTCCGGTACTGAAGAAGGCCGGATTCCTCAAGCGTGATGCTCGCGCCGTCGAGCGTAAGAAGTACGGCCTGAAGAAGGCCCGTAAGGCTCCGCAGTACAGCAAGCGCTGATCTGCGCCCAGGAGCAACCCTCGGAAGCGCTCATCCGTCTGTCGGGTGGGCGCTTCCGTGTTTTCGCAGACCCCCGCTCCCGGGGTGCGCCCTGCCACCACCCACCCCTCCCGCCCCGTTTGCGTTTAGCGGGCTAAACGCGAACGCGCTGGTCGGGCGGGGGGTTGGGGCGGCGGTAGTGGGTGGTCGCTAGGTTGTCGTGGTTGGTCGTACAAGGAGGTTCGGCAGATGGCTCGCCTGTTCGGTACCGATGGAGTACGTGGCCTTGCCAACGGCGCACTGAAGCCGGAGCTGGCGCTGGCGTTGTCGGCGAGCGCCGCCAGGGTCCTCGCCGCACACGACCGCACGCACCGGCCGGTCGCCGTCGTCGGCCGTGACCCGCGACTCAGTGGTGAGATGCTCGAAGGCGCCGTCGTCGCGGGCCTCGCCTCCGCCGGAGCCGACGTGCTGCGCGTGGGCGTCCTGCCCACTCCCGCGGTCGCTTACCTGGTCGGCATCCTCAACGCCGACCTCGGCGTGATGATCTCCGCCTCCCACAACCCCATGCCGGACAACGGCATCAAGTTCTTCGCCGCGGGCGGGCACAAGCTCCCCGACGGCATCGAGGACGAGATCGAAGCCGGTCTCGACACCGACGTCAACCGACCCACCGGCTCCGGCATCGGCCGGGTCACCGATGTCGCGGACGCCGTCGACCGGTATCTCGACCATCTTCTTTCCGCGACCCCGCACCCGCTGGCGGGCATCCGCGTTGTCGTCGACTGCGCGAACGGCGCGTCGTTTTCCGCGGCTCCCGAGGTGTACCGCCGGGCCGGCGCCGAGGTCATCGCGATCCACGCCGATCCCGACGGCGTCAACATCAACGACGACTGCGGGTCCAATCACCCCGATCAGCTGCGTGCCGCGGTCCTGGAACACAAGGCCGACCTCGGCATCGCCCACGACGGTGACGCCGACAGGTGCGTCGCGGTCGACGCCGACGGCGAACTGGTCGACGGCGACCAGATCATGGCCGTTCTGGCGCTGGCCATGGCCGAAGCCGGTGAGCTCAAGGACGACACCCTCGTCGCCACCGTGATGAGCAACCTGGGTCTCCACCTCGCGATGCGCGCCCACGGTGTGAACGTTCTCACCACCGCTGTGGGTGACAGGTACGTGCTCGAAGAGCTGCGGACAGGCGGCTACGCCCTGGGCGGCGAGCAGTCCGGCCATGTCGTGCTGCCCGCCTACGCCACCACCGGCGACGGCCTGCTGACCGCGCTGCGCTTGATGTCCCGGATGGCGTCCACCGGCAAGTCCATCGCCGAGCTCGCCGGTGTGATGCAACGCCTGCCGCAGGTCCTGGTGAACGTCCGCGTCGCCGACAAAGCCGCGGTCGCCGTCTCCTCCGCCGTGCGCGACGCCGTCGGCGCCGTCGAGGCCGAACTCGGCGAAGAGGGCCGAGTCCTGCTGCGTCCTTCAGGCACCGAACAACTCGTCCGCGTGATGGTCGAGGCCCCCGCGCAACACACCGCGCAGGCAGCTGCCGACAGGCTCGCCGGAGTCGTCTCCGCCGTTTCCTGAGACCCCACTGATCTGGCGAACGCCCTGCATCGGTGTTGGGAGGCGGGGTACATTTCGTGTGCGCGCGATGACTGCGTGGAGGTGAGCCGACACAGCGGGGAGAGCATGGTCGACAATGACGGCGTGAGCCCTCATTTCGTGGGGGTTCTTGCCAGACTGGACGAGGCGCAGGCGCAGTATCGCGCCGACAACGAGCGTGCCACGTCTGACGACGAGCTTCGACAAGCGGAATTCGCGAAACTTGTCGAAGAAAATCGAGTGAAAGACGAACAGACGCTGGCCGAAGTGGCCAAGCGAGCGCAGGCCGAGGGAACCCTTCCGGATTCGTCACCGTCAGAAGACGAGAAGTGGGCTGCCCGCCGCGCTGAGCAAGAAGCTGCCGACGGCGCCATTTTCGCGTTCGAGGACGACTTGCCCGTGGAGCCGGCGGCCGAAGTCAAGCCGCATGTACCTGCTGTCGCTCAGGTCGAGTCGGTGTGGACGGAGCCACCGAAGGTCAAGCCGGAACCGCGGCGCCGGACTTGGGAAGACGACGACGAGGACTTTTCGCGGACCGACTGGACCAGTGAGAGCTGAATCGTTCGCATGCAGTAGGGGAGGACTGGCATGGTTGACTTTTACATTGAGCCCGACCAGGTGAAAAAGATCGCGACGGACGTGTCTTCGATCGGCACCTCGCTCGACGAGATGAAGACCTATACGGCTCAGTCTCAGTTGGCGCAGGCTCATTTCGGCAGGATTCCGGGCCTGTCCGGGGCTGCCGGTGCGTATGTGACGAAAGCGCAGGAAATGGGCGAGTCCCTGACCAAGGCTTCCGCTTTCGTGAAGGACTACGCGACGCGACTGAATAAGTCCGCCACGCTCAATGAGGAAACCGAGCAGGAAAACACCTGGGGCATGACGGATACGGGTAAGGGGCTGAAGTCTTGACGCCGCCTCCTGGGCAGAGTTCCGGGCGTTATGGTGACGCCATTATCGCTCCGCTCCAACCGCCTGCCGACGTGCACCTCGATGACACGTCCGATGCGATGCTCAAGAACCTCGACGGGTTCAAGCAGAAGATGACCGGACCGCTGGGGGCGTTGTACAAGAGGTGGATCGCTCATCCCTGCAAGGATCCGAAGTGGAACGTGATCCCTCCTGTCTATGGTGAGGGTGAAGAGGAAACCAGGTTGTTCGGCGAACTCGGTGGGTTCGGCTTCGGTCACCTCTGGGGTGCGGGTGGCCGATCCGGAAACCTCGGTGCGGCGGCCAAAGCGGCTCAAGAATCCGACGTGCAGGTCAAGCAGGCGCTGGCTGGCGCCTGGCGAGGGAAAGCCGCCGACGCCGCAGGTGAAAAGCTCGACGATTTGAACAAGTCGTTGGGCGAGTATGCCGGGTATGTCAATGGATTTCAGCAGTCCTTACAGGGTCTGTGGTCCACGGTCAGGAAACCCATTCAGGATGTTGTCAACATTCCGAATGTCGGCAGCGCGCAGGCTTTTCTCTCCAAGCATAATCCGGATGATTGCGCTGGAATGGACAGTCTTATAGGTAGGTTGGATGACGGGATCAGGTGGGGCCGCGATAAGTCGGACTTGGCGCAGTCGGAGGTCGCGACCGGTCAACAGAATGGTACTGGTCCGATCGCGCCACAGGATATAAGAAGAATGTCCGTGGATTTGGATATCGGTTACGATTCCAAGTGGTCAGATATGTTCTGTCGCGAACTGGACGAATTTGCGCAGGGCTATGCGAATGCGATGAACCAGTACCGGCAGGCCATCAAGGATGCACACAAGGCGGCGCAGAACGCGCTCCGGGCGTTTGCCGATGGCTTGAACGTTCCGACTGATCCCTTCGGCTCCCTTCCGGCAACCCCGGCGGAGGTAAGAAGAGCGAAGGCGGTGGACCACGGTCCGGCAGCGGCCAGAGCGGGTCGGGGTCCGGCGGCAGTGGTCCGTCCGCGCCTCCGCCGCCCCCGGCCGCACCACCACAGCCACCGGCGACGCCGGACCCGAACCTGAACCCGGTGACCCACCAGCCCCTGGAGACTGATCCCGCCACAGGCGAGCCGTATCCCATCGACCCGAAAACGGGCGAAGCGATCAAGGACGCGACTCCTGCCAGGGAGACCGTCACGGTGCAGCAAGGCGATCACAAGATCTCGATGGAAGAACCCGATAAAGACGGGAAGATGGGCATCGCCGTCGACGACGGGTCCGGCCGGCCCAAGGATTACAAGCTCGACTTCGACGACGCCATGCCCGCTGATCCGAACGCGGTCGCGACACCGGTAGCCCCGCAAGGCACCGACGAAGCACATCACCCGGGCTCTGACGGCAAGATCCACATCGAAGACGGTGCCTTGAAGATCACCGCCGAACGTCCGGAAGGCCAGGACGGCCCGACCGTGGTGACCGTGGACGACGGCAAGGGCGAACCGACGAAGTACACCTTGGGCGAGAACGCCTCGACCGGCGATCCGGGTGTCAAGACGGATGCCGCCGCCGCGCCGCAAACTTCGGGCGGGGGCCGCCATGCGTTGCCTGATGTCCCTGACACACAAGCCGAACAATCAGTCACGAGTGCAGGCTTGGACGAATCCACCTCCGCGCAGTCCGTCACCGAATCGGTCAGCGGTACCGACCTTTTCGGCGAAGCACCTGCCACGACCGGTTTCATCGACGGGGAGCTCGGCGACACCTCGTCGGCGGGCTTCGACGCGCCCTCGACCGGCCCGGGAGCGGAACTTGGCTCCGCTCCAGGCGGCACCAGTGCCGCTCCCGGAGCCGGCGGCATGGGAATGATGGGCGGGATGATGGGTGGAATGGGCGGAGCCGGAGGTGGTGGCGGTGGTGACGATCAGGAGCGCACCAGCTCGTTCCGGATCGATGGCGGCCTGTTCGACACCACTGACGCACCCGGACGGATCAGTGGCTCCCTGGACGACGAGACGATCGAAGTTCGGTAGGCCTGAGAATCACCGTCGCGGGTGGGCACCCGATGAGGCTCGCCCGCGTCTACTGTCGTTGTGATGCCTGAGTTGGAGAGTCCGGGGGACGAGCAGCGGTCGTTGCTCGACTACCTGGCCTCGCGCGCCGAGTCCGATCGACCCGCGTTCACCTATCTCGACTGCTCCTCCGGCCGCGACGCCGTGCCGCACACGCTGAGCGGTCGCGAGCTGTTCGCCCGTGTCTGCGCGGTTTCGGCGCGTCTGCGGCCGTTGGCCGGGCCGGGGGATCGGGTGGCCGTGCTCGCCGAGCAGAACCTCGACTACGTCGTCGGCTTCCTCGGCGCGCTGCATGCCGGGGCCGTCGCCGTCCCGCTCTTCGCGCCCTCGCCCGGAACGCATCAGACCCGCCTGGTCGGTGCCCTCACCGACTGCGACGCCCGCGTCTGGCTCACCTCCGAGCGGCTCGTCGAGAAGCTCCGCGCCTTCGCGGCCGACACCGACGTCCCGTCCCCCGCCGAGCTCATCGCCGTCGATAACCTGCCCCTGACCTGCGCGAGCGCGTTTAGCCCGCTAAATGCGCTCGACGGGGTCGCGTACCTGCAGTACACCTCGGGGTCGACGCGCGACCCCGCTGGAGCGGTGATCACGCATCGGGCGTTGACGGCGAGCTGCTGGCAGGTCGCGACGGCGTACCGGGTCGACGAGACGGTGACCTGCGCCGGGTGGATCCCGTTCTTCCACGACATGGGGCTCATCCAGCTGCTGGCTGTCCCGGTTTACACGGGCGCGCGGTCGGTGTTCCTGCCGCCGCTGGAGTTCATCCGCCGGCCGATCCGCTGGCTGGAGCAGCTTTCCGACTATCCCAACGTCTTCACCGCCGCCCCCAACTTCGCCTTCGACCTCGCCGCGCAGCTCCCCGAGGCCGCGCGCGCGGAGCTGGACCTGTCGGGGGTGCGGGTCGCGCTCAACGGCAGCGAGCCGGTGCGCCCGGCCACGATCGCCGCCTTCAACACGGCGTTCGGCCCCTACGGATTCCCCGCCTCGGCCCATGACCCGTCGTACGGCTTGGCCGAAGCCACAGTTTACGTATCGAGTTCCGGTTCGAAGGGCCCGACGATCACCGCGTTCGACCGTGACGAGCTCGCGATCGGACACGCCGTCGAGGTCACGGGGGGGCGTGAGCTCGTGTCGATCGGGCAGCCGTTCGGACAGCTGGTCCGAATCGTCGACCGGCTGACCTCGACGGTTCTGCCGGACGGCGAGGTCGGCGAACTCTGGGTGCACGGGCCGCATCTCGCCGCGGGCTACTGGCGACAGCCGGAGCGCACCGCGGAGACGTTCGACGCGCAACTCGTCGATGCGCCCGGCGACATTCCCGCCGGCGGCTGGCTCCGCACCGGCGACCTCGGTGTCGTCCACGAAGGCCTGCTCTACCTGACCGGGCGGATCAAGGACCTCATCATCATCGACGGCAAGAACCACTACCCCCAGGACATCGAGGCGACGGTGGCCGCGGCGCATCCAGTGATCCGGCAGGGCCGGGTGGCCGCGTTCGAGGTCGGCGGCGAGAACGGTGAGGTGGGCGTGGTCGTGGTCGCCGAACGGGTGAAGGACGCCGACGGCTCCGAAGAAATAGCGAAAGCCGTCCGCCGCGCCGTCGCGGCCGAGCACGACGTCGCGCTGAGCGGCTTCCGCTTGGTCGAGCCGGGTACGGTGCCGCGGACGTCCAGTGGCAAGGTCGCCAGGAGCGCAGCCAGGACGGCGTTCCTGGCAGGAGAGGACGCGGGGTCGAAATGGACGAGGTGACCGGGGCGTCGAAGTACGTCGACGACGTCAAGCAGCTCGTGAGCGAGTCGTTCCTCATCGAAGCGGGGACCTTCGACGAGTCGACGCCGCTGGAGGACCTCGGCATCGACTCCAGGAAACGGGTCCAGCTGCTGGCGACCCTCGAGATCCACTTCGACATCGTGATCGACCTGGAGGAGCGGCATCGGCTCACCGATGTGCTGGGTGCGGCGGCCGTCGTCGCCGACACGTTTGCCGGCGGCTTCTTGAGGCCCGGAACTGGCGAATCGCGTGCGGCGGCCATCCCGGGTGGGTACATTTTGTGTGCATATGCGACGGCACCGGAAGCCATCCGGGTGCGTCGTAGGTAGGACAGGAACGACCGGACAGGGGGACTCCAACGGTGGGCAACGGGCAGAAGGCCGACACGGAAGCCATGGCGACCGCGTCGAAGAACATCACCCAGCTTGCGGAAGATCTGACCGACGAGACCGAGAAAACCGGTAAGACGGAGATCACGCCCAAGGAGTTCGGCACCATCCATGGTCCGCATGCGACGGACTACAAGGCGGGTGTCGACATGCTGGCCGCGTCGGTGAAGGGCTACGGGGTGGCGCTGACCGGCTTCGCGACCAACATCCAATCCGGTGGCCAGGCGTACTCGGCCAACGAAGGTGCCCAGTCCGACGCCGTGACGAACGCGGGGAGGTAGCCGTCATGGCGAAGAAGTGGGAAGAGATCAAGGCGGTCTGCGACGACCCGAGCGTCCCGCCGGACAAGAAGCAGGCGCTGCTGAGCGCCTACATGGCGGAGAACAGTGTCTACGGGCCGTACGGCGGCCTTCCCGACTACGACAAGCTGCCGAAGGACTCGAAGGAGTATTTCGAGGCCTACAACGCTTTTCCGAACTATGGGAAGACGACCGACGAGGCGTACAAGGACGCCGACGAGGCTGGCGACCAGGCCAGCTACAACGAGCGTGAGCACCAGAAAGAGGTCGACGCCGGTAAGAAGGCGCTGGGCGAGAAGAAGCCGCCCGGCGCCAACGGTGTCGGCACGAAGACCTCGGACGAGATCTTCGACGCCGCCGAGGCTTCGCTGAAGATGTTCGAGGACTTCCTCCCGCTACTGGGCAAGCTGCCCGGTGACTGCAAGGGCAACACGAAAGCCCTGAACTTCGACAACGACATCAAGAAGCGGTACGACGAGCAGCGCGGCATCAGCTTCCAGAAGTTCATGGAGGACGCCGAGCGCTTCACCGCGGGCGCGACCAGCGTCGACAGCACGATGACCGATTCCAACACCCAGGTCAGCACCCTGTTCGGCACCTGGCAGGGCGACGCCGCGGATGCCGCGGCGAAGAACTACAACGAGAAGATCTCCGCGAAGGCGAAGGTCGTCCACGAGAACCTGACCGGTGCGAGCACGGCCATCGAAACCGCCGTCACGACGGTCTTCGAGCTCTGCAAGAACAAGGCCGACGCGGTCAACAAGGCCTACACCAGCCTGGTCGGCAAGGCGGACAAGGCGATGGCCGAGACGGTCATCAACATCGCCAACGACAGCCACGCCGGCAAGGACGAGATGGAACGCGTCGCCGGGTGGATGGACACCAACTTCGGCACCAATCTGCGTGATGCGCTGAACGACGACGGTTGCTGCGATGACGACGACATCAAGAAAGAGGGCATCCGGCTCTCGAAGCAGTGGATCCAGATGCACTTCAACCCGCATCTCTGGGACATCCTCTACGAGGGGTTCGTCAAGAACTGCGACAACACCAAAGACTTCGTCGACAAGGCCTGGGACTCGCTCGACACGGTCATGGGCGAAATCGAGAACGAGTTCGAAGGCGCTCAGACGCCTCCGCCTCCGCCGCCCCCGCCGAGCAACCCCAACAACCCGCCGGGTGGCGGTGGCGGCACCGGCGGTGGCACTGGTGGCGGCACCGGAGGTGGCACCGGCGGGGGAGGCACGGCGCCGTCCGCGACGCCACCTGAGGCGCCGGCGCCGGGTGCGGAGGGCACGAACCCGGTCACGGGCAAGCCGCTGGAGGTCGATCCGGAGACCGGCAAGCCGTTCCCGATCGACCCGACGACCGGCGAAGCCATCAAGGACGCCGAGGACGACCAGGACAAGGTCACGGTCGAAAAGGGTGACAACAAGATCACCATGACCGAGCCGGACAAAGACGGCCAGATGGAAGTCTCCGTCGACGACGGCAAGGGCAACCTGAAGGACTACAAGCTCGACTTCGACGACCCCGCCGCGGCGGACGACCCGGCGGCGGCGGGCAAGGCCGACGGCGCGCCCACGGACGGCAAGCCCGGCGAGTTCGGGCCCGAGGGCACTGCCAAGGAAGGCGAACCCGGGCAGGACGGCGTCTACCGGCCCGGCTCTGACGGGAAGATCCACATCCAGGACGGCAACCTCAAGATCACCGCCGAACAGCCGCAGGGACCGAACGGCCCGACGGTCGTCACGGTCGACGACGGCAAGGGCGAGCCGACCAAGTACACCCTGGACGAGGACAAGACGGATCCGACGAAAACGGACCTGAAGGCCGACGAGATCAAGCCCGTCGAGGGGCGCCCCGCGGTCATGCAGCCCGGGGACGCCATCGCCGGCGACACCGGTGGAGCGGGTGGCGACGGCTCGGTGGGAAGCCCCGCCGGTGGCGAGAGCCTCGAAGGGGTACACACGATGCCCGCGGAGGCCGGGTTCTCGACGCCGGGCGGGATGAACTTCGAAGGCGACTTCGCCGCGGGCACCGATGGCGCTTCGCTGGACGGTGCCGCCGGTGGCGACACGGCCGGCGGCGGTGGGTCCGGCGGCAGTGACGCAGGCGGTGGTGGCGGCGGTGGTGCCGGCGTCGATCCCGAGACGACCGGCGCGGCTTCGTCGGGCGGCGGAGTCTTCGCCGGTGGTCCGATCAGTGACTCGGCGAGTGCGATGGCGGGTCTCGGTGACACCGCCGACCTGCAGCCCGGCGCTCAGACGGGCAGCGACAGCTCGATCGCTTCGTCGGACAACGGCCTCGGCTCCGCACCGGGCGGCATGGATCCGAACGGCGCCCAGCCCGTCGGCGCGGGAGCGGGAGCGAGCAGCGGCGGCATGGGGGCGATGGGCGGCGGCATGATGGGTGGCATGGGCGCCGGTGGTGGCGGAGGCGGCGGCGACCAGCAGCGCGGCTCCAGCCAGTACAAGGTCGAGGGCGCGCTCTTCGAGACCAGTGGCGCCGGTGGCCGGATCAGTGGTTCGCTGGACGACGAGGGTGACCGTTCGATCCGGTACGACCGGTGACTGAGGTGGGATCATGAGCATCACGGACAAGGTCGAGCGGATGCGGGCCGAGCTCGACGGCCTCGTGCGCGAACAGCGCGACCGCCAAGCGCTGCAGGAGCGGCAGGGCGCCGAGATCAAGGCCAAGGCCGACGAGTACATGACGAAGCAGGTGCAGGCGGCCGAGCGGTACGTCGAGCACCGCCGCGAGCTCGGCCGCCGGGAGAAGGAAGCCGGTGGCTGGGCCACAGAGAAGACGTTGTCCGAGAAGAACACCGTGATGGCGCTCGGGCCGGACGACGACGAGCCCGTCACCAAGCCGACGGGCTACGAGCAGTTCCAGAACGCCGCGCCGACTCCGCCGCGACCCGAGGTACCCGCCGCCCAGACCTGGCAGGAACCGCCGCCCTCGGCGCCGCCCGTGCCGGCGGCTCCTGCCACAGCGGAAGCCGAACAGCCGCGTCGCAGGGGACGTCACGCGCGCAGCGAATCCGGCTTCGACGACGACGACTTCTCGAACAACTCCTGGATGGTCGACTGAACAGAACGGCCCGGCTCAAGTGAGCCGGGCCGTTCTGTTCAGTGGGTCGTGGTGAGTTCCGCGTCGAGCGGGTCGATAGCGGCCTTCTTGAAATCGGCGTCCAGCAGCGCGTGGTACTTGTTCGTGCCGGTCAAGTGCGTCAGGAAGTACGCGGTGAACAGAGCCTGCACCAGGCGTTGCGTGCTGCGGCGGGGCTTGCCGTGCAGCAGCATTTGGCTCCAATGCCTGCCTTCGGTGACGCCAAGGTGGGTCGACTTCGGCAGCGTGCGGAGCTGCACGGGGCCGCCCCAGTTCTTCGCGACGGCCTCGGCGTGCCCGATCGACGGGGCGACGAGGTCGCCCTCGATCGCCAGGTGCAGGCCGGGGACGGTGATCTTGCGCGCGGCTTCGGACGCCGGCGGCAGCGTCTGGGCGAGCGCGATCGTGGCGACGGCCTTGAGCTTCGGCGCGTCCTCCGCGGCGGCGGCCAGCACCGCGCTCCCGCCTCCCGTCGAATGCCCGGCGAGGCCGAGGCGCTCGGGGTCGACGCTGATCCCGTTGGGGCCGAGCCGGACGCCCGTGACGATGTCGAGGGTGTTGAGCAGGTCGACCGCGAAAAGGCGGTGCGACGGCAGCGGCCCGAGCTGCGTGGCGGGCGCGGCCGCGACGATGCCCCAGCTGGCGAGATGGTGGAGCAGCTGGCGATACCGAGCGGGCGGCTGGAGCCAGCCGTGGCCGAAGGCGATCGCGGGCAAGCTCAGGCCGGACTGAGGCGTGAACACCACACCGGGAAGCCCGACGAGGGAGAGATTGCCACGCAGCACCTCGTGCGGTCCTGGATGAGAGAGCTCCGCGAGCAATTCCTTGGGCTTGCTGGCCATGGCGGTGACCTTACTGCCCCACCACCCCCACAGCCTGCCGACCGCCCCGGGCGCGCGCCTTTAGCGGGCTAATCGCGCTCGTTAGGCATGCTAAGCAATCCGGCCCCCGCACCCCCAGCGAGGACGATTAGCCCGCTAAACGCAGGTGGGGCGGGTGAGGTGAGTGCCGGGCAGAGGGGGTGGATCTGCCTCGTTAGGCTGTCTCGCGTGTGTGGAATCGTGGGATATGTCGGCCACCG
>Ga0193717_1001699_pt1 | contig 13331 bp, 11 predicted proteins | sample U2c2metaG_FD_145900 | JGI IMG/M metagenome (GOLD analysis project Ga0193717, IMG submission 145900) | Soil microbial communities from a riparian zone of the East river system, Colorado, United States - U2c2 | ecosystem: Environmental > Terrestrial > Soil > Riparian zone | place: USA: East River...
TTCCAGATCTCTATGACCTGGTCGTGGTCGGCGTTAACTAACAATGCACCGCTAACCTCGGCACGCTCATTATCCGGGCGACTGTCGAAATGGATCTCCGAACACGGTCCGCAGGGGCCGGTTTCGCCCATTTCCCAAAAATTATCCTTTTTATTACCGCGAAGAATATGATCTTCAGCAACCAGCGCTTTCCATAGGTTGTATGTTTCGGTATCTTTTTCCAAACCTTCCTTACCGTCGCCTTCAAAATAGGTTACGTACAGGCGGTCTTTCGGGAGTTTATAAACTTCAGTCAACAGTTCCCAGCTCCAGGCAATGGCCTCTTTTTTAAAATAGTCGCCAAAGCTCCAGTTACCCAGCATCTCAAACATGGTATGGTGATAGGTATCAATACCCACCTCTTCCAGATCGTTATGCTTGCCTGATACGCGCAGGCAGCGCTGGGTATCGGCCACGCGTGGCGCTTTTGCAGGTGTTTCGCCCAAAAAAATATCTTTAAACTGGTTCATCCCCGCGTTGGTAAACATAAGGGTTGGGTCGTTTTTTATTACAATTGGTGCAGAGGGAACGATGATATGTCCCTTAGAAACAAAAAAATCAAGAAAAGCCTGTCGTATCTGTGAAGCTGTCATAGTGTTGCAAATGTAATTATTAGTCGGAATTTGTCTGAATCTGAATGTATAGAATTAATGAATTGACAGAATTTTTGTTTGCTTGAATTAGGATTTGCAGGATTTGTCTGAACCGCGATTTATATATTTATGCCTTATTATTAAAAATGCAGTAGTTCTTATTATGAAAAATAAAAACTAAATTCGCTTATGGAAACGTTGAGAGTTGACATTCAAAATGATCAGGAAAAAAAAGTACTTCTGGCTTTTTTAAACAGTTTGAATTATCAATATAACATTGATAAGGATACTGATGTAACCAATGGCCCATTAAAAGATCTGGATGAGCGTAAAGCTGATTTGCTGAGCGGTAAAACATCATCTCTCCCCTGGGACGAGGGTAAATTATAATATCCTTACTAAAATTATAAGTCCGAAATCGACATTCCGAAACTGCGGAGCTTTCCTGAGTACCCTTAAAAAATAAACAACAAGCCAAAAATTTCGAAATTATCAAATACATTTGCATATGCCTTACAAAGACCGCGAGATAAGCAAAATGTATTACACCATGGGCGAGGTATCGGCCATGTTTGATGTTAATCAGTCGCTTATTCGTTTTTATGAAAAGGAGTTTGATGTACTGCAGCCCAAAAAGAACAAAAAAGGCAACCGTTATTTTACTCCAGAGGACATCGAGAACTTTAAGATCATTTTTCACCTCATACGCGATAAAGGCTACACCCTGAACGGCGCCAAAGAGCATTTAAAGCATAACATGACCGATACCAAAGAAAATCAGCGTGTTATTGATTCGCTCGAAAACATAAAAAAATTCCTGCTCGAAGTGCGCGACCAGTTGTAGGTGTGCACATCGTATCAAGTATCACGACAGTAATATTTTTTCATAATACCTCCAAAAATCTGGATACCCGCTACTTGATACTAAATCATATTTTTATTTTTTATTGATACACATGCTCGCAAACCATAAAGGCGAAATCACTACACATACCGGCTACATACCCCCCTATCGACCCACCTTTTAACCCCAAAAAATAAAAACCGATTACCTTTATATTACCGGCAACCCGCATACTGATCTGCACCAGATCGGCAAAAATCATGATTACCAGGTGCTTGTGATTGATGGCAGCAATACCGTCAAATTAATTAATCAACTTGAAGGCGAGCCGAAGGAAATGCATGTAAATTATAGCATATTAAAGCGTAACATTTCGTTAATTGCGTTATCTAACTGAAAAAATTAAACCAAGTACTAAAAAATTTGTCTTTTAATCAAAAACAAGTAAATTGGTATAAATCAAACTAAAAACATGAATATTAAATTTTTCAACGTTGCATTGGGCCTTGCTCTTACCGCAACAGCCATGAGCGCCAGCGCACAAAAAAAATACACAGAAGGTGTAGTAGTACTTTCTACTGCCATGCAGGGCCAGCAGGTTGATGCTAAAGGCTACTTCAGCCCCGATTCCAGTGCATTCGCTTTTACCACCGGACCGGCAACCATAAAAATATTAACAGATGCCGGCGGAAAATCAATGGCTGTTTTGATTGATGTTCCTGTTGCTAAAATTAAAAAAGCAGCAATTGCCAGTCCTGACGAAGTTGATCAGGCTTTAGCAGCAATGCCAACTTTCACCTTTGCTTCCGGTACCGAAACCAAACAGATATCGGGCTTTAACTGTAAAAAAGTAGTGGCTACAGATTCAAAAACTAAAAAAACTTATGATATCTGGGTTACCAATGATATTGAAGTGCCTATTACCGGTATAGCTAAATATTATAGAGAAGCCGGTGGTTTCCCTATACAATATACCTCATTTAGTCAGGGTCAAAGCACCGAGGTTACTGTAAAAAGCGTAACTGAAGGAAAAGCACCTGCTGGTACATTTGGCATCCCTGCTGATTTTGAGAAAATATCTATGGATGATCTTAAAGCCATGGGCGGAGGCAGATAAGCGCCTTCACTAACAATTCATTAAAGGTTTCTTAACATTGCGGTTAAAGTACTACTTTTGTACCCCCGTATGTTAAGAAACCTTTTTAGTATAGTCAGATTTTTTATTCTCTGGCTGGTGTTTTTCGCAATCACCAGGGTAACATTTGAATTGTATTTTTTTCACAAACTTAACGGCGCCCGTTTTGGCGAAATACTGCAAACGTTTTTCTATGGTCTGCGTCTGGATGCTTCGGCTGCTGCTTATATCTGTACCATCCCTTTACTTGTATTTATTGTTAACTGGTGTATCCCTTCGCGTACTATCAAACCTATATGGCTTAAGGTTTACGTATGGTTTTGCCTGTTTTGTATATCATTAAATACGGTACTTAACTTTAACATTTTCAGGGAGTGGGGTACAAAAGTTACCTTCAGGGTGTTTAGCTCGTTATATCATGCCCCATCAGAGGCCCTGGCTTCTACCGGGTCTTCTCCTGTAGCCAGGTGCATCATCATTGGCTTGTTGCTGTTAGGTACAGGTATACTGCTATCTAATTACATCATCAATTACAATTTTAAAAAGCCCGTTACCGAACCACGCATAAAAGCTGTTGCTATATGTTTACTGTTATTCGCAAACTTTGTGTTGATGAGGGGCGGCTTACAAACTGAACCTGTAAATCAAAATGCGGCTTACTTTTCTGATAAGGAGATCATGAACCAATGTGCCTTAAATACAGAATGGAATTTATTTAACAACATTTTCGAAAATTTCCGCAGGCCATATAATCCCTATCTGTTTATGCAGCCCGGCAGCGCGGCGCAACTGGTACAGGATATATTTAGTGTAAAAGGTGATTCTGCATTAAAGGTACTTACCACCAACCGGCCAAACGTGGTGATCATTCAACTGGAAAGCTATACGGCAAGCATTATTGAATCATTAGGCGGAGATAAAGGCGTAGCCCCAAACTTTGAAAAATTCATCCATAACGGCATCCTGTTTAACAATATCTACTCATCTGCCGACCGTACCGACAAGGGGATCATATCCATTATGAGCGGCTTTCCCTCGCAGGCTATCCGTACTGTGGTGGCCGATACCATTAAGCAGAAAAAACTGCCGGCGTTATCGGCTGTCTTTAAAAACGCGGGATATCAAACCACTTACTTTTATGGTGGTAAAAGCACCTATATGGACTTTAACATATTTATGAAAAGCCACCTGATTGATCATATTATTGATGAGTTTAGCTTTGATAAAAGCCAGGTTAAAACAGAATGGGGCGTGTATGATGATGTGCTTTTAAGCAAGCATTTACAATATAATGAGCAGCAAAAACAACCATTTTTTTCGTATCTGCAAACATCAACCAACCATGAGCCCTTTGTGCTGCCCGTAAAAGGACATTTTCCGGATGATGACGCCGAAGGTGACGCGAGTAATAAGTTCAGAAGCACCGCCTACTTTACCGATTCATGCCTTAACGCTTATTTTGAGCAGGCCAAAAAGCAGGCCTGGTATAAAAACACCCTGTTTATTTTAGTGGCCGATCATGGTCACCGCCTGCCGCGTAATATATCTGAGGCTTATAATCCTGCCAAATATCATATCCCGCTATTGTTTTTTGGCGATGTGATAAAACCAGAATATCGCGGCAAAAAGATCAGTAAATTAGGAGGACAAACCGATATTGCCGCCACTCTGCTATCGCAGTTGGGTATGTCACACGATCAGTTTAAATGGTCAAAGGATCTGCTTAACCCTCAGTCGGCCGATTTTGCCTTTTTTGATTGGGATAATGGTTTTGCCTTTATGCTGCCCCGCCAAACCGTAGCGTACGATAATTCGGGCCGCAGAATTGTTTATACCAGTAATAAAAGTATTGATCAGAAGACCACAGATAAAACACTATTATACGGCAAAGCGTTTTTGCAGCAGGTGTATACGGAGTATATGGCGTTTTGACCGTTGATTGGTTTGATTACGCTGATTTTGTCTGAACCACTTATAGGATTTCAGGGTTTTCTTGATTCCATTTTCTTATTGTCATTCTAGCGCAGCGAATGACAATGTGTATATAAAAATCCTAAAAATCCCTCAATCTGCTTAGCAATCCCGGTTCAGACAATCTGCACATCTATCCCAAAGCCTTCCCCAGTTGCTCCACCCATTGATTAAACAGGCGGGTTTCAAATTCAACGGCTTTATTGGCGTATAATTCCCAATCAGGCGAGAATTTGTGCAGCTGGTTCAACATTTCTTCCAGGTGGCCTTCTTCCTCTAAAATAATCGATTTTACGTTTACTTTGCTCCCTGCTTCGTCAAGGGCATCCTGGTAAATGGGGTAAAGTTCATCAGCACGTACTTCAATGGCATAGGTAACCAGTAAATAGGCCGCAAAACGCAATTCGCTTCCATTTAGGTTAAGTTCCTTTTTCAGGTAACGACAAACATCAATATCCAGTTGGTTTAAATAATACTTGCTCGAGCCTGGGGCAAGCAGGTATTCGGCGGCATAAGTTGGTAACTCTACACCGGTTTTTTCCAGCTGTTTTTTAAGATAAAAAGCATGACGGTGCTCCTCGGCGGCATGTTTTAATATAATGTAGGTAACGGTAAGCGGATCCTCACTGGCTGAAATTTTGCGTGCGCCAGTATTTTCCATCAGCGACAGTGTATTTAACCAGCGTGAGTGCAATTCGTTGTCAGCAATTATTCGGGGTAATAGTGTATTCAACAGCATAATTATATTTCTTCAAGCGCCTGTTCAATTTTGTTGTAAACATAATCGAGTTCGGCATTAGTAATGCAATACGGAGGTAAAATGTATACGATATTGCCTAACGGACGCAATATGATCCCTTCGGCTAAAAAGTAATGGTATAGTTTATCGCGCAGTGAACTAAAATAGGAAGTATTATCACCGGTTTCCCATTCCATCGCAACTATGGTGCCGGTTTGCCTTACAGCTTTTATTTTAGGGTGATGCTGTATTTTAGCAGCAAATTGCCGGTGCGATGCTTCTATACGGCTGATATTAGCCGCGGTTGCAGGCTCCAGGAAAAGATCCATGCTTGCTAATGCCGCCGCGCAGGCTATAGGGTTGGCAGTGAATGAATGCCCGTGAAACAAGGTTTTCAACCTGTCATCTGATAAAAAGGCATCATAGATATGCTGGGTGCAGGTGGTTAAGCCTAAAGCCATGGTACCGCCTGTTAAACCCTTCGAAAAACACATAATATCAGGCTGTACCTGAACATGATTGCAGGCAAACGGCTTACCTGTACGACCGAACCCGGTAAATACCTCATCGGCTATCATCAATACGTTTTCCTGCCTGCAATGGGCCATTAACTGGTCAAGGTATCCGGCCTCGTACATCAGCATCCCTGCAGATCCCTGCACCAATGGTTCGAATATGAAACATGCAGTCTCGGATTTGAGATTTGAGATCTGAGATTTGAGATCTTCTAGATTTGTTTCATTTGGCGTATCGATAAATTCTACCTCAAACAGCAGGCTATCAAATGCAGCGGTGAATGCACTGCGGCCACTCACGGACATGGCGCCAAAGGTATCGCCGTGATAGGCGCTTTTAAATGCTATAATTTTAGTGCGCTGATCGCCTTTGTTAAGCCAGTATTGCAGGCACATTTTTATGGCCACTTCAATGGCGGTTGAGCCATTATCTGAATAAAATGCTTTTTGCTGGTTATCAGGTAAAATGGCCAGCAGCCTTTCGGCCAGTTCAATCGCGCCTTCATGGGTAAAGCCCGCAAATATTACATGCTCCAGTTTATGCAATTGCTCAGACACTTTTTGGGCAATATAGGGGTGCGCATGACCGTGAATATTTACCCACCATGACGATACCGCATCAATATATTTTTTGCCCTGCTCATCAAACAGGCAGGTGCCTTCGCCTCGTACAATACCTATTGGGGGGGCAGCCGTTTTCATTTGGGTATACGGATGCCATATTACTTTAAGGTCACGCTCAGTCAAATTCATAGTTCTGCTCTTAATAGTTCTACAACACGCTTATCTGTAGGGAAGGTAACATCATCAGTGGTTAGGTCGGCTATTTTTATCCATCTGAAAGCCTGCAGCACATCGCCTTCGCCATCAAAATCATAAGCAATGGTTTTTACGGGGAAATTTAATGGTGTTATATTTTTCACTTTATAATACACGCTGATGATCTGTGAATTATTAAATGCCGACCGTACAAAAAAATCAGTTGTGTAAAAATGCCCTGTCACCTCAATCTCTGCATCACATTCCTCTGCAAACTCACGCTTTAAGCCATCTATCAGCCCCTCGCCTATTTCAAGGCCGCCGCCGGGGAATTTTATAAAACGATGGCCATATTCCTGTTCATCACTTATCAGCACTTCGTTTTGGCCGTTTATGAGCAGGCCATATACACGTACATTAAAATACTCCATTATTCAAAATGTTTTTTGTTGCGTACCACCTTATCCATTGTCCACGTTATGGTTTCGGTTTGTGCTTCATATCGTATAGGGCAATTGGGCATACTGCAATAATGGCAACATTCAGGCACACATGGGTCTGAATGTATAAACAGTTCCGTTTTTATCCCTACCTCTTCGTTGATCATTTTATCAACCAGCGATACTTCGGCGTGTACATGGTTAAGGTCAAAGTAGTTGGGCAGGGTCATGTGGCAATCAATATGCAGTTCGTTGCCATATTTCTGGGCTCGCAGATTGTGCACATCAATCCAGGCATCACGGCGTTTTTCACTTAACACATGTATAATATCCGTCACCACCTGAAAATCGGCCTCGTCCATTAAGCCGCCTACTGATTTGCGTATCAGCTTGTAACCATTAAATATAATATATAAAGCCACAAGTATAGATAAGGCGCTATCGAGCCATAAAATCTCCGTTAATTTTATCAGTATTAAACCAGCTACCAAACCAACACTGGTTACCATATCTGTAAGCAGGTGACGACCATCTGCATCCAACGTTATAGAGCGCAGTGACTTGCCCTTTTGGATCATATAATAACCTAAAAACCCATTAATGAGCCCTGTGGCCCCAATGATCATAGCACCGGTAAGCAGATCATGAATATAAGTCGGATAAAATAAACTGTAAACAGATTTAATGATGATGATAACCCCAGCGATACTTATCAATGAGCCTTCGATAAAAACAGAGAAATACTCCACTTTGCCGTGCCCGTAAGGATGGTTCTCATCCCGGGGTCGTGATGACAGATAGATACTGAAAAAAGCGAAAGCGCTGGCAATTACATTTACAATGCTTTCGGCGGCATCGGTAAGTACAAAGTTAGACGCGGTTATAAGATATGCCCCAAACTTAGCCATCATCAGGACAAAGCCTGTAATAAGCGAAATAAATATGATCCTCTTTTGTTCTTTCAAACCTATCTTACTTAAGAGGTCAAATTTATAAATAACAAGCATAAGTAGCAGTAAAGTTATTTTCTATATTTGCCGCGATAACATAATTTATATGAGCGCATTAAGTACCCGGATAAATAACCTGTCCGAATCTCAAACAATTAAAATGGCCAAAATGGGCCGTGAACTTGCCGCAAAAGGTGTTGACGTGATCAGCCTGAGCTTTGGCGAACCTGATTTTCATACTCCTGAACATATTAAGGAGGCTGCCAAGAAGGCCATGGACCAAAACTATACCTACTACACACCAGTAGCCGGTTATCCTGAACTGCGTAAGGCAGTAATTGCCAAATTAAAGAACGAGAACAACCTTGATTATGATTTTAGCCAGATCGTGGTATCAACAGGTGCCAAGCAAGCTATTGCCAACGCTGTATTGTGCCTGGTAAACCCTGGCGAAGAAGTGATAATCCCTACCCCATACTGGGTATCATACTCAGAAGTGGTAAAACTGGCCGAAGGTGTAAGCGTTTTTATAAATACCAACGTTGAGCAAAACTTTAAAATAACCCCTGAGCAATTAGAGGCGGCTATTACGCCAAAAACAAAATTGTTCATGTTTTCATCGCCGTGTAACCCTACAGGCAGTGTTTACAGCAAGGATGAGCTGGAAGGATTAGCAAAAGTATTTGAAAAACACCCCCATGTTTATATTCTGAGCGATGAGATCTATGAGCACATCAACTATATTGATAAACACGAATCGATAGCCCAGTTTGATTACATTAAAGATCGCGTAGTGATCATCAATGGCTGGTCTAAAGCGTTTGCCATGACCGGCTGGAGGATTGGTTACACTGCAAGTAACAAAGAGATTGCCACTGCCTGCGACAAAATGCAGGGACAGATCACCTCTGGTACCTGTTCAATAACTCAACGTGCCGGCGTTGCCGCGTACGAAGGTGGATTAGAAACTGTACTGGAGATGCGTGCCGCGTTTAAAAAACGCCGTGACATTGTTTACAAATTGTTAAGCGAAATTGATGGCATCAAATTAAACCTGCCAGATGGCGCGTTTTACTTTTTCCCGAACGTAACCTCGTTCTTTGGCAAAAGCTATAATGGCAAAACCATTAAAGATGCAGATGAGTTAAGCATTTACTTGTTAGAGGAAGCCCATGTTGCCACTGTAGGTGGTGATTCATTTGGAGATCCTACTTCTATCCGTATCTCTTATGCTGCCGCGGAAGATAAGCTGATAGAGGCCGTGAGCAGGATAAAAGAAGCGTTGGGTAAATTAGTGTAGATGTGCAGATTGCAAATGTGCAGATATGTAGATTCTTGTCTGAACCGGGATTGCACATATTGCTTGTTTTTAATGGAATTCAAGAAGGCTTTCGCCGTTTATGGGATTCAGAGACTACCATGATTTAGTTCTTTTAATCCTGTGAATCCTTTAATCAGGTTAATCATGGTTCTGACAAATAATCATAAACAACAAGGCCCCTTATCAAATGATGAGGGGCTTTGTTATAAAGCGGTTTATGTAAAATTACAAACCAAATCCATAGGCTACACGTAAACCAATCAAGCCGTAGTTATTGCTCTGACCGGAGAAGTTTTCATAACGTACACCAACATCCCATGATTTAGATGCATAACCTATACCAGGGGCAAGAATCAGTTTCGTATCCTTTTCTGTTCCCGGAATTGGCGTATGAACTTCAAAACCAGCACCTACCTCAGCTCCAAAATATAAATTTTGCGCGAAGAAAGCTTTTATACCCGCTTTAACAGGTACCACACCTAAACTGTTAAATTTAACACCTGAGTTGCCGGCTTCTTTACCAAACATGTTGTAATAGCCCGAAGTTAAAGTTAATGCCAGGTTATCACTTAAGCCATATTGCAAACGCGCTGTACCGCCTAATTCAAAATTTGAAACATCATGCGCATTGCCAGTTGGTGCACCAACTTCTAAACCGATACCAAAACGTAATTTTTCGGCCGGAGTAGTTTGAGCTTTTACGGTAGTTCCTAAAAATATAGCTACAGCAGTTAACGCGGCGGCTATAAAATTTGTCGATTTTTTCATAGTTGTGTTTTTAAAATATACTCTACAATTTTTATTGTATTAACACCACCTAAACAAATACTTTGCCATTATCATAGTTGCCCCAAGTTATGATACTGGCATAAAAAATACCTTGCAATACACCTGCTAAACAATTTAGCAGCTTTTGACCTGTTAATTATTGATAATCAATGATTTTTAAATATGCCATTTTCTTGAAACTTATAATTACAAACCTTAATTACAGATTAACTAATGATCGAAAAACAGTACCTGCTAAATAAATAAGTGTAGGAAAACAACGAATTTTTGTTCTGTTTTTACTTAAAATTTACCAGTAAAAACGCGCTTAATAAAACTGCCGTTAACAAAAAAGAGAGGCTTTGCCTCTCTTTTTTGTTAACTAACGTAAATATTAAACCTGCGGATCATCTTCCACATCGGGCTTATAGTTTTTTTCCATCTCGGCCAGTTTTTCATTACCATATGCAAAACGGGTAATGGTATAGTATAAAACAGGCACTATAAATATAGCAAGCGATGTGGCTGCAAGCATCCCCCCAAACACTGTCCATCCTATGGTTTTCCTGGCCTCGGCACCTGCACCGGATGCGATCATTAAAGGCACTACTCCCAACATAAATGCCATCGACGTCATGATGATTGGGCGTAAACGCAGTCGTACCGCTTCAAGAGTAGCTTTTTCCAGGTTCATACCTCTATCTACGCGCTCTTTGGCAAATTCAACTATTAAAATCGCGTTCTTGGCCGCCAACCCTATCAACGTTATTAAACCAATCTGTGCATACACGTTATTGGTTAAGTCGGGCCAGAACGTAAGGAACAGGATGGCTCCAAATGCCCCTAAAGGTACAGCCAGCAGTACCGAGAACGGAACCGACCAGCTTTCATATAACGCGGCAAGGAAAAGGAATACGAAGCCTATAGAAAGGGCAAAAATGTAAACTGTTTTTGAACCAGACAATATCTCCTCGCGGCTAAGGCCCGAAAATTCATAACCAAAACCCTGTGGTAACGTTTTTGCCGCAACTTCTTTCAAAGCCGTTATAGCATCACCGCTACTATAACCGGGTTTTGTACTCCCATTGATCTCGGCCGACCTGAACAGGTTATAATGGGCAATCAGCGGAGAGTTTTCAATAACCTTGTAAGATGTAAGTGTGCTTAGCGGCACCATTGTACCAAATTGATTACGCACAAAGTATTGCCCAATATTGCTGATATTACTCCGATAAGCAGTATCGGCCTGTGCAAGTACCCTAAAGTTTCGTCCATATATGGTAAAGTCATTAATATAGATACTCCCCATATAAGTTTGAAGGGCGCTATTAACATCAGCTATAGAAACGCCTAACTTCTTAGCCTTTTCCCTATCAATAGTTAGCTGATAAGCAGGTGTACTCGCTGTAAAAAAGGTAAAGGCTCTTGCAATTTCGGGGCGTTTATTAACCTCGCCTACAAATGTTTTCAGCGTTCTTTCAAAAACCTTTATATCCCCCCCTGCTTCTTTTTCTTCTAATATAAATGAAAAACCACCGGTGCTTCCCAAACCTGGTATAGCAGGCGGTTGAATTACAATAACATTAGCCTCTTTAAACCTGGCCAGTTTTTTAGTGAGCTTGGCAACAAGGGCGGTTATCTGCTGTGATTTTTCTTTCCGCTCATCCCAGGGTTTAAGCTGAACAAACATGGTGGCACTGTTAGCCTTACTTGCAAAGCTGATGGCGTTCAATCCGCCTAATGCAGCGTAGTGCGCAATTTCTGGTACACTATCAAGGGTTTTCATCATTTGACCCAGCACATCAACCGTTCGTACTGTTGATGAAGCTTCTGGCAGATCATAGGTGATATAAACACGGCCATCATCCTCCAGTGGGATAAAGCCGGATGGCTTACCCCTGAATAAAAGTATAGTGCCTATAATAATGCACACCAGTATAATGATAATAAATTTTGAATGTTTTATACTCTTATCAACTGTGTTGCGATACCTGCCTGTTATACGGGTGAACCACTCATTAAATACAAAAAAGAATTTATTGAGCCCTCTTGATTTTTCATCAATTTTATGCGGGCGAAGCAGCAAGGTACACAGTGCCGGAGTTAGCGAAAGCGCCACAAAGGCCGATATCAATACTGAGATAGCTATGGTGATGGCAAACTGCTGATAAAGGCGTCCAACTATACCAGGCACAAAGCCCACCGGCACAAACACCGCGGCTAATATCAGGGCAATGGCAATTACCGGCGCCGATATATCACGCATGGCGTGTTCAGTTGCTTCCCGCGGGGACATGCCCTTCTCATCCATATAATGCTGTACAGCCTCAACCACTACAATGGCATCATCAACCACAATACCTATGGCCAGTACAAAACCAAACAGCGTAAGCGTATTAATGGTAAAATTGAGGGGTATAAAAAATATAAATGTACCAATAATAGATACTGGAATAGCCAATACAGGGATCAGTGTGGAACGCCAATTCTGCAGGAATAAAAATACCACCACAATAACCAGCCCCAATGCTATAACCAGGGTTTCAACCACTTCGCTCACTGATACTTTAACTACAGTTATCGCTTCAAAAGGAACCACGTAATCAATATCTGCAGGGAAACTTTTCTTGAGCTGGTCCATAGTGGCATACACGTTCTCGGCTGTTTCAAGTGAGTTACTGTTTGGCGCCTGGTAAACCAACAGGTACGAGGCCCTTTTACCATCAACATATGAATTACCAGAGTAATTGAATTTACCCAGCTCAATACGTGCAACATCCTTTAAATGTACAATTGCCCCTGTAGTCGGCACGGTTTTCACTATTACATTACCAAACTCTTCGGGTTTGCTTAAACGGCCCTTTACCAATACAGAATATTCAAAGGTTTGTGCTTTTTGCTGGGGCGTGGCACCAACCGTACCCGGGGCTACCTGGGCGTTTTGCTCGGCCAATGCTGCGGTAACATCACCCGCGCTCATACCTAAAGCTGCAAGCTTATCGGTGTTAAGCCAGATGCGCATACTAAAATCATCGGCACGGGAAACAACGTCGCCCACGCCTTTTGTACGTAATATGGCATCCTTTATAAAAACGTTGGTATAATTATCAGTAAACGTAACATCATGGCTGCCTTTAGGCGAATACATGGCCACAAGCATCAATATACTTGGATTACGTTTACGCACAATCATACCTAAACGCTGCACTTCCTGCGGCAAAGTTGGGAGCGCGATACCTACACGGTTTTGCACATCA
>Ga0193717_1001700_pt1 | contig 13327 bp, 6 predicted proteins | sample U2c2metaG_FD_145900 | JGI IMG/M metagenome (GOLD analysis project Ga0193717, IMG submission 145900) | Soil microbial communities from a riparian zone of the East river system, Colorado, United States - U2c2 | ecosystem: Environmental > Terrestrial > Soil > Riparian zone | place: USA: East River...
TCGACCACCATTCGCCACTTCGGCGCCGTCGGTTCCGGCACGGTCTACAAGCTGATCAACAATCTGATGGGCGCGATCCAGATCGCCGGCATCGCCGAAGGCCTTGCGATCGCCGAGCAGGCCGGTCTCGACACCAAGCTGGTGCTGGAGGCGATCGAAACCGGCGTCGCTGCCAGCCCGCAGGTGATCCGCCATTCCAGACGCATGGCGGCACGCAATTTCTCCGGCGCGACATTCACCGCAGCACTGCGGCAAAAGGATGCCGCCTACGCGGTGGCGTTGGCCGAGAGCCTGCTATCGGCGTCGCCGATCATGGGCCGCGCCGCGGTCGAGTCCTACGACCGGGCGAAAGCCTACGCGCCGGACGAGGACGAAGGAAAAATGATCGAGATCGTATCGAAGCCGAAGTAAGCGCGACTGGATCAGACAGCTTTCCGCATCGCCGTCCATTCCGCGAGCCAACCCGTAAACCGTCCGCTGTCGCGTTCGCCGCCGTGCCAGGCCGCGTATACTTCGCCGTCGCTTGCCACCAGCAGCACGACATCCAGCCCCTTGGAGCGGCGCAGCGTATCGATCGCCTGTTGCGGCGTCTGCGCGATTGGCCCTGCGACATTGAACGAGGTGTTGACCGACATCTCGACACCGATGTGGCGGCCGAGCGCCTTCAGATAGGCGTAGGTGAGGGGATCGTCTTCGGCGCGCACGATCTGAATTCGTCCTGTACCGTCGGCATGGATGACGGCGGGAATCTTTTCACGTGCGTTCGGTTTCGACCGTGCCGTCAGCACCATGTAATTATAGGCGTTGAAATCGGCGTCCGAGGCGCCTTCCAGCAGTTCGAAATATTCTCTTGCCGCTTCCAGCGTCGCCATCGGCGCCAGCGGGCGGACGGCTTCACGATACTTGACGCGCTCGTTGAGCCGTTCGCGCACCAGGGGATCGCAGGGATTGGCCAGGATCGAGCGGTGCCCGAGCGCGCGCGGACCGGTTTCCGCTGCCCCCTGGTAAATCGCGATCACGCCGCCTTGTGCCACCATGAAGGCCATCAGGTCGGCGATCCCATCGCGGCCATCCTGCGTCGAAATCGCGCCGATGCGCTGGGAAGCGATATCCTCGGCGGCCAGCGCTGCCGCAATGTCGTCGCGCGAAGGCGGCATGCCGCAATAGAATGCATGCGTCATCGGCGCGCCGCGCGGCGCGCCCGCCAGATGCGCGAACAGCCACGCCGCCCCGATGGTGACGCCGGGATCGCCGGGCACCGGTGGTACCCACAAATGCAGCCGCGCCTTGCGCTGCTGCGATCGGCTGAACCAGGCTTCGTCGAAATGCTCAAGCAGCCGCATGTTGCCGACGGCATTGAGCGCGACGCCGCCGGTCAGCACCAGCCGGTTGGCGCCGGTGGTGCGCAGCAAATGATCGACGATATGGATCATCGCGTCCTCGAACACCAATTGCGTCGCGGCCGCCTTGTCGAGCCGGTCCTTGGTGTCGGGCCGATGGTTGATGTCTTCGACGCGCAGCATGGCGTCGGGATTCCAGAGCTGGTCGGCCCGCAGCGGCTCGCCGAGAATCTCGATCAGCGGCGCCTTGTAGGGATGATCGCGGGGGTCGCGATACCAGTTGGCCATCGCCCGGTTTAAGCTGACCGTGCCGTCGGGGCCGAGCTGGAGGACATTTTTCAAGCGCGCGTAATAGGGATTGGTCGCGCGATCCATGTCGCCCCATGCGGAAGCGCCCATATAGCGGCCCTCGCTCGAAAGCCAGGTCCAGCCGCCCTGGGTAGATGAGATGATGGTGTAGAAGGCGCCAAGCGAGTCGAACAGGCTGTCATTACAGTACAGCCGGCGCATGGTGCCGTTGGTCACCGCATAGAGCGAGATCGAGCCCGCGTCGCCGGTGCCGTCCAGGACCGCGATCGCCACCGGCTCGCCGTCGTCGGCGAATGGCGAGGCCGCGAATGAAAACCAGGCGTGGTTGTCGTGGTGCGGCAGGCAGATCAGCGGTACCGGCTCGGCGAAGTCGAACTCCCGGCGCAGGATGCGTGACATGCGCCGCACCTGATCCATCTGGCGCAGGTTGATCGCGGGCGAGATCGGCGCTTGCAGCAATTTGAAGCTGCCTGGCGCCTCCTCGAGCGCGGTGCGGATCAGCATCGCGAGCATGCCCGGATAGTCCCACGTCGTGACGAAGGCTGCGATATCGCCGACGTCGCGTCCCATTCGCCGCAACGTTTCGCGCATCTCGCGGAGCGCCTTGCGCGGATATTGCGTGGAATGCTTGATGCCGGAAAAGCGCTCTTCCTCGTTGTTGACGATGATGCGTGGCCCGCGCTCGCGGCTGACCTCGATCAGGGCAACGCCGGTGTTGTGGGTGCCCGGACAGGCGAGGCCCGCGATGTAGACGGTCTCGCCGGCCTGTAACCGCGCCCCGATCGACCTGAGTGTCTGGTTCGCGAACGTGCTGCCCAATCGGTGCAGCCCGAGACGGGCTGTGATCAGCCCGCTGAGCCAAAGGGTGAGCCGATAGCCAGCGTTTGCGACATGGGGGTACCGTGGACCGACACGTATTTCTGGCGCGAGCACGACTGGCCTCAAAGCGGTGAATCTGGTCCGAACCAATCACACTTGGCGGCGGGCAACAACGCTGTTTCGCGAGACGAAATAAGGCGCTGCTTGCCAGCTGCCGCGCGGCTTGCGAAACTTAGCGCGAAATAAATCATAAAATTCGGGAGAGAACGATGCCAGTCCGTCTTCACCATCTCACCGTTGTGACGGCATTCCTCGCCGCTGCGCTGATCGCCACCACGGCCAGCGCGCAGAAGAAATACGACCCGGGCGCCAGCGATACCGAGATCAAGATCGGCAACATCATGCCCTATAGCGGGCCCGCCTCGTCCTATGGCGTAATAGGCAAGACCGAAGAAGCGTTTTTCAAGATGGTCAACGCAGAGGGCGGCCTTAACGGCCGCAAGATCAATTTCATCACCTATGACGACGCCTACAGCCCGCCGAAAGCGATCGAGCAGGCGCGCAAATTGGTGGAGAGCGATGAGGTCCTGCTGATCTTCCAGCCGCTGGGCACGCCGTCCAATTCGGCGATCATGAAATACATGAACGCCAAGAAGGTGCCGCAACTGTTCGTGGCCTCGGGCGGCACCAAGTTCGGCGATCCCAAGAACTTCCCGTGGACCATGGGCTTTCAGCCCAATTATCAGAGCGAGGGGCGGATCTACGCGAAATACATCAAGGATAATTTTCCAAACAGCAAGATCGCGGTGCTGTGGCAGAACGACGATGCCGGCAAGGATCAGTTCAAGGGCCTGAAGGACGGTCTTGGCGACAAGCTCAGCATGATCGTCGCCGACAAGTCCTATGAAGTCAGCGATCCCTCGATCGATTCCCAGATCGTCGCGCTGCACGATTCCGGCGCCGACATCTTCTTCTCCTGGGCCGCGCCGAAGGGATCGGCGCAGGCGATCCGCAAGGTGGGCGAACTCGGCTGGAAACCAAAATTCTTCCTCGCCAACACCGCGACGTCGGTCGCCTCGGTGCTCAAGCCGGCGGGTCTTGAATTCTCAAAGGGCATCATCTCGACGGCCTATCTGAAGGACCCGACCGATCCGACCTGGAACAACGATCCCGCGGTGAAGAAATGGCGCGAGTTCATGGACAAGTATTATCCCGATGGCGACAAGGCCAACGCGAACAACCTCTACGGCTACGTCGAAGCGGAAGCCATGATGCAGGTTCTCAAACAGTGCGGCGATAACCTCACACGCGAGAACGTGATGAAGCAGGCCGCCAACCTGAAGAACTTTCACTCCGAGCTGATGCTGCCGGGCATCATGGTGAATACCTCACCGGACGATTTCTTCCCGATCGAACAGATGCAACTGATGAAATTCAACGGCGAGGCGTGGGAACTGTTCGGCGATGTCATCGCCGGCGAGGTCGGGCACCAGGCCGGAAACTGAGGCCTTCGCGCGTTCTGCTTCAGCCCGCGCTCAGGCGCACGCCGGCGCGCAGAAACTTCTGCGGATCGACCGCTTCGCCGTCGATCCGGGTTTCATAGTGCAGATGCGGACCGGTCGAGCGGCCGGTCGAACCAACCGCGCCGATCACCTGTCCGATCTTGATGGCGTCGCCGACCTTGACGCCGATCTCCGACAGATGGCCGTAGCGGGTTGCCAGACCGTTGCCGTGATCGATTTCCACCATGCGGCCGTAGCCGCCGGCCCATCCGGCCGAAGATACTTTGCCATTGGCGGTCGCGCGCACGGGGTCGCCGGTCTGGGCGCGGAAATCGAGGCCGGTGTGCATCGCGGGGCGGCCGAGGAACGGATCGCTGCGGATGCCGAATCCCGAGGTGAATTCAACCTCGCCGATCACCGGCTTGCGATAGGGCACCTGTGCCAGCGTACGATTGAGGCGATCGACCTGAGCGCGGGTGACGTTGATCCGGTAGAGCTGACGCTCGAAGGCGCCGGCGTCGGCCGGAAGTTTGACCGGAATGAAGGGACCGCCGACACCGGCGGCGCGCGGCGTGGCGGCTTCCAGTTGCGCCATATCGAGGCCGAGATCCGAGAACACGCCGCGCATCCGGCGCATCTTCGATTCCATGGTGTCCTCGACTGACGTCAGCGCCGCCACCTGGCGGCTCTCGACGTTATCGAGCGAGGTCTGCAAACGGACGAGAACGTTATCCACACTCCCGGCCTTGGCGAACTGGGTGGTCGGCGGTGCGGCGACGACGGGCGCGCGCGACTCCAGCCGTGCCTCGCGATCAGGCGGCGCCACGAAAATCACGGTGTCGCTGATCGGGGAGGGTTTTGGCGTGCCGGACGACGTTGTGTCCGTCGCTGCCGGGCCGCGTGACGGCGGCTTGATCGATCCGGTTACCAATGCATCCGGCATTGCGCCGAGCGCCGTGGCGCGGGATTCCAGCGTCGCTTCGCGGCTCATGATCTGGTCGAGCTTCTTGTCGAACTGCTCCTGGTCGAGCAATTGGCGGCTGGTGGTACGATCGACCTTGGCGCGCAGTTCGGCGATGCGATCCTCATAGGCGTATTGCATCTCCGCCTGGCGCGCGATCAGCCGCGTCAGCACGTCGTCGCGGAACGCGAAATAGGTTGCCGTGGCGGCCGACCACATGCCGAGCATGGTCACCGTGCCGATCACGATCCAGAACACCACCGGCCCGAACCGCACCTGCTTGCCGGCATGGACGATGGTGTAACCGTCCTGCGTCGGGGCTGCGGGGGCGTGCCCACCCGCGGGACGACGCGCCGCGGTCCGGCCGCGGTCTTGCGGGTGGTGGTGGGGATACTCGGCATGATGACCGGTACGGTTCGACATCGGCACTCCCGCGCCGGTCGGAGATGAGTTCCGTACGGCTAAATTGGCGATGCCGATTTGACCTTCACATGGTTAATTTTCAGGAAACGGAACCTGCGCAAATCAGGCCGCCTGGGCCGCCGCCAGCACCTCGTCGGCGTGGCCGTCGACCTTCACGTGGCGCCATATTTTGATGATCCGGCCGTCCGTGCCGATTAAAACTGTCGTACGAACAATCCCGAGGAACGTCCTGCCATACATGGATTTTTCGCCCCAGACGCCATAGGCCTCCAGCATCTCGTGTTTTTCATCGGAGGCCAGAGGAACGGCCAGTTCATGCTTGTCCCGGAAAGCTTCCTGGGCCTTGAGCGGATCGGCGGAGACGCCGAGCACCGCGGTCTGGGCATCGGCGAATGCGCCGGCCAGCCGCGTGAAGTCGATGGCCTCCTTGGTGCAACCCGGGGTATCGGCGCGCGGATAAAAGAACAGCACCAGTTTGCGGCCCGCGAAGTCGGCCAGCGACACGGTGTCGCCGCCGTCGCGCGGCAAATGAAAGGCAGGCGCCTTCGCTCCCTCCGAAAGGGCGGCCTGTCCGCCCGTCGGCGCGCGCGGATGGGCGGCCTCTGCCGTTGCCAAAACTGCATTCGTTTCGGCCGCACCGGCTGTCGGCTTGGCGGCGGCCGCTTTCGATTCGGGCGCGGCGGGCCGGCTGGCCGCTGCCGCGGCGGGCAGTGTTAACGGTTTGGATGCGGCCGGATGCGATGCTTTCGGCGCGGCAGCCTTGGTCGCCGTTTTGGCAGCCGGCTTTGCAACCGTCTTTGTCGCCGCCTTGGCCGCGGTCTTGGATTTGGCGGTCAGGGCTGGTTTATTCGCGGGCGTCGAGCGTTTTTTAGCCGCAGGCTTTTTGGCTGGTGCCGTCGATCGGGCTTTGGCAACCTTGGCGGCTGCCGTTTTAGGAGATTTCTTAAGCGTTTTCTTTTGCGTTTTCTTGGACATACGCCTTCCTTTCGTCGCTTTCGACGGCTCAATCATTGGGGTATTGCAGGCGATGTCCTGGCAAGCTCGAATCGGGTACGCCGCTGGGCAAATCTGATGGCCTCGGAGTAAGGTTACAAGGAATTCGACGCACCACCCGCCGGCTCGTTCAACGTACTGCTTGACGTGATCTTTGGGCCGGATAACGGGGTGACGGTATCATCAGGGGATTGGCAGCGATGCCGGCACGGGAGCGCTCCTTACCTACGGACGGGTGCGGCCTTGGCGGCGATCAATCTTACCATCAGCGCCGGCACCGAGAGGCAATGGCAAGGAACACGTCGCCCCAGGGATCCAATCCCCGCGCTGTCCAACCATCGTCGTTGGATGATGCCGATTGGGATATCGAGCATGACGAGGCCGCCTGCCATCGTGCGCGCCGGCTGCTGTCGCGTTCGAACTCCGGCTATCACAGGCTCGGTGACCGTCTCGAGGCGCTAAGCCGATGGATCGCGGGCGAACGCTGGGTCAAGCGCCTTGTCGTCGTGATCGGGCTCCTGCTGGTGATCTTCGGCGGGTGCTTCGGTGCGCTGTGGTGGCGGCTCGGCGCCGGGCCGATCAATCTCGACATGGCGACGCCCTGGCTTGCGGCGGCGATCGAGGAAAATATCGGTCACGACAATACCGTCGAGGTCGGCGGCACCCAGATCGAGCGCGCCGGCCGCATCCGCATCGCGGTGCGAATCCGCGACATCATCGTCAGGGATCGCGACCATGCCGTCGTCGCGAGCGCGCCGAAGGCCGAGGTGCGGCTATCGGGCATGGCGCTGCTGATGGGGCGGCTGCGCGCCGAAAGCCTCAATCTGGTGGATGCCACGCTGGCGGTGCGTATCACCCCCGATGGCTATGTCACGGTTTCCACCGGTGATAATGCGCGGCCACTGGCGACCGGTGTGACCTCGAAGCGGCAACTCGCGGTGCCGCCTGGTCAAGCTCCGAATCAACCGCCAGGCCAACCGCCCGCATCATTGCCGCAGGCTGCGGTTTCGCCGGCCGCGCCATCCAACACGCCTGCAGCTTCCACCACGCCGAACGGAATGCTGGCCGGTCTCGATTGGCTCGACAGTTTGAGTCTGACGGGGCTCGACGGCCAGAATCTCAACGAGATCGGCTTGAAGAACGGCAATCTGATCGTCGACGATCAGCAGCGCGGCAACAAATGGAATTTTGACAACATCACCCTCAGCCTGCGCCGGCCGAGCGGCGGCGGGGTGGCGCTGAGTGTCGGTGAAGAGGGCGCCCACGCCTGGTCGCTGCGTGTGACGGTTGGCGCTCCCGCCAACGGCGTTCGTTCGGTCGACATCCGCGCCGACAAGGTTTCCACCAGCAATATCCTGTTGGCGCTGCGGATGAAGGATCTCACCTACAGCGCCGAGCTGCCGCTGACCGGCGAACTCAAGGGCGAACTCGGCCGCGACGGTCTGCCGACTTATTTCCGCGGCAAGCTCGTTGTCGGCGCCGGCACCATCATCGACACCGACTCGCCGGACTATCCCATGGCGATCGATTCGGCGGAGGTCGATGCCGAATGGGATGCTGGACGTCGCGTGCTGGTCGCCCCATTCAAGATCATCTCCGGCGCGAACCGCATCACGCTGCTCGCCCATTTGGAGCCGCCGAACGACAGCGTCAGTGACTGGCAGCTCGGTCTTTCCGGCGGCACCATCTTGCTCGCCGGCATCGACAACAGCCCGCCGCTGATCTTCAACCGCATCAATGTTGGCTTTCGTTTTGATACCGAACACAAGCAAGTGGTGCTGGCGCAAGCCGACATCAGCAATGGCGAAGTCGGCATCGCCGGCACCGGTAGTATCGATTATGCGAACGAACCGCTGATCAAGCTCGGTTTTGCCGGTACGCCGATGTCGGCGTCCGCGCTGAAGCGGATATGGCCGGCGCTGATCGTGCCGGAGGTGCGCGAATGGGTGATCAAGCGCATCGAAGGGGGCACGCTCCAGCGCATCGAGATCGGCGTCAATACGCTGGTGAAGAATCTGCCGCGCAGGGGTCCGCCGATTCCCGATGATGGTCTTTCAGTCAACATCGTCGCGAGCAATGTGACGGTGCACCCGGTCGACGGCCTGCCGTCCGTGCATGATGCCGATTTGAAGGCGCATGTCACCGGCCGCACCGCAACCGTGACGATCGGACAGGCTGTCGCCGATACGCCCACTGGCCGCAAGCTCACGGTCTCCGACTTCTCGTTCGAGGTCCCGGACACCCATTCGAGACCGCCGCCTTCGCGGGTCAAGTTGAAGATCGATGGTCAGGTGCCGGCAGCGGCCGAGATCATGTCGTCCGATCGCCTCAGCGATTTCATGACAACACCGATCGATCCTAACACGAGCAAGGGCACGTTCTCGGCGGTCATCAATCTGGGTATGCCGGTCAAAGGCGAAATGACCAAGGAGAATACGACGTACGCCGTCACCGCCGACCTCAACGGCTTTGCCGCCGATAAACTGGTGATGAACCAGAAGCTTGAGGCCAACGCGCTGAAAGTAGTCGCCAACAATCAGGGCTATCAGGTCAAGGGCGACGTCAAGATCAACGGCCAGTCCGCCACGCTCGACTATCGCAAGCCCAGCGAGGGCGACGCCGATGTCAAATTGCAGGCAACGCTCGATGACGCAAGCCGTGCGCGATTAGGATTGGATCTGGGCCCGGCGGTCAGTGGTGCTATTCCGATCAAGCTGACGGGGAAGATCGGGACCGATAACCGGCTCGGTGTCGATGCCGACCTGACTGCGCTGAAGCTCGACAATATCCTGCCGGGATGGGTCAAGCTGCCGGGCAAATCGACTCACGCCGTGTTCAACGTGGTGCAAAAGCCGCAATCGACCCGCTTTGAAGACATCGTGATCGACGGCGGCGGCGTGTCGATCAAGGGATCGCTGGAGGTCGACCAGAATGGCGAACTGATGAACGCCAACTTCCCGACCTATTCGCCGTCCGAGGGGGACAAGGCGTCGCTGAAAGCCGAGCGCAGTCCCGACGGCGTGTTCAAGGTGACCATGCGCGGCGACGTGTTCGATGGTCGTGCCTTCCTCAAATCGGCGATGTCGGGCAAGGAAGTCGACCCCAAGAGCAAGACCAAGAACATCGATTTCGATCTGGATCTGAAACTTGGTGCGGTGGCGGGCTACGATGGCGAAGCGTTGCGCAGCGCCGACGTCAAGGTATCGCGCCGCTCCGGCACGATCAAAAATCTGGCGCTGAATGGCAAGCTCGGACGGGATACGCCGCTGACGGCGAGTATGCGCGGCGGCGGGCAGAGCGGTCGCGAAGTGATCTATCTCGAAACCAATGACGCCGGTGCCTTCCTGCGCTTCACCGATACCTATTCCAAGGTGGTGGGCGGTCAGTTGGCGCTGGCGATGGATCCGCCGACCACCGAACCGCGAGCCAATGAAGGCCTGATCAATGTCCGCGATTTCGCCATCAAAGGTGAGGCTTCGCTCGATCGTGTCGCAGCGGGCGGTCCAAGCGGCGTGCAGAACGGCGTTGCCTTCTCACGCTTGCGTGCTGAATTTACCCGGCAAAACGGACAGTGGCGAATCCGCGAAGGCGTGGTGAAGGGCCCGCTGATCGGCGGGACCATCGAGGGTATTATTGATTATCCTGGCAATCAGGTCCGCATGAGCGGCACCTTCGTTCCGATGTACGGGCTGAACAACATGTTCGGCCAATTGCCGGTGCTTGGCCTGTTTCTTGGCGGCGGCAGCAATGAAGGCCTGATCGGCGTGACCTATGAACTGGTTGGTACGCCCGGCGCGCCGGAGCTGCGCGTCAATCCGATCTCCGCGCTGCTGCCGGGGGTGACGCGCAAGATCATGGAGTTCAACACCGGCAAGCAAAACAACCAGCTCGAACTCCCCGCGCCGAACAATTGATGCGACGCGCGTGACGCTTGGCGCGCGTTAGCTGACGCAAGGTCGCAATGACGGTTCTAGAGCGGGATGACTTATCTTCGAATCGTCATCCCGCTCTAGTTTATTGTTTGAGCATGATCTTTTCGGAAAACCGGTTTCCACTTTTCCGGATCATGCTCTAGCGTTACGCCGCGCGCACGCCGGCCAGGAAGGTGTTGACCTCGCCGGAGAGTTGCTCGGCCTGCTTGGAGAGATTGGAGGCGGCGGTCAGGACGAGTCCGGCGGCGCCGCCGGTCTCATTGGCGGCCGCGCTGACGCCACCGATGTTGGTGGTGACATCCTGGGTCGCCTGCGCCGTCTGCGTGACGTTGCGGGCGATCTCTGCGGTAGCCGCGCCCTGTTCCTCGATCGCCGCACCGATCGTGGTCGCGATCGCGCTGACTTCCTCGATCGTCGCGGTGATGCCCTGGATGGCATCGACGGCTTCCTTGGTAGCGCTCTGGATCTGCGCGATGCGGGTGCCGATTTCCTTGGTGGCTTCCGCGGTCTGGCTCGCGAGGCTTTTCACTTCGGCGGCGACCACGGCAAAGCCTCGGCCGGCCTCGCCGGCGCGGGCGGCTTCGATGGTTGCGTTCAGCGCCAGCAAATTGGTCTGGCCGGCGATGCTCGAAATCAGTTCCGCGACGTGCTCGATCTGCTTGGCGCCGTCGGCCAGCGCGCGGACGGTGGTGTCGGTCTGGCGCGCGGTCTCGACGGCGCGGCTGGTGATCGCAGCCGATTGCGCCACCTGACGGCTGATTTCGCTGATCGACGACGATAATTCTTCCGCGGCTGCCGCTACCGTCTGGACGCGCGTGCTGGCTTCGTCTGCCGCCGAGCCGACCACAGCGGCGCGCTGGTTGGTGCGTTCCGCCGTGCCGGTCATCGATTTCGCTGTCGTCTCCAGTTCGGTCGAACCCGAGGCCATCAGTCCCACCAGCTGGCCGACCGATGCATCGAAACGATCGGCAAGCGCGATCAGGGCCTGACGTTTTTCCTGCTCGGCCTCTTGCTTGCTCGCGACCTGTTCGGACTCGAGCGCGCGCGCCGTGAGGGCGGTCTGGCGCAGCGCTTCCAGCGTTTCCGCCATCCGTCCGATCTCGTCGCCGCGGTCGGTTTCTTCAACCGGCTGGTCGAGCGCTCCATGGGCGATCGACTGCATCCGGTTCTTCTGCCGGTCGAGCGCGCCGAGCACGTCGCGTGCGATCAGCCACGACAGCAATCCCATCAGAACCATCAGGCCGGCACCGATCTCGCCCAGACGCCATAGCAACGCACTCACCTCGGCATCGATATCGTCGACATAGAGCCCGTAGCTCATGACGATATTCCAGGGCGCAAAGCTGCGGGCATAGACCATCTTGCGGACCGGCACGGTCTGGCCGGGACGGGGATAAAGGTAGGATGCGGTGCCGCCTTCGGGACTCTTGCGCGCCGCGCCGATCTGGGCGTCGGCGATCACGATGCCATTGGAATCGGTTGCGCCGGTGATTTTACCCTCGATCTCCGGCCTGGCGCCATTGAGCACCAGTGAGGTGTCGGCATTGTAAACTACCGGATAGCCTTGCCCGTTGTTGAACGACATCCGCCGGCCGCGCAGCCGGAATTGGGCCTTCGCCTCGTCCTGCGTCATTTTGCCCGCCGCGACTTCGTCCTGCAGGGTCTGGGCCATGCCGACCAGCAGATCGACCGCGGTGCGCATCTGGTTGACCCGGTCGCTCATCATGCGGCTTTCGCTCAGCGAAGCCGCCACCGCGATGATCGCGCAGACGGTGAGGGCGGCCAAAGCAACCATGCTTGCGAGTTTGGTGCGGATCTTCAGTCGGCTAAGCAGGTTCATTTCGACCTCTAGGAATAGCGTTTCCAAAGGCGATAACAGGAACGTGCTTATCAATCGTGAACGCCGATGGTTTGGCGGATAATCGCGGTCAGCTCCGCAGCGCGGGCACCACCAGAAACGGGATCATGCCCAGGATCACAGCCACCAGCGCGAATGCGATCAGCGGATTATAGCTGTGGGTCCAGTCGTGGATCAGTCCGCCGCCCCAGGAACCAAACGCCGATCCGAGGCCGCTGCCGATCGTGATGGTACCGTAGATCGTTCCAAGCCGTTCGCCGCGGAAGATCTTCATCGCTGTTGCGGCCAGCAGCGGACCGCGTGAGCCGATCATGCTGCCGAAGCACACGACGAATCCGGTCAGCATCCAGAAGTTCGGATACCATTGCAGCAGCCAGAGCAGCACGATCCCGACGATCGAGATCGCATAGCTCAGCAGCACCGACGGCCGCCGGCCAATGATGCTGTCGAGCGAACTGACGCTGAGCATGCCGAACAACAGCACGACACCGCTGAAACCCCAGGCGGTCGCCGCCTGCAGAGGCGGAAACCCGGCATCGATCAGATAGGCAACGACTTGCGGCGCGATCGCATACATGCCGATCGCGGTGAAGAAGAAAGTCGAGAACAGGGCCCAGAACGCATGGTGCCGCATCGCACTCAGCAGGGTCCAGGCTTGATCGGGAATTTCGACCGTGGTGTCCCTGACGAGATTGGGCGAACCGCTCGAAAACAGCCGCCACGGCATCGCCAATAGCGGCAGCAGCAGCACCAGCGTCGCACTGCCGAAAATCAGATAGGCGCCGCGCCAGCCGAAACGATCGATCAGCACCTGCGACGCCGGCAGCAGGATCAGGACGCCGGCGCCCGTCGCGGAATATACCACCGACATCGCGGTCGGCAGCCGCGGTCCGAACCAGCGGCCGAGCAGGATCGAATTCGGCACATTGCCGATAAAGGCGATGCCGACACCGACGCACAGGCCGAGGCTGAACTGAAACTGCCATAGTTGCTGCGAATAGGCCGCGATCAGGAAGGCGCCGCCGAGCAGCAGCATGCCGAGCGCATAGACCGTGCGGGGACCCGAGCGGTCGAACAGCCGGCCGATCAAAGGCGATGCCAACCCGCCCGCAAGTGCTGCCAGCGAATAGACCGAGACCACTTGCGCGCGGTCCCAGCCGAAACTCTCGGAAATGGGTTTCAGGAAAACC
>Ga0193717_1001701_pt1 | contig 13324 bp, 12 predicted proteins | sample U2c2metaG_FD_145900 | JGI IMG/M metagenome (GOLD analysis project Ga0193717, IMG submission 145900) | Soil microbial communities from a riparian zone of the East river system, Colorado, United States - U2c2 | ecosystem: Environmental > Terrestrial > Soil > Riparian zone | place: USA: East River...
GCGTGCCCAACCACATGGTGCTGGGCGCGATCCTGGGCGTTCACATCCGCGACGACATGCTGGACAACGGGCTGCTCAAGGTCGAGCGCCTGAAGCCGATCGCGCGGCTCGGCTATCAGGAATATGCCGTGGTCGAGGAAACGTTCACCATGCCGCGCCCGACGCGGGTCGTCCTCGACGCTGCAGAGTGAGGTCATAGATGCCGATATTCACACCGAAGCGATTGCTGCGCGCCGCCGACAATCTGGTGAACAAGCATTTCGCCGTCGGCACCGGCGAGACCGTGCTGATCACGGGCGACACCAACACCGAGGACCGACTTATCCAGGCGGTGGCCGACACCGTGATCCAGGCCGGCGCCAAGCCGCTGGTCGCCATCGCCCCGCAGCTGCCCTTCCAGGGTGGCCTGTCCGATCCCTATGTCTCCGACGCGCTGAAGGCCGCCGTTGTGGCCTGCGACGTGTGGTTCGACTTCTGCTTTCCCTATCACGCCGGTTCGGGCGCGCATGCCGCGGCGATGGACGCCAACCGCTGCCGCTATGCTTTGCTGGCGCTGGCAACGGCGGAGAGTTTCGAGCGGCTCTATGGCTGCGTCGACTTCCCGGCGATGATGGATTTCAACGTAGCGCTGGCTGAGTATTTCTCGGAAGCGGCCGGCCAGCAGGTGCGCTTCACCTGCCCCAAGGGCACGGATGTCACGCTAACCCTCGACAAGCTCAAGATGGTGCGCCAGCGAGTCTGCCAAAGTCCCGGCATGAACACGGTGCCGGGCACGCAGAGCTTCTATCCGGTGAAGGACAGCGTGAAGGGCAAGATCGTTATCCAGGCGCTGTTCGACGAATATTACCGCGTGCTGCGCCAGCCGATCACGATCGACGTCGCCGGCACGATCCAGGGCTTTAGCGGCGGCGGTACCGAGGATCGGCCGAGCTTCGGCCGCGCCCTGCGCCGCGCCGGCGGCAAGGGCGACTACGGCACCTTCGTGCATTTCACCCTGGGCTTCCATCCCGGCACCAAGCTGACCGAGCGCGAGTTCATCGAAGATATCCGCGTGCCGGGCTCGAACGCCATCGGCATGGGCCTGCCCTGGTGGGAGCCGGGCGGCGGCGAGAACCATCCCGACGGCATCGTGCTCGACCAGTCGCTCTGGGTGGGCGATACGCAACTCGTGAAGGACGGCGATTTCGTCGGCCCCGGGCGGCTGGCCAAGCTCCACGCCGCGATGTCGCGGCGCCTGGATTGACGAGGCGCCACCAAGTCGCCGTCGAGAGGCCGGAAGGCGTCTTCTCATGCGGTGATGACGACGTCATCCTGCGGGCCGGGCTGCGCGCCGGCTTGCCATTGGCCTATGAATGCAATGTCGGCGGCTGCGGCAGTTGCAAGTTCGACCTGCTCGAAGGCGAGGTCGAAACGCTATGGGACGATGCGCCGGGCCTCGGCGCACGCGACAAGGTACGTGGCCGGCGGCTCGCCTGTCAGTCGCGTCCACGCGGCGATTGCCGCATCCGCATGATCGGCCGGTCCGAAGGGCCGGACGTGTCGAGGCCGCGACGCTTCCAGGCGCGGCTCGTCGGTGCCACGGACCTCACCCACGACCTGCGTGAATTCCGTTTCCACTCGGATTCACCCGCGGTGTTCCTGCCCGGCCAATACGCGCTGCTCTCGCTGCCCGGTGTCAGCGCACTGCGCGCCTATTCGATGTCCAACATCGAGAACGAGTTGGGCGAGTGGCACTTCATCATCCGCCACGTGCCGCACGGCGCCGCGACCTCGGCGTTGTTCGCGCTGCCTCTAGGATCGACGCTCGAGATCGACGGGCCCTACGGTCTGGCTTTCCTGCGGCCGATGATCGAGCGCGACATCGTCTGCATCGCCGGCGGCTCGGGGCTGTCGCCCATGGTGAGCATCGCCCGCGGCATCGACCGAGTGCCGACGCTGGTCGGAAAGACTCTGCACTTCTTCTATGGCGGCCGCACCGCCGACGATATCTGCGGCGAGCATCTTCTGCGCGCCTTGCCTGTCATCGGCGGGACGGTCCATTTCCACCCCGTTGTTTCGACCCTGGACCCGCGCTGGACTGGGCGCTCCGGATTCGTGCATGAACTGGTGGCCGAGTGGGTCACGCAAGACCCGCAGCGTTTCGAATACTATCTCGCTGGGCCGCCGCCGATGGCCGAGGCCGTGGCCGGTTTGCTTGGACGCGCGAAGGTGCCGTCGGCCCAGGTACACTTCGACCGCTTCTTCTGAAGTCTCAGTCGCGCGGATAGGTGCGCTGCTTGAGCGGCGTGGCCGATACCGTTTCCTTTAGGATGTCGATCAGCGCTTGCTCGACGCGGCTGGGCCGGACCCGCGGATTGGTGATCAGGCAGACGTCGACCGGCATGGTGAGTTTGTATGGCGGCAGGCGCCACAACAACCCGTCCTGCACGTCGCGCGCGGCGATATGGATCGGCATAGCGCCGATGCCGAGGCCGGCAATGATCATGCGGCGGACCTCCTCCATATGGTTGGAGACACTGACGATCGGTTCGGCAAACTTCACGCTGACATGCATGTCGGTGATTGTCTGCAGACCGTTCGAAAACGAGGCCTCGTTGTAGTAAGCGACCGCTTTCTCGTTCTTGAGGTCGGCAAGCGCCAGGTTCTTGCGGCCGAACAATCGATGGGTCGGCCCACAGTAAAAGCCGCAATGCTCTCGAAAGATGTGGAGATATTCGAATTGCTCCAGCTTCTGAAAGACCGGCGCGATGGCGAAATGGCTGAGGCCGGTCGCCATGGCGCTCATGATGGCGGGCGTCGGCATCACCGTGGTGACAAAGGTCGCCTTGGGGTGGCGGCGGTGGAATTCGGCAAAGGTCTCGTTGAGCAGCGGGCTGGTCATGTGGCTGGCCATGTTGAGATGCACGGTGCCCGTCATCTCGCCGCTCGGGTCGGCGATCAGCATCGACATGCGATCGATGCTGTTGGAGATCTCGCGCGCCTCGCGATAGAGCACTTCACCCGCCGTGGTCAGGGCGAAATTGGTGGGACCGCGCGTTGCCAGCTTGCAGCCCAGCCGCTCCTCGAGCTTCTTCAGCGCCGCGCTGATGGCGGGCTGGCCGCGGCCCAGCACGTTGGCGGCGCGCGAGACACTGCGCTGCTCGGCCACTACGACGAACATGTGCAGGAGGTTCCAATTGATCTTCTTGGCCAGCCCGGCCGTGACGGTGTCGCCCATTTGCGGATCCAGCTTCGAGAAACAGCGCGACGACCTATTTATCAAAAAAAACACTTTGCGTATTGAAAATATCAATTTGCCTCATGATGGCGTTCATAGGCTAATCGTTCCGATGAGCGGTGTGGGGGCGCAGCAAACCGCGCGGCGCGCGAACGGCCCGATGGGAAGGGTTGGTTCGCAAAATGCATCGGGAAAATCAGTCGATCCGTACCAGGAGGGGCATCGGGGATGAAGGCCAGGGGTGTTCGCAATGGCTGAGCGCACCGTCGTGAAGCGGGGTGGGCTCGACGAAGCGTGGGACGGCCTGGTCGGATTCTGTCGCAAAGTCTTCCTGGTCGGCGGCATCCTGCCGCTCGTACTCCTCATCGCGCTGGCGGGCTTCGGTTGGGCCGAGCCGCGCTTCCTGACTTACGACAATATGTTCAACGTGGCCCGCGCCTCGACCTATCTCGTGATCGTCAGCATGGGCCAGATGCTCACGCTGCTGGTCAGGGGCATCGACATGTCGATCGGCTCGACCGAGGCGGTGGTGAGCGTCGTCGTGGCCAGCGTGGCGGCCGCCGTGCTCGCGGCCTATCCCGGCGCCATATGGCCTGCCATCGCCGGCGGTATCGTCGCGGGCTTGCTGAGCGGCGCTGCGATCGGGCTGGTCAACGGCATCGGCGTCGGCGTCTTCAACGTCAATCCGTTCATTATGACGGTCGGCATGCTGTCGATCCTGTCGGGTGTCGCGCTCACCCTGAGCGGCGGCATGCCGATCTATGGCCTGCCCAAAGAGTTCGGCGAGGTCTTCGCCTACGCAGCACCCTGGGGCATCCCTTCGGCGGTGCTGTTCGCCGGTGGACTGTTCGCGCTGATGTACTACGTCCTCAACTGGACGCCGCTGGGCCGGCGCATCTACGCGCTGGGCGGCAACTTGGTGGCCAGCCGGCTGGCCGGTATCAACACTACTTTCTACATGATCCTGACCTACGTGATGTGCTCCACCATCGTGGCCTTCGGCGGCATCATGCTGACCGCGCGTGTCGGCACCGGCGAGGCGACACTGGGCTCGACCCATGTTCTCGAATCCATCACCGCCGTCGTCATCGCCGGCGTGTCCTTCTTCGGCGGCATCGGCCGGGTGGGCAACGTCGTGCTGGGCGCCTTTTTCGTCACCCTGATGACCAACGGCATGAACCTGATGCGGGTGTCGAGCTACAAGCAGCTGATGGTGCTGGGCGCCTTGCTGATCCTGGCCGTGGTCATCGACCAGGCGCGCATCCGCATGCTGCAGCAGGTCAGGGCGGAGTAGGGCCATGCAGCTTTCCCCCCAGTCGTTTCCGGCGGCGGCCGGCGTGATCGCCGACGGCATGCCGCTGTTGCGGGCCGCCGGCATCGTCAAGACCTTCGGCGGCAACCGCGCGCTCAGCGGTGTTTCCATCGACGTGCGGCCCAACGAGATCGTGGCACTGGTCGGTGACAATGGCGCGGGCAAATCCACTTTGGTGAAGATCCTGTCGGGCGCCGAGATGCCGGACGAAGGCACGATCCATGTCCGCGGCGAGGTCGCGGCGATCCGCTCGCCGCAAGATGCCCAGGCGCTGGGCATCGCCACGCTGCACCAGCATCTCGGCCTGGTCGATTGCTTCGACGTGCCGCAGAACGTTTTCCTGGGGCGCGAGCTCACCGGTCATTTCCTCGGCGTCTTTCCCTATCTGCTCCAAGGCGAGATGCGCGAGCGCACCGGCGCGCTGCTCAAGGAGCTCGATATCCGGCTGCCCTTCCTCGACCGTCCGGTCAGCACCATGTCGGGCGGCCAGCGCCAGGCCGTCGCCATCAGCCGGCTCCTGCTGGGCGACGTGAAGCTGATCATCATGGACGAGCCGATGGCGGCGCTGGGCGTCCATGAAGGCCAGAAGGTGCTGGACCTGATCGCGCGGCTGTCGACCCGCGGCATCTCGTTCCTGATCATCAGCCACAACATGGAACATGTGATGAGCATCTCGAATCGAGTGGCCGTGCTCAAGAACGGCAGCTTGGTCGGCGTGGTGCAGACCGAGAACACGACGCGGCAAGAGATCACCTCGATGATCATTCACGGCCGGGCCTGACGCGGGCCCCGGCAGGACGACGACCCAAGGAGACGGAAGATGAAGGTTGGATTTTCGCTGGCCCTGGCGGCCTTCCTGGCGACCGCGCCGGCTGCTTTCGCCGCCGACGACTGGAGCGCCGACCTGATGGTCGACGCCACCAACAAGTCGCCCGTCTACAAGCCGCTGCCGGTCGGCGCGGTCACCAAGCCCTGGCACCTCTGCGTCGCCTTCCCGCACATGAAGGACGCCTACTACGTCGCCAAGGACTACGGCATCATGAGCGAGGCCAAGCGCCAGGGCGTGTCGGCCACCATCATGGCGGCCAGCGGCTACGAGGCGATCGCCGAGCAGATCCAGCAGATCGAGGATTGCGTGGCAAGCGGCGGCAATGCCGTGCTGGTCAACGCCGTGTCCAAGACGGCGCTGAACAACCTGATCGCCGAGCTGGCAAAGAAGAAGATCCCGGTGCTTGATCTGGGCAACGGCGTCACCTCTGACCAGATCGCCGCCGCGGCACTGGCGCAATATTACTATGCCGGCGCCACCGCCGGAAAATATTTGGCCGAGAAGTTTCCCGCCGGCTCGGGCAAGAAGAAGATGGTGTGGCTGGCTGGCCCCGCCGGCTCGCAATGGGTCGAGGACGCCGTGCGCGGCATGAAGGAGGCCATCGCCGGCTCCGACGTCGACCTGGTAAAGGTGATCTACGGTGACACCGGCAAGGCCGTGCAGATCAAGCTGATTGAGGACGCCGTGCAGACTTATCCCGACCTCGCCATCATCGGCGGCGTCGCCCCGGCGATCGAGGGCGCCATGGAGATGGCCAAGGCGGGCGAGCTCAAGGACAAGAAGCTTATCGCCTTCTACTCCACGCCGCCGATCGAACAGGCGGTGCGTGATGGTGTCGTCATGGCGACGGTCAACGACAACAACCTGATGGGTTCGCGCATCAGTGTCGACCAGGCCATCCGCATCCTCGAGGGCAAGCTCGAAGTCAAGGTTGCCAGTCGCAAGTTCAGCATCATCGACAGCGGCAATATCAACACCTACGACCGCACGACATTGCTGGCGCCGGCTGATTTCAAGCCGGTCTTTAGCGTCGAAGCTCCGAAGAAGCCCGGCAAGTAGCTTTGACCAAATGTCCGGAAGATAATGACACGGATACGGTTGTTGCTCTCGGACGCTAGGTCTGAGGGCTGGAAGACCGCAGTTCATCGTCGCCGGGCAGGCGGGCCCAGGGCCGCTTGGCGGCGTCCGCTGCGGTGAAGGCGGTGATGTCCTCGGCGAAGCGGCGCGTCATGTCGATGTCGTCCCAGCCCTTCAGCAGTTTGGTCCGCCATACCGGATCGATCTGGAAGTCGAACTGGCGGTTGCCGACCTTGATCTTGCACTCCTGCAGATCGACCTCTACCTCGACGCCGCCGCGCTCGAGAAGGCCGAGCAGCGTTTCCATCTGCGCCTCGTCGACGCGCGCCGGCAGCAGCCCGTTATTGACCGAATTGGCGGAAAAGATATCGCCGTGCGAGGGCGCAATCACGCAGCGAATGCCCGAATCGACCAGCGCATAGACCGCCGCCTCGCGGGACGAGCCGCAGCCGAAGTTGCGGCGGGCAGCAATGATCGCCGCGCCGTTGTTGATCGGTGCGTTGAGCGGAAAGGCCGGGTCGAGCACGTCGCCCGCAATGCGGCGCATGTCGTGGAAAAGGTAAGGCGCGTAGCCTTCTGGCGTGGTGCGCGGCCGTCGCATCAGGCGGGCCGGGATGACCTGGTCGGTGTCGATGTTGGCCTGCGGCATCGCGGCCGCGATCGCGCGCATCATTGTGAACGGCTTCATTTGAAGGTCCTCACATCGATGAGATGGCCGGCGACCGCCGCTGCGGCGACCATGGCGGGCGACATCAGGTGGGTGCGCGAGCCCAGCCCCTGGCGTCCCTTGAAGTTGCGATTGGTGGTCGAGGCCGCGCGTTGGCCGGGCTGCAGCATGTCGCCATTGGTCGACGCACACATCGAGCAGCCGGAGGCGCCCCATTCGAGACCCGCCTCGGTAAAAATGCGGTCGAGGCCCTCCTGCTCGGCCTGGCGTTGCACCAGTGTGGATCCGGCCGAGACCAGGCCCGGCACCTTGCTCTTGCGCCCCTTGAAGATCGCGGCCGCCGCGCGCAAGTCCTCGATGCGCGCGTTGGTGCAAGAGCCGATGAAGATACTATCTATGGCGATCTCGGAGATCGGCTGGCCGGCACGCAGCCCCATATAGTCGAGCGCGTCGCGGATATGCTCGGACCTGGTGGCATCCGGCTCGCGCGCCGGATCCGGCACGTTGCCGCTGACTGGCAGCGAATCCTCGGGTGAGGTGCCCCAGGTGACGGTGGGTACGATCTCGCCACCGTCGAGCGAGACTGTGCGCTCGAACGCGGCGTCGCGGTCGCTCGCCAGCGCCAGCCAGTCCTCCGCAGCGCGATCGAAGGCGGCGCCCTGCGGCGCAAACGGCCGGCCGCGGACGTACTCGATGGTCGTCGCATCGGGCGCCACCATGCCGCATCGCGCGCCGCATTCGATCGACATGTTACAGAGCGTCATGCGCCCTTCCATGCTGAGCCGGCGCACCGCCGAGCCGGCATATTCGATGCAATAGCCGACGCCGCCCCCGACGCCCAGTTTGCCGATAATCGTGAGCGCCATATCCTTGGCGGTGATGCCGGGCGCCAGTGCGCCGTTCACCTCTATGCGCATGCGTTTTGGCCGCTTCTGCCAGAGCGTCTGCGTCATCAGCACGTGCGATACCTCCGACGCGCCGATACCGAACGCCCAGGCGCCGAGCGCACCGTGGGTCGAGGTGTGGCTGTCCCCTTCGATCACCACGAGGCCCGGCAGCGTCATGCCGAGCTCTGGCCCGACGACGTGGATGATGCCCTGCCAGGGATGATGCATGTCGTAGAGGCGGATGCCGAAGTCGCGCGCATTGGCCTCGAGCTGGTCGATCATGCGCACCATCTCGGGATTGGTCATCGGCTTGTCGCGCCCGCGTGTCGGCACGTAGTGGTCGGCGATGGCGACGGTGAGATCGGGCCGCGCCACCTTCTCTTTGCGCGCGCGCACCATGTTGAAGCCATGGAACGCACCCTCCTGCACATAGTGGCGGTCCACCCAGATCAGGCTCGCCCCGTCCTCGCGCTCGGTGATGACGTGGCTGTTCCAGAGCTTGTCGAAAAGGCCGAGCGGTGGCGAAGAGCGGGTCATGGCGTCAGTCCTCGAAGCCGTAGAGTCGTCCCGGGTTTTCGGCGAAAATGCGGTTGCGCACCGTTTCGTCCGGCACCCAGTCGCAGAACATGTCGACCAACGCTCCGTCGTTGGGCGCCTTCTGCGGCGCGAACAAGGCAGGGTGCGGCCAGTTGGTGCCGAACACCAGCCGGTCGGGCCGCGCTTCGACCAGCGCCTCGACGAAGGGCTTCATGTCTTCATAGCCCGGGCCGCCTGCATCGGAGCGACGATACCAGCTCGATATCTTGGTCCAGCAATCGTCGCGGCGCCTGAGAAGCCGCAGCAGCGCCTGGAAGCCGGGATTGTGGGGGCCTTCGTTGCCGCGCACGCCGCCCATATGATCGAACACGAGCGGTACCGGCACCTTGAGCAGCGCAGGTTCGAGCGGCAATAGCTCCTCGACATGCAGCAGATGAACCTGCAGATGCCAGCCGAACGGCTTCAGGCGCGGTGCCAGGATGTCGATCGCGTCAGTGCCGCCATAACCCTTGACGTGGGTCGAGACACGGGCGCCGCGCATGCCGCCCTCGTGCAGGCGCTCGATTTCGGCGGCCGGGACGTCGATCGCGACGCCGGCCACGCCGCGTGCACGGTCCTGGCCCATCGCCGCGATGACGTCGAGCGAGATCGAATTGTCGGCGCCGTAGACGCTGGCGTTTACCTGCACGGTGCGGCTGAGGCCGACGATCGCGCACATTGCCTGGTATTGCGCCCGAGAGGCCGGTGCGGGCGTGTACGAACGGTCCGCGATCAGCGGATAACGCCGCGCATCCTCGAAGACGTGGCAATGGCAATCGGTGGCATCCGGCGGCAGCACGTGACGCGGCCGGCGAGGCGCCACGTCGTAGCCGACGCAGAGCGGCGGTGACGCCGTCATTGCAGCTTCACGTTGGCGTCCTTCACGACCTTGGTCCATTTCTGGATGTCGGACTGAAGGAGGTTGTCGAAGTCCGCCGGCGCGCCCTCGACGATATCGTTGCCGAGCGAAGCGAACTTGGCCTTGGTCTCGGGCATGCGGAGGATCTCGCGCAGCGCGGCGTTGATCTTCTGGATCACGGCGGGCGGTGTGGCGGCCGGGAACATCAGTGCGGAGGTCGTGCTCGCCTCGAAGCCCGGCAGGCCCGCTTCCCCGAAAGTCGGCAGGTCGGGCAGCAACGACGAGCGCTCCCGGGTGGCGATCGCGAGCGCATGCAGCTTGCCGGCCTGGATTTGTGACAGGGTCGAGGCCGGCTGGTCGAAGGTGAGGTCGACCTGGCCGCCCAGCAGGTCTGCGATCGCCTGGCTGCTACCCTTGTAAGGCACGTGCAGGAACTTCGTGCCACTCATGGTCTGGAACAGTTCGCCCGCGAGGTGTGCCGCCGTGCCGGTGCCAGACGTCGCCATGGTGAGCTTGCCCGGTCGCGCCTTGGCGTAGGCGATGAACTCCGCGAGGTTCTTGACCTCGAGGCCCGGCCGCACCGCGAGCAGCAGCGGCGCGCGCGCGATCGGACCGGCCGAGACGAAATCCTTCACCGGATCGAAGCGCATCTCGACATCGAGCGCCTTCGCCGGTGCCAGTGCGCCTGTGGCCCCGAGCACCATGGTGTAGCCGTCGGGCGGCGACTTCACGACGATGTCGTAGCCCAGCATGCCTGCGGCGCCCGGCTTGTTGTCGACCACGACCGTCTGCTTCAGGACATGGCTCAGCCCCTCTGCCACGATTCGCGCCGTCGAGTCGGTGTTGCCGCCCGGCGGCCAGCCGACCACCAGGCGCAACGGATGATCGGGAAACTCCGCGCGCGCAGCCGGTATGGCCAGCATGGCGAGGAGCCCCGCGAGGCGGAGGATGCAGCCCAACCGGCCGGAGAGGTCAGAGCTCATAACGGCGCCCCTTCTCCAGGAGCTCGGGCGTGCCGATCAGGGCGTTGAGCTGATCGAAGTCGTACATGCTGGCCTTCAGCGGCTGAGTCGTGCCGTGCTTCTTGAGGCTGCTGTAGTAGTCGCCGAGCTGCTTGGCGACGAAGCGGGCGGTGCCGCCGGGAAAGATCACGATGCGGTAGCCGCGTGCGCCGAGTTCATCGGCGCTCTGGATCGGCGTCTTGCCGCCCTCGACCATGTTGGCGAGCATCGGCGCGCGCTGTGAAAAGCGGCCGCACACTGTGTCCATTTCGTTGGGCGAGCGCACCGCCTCGATGAAGAGCGCGTCGACGCCGCAGGCGAGGTAGGCCTCGGCCCGCTCCATTGCCGCATCGAGCCCTTCAACCGCCGCTGCGTCGGTGCGCGCCAGGATCAGCGTGTCGGACGACTTGCGCGCGTCCAGTGCGGCCTTCAGCTTGCCGCACATCTCTCCGCTCGGGATCAGCGTCTTGTTTTCGAGGTGGCCGCAGCGTTTCGGGAAGGTCTGGTCCTCGAGTTGGATCATGGCGGCCCCGGCGCGCTCGAAGTCGCGCACGGTGCGCTGGACGTTGAGGGCATTGCCGAAGCCCGTGTCGCCGTCGACGATGATCGGCAGCTCGGTGCGGTCGGTGACCCGGAACAAGACGTCGACCGCCTCGGTGGCGGTCGTGAGCCCGACATCCGAGCGGCCGAACTGGGTATAGGCAACAGCGCCGCCTGAGAGATATAGCGCCTCGAAGCCGGCCCGCTCGGCGATTAGCGCGGTCAGCGGATCGTAGATACCCGGCGCCAACACGGCAGGCGTGCGCCGCAGACGCTCGCGGAATTCCTTCTTCGTCATCAAACGTTCCTTCCCTTTTCAGGGAAGGCTAGGCCCGCACGGCGTGAATATACATTGTTAAATTGTCAACAGACCCTTAAATTATTTTTATGAAGATCGAGGCCTTCGGATTGCTCGACGCGGTCCTGCGCCATGGCACCATGGCCGCTGCCGCACAGGAAGCGCGGCTCACTGCCAGCGCGGTCAGCATCCAGATGAAGAAGCTCGAGGAGTATCTCGGCCAGCAGCTGTTCGACCGCTCGGGCCAGCAGGTTAAACCCCTGCCGCTGGCCTTCGAGGTTGCCGACGTGATGCGCCGCGCCTCAAGCCAGATCGAGAGCCTGCGCCGGCCGAGCAGCATTGTGATCGAGGGCACGCTGCGGCTCGGTGTGATCGAGTCCATGCAGCCGGTGCTGCTGCCCGGATCGCTACAGGAGCTGCGCCGCCGCTATCCCCGCCTGCGCGTGCTGCCGCGCCGTGGCAAAAGCGCGGAGCTCACCAACGCGGTCAAGGCGGGAGAGCTCGACGCCGCCGTCGTGGCTGAGCCCGAGAACGGCGGTTCGTCGCGTCTCCGCTGGCACGGGCTGCAACGCTGCGAGCTGTCGCTGATCGTGCCACCCGACGAGACCGAGACCGACCTCGCCGCGCTATTCGCGCGCCACGAGTGGATCCGCTACGACCGCGGCACCATCGCCGGCCGGCTGGCCGCGCGCTACATCAACGCGCAGGTCGGCGAGAAGTCGGGCGATCTCGAACTCGATGCGGTGCGGGCGATCGTCGCCATGGTGAGCGGGGGACTGGGCCTGTCGATCGTGCAGCTCTCCGAGCCCGGCCTTACCCGCGTCTTTCCAGTGCGGGTGTTGAAGCTGCGCGGCGCGCCGGTCGTGCGCTTCGCCCTGGTCACCCGCACGGGCGACACCGGCCGCCGGCCGCTCGAGGTTCTGCGCAAGGTGCTGCAAAACACCGCGCGCGCCGCTGCGAAGACGGCGGCCGCCTAGCAGGCTGCTGAAAAAGCGGCGCGGGCTGGGCCAGGGGCGTCATTCGTCGTCTCCTTCAGAGTGCTCGGGAATGAGCGCCGAGGTGACAGATACCGTCAGGCCATGTGAATCAGTGTTGGAATCGGCATGGGAATGTGGCGGGCGGGCCCTGGGAAATCGATACTCTTCCGTGCCATTTGGGGGCGGTCTGATTTCTGGGCGCGGCCCGGCCGGGTGCCGAGAGCCGTATTGGAATCGAAGCTCGAATCCTTGGATCGTCATCCTTTGGGGCGCGCTGTTCTCAGCCACTCGTGGTGCTTCAGGCCACGCAAAGGCCCGGAATGACAGGTTATCTGGCGATGCACGTATAGGTAGGGAGACGTCGATATGCCTCGCTGGCGGTGGGCGCAGTCCCAAGCGAACCAATCTCCACGGTAAATTCCCTGCTAACAGGAAAAATAACAGGGATTTTTGACAATTCAGGACAGATTTGGTCGCCCCATAAGCACGATAAGGTCCAGTCTGCGGGCTTTCCGGGCGAATGCACCAATTCTGGAACAGGGAATTCAAATCAGCGGAACAGGGAATTCATATCGCGGAACAGGGAATATTTCGAGAGGAGCAGTATCCGCGTTCACCCATGAAGCGGCAGGCATCACATCCCGAGATAGATCTGGCGGACATAGTCGTTTGCCAGCAATTCCTTTGTATCGCCTTCGGCGACGCAGCAGCCGGTTTCCAGGAGGTAGCCGCGGCTTGCCAGACGGAGCGCCATGGCAGCGTTCTGTTCTACCAGCAGGATCGACACGCCGCTTTTGTGGATGTCCCGTAGCGCGCGGGAAAGCTCCTGCACCATGATGGGTGAGAGCCCGACTGTGGGTTCGTCGACCAGCAGCAATTTCGGGCGAGCCATCAGGCCGCGCGCGAACGCGAGGATTTGCTGTTCGCCACCGGACAGGCTTCCGGCCCGTTGCTTTTGACGCGATTGCAGGATCGGGAAGCGGGCGTAATTCGCTTCGATATCGGCATTCACCTCGCTGGCGTCACGGCGTAGGAAAGCGCCGAGTTCCAAATTCTCGCGCACGCTCATGCGCTGGAATAGGCG
>Ga0193717_1001702_pt1 | contig 13321 bp, 11 predicted proteins | sample U2c2metaG_FD_145900 | JGI IMG/M metagenome (GOLD analysis project Ga0193717, IMG submission 145900) | Soil microbial communities from a riparian zone of the East river system, Colorado, United States - U2c2 | ecosystem: Environmental > Terrestrial > Soil > Riparian zone | place: USA: East River...
GGCCAGGTCGCCAACGGCAACGGCGCGGTGGCGATCGGCGATCCGAACAGTGTCAACGGCAACGGCGCCGTGGGCATGGGCGCGAACAACACGGTCAACGGCGATGGCGCGGTTGGCATCGGCAATACCAACAATGCGCAAGGGGTGGGTTCGGTGGCGCTGGGTAACGCCAGCAGCGCACTGGCGGCTGGCGCGGTTGCATTCGGCAACGGCGCGATCGCCAATAACGCCAACGACGTGGCGCTGGGATCCGGCTCCACCACCGATGCCGCGGTGGGCACGGCCAGCACCACGATCAACGGTACGACCTACAACTTCGTCGGCACCACGCCGACCAGCACGGTAAGCGTAGGCGCGGCAGGCACGGAGCGCACCATCACCAACGTCGCGGCGGGGCGCATCAGCGGCAGCAGCACCGATGCGATCAACGGCTCGCAGCTCTTCGCCACCAACCAGGCGTTGGGTACGGTGGGAACGGGTATCACCAACCTGGGCAATACCGTTACGAACCTGGGCAACTCGGTGGCCACCAGCTATGGCGGCACCACCACCTACGATCCGACCACCGGCACGATCAATACCGGTATCACCTACGGAGGTAACACCTTCAATACGCTGCAGCAGGTCTTCGACCAGATCGGCACCGGCGCGACGCATTATTACAGCGTCAATGACGGTGGCACGCAGGGTGGGAATTTCGCCAACGACGGCGCGACCGGCCTCAATGCGCTGGCAGCGGGCGTGGGTGCTACCGCGCAGGCCGATAGCGGCACGTCATTGGGCCAGAACACGCAAACCACGGTGCTGGGCGGCGTGGCGCTGGGTTCAGGCGCCGTGTCCAATCGAGCGATAGCGCCAACCTCGGGATCCATCCTGGTGGGTACCAATGTGATCCCGTTCAACACCACCGACCGCAACCTGCTTGGCGCGGTATCGGTAGGCAACGCCACCGACTTCCGCCAGATCACCAATGTGGCGGACGGTACGGAGAACCAGGATGCGGTGACGCTGCGTCAGTTGAAGGGTGCGATGAGTTCCTTCTCCGTCACGCCGATCAAGTACTTCCACGCCAACTCCACCGCGGCTGATTCGTTGGCCGTGGGCGCCGAATCGGTCGCTATCGGCCCGCAAACCACGGTCAATGGCGATAATGGCATCGGCATGGGCAACGGCGCGATCGTGCAGCAGACGGCGCCCGGTGGAACGGCCATCGGCCAGACCGCCACCGTGAACCTTGCCGACGGCGTGGCACTGGGCACCAACGCCACGTCCAACGGCATCCAGGCCATGGCCCTGGGCGCAGGCACGCAAGCCGCGTTTGCCGGCAGCGTGGCCCTGGGCGCAGGTTCGGTGACGGATGCACCGGTCGCTACCGCCAACACGACCATCAATGGCACCACCTATAACTTCGCCGGCACCACGCCGGGGTCGACGGTGAGCGTAGGAGCGGGGGGTGCGGAACGTACGGTCACCAACGTGGCGGCGGGCCGCATCGATGGAGGCAGTACCGATGCGATCAACGGCTCGCAGCTGTTCGCCGCCAACCAGGCGATCGGCACGGTGGGGACGAGCGTTACCAACCTGGGTAACACCGTGACGAACCTGGGCAACTCCCTTGCCAACAGCTACGGCGGCGCCACCACCTACGACCCCACCACCGGAACGATCAATACCAGCATCACCTACGGTGGCAATACCTTCAGCACGCTGCAGCAGGTCTTTAACCAGATCGACACCGGCGGCATCAAGTACTTTCACGCCAACTCCAACCTGGCCGATTCGCTGGCGAACGGCGTGAACAGCGTGGCGATCGGGCCTGTCTCCACCGCCGGTACGGAGAACTCGGTATCGATCGGCAATGGCGCAACGGCCGGGACCAATGTAGGTGACGTGGCCCTGGGCGCAGGTTCGACGACGGGTACGGTGACCCCCACCGCCGGTACGACCATCGCCGGTAACAACTACGCCTACGCGGGCACCACCCCCACCAGCACGGTGAGCGTGGGCACCTTGGGCAACGAGCGTACGATCACCAATGTCGCGGCAGGGCAGGTGAATGCGAACAGCACCGATGCGATCAACGGTTCGCAGCTGTTCGCCACCGACCAGGCGCTGGAGACCCTCAACAACACCGTTACCGCCACCGCGACGCATTATTACAGCGTGAACGATGGCGGCACACCGGGCGGTAATTTCGCCAACGACGGCGCGACAGGCCTCAATGCGCTGGCAGCAGGTGTAGGTGCTACTGCGCAGGCCGATAGCGGCACGTCATTGGGCCAGAACACGCAAACGACGGTGCTGGGTGGTGTGGCGCTGGGCTCGGGAGCGGTTTCCGACCGGGCGATTGCACCAACGTCGGGTTCAATTCTCGTCGGCACCAATGTGATCCCGTTCAACACCACCGACCGTAACCTGCTCGGCGCGGTATCGCTGGGTAACGCCACCGACTTCCGTCAGATCACCAATGTCGCGGACGGTACGGAAGACCAGGACGCGGTGACGCTGCGTCAGTTGAAGGGTGCCATGAGCTCCTTCTCGGTCACGCCGATCAAGTACTTCCACGCCAACTCCACCGCGGCCGATTCGCTGGCGGCGGGCGCGGAGTCTGTTGCTATTGGTCCGGAAACCACGGTGAACGGCGACAACGGTATCGGCATGGGCAACGGCGCGATCGTGCAACAGACAGCGCCAGGTGGTACCGCGATCGGCCAGGCCGCGACGGTGAACCTCGCCGACGGCGTGGCACTGGGCACCAACGCCACGTCCAATGGCATCCAGGCGATGGCCCTGGGCGCGGGCACGCAAGCCGCGTTCGCGGGCAGCGTGGCCCTGGGCGCAGGTTCGGTGACGGACGCACCGGTCGGTACCACGGGCACAACCCTTTTCGGCACCAGTTATTCGTTTGCCGGTACTACGCCTGGGTCGACGGTGAGCGTGGGCGCGGTGGGTGCAGAGCGCACCATCACCAACGTGGCGGCGGGTCGGATCAGTGGCAGCAGTACGGATGCCATCAACGGCTCACAGCTGTTCGCCACCAATCAAACGCTGGAACAGTTGGGGTCCCAGATCATCAACCTCTCCAACACCATCAACAACTTCCCTCCGGGAGGCGGCTCGACCACCAACAGCACCTACCAGACCAGCACGAACAATACCTCGACGGCTTCCGCCACTGGTGACAATTCAACCGCGGCCGGCGCCGGATCCACGGCATCGGGCAACAACAGCACCGCGGTCGGTGCCGGATCTACTGCCAGCGGCGACAACAGCGTTGCCATCGGCGCAGGTTCCGTGGCCAACAGCAGCAACACCGTATCGGTTGGCTCTACGGGCCATGAGCGAACCGTCACCAACGTTGCCAACGGGGTGAACCCCACTGATGCGGTGAATGTGGGCCAGCTCGGCGATGCCATCAACGAGGCCAAGAACTGGTCGAAGGATTACGTCGATCAAAAGTTCCAGAGCGTAGACAACGATCTTAACCGCATCGGGAACCGTGCCAACGCGGGCATCGCCGCGGCGATGGCGATGGCAAGCCTGCCGCAGGCCTATCAGCCGAACCAGAGTTCGGCCGGCGCCGCCGTGGGTTCGTTCCACGGCGAGACGGGCGTTGCCATCGGCGTATCGACCATCACCGAGAGCGGCCGCTACGTGTTCAAGCTCAATGCCACCACCAATTCGCGCGGCGACGCTGGCGCGGGCATTGGTGCGGGTGTGGTCTGGTAATTGGCGCGGACCAGCACGGCAGTGCCGGTTTGTCCTGACGAATGCATCAAGGAGTCTTTAGACATGCGCAATTCATGGAAATCTTTCATCGTGGCGTCCGTTACCACGCTCGCACTCGCCGCGTGCGGCAATGTCAGCCATGGCGTGGCGAAGGACGGTCGCTCCGCCGGTGAACTTTTATGGCCGGCGCCCGACACCGTTACCCCCATGCATAAGGGCGGTACTTTCCCGAACCTGGCCAACCTGCGGCAAATGCGGCCGGGCCTCAACAAGCAGCAAGTATCGGACCTGATCGGCTATCCACATTTCAGCGAAGGCGTATGGGGCATACACGAGTGGAACTACGTGTTCAACTTCCGGCGGCCGGGCAGCGATGAAGTGACGGTGTGCCAATACAAAGTGCTGTTCGACGACGGCAAACTGGCGGAGAGTTTCTACTGGAAGCCGGAGTCCTGCGCGGCGTTGATTGAAGAGCCAAAGCCAGTTCCTGTTCCCCAGCCCAGGGATGAGAAACCCCAGAACTTCACGCTCTCCGCCGACGCGCTGTTCCCGTTCAACAAGGGTGATGTGGCGGACATCAAGCCTGAGGGGAGGAGGGCGCTGGCGAATATGGCGGCGGAACTGCGCAAGCATGTCGATCAGGTTCGGAGTATCCATGTGATCGGATACACCGACCGCCTTGGCAGCGTCACCTACAACCAGCGCCTGTCCGAGCGTCGGGCGAACGCCGTGAAAGCTGCCCTGGTAGAAGAGGGGCTGCCATCGACGAAGATCGTGGCCGAAGGAAGGAGCGAGCGCGATCCGGTGAAGGATTGCCCGGACGGTCCCCACGCCCAGTTGGTGGCGTGCCTTGCCCCTAATCGCCGCGTCGAAGTAACGACCGAGCAGTAATCGGGCCTTGTTCCAGCGGCGACTAGGTTCGGTCGCCGCTGGCTTAAAACCAGGGACGCAAGGTCTTGCGATCAGGGAAAGCGGAATTGAGAAATATCACTTGCAACTTTCCAAATTCTCTCGTTAAAGTGCCTTGCATTCCGTGCGAGGGCGCGCGATTTTTGCCCGCCTTGCGCTCGAGTCCAGCTACTCGGGGATCACCATGCGAGGAAAAATCTGCTGGAAGGACGACCATGTCGTAGTAGAAGTCCTCACGCAGGCCACTCGTTACAACACCTGGGAATGGACGCGCGAGTTTCGCGCGTCGTAGTGTCGAATTTCCCGCGTGTACTCCCTTGAGCGCTAATTTTACGCGGCAGCACGCCTCCTCGTCGATGCCTCTGCCTCATGCAGATAGGTCGTCAGGCCATCCTTCGACGCTGGAACGGCATTGAGCAACATCACTGCACTGACCTGTCCGCGATGACCTATGCCATGGGTGATCACGTGCATGAGCATTTCCTCGCGCGACATACGGCCAGGCTTGCCGTCCGTGAACAGGAAGTCGATCCGCTCCTCCAACTGGTCGCGATCAAGAGCCGAGACATAATCCATATACTCCCGATCGCTTTTTCGGATATCCGCGGACAAATCTTCAAGCGTGGGCAGCTGGTCTGAATTGGCCGAGGTGTACGCATGGGCATCTCTCCTCATGTGTGCGGCGAAGATCCGGTCAACGATATAGGTATGGTTAAGCGCCTTGATGGCCAAGCCGGTGATCGGGGAGTCGCTGCCAAGCGTGGCCAACGAGGTCAATAGTTCGTCGTTCGCCCAGGCTTTGTAGCGGAACAAACGCTGCATGGTGTCGTGCATGTCATGGTCTCCTGTTGCGCAAGGCCTTGCCTTGTCATTTCCACTGCGAGCAGAATACGAGCGACCATTCGCTTTTTGTACTCGCATTGACGGCGTGGAGAAATGGCGCGTAGACCGCTAACAAAACCCAGGAAATCCGCCTCCCAGGAGCGATCGCGCGCGACCGTCGACGCATTGGTTGAAGCAACCGCTCGCATTCTGGTCAAGGAAGGCTTCGACAAGGCCAGCACCAACCGCATCGCGGAAGTGGCCGGAGTGAGCGTCGGGTCGCTGTACCAGTATTTCCCCGGCAAGGAAGCACTCGTTGCCGCCGTCAGCGAGCGCCACAAGCAAGAAATCATGCAAACAGTCCGGGGCGAACTGGCCGAAGTTTTTGCCTTGCCGGTAGAGAAGGGGGTGCGCAGGATCGTCGCCCTTGCGGTTAAAGCCCATCGTGTCGATCCCAAGCTGCATCTTGTACTCGCGGAGCAGATTCCACGCGTGGGCAAGCTCGAAGAACTGGGTGCATTCAATCGAGAGAACTACACCTTGTTCCGGACATACCTTGAGAGCCGCCGGGACGAACTGCGCATCGATGACCTGGACCTGGCCTCATTCGTATGCGTGACCACGATCGAGGCGTTGACGCACAACGCAGTGCTGCACCATCCCCAGATGCTTTCGGACGACAAGATGCAAGCACTTATCAACGAGGCCACGCGGCTAGTGACCGGGTATTTGAAGGGCTAGCTTGTTAGCGCGCGCCGTACTCATCGTGACGGCGCCACCAGATACCCGTCTCGTTGCGGCCCTTAGGTGCGCGGTCCAGCCATTGGTACATTCCCCAGATGCCATCCATGCCGCGCGAGTAGGAAGAATACGTGTGGTAGACGACACCGTCTTCGAGCACGAATGCACTCAAGCCCGGCCTGTCGCGTGAGTAGGTAGGCGCGTCGGTACCGCAGGTCGCGGCGAGCTGGACTACGGGTTCAAGGGGCGGTGACGCATCCATGGCATGGTTGCCACGGCCATAGTTGTATTCGATGCTTCCTTCGCGTTGTTGCTCCTCGGTGAACGAGATATTGAAGTCGAAGTTGAAGTCTCCGTCGTGGGAGGACGCCCAGGGAAATGTCCATCCCATCCTGCGTTTGTATACCTGAAGCTTCGCAAGCGGCGCCCGGGATATAGCCAGCAGCGTGACATCATGGTTCGCCAGATGGACAACAGAGCCGTTGAACCCGTCGGCGATCGCGGAACAGGAAGAGCAACCCGCTGCGAAGTCGGGACCGAACATGAAGTGGTAGACGATCAGCTGCGAGCGCCCCCGGAAGAGGTCCGCCAGCGAGGCGCTCCCTTCGTCGGTCTCGAATCGATAGGCCTTGTCCACTCGCACCCACGGCAGTTCCTGACGGCGCCGTGCCAGCTCGTCGCCGCGTCGCGTCAAGTCCTTCTCTGCACCCAGTAGCTCCACTCGTGCGGCGAGCCATTCCTCGCGCGTTCCGGTCACGTGCTTCGTCATCGCTGGTATCTCCCAGTAGTTGTTGATGGGATCTACGGTAGCTCCAGCTATACGGATGATCAGAGTAACAAGCGTGTCGGGATTCCCTTGCTAGGCGAACCGGAAGAACGTGCGATATTTCATATTAAATATAATTAATTCATTGATGGTTATTTGATAATGATAAATCGTGATACGTTTTAGAGGCCGCCATAGGGGCGGCATATTTATCTCATTCGGAGTGCTCCCATGGATCAGCTTAATGTTGTGATGCACGAAGAAATACAGAACGAAATCAATCCTTTCGGAGTTCAGCTGGAAGGACCGCTGCAATTCCAGGCAGGCGCAGGAAAGCTTGCACCCAAAATCAATGCCGATGGCGATATCGGCAGGGTAGGCACTATCCACGGCGGCGGTTGAGGCGCAAATTCGGCAAATTAATCTCGCCTTTGATAATACGAAGCCGTTTCCCCCAAGGGAAACGGCTTTTTCATGGATAAGAATCCACCATGCTGAAGGCCGATATCGCTTTGCCGGATCTATCCCATCAAGCGCAGTGGAGGGACGGCTCCATTGCACTGGGAGATAGCCGAATCACACCCCATGCGCATCCCAGCCTCGAGGTACTGCTGGTAAGGACGGAAGGCCAGTGGTTCGTCATGGTGAGGGAGCGTGCGGCGGCATCGCCAGGAGCAACTGCCGCGACGCGCGATGTCGACACCGGGGAATTCCAAAGGCTATATCGGCAATGCCTCCTGTGGCATCTCGACTACGTCATGATCGAGGGCGCGCAGGCGGGATGTCGAATGAAAGTCCGCGCCGGCGTATTGGGTTCCGTACCTGTTTACTACCGCGCTACCGAGGACAGGATCAGGATTTCCTGGGACGTCACGGATCTGGCGACCGGGCCGCTGGCGATCGATGCGGAAATCGCAAGTCATCGCCTTGTCATGAACCCGGTCTATTCGGCCCGTCAGCTGTGCGTGGGCATCCAGTTGCTGACCGAGCGTGCTTGCCTTGATGTCCAACCGGGCAGGGCAAATTACCGGTATCCGGCGACGGCCGAGGAAACCTCTCCCACCCCCTTGCCGGAGGGGCGCGATGCGTTGGTGATGTTCGCCGAACTCATCGAGCGCGCAGTATCGGCTAGACCGATGGTGGCGAACCGCATCTCACTCGAATTAAGCGGTGGCATGGACTCAGGCAGCGTCGCCTGCGCCCTGGCGAAATGCCTGGGTCCTGTGGCAAGCAAGGGAATCCTGCTCGATGGCGACGTTCGCCACCCGCAAATTGAGCGGCGGAATCAGATCACAAGCCGGCTTGGCCTTATCGACCAGACCGTGGAGATGTCCGGCTTTCCGCCGGATCTCGATATCCAGCAGCCGGCACAGACAAAGAACCTGTCCCGGGAATATTACCTGGAGGCGTGCTCGGCCCTGTGGCGCAAGGCGCGTGCGCAGGGACACGACATGCTCTTTACCGGCATCGGTGGCGATGAGCTGTTTCCGAGCTATCTGGATGAAGTGCGCAAGCCTGGCCCGGGTGAGCCGGGGAGGGCGCACGAAGTCAGGCATTACGCCGAGCAGCTGCTCACCCGCCACGCACGGAGCGCGGCCCAAAGCCTGCGGAACTTCGATGCTCCCGCAAGCCCAGTGCCATCGACGGCGTTATTGGCAGTTGCCTGCCGCGCCCCCGATCTGGTTCGGCATGGATTGTGGCCGGTCAATCCGCTGAGCGACCCCAGCCTCGCGGCCTTCTGCCACCGGCTTCCGCGCGAACATCGGCAGGGCCGGGAGCTTATACGGCAATACCTGCACAAGCACCTGGGCAATGACGTTTTCCCGCTCGACTACACCAAGGAGACGTTTACCGGGGTGATGGCAGCATCGATATCCCGGCACGCCTCGTCGATTGCCGGCCAGTTGCGCGATTGCGCGCTAGCTGATCTTGGCCTAGTGGACCAGCCCGCCGTCCTGGCGCTGCTTGAAACGGTAGCCGCCACGCGGGCATCCGCACCCGCCACGGCACTGGTTTCTTTCCTCTGGCTTGAGCGAAGCGTACGGCAGTTCCATTAGAGTGCTTCTTTTCAATGAACCTAACACTAAGGAGTTTTTCAAGATGCTTGCCAATGATCCGGACACGGCCACCCAGCCTATCGCGGCACAGAACAGCGCTTTCCTGGAAGAAAAAACGTTCCGCGCCCGGACCGTGCTGGTGTTCGGCACCGTCACGGATGTCGTGGCGTCCGAGACGGTCCGCCGCTTGTTGGCTCTGGACGCCGAGTCCGCTGCACCTATCGACATGATCGTTTCCTCCCCCGGCGGACACCTGGAGTCCGGCGATGCGATCCACGACGTACTACGATTCATCTCCGCGCCCGTCAACATGATCGGCACAGGCTGGGTGGGCAGCGCCGCCACCCATCTCTACCTCGGAGTGCCGCGGGAACGCCGATTCTGCCTGCCGCAGACGCGTTTCCTGATTCACCAGCCCAGCGGCGGCGCAGGTGGACCGGCCAGCGACATCGCCATCCAGGCCAAGGAGATCATCAAGGCACGCCAGCGAATCGCCCATGTCATCGCGCGCGAAACTGGGCAGCCGATCGAGCGAGTGCTCGGAGATATCGAGCGCGATCTGTGGATGGCTGCCGAGGAAGCCGTCGCCTATGGCCTGGTATCGCGCATCATCGTACGGCGCAAAGAACTGTCAGGAAGTTGAAAACGGGCGGCGACTATACTTGAAGTTGTGTCAGTAATTTAATGAATTTCAAAGAGATTCATAAAATGAAACCTACAAGCGGAAAGCCCAAGGGATTCACCGATGACGAGCGAGCCGCGATGGCGGAACGCGCCGAAGAACTGAAGGCGAGCGCGCGCCGAGGCCCACGCGCAAGCAAGGCAGACGGAGAGAAGGACGTGCTCGCGAAGATCGCCCAAATGCCCGAACCGGATCGCGGCATGGCCGAGCGGATTCACGCCATCATCAAAGCCAACGCGCCGACCCTGTCGCCGAGAACCTGGTACGGCATGCCCGCGTATGAAAAGGACGGCCATGTCCTGTGCTTTTTCCAAAGCGCGCAGAAGTTCAAGGCGAGGTACGCGACGCTTGGCTTCAGCGACAAGGCGAACCTCGACGATGGCCCGATGTGGCCGACTGCCTTCGCCCTTAAGGAAATGAGCGCGGCCGAGCAGGCCCGGATCGTCGTATTGGTAAAGAAGGCAGCGAGTTGAGTCTGGACTAAAGATTAGTATTGACTAATCAATAAGCCGATACTAATGTGTTGGCCCATGACCGAAGCCGCCGCCATCACTGTCGTCATCCGCGCCCTGGCCGACCCGACCCGTCGAGCCGTGTTCGAACGGGTCGTCGGGGCCGATGAGATCACCGTCGCCGAGCTCACCCGCGGGAGCGGAGTGACGCAGGGCGCGATTTCCCAGCACCTGAAATCGCTCAAGCAGGCGGGGCTGGTGGTTGAGCGTCCCGAGGGACGCAACGTCTATTACCGGGCGCAGCCGGACGGCCTCACGCCGCTGGTCGACTGGATGAGCCACTACGGCGTCTTCTGGCGCGAGCGCTTCACCAACTTCCGCACGCTTCTCAAGGACATCGAGCCATGAACAGTCCCGCGCTTCAACCCGACGCTCAAGCCATCGTGGTGGACGAAGTCTTTCCGCATGCACCGGCGACGATCTGGAAGGCGCTGACCACGGGTGATCTGATCGCGCGCTGGTTGATGGCGCCTCTGGGCTTCGAGGCTGTGGCCGGCAACCGCTTCACCTTCCAGACGAAGTCGGCGGGCGAGTGGGATGGCGTCATCCATTGCCAGGTACAGGAAGTGGTGCCCTGCGAACGGTTCGTTTATAGCTGGCAGAGCGGTAATCAGGGCAACGAAGGCTACGGCGCGCCGCTGGATACGGTGGTGACATGGACGCTGTCCAAGGTTGAGCAGGGTACACGCGTGCGCCTGGTGCATTCGGGGTTCGTGCTGCCGAAGAACGACACCGCCTACCGCAACATGGGCGAAGGCTGGAAGAAGGTGGTCAGCAATCTGGACAGCCTCTTGACCGAAGCGGATGCAGGTCCAGCCACAGGGAAAACACCATGAGCCAGGCTTACACCGGTGGCACAAGCACGCGAGGGGGCTTCATGAAGGTGAGCGTTCGGGCGCGGATCGGAGGAGCCATCGCATGGCTGGTCGCGGCATCGGCAACGTGCGTACACGGTAGTCCCGCTGTCGACATCACGGTTCATGCCGATCGTCCTGGAGCGGTGATCCATCCGGAGATCTACGGCCAGTTCGCCGAGCAGCTCGGGCACGGCATTTATGGTGGGATCTGGGTCGGGGAGCATTCGCCGATACCCAACATCAAGGGATACCGCAAGGACGTCGTCGAGGCGCTGAAGGCGATCAAGGTTCCTGTCATCCGCTGGCCCGGCGGCTGCTTTGCCGATCAATACGACTGGCGAGATGGCATAGGTCCTCGCGGTAAGCGCCCTGTACGCATGAACGGCTCCTGGGGCGGCGAAGACGACAACCAGTTCGGCACGCACGAGTTCATGGATTTCGCCGAGCTGATCGGTGCAAAGGCTTACGTCAGCATCAACGTCGGCACGGGTTCGCCGCGCGACATGAGCCAGTGGATCGAGTACATCACAGCGGACGGCCATTCCAGCCTGGCGCAGGAGCGCCGGGCGAACGGGCGCGACAAGCCATGGAAGCTCGATTATGTCGGCATCGGCAACGAAATGTGGGGCTGTGGTGGCTCGATGCGGCCACAGTTCTATGCGGACGTCTATAACCAGTACGCCACGTTCGTGCACGCACCGCCGAATGCGCCGATCACGCGCATTGCCAGTGGCGCGAATGCCGGCGACGTGCATTGGACCGATAGCCTGATGGCAGCGGCAGGCAGCCAGATCGATGCCATAAGCCTGCACAACTACAGCATCCCCACTGGCGACTGGAAACACAAAGGTTCGGCCACGCAATTCGGCGAGGACCAGTGGATATCCACCTTGCAGGGTGCGCTGGGCATGGACGACCTCATCACCCGGCATAGCCAGGTCATGGACAAATACGATCCGAAGAGGCGCGTGGCACTGGCCGTGGACGAGTGGGGCAACTGGACGGACCAGGATCCCGATGCTGGGGACGCGGTGCTATACCAGCAGAACAGCCTGCGCGATGCGCTTTCGGCGGCCATCACCCTGGATATCTTCCAGGCCCATGCGGACCGCGTGCGCATGGCCAACATCGCACAGATGGTGAATGTGCTGCAGGCGATGATTCTTACCGACAAGACCAAGATGGTACTGACGCCCACGTACTACGTATTCGATATGTACAAGGTGTTCCAGGGCGCGACAAATCTGCCGGTCGAGCTACAGGCGCCGGTGTATCGCTACGGCAACGCCCAGGTGCCGGGCATCCATGCCGCGGCCGGGCGGGATGCCGCTGGCGTCCTGCACGTGGCATTGGTGAACCTCGATCCGCATCTGGCCACGACGGTGCACATCCACCTGGTTGGCCCCCACGGCGTGAACCTGCAAGGCAAGATGCTGACGGCACCGGCCATCACTTCGGTCAACACATTCAACCGCCCTCATGAGGTCCGGCCGGTATCGTTCGAGCATGCGGTGCTCAAAGATGACGTCATTGCGGCTGATCTATCTCCCAAATCGATCGTGGTTCTGGAGATTCGCTAAGTCGACCGCGTTCGCCATCGCCTGCATCCCGGCAGCGTTCGGATGCAGGTGGTCGCCCGAGTCGTATTCCGGTCGCAGCACCTGATGATCGGATGGACCGCGCACCGCTCGTTCGAAGTCGACCACGCCATCGAAGGCGCCGCTGTGGCGTATCCATTGATTGCAGGCCTGGCGAATCGCTTCCCTGGCGGGTGTGTAATACCCAGCCCCTTTAAATGGCAGCAGCGTTCCGCCAATGATGCGAACCCCGGCACCATGCGCTTTTGCGATCAGCTGCCGATAACCATCGACTAGTGCTTGCGCGGTCAATGGTGTGTTGTCGGGTCCGGCATCGTTGCCAATATCGTTTATTCCCTCCATCAGGACGACCGTGCGTGCGCCGGCTTGATCCAGTGCGTCATGGCTGAATCGTTTGACGGCGCTGATGCCTTGGTAGAGGTTCGGCACATCGGTCAGCACGCGGTTGCCACCTATGCCAGCGTCGACCACACCCATCGGTTGGTGGTTTTCGGCGAGCCTGCGGGCCAGGTCGTCGGGCCAGCGTGCGTAGGCGCTTTGCGGTGTCTTATAGCCGTCGGTGATCGAATCGCCAAAGGCCACCACGGCGCCGCGGGCTTCGGTGCGCACGTCAAGGCCTGACAAGTAATACCACGACGTGGTCGACTT
>Ga0193717_1001704_pt1 | contig 13304 bp, 17 predicted proteins | sample U2c2metaG_FD_145900 | JGI IMG/M metagenome (GOLD analysis project Ga0193717, IMG submission 145900) | Soil microbial communities from a riparian zone of the East river system, Colorado, United States - U2c2 | ecosystem: Environmental > Terrestrial > Soil > Riparian zone | place: USA: East River...
GCCGCGTCGATGACCTGAACGATATTGGTCTCAAGGAGCTATTTATCAAGCATCGCGACGGCAACACGATGGACTTCGTGGTCGGCGCCGAAATCTACAAGCATCTGGAAAAAGTCGCCGACCGTTTCGACGACGTGGCGAATGAGATCAACAGCATCGTGATCGAACAAGTTTAAGGTGAGGATCGCACCGTGGATGCCTCGCTCGCTTTCCCCATCCTGGTCGGATTGATCGCCGTCGCGCTGCTGTTCGATTTTCTCAACGGACTGCACGACGCCGCCAACTCTATCGCCACGATTGTTTCGACTCGTGTGCTGCGGCCGCAATACGCCGTGGCGTGGGCGGCGTTCTTCAACTTTATCGCATTCGCGGTGTTCGGCCTTCACGTCGCGCAGACCATCGGCACCGGCATCATCCATCCTGAGGTGATCGACCCGCAGGTGATTTTCGCAGCCCTGATCGGGGCGATCATGTGGAACCTGATCACATGGGCGCTCGGCATGCCGTCGAGCAGCTCGCATGCGCTGATCGGCGGCTTGCTCGGGGCAGGCATGGCCAAGGCCGGGATTTCGGTCATGGTCTGGAGCGGTCTGTCGAAAACATTGCTCGCGATCGTGCTGTCGCCGCTGGTGGGATTTCTGCTGGCGCTTGCTCTGACCGCGATCGTCTCATGGGCCGCGGTGCGATCGACGCCATTCGCGGTCGACCGCGCGTTCCGGATTTTGCAGTTCGTCTCGGCCTCGCTGTATTCGCTCGGCCACGGCGGCAACGACGCGCAGAAAACCATGGGCATCATCGCGGTGCTTCTGTATTCGCAGGGCCACCTTGGCACCGAGTTCAGCGTGCCGTTCTGGGTGGTGCTGTCGTGTCAGGCGGCGATGGCGCTCGGCACGCTGATGGGCGGCTGGCGTATCGTGCGCACCATGGGCCTGCGCATCACCAAGCTGACGCCGATGCAGGGCTTCTGCGCCGAGACCGGAGGTGCCGCGACGCTGTTCATGGCGACGTGGCTGGGTATTCCGGTTTCGACAACGCACACCATCACCGGCGCGATCGTCGGCGTCGGCGCAGCCCGCCGCGTCTCAGCGGTGCGCTGGAACGTGGCGAGCTCGATTGTTGTGGCGTGGATTTTCACCATCCCGGCGTCGGCGCTGGTCGCCGCCGTAACCTATTACGCGGTGACGCTGGCCGGATGGCGTTGATGCACAATCCCGAAAAGCGGAAACCGGTTTTCGGATCATACCAAACGAGCTAGAGTCTGATCCATCTATTTTGAAGCGTATCCTGAGTTTCTGAGGTAGTTGGCGCACTCGTCTGGTGAGAAGGTTTGAAGCAGTGCTCCGATACGTCGCCATGTCGCTTCGACGGTGTGCTCGGCCGCTTTGCGCAGCAGGGTTTTCAGCTTGGCGAAGACCTGCTCGATCGGGTTGAGGTCGGGACTGTAGGGCGGCAGGAAGAAGAGGTGCGCTCCGGCCGCGCGGATAGCGCGCCGAACCGCACGGCTCTTGTGACTGCCCAGGTTGTCCATCACGACGATGTCACCAGGCGCCAGCGTGGGCCCGAGCACCTGTTCGACATAAGCCAGGAAGCTGTCGCCGTTGATCGGCCCATCGAGCACCAGCGGTGCATCGATGCGGTCGCTGCGCAAGGCTGCGAGGAAGGTCATGGTTCGCCAGTGGCCATGCGGCACTTTGGCCAGCAGCTTCTCGCCGCGGGGCGACCAGCCGCGCAGCCGTGTCATGTTGGTCTTGGCCCAGGTTTCGTCGATGAAGACCAGCCGGGCGGGGTCCAGTCGGCGCTGATATGTCTTCCAGCGGCTGCGCCGACGCGCAATGTCAGGCCGATCTTGCTCGGTTGCGAACAGTGTCTTTTTTTGAAGCTGAGCCGGGCATCGCGGACAATGCGCCACACCGAGCCATAACTCGTCGCCACGCCGCGCTCGCGTAACTCCGCCACCAAAGCGCGCAACGTCAGATCCGGCACCGCGTCAAGACGCGCCAAAAGCCAGTCGCGTTCGCCCGCCAGCGACCGCGCCTGCTGCCGGCCAATCGGCTTCGCGGCCGCGCTGCCCGTCGCCCGATAGCGCTGCGACCATTTCACGACGCTGGCAACGCTGACCCCTAAAAACGTCGCGGTTTCCCGGCACGATCGGCCACCCCTCACCGACGCCGCGACACGCTCTCTCAGATCATTCGAATAGGCTCTCGGCATCGGATGCTGCTCCCAAAACCAGCCAGCATCTTGAATCAGAAAACCGTCCCCGCCGGAATCCCCTATCGATTCAAATCACATGAATCAGACTCTAAGTCACGGTCTTGAGCCCGACGATCCCCGCGATGATCAGTCCGATGCAGATCAGCCGTACGGCGCTTGCCGGATCGCCGAACACAGCGATACCGAAGATCACCGTTCCCACCGCGCCGATACCGGCCCAAATCGTATAGGCGGTGCCGATCGGCAGTGTTCGCACGGCGATGCCGAGCAGGATGACGCTGATCACCATCGCCCCAACCGTCAATACGGTAGGAATGAGTTTTGTGAATCCTTCCGTATATTTGAGCCCGACCGCCCAGCCGATTTCGAGAAGACCGGCGACGAACAGCAATGCCCATGCCATGGCTAAATACCTCCATAACAGGGCCGTCCCTGCGGATATGTGGGTGAATCGAGGTCGTCCTCGTACTGATAACATGAGGCAAGTCCAGAGAGGATGCAAGTGCATGAACTTCAAATACCCTTGATCCTGCCGCGTTTCTTTGTCACACGCTCGCATCATGTCCGACATCGCCGCCACCGCTGAGTCTCCGTCGCTCACGCCGCTTGCCGAAGAAGTGGCGCGCCGGCGCACGTTCGCGATCATCTCGCATCCTGACGCCGGCAAGACCACGCTGACCGAAAAGCTGCTGTTGTTCGGCGGAGCGATTAACCTTGCGGGTCAGGTCAAGGCCAAGGGCGAGCGGCGCAACACGCGCTCGGACTGGATGAAGATCGAGCGCGAGCGTGGCATCTCCGTCGTCACCTCGGTGATGACCTTCGAGTTCCAGGACCGCGTGTTCAACCTGCTCGACACGCCGGGCCACGAAGACTTTTCGGAAGACACGTATCGCACGCTGACCGCGGTCGATTCCGCCGTCATGGTGATTGACGCTGCTAAAGGTATTGAAGCGCGCACGCGCAAGCTGTTCGAAGTTTGCCGGCTGCGCGACATCCCGATTATCACCTTCATCAACAAAATGGACCGCGAAAGCCGCGACCCGTTCGATCTGATGGACGAAATCGAGAAGACGCTGGCGCTCGACACCACGCCGCTGACATGGCCGGTGGGGCGGGGGCGCGATTTTCTCGGCACCTACGACATCGCGACCGGCGGCGTGCGGTTGCTGGAGGGTGGCGGCGCCAAGACGGGTCAGGCCGAGCAAATCGCGATCGCCGAACTCGCTGGCCGCAACGCCAATCTCGATGCCAATGCCATCGAGGAAGAGCTGGCGCTGGTGTCGGAAGCCTGCAAGCCGTTCGAGCTTGAGGCGTTTCGCGAAGGCCATCTGACGCCGGTGTTCTTCGGCAGCGCCTTGCGCAATTTCGGCGTCGGCGATCTGCTGGAAGGCCTCGGACGCTACGCGCCGCCGCCGCGCGCGCAGGACGCCGACAAGCGCAAGGTCGAGGCCGACGATCCGAAAATGAGCGCCTTTGTGTTCAAGATCCAGGCCAACATGGATCCCAACCACCGCGACCGCATTGCGTTCGCGCGGCTGTGTTCGGGCAAGCTGACGCGCGGCATGAAGGCGAAGCTGGTGCGCACCGGCAAGAACATGAGCCTGTCGTCCCCGCAGTTCTTCTTCGCGCAGGACCGCGCCATTGCCGACGAGGCCTATGCCGGCGACGTGGTCGGCATTCCCAATCACGGCACGCTGCGGATCGGCGACACGCTGACCGAAGGCGAGGACATCAACTTTGTCGGCGTGCCGTCTTTCGCGCCGGAAATTTTGCGCCGCGTGCGCTTGACCGACGCGATGAAGGCCAAGAAGCTGAAGGAAGCCTTGCAGCAGATGTCGGAGGAGGGCGTCGTGCAGGTGTTCCGCCCGCGCGACGGCGCGCCTGCGCTGGTCGGCGTGGTCGGCTCGCTGCAGCTTGACGTGCTCAAGGCGCGGCTCGATGCGGAATATTCGCTGCCGGTGGATTTCGAGATCAGCGAATTTCAGCTCGCGCGCTGGATTTCGTCGGAGGACCGCAAGAAGCTCGACGCGTTCGTCTCGGCCAACGGTTCGGGCGTCGCCGACGACGTCGACGGCGATCCGGTGTTTCTGGCCAAGAACCAGTTCTATCTCGATTACACCCGCGAACGCGCGGAAGGCATCGTGTTCTCGAGCATCAAGGACGTGAAGAAGCGGGCGTGAGCCTGCTCCGTCGTCTGCGGATTCAGTTTTCAAACAGCCGTGACTTGCCGTTCTCGTGCTTTAACTGAGGTTGAATCCTTGCGACGGGAGCCTACGTTTGGTTTCGTTATCCGGACCAAAGGCCGTCCCATGCTGCGGCGCGCTGTATTCTTTGCAATTTTCGCTCTCGCGGCCGTGATCGCCGGCGTCGCGCCGTCGTCCGCGCGGTCGCTGCGCGACCTCAATCCGACGCCGTTTTCGCATTCGCCATGCAGCGTGTTGGGCGGGGGACCATGCACGCCGTATTTCTGCAGCGTGTTCAATCATGGCCCGTGTATTCCCGAGATCGATTATCCGTACGGCGAGAATCTGCAGGTCACCGTGCTGAGCAAGCCGGACGGCAAGGACGCACCGAAATACGTCAAGCCCGATCACGATCTCAACACCATCGGCGATCTGTTCACCGCACTTCGCGCATGCTGGACGCCGCCGCCCGAGAACGAGGCGCAGGCGGGCATGCAAATGTCCGTGAAGTTTTCCTTCAAACGCGACGGCGATCTCATTGGGCAGCCCCGGCTGACCTACGTCACGCCCGGCACCTCGGAGCAGACGCGTGAGGCCTATCTCGGTGCGATCAATACATCGCTTGGAAACTGCGCGCCGTTACCCCTGACCAAAGGGCTCGGCGGCGCAATTGCGGGACGGCCGATCATGATCCGTTACGTCGATAACCGCGCCCTCAAGCCGGATAGCCCGCCAACGCAGCCTTGAACCTGCCTGCTGCGGCATGCGACCAATATTCGCAAGCCGGCAACGGGGCAGGGTTATGAGCGGTCAACAGGTCACGCCTGAACAGCAGGATACGCCGGAGCGACGGCAACGCATCGCGGCGCTCCTGCTCAAGCTTTCGCCGCTGATGTTTATCCTCTGTTACGTGCTTGCCGCCGTCCAGGGCGCGCGGCCGCAGGACTCGCTGCTGATCGCCGTGGTCGGGACCATCATGTGTCTCGGCGCTGCGGGACTTTACAAACTCCTCGGCTCGAAATCGTCGGGCGATGTCTTCTGGATCAGCATCATTCTGCGCCTCTTCAGCCGTTGAAAGCCACTGCGCATGCACATCCAGCTTCAGACATCAGTCGGAGATTTCGACGCCAGCTTCGTCAAGGAGTTGCGCCGGTTCGAGGTGTGATGGAAGCGAGGGGGCTGGACCCGGCCGCCTATGTCATTTCCGAGGATCGCGTGCAGTTCACCTCGTTGCCGTTCTTCGTACGTCCCGGCGGCGGTGGCTTCAACTACACCGTCTTCATCAATGGCGAATCCTTCTCGGTCACCAAAGCGAACGACATGGCCTTTCTCGGCTATTTCGAACAGCTTTGCGCGCGGCGGCGATTGCGGAGGACAAACCGGAGCTGTTCACCCCAGCTTCGCCGTGGGCGCGCGTAGCTGCGTTATTCTACCGGATCGAAAAATGGTTCGACGCGCCGATGTTCAAGAAACCCGAGTGATCGTCTTTATCAATTGATCCGGATATCGCCGCGCTTGATGACGTCGGACCACAGCTTGATCTCCGCGTCCATCCGGGCGCGCAGGCCGGCGGGCGTAGAAGGCGTCGGTTCCATCATTTGGGTTTCGAGCCGTTCGCGCACGCTGGGCTTGGTCAGCGCGTCGTGGACCTCGTCATTGATCTGCGCGATGATCGCGGGCGGTGTCCCGGCGGGGGCGATCAGCGCATTCCACGCATCGGATTCGACGTCGATGCCGGTTTCCTTCAGCGTCGGCACGTCCGGCAGGAACCGCGAACGCTGCGCCGTCGCAACCGCCAGAATTTTCACCTGACCGCCCGCGAGTTGCGGCGTCACCGCGATGGCGGGCAGACACGCGGCCTGAACGTCGCCGCGGATCACGGCGGTGACCGCCTGCGGTGAACCGCCATAGGGGATATGCACCATCGTGGCGCCTGCGCGCTGCGCGATGGCTTCCATGGTCAGATGCGACAGCGAGCCTGCTCCGATTGAGCCGAACGCAAGCGGCGTACCTTTGCGCTTCAGCGCGGTAATGAATTCCGCCACCGAGTTGATGTTCAGGCTGGCGGGCACCACCAGCACGCTCGGCAGCGACGTCAGCATCGTCACCGGCGCAATGTCCTTCGCAGGATCGTAAGGCAGCTTGGAGAACAGCAGCGTGTTGATGGCGAGCGGGCCGCCGAGGCTGATGCCGAGCGTGGCGCCGTCGGGCGCGGCCTTGGCCACGGCATCGGTGCCGATATTACCGCCGGCGCCGGGCTTGTTCTCGACGATGAAGCTCGCGCCGGGATGGCGCGCCTGAAGGTCGTCGGCGACGATCCGGCCCACAAGGTCGGGCGTGGAGCCTGGCGCATAGGACACCACGATTCTCACGATTTTCGGCGGCCAGGCGGGCTCGGCCGCGCGGGTATTCGAGGCGGATGTTGCGAGAGCCAGCGCGAGTGCGGCGATTGCAAGTGATTTCATGAGACCGGGAGGAACTTCGGGCAGGGTTGCGATGCCGGAGCGGCATTGCGCGCCGGGCCCTAAAAATGATACCGGGGCACAGCGCGGCCGGACCCTATCAGGACGGGCGCGTGGTGGAAACGCTTCGGAAACAGCGCACAAGCTGTTGTGAACGGGTAGGGCGGCGGATGGGCTTGTTGATCCTGATAGCCGGGTTGGCGCTGTTTCTCGGCGTCCATGTTCTCACGACGTTGCGCGAGGAGCGCGCGGCGCTGATCGAGCGGCTGGGCGAGAGCGGCTACAAGATTCTCTACACGCTGATTTCATTCGCCGGGCTCGGACTGATCGTATGGGGCTTCAGCATCTATCGAGCGACGGAATGGATCAACGTCTGGTATCCGCCGGTCGCGATGCGGCACATCGCGCTGGGGCTGATGCTGCCCGCGGTCATTCTGGTGGTGACGTCGTATATCCGCGGCCGCATCTACACCACAGTGAAGCATCCGATGCTGGCCGGTGTGAAGCTGTGGGCAGTGCTTCATCTTCTCGCCAACGGCGATCTCGGTTCGATCATCCTGTTCGGGTCGGTTCTCGCCTGGGCGGTGTATGACCGGATTTCCCTGAAGCACCGCGCAGATCCCGGCGCTCCGCCGATCCCGGTCGGCGGCGTCGGCAACGATCTGATCGCGGTGGCTGTCGGCGTTGTGGTCTATGTCGCGCTGGCGTTCGCGTTCCATCCTTTGGTTATCGGCGTTCCTGTGATTGGAGTTTAAGACATGTCCGTGCAGACAGCGGTGAAGCGCAAGACCGCGCCTGATATTCTCAAGCGCAAGGGCGGCGACCCGATCGTGATGCTGACGTCGTATCACGCGCATACCGCGGCGCTGGTCGACCGGTATTGCGACGTGATCCTCGTCGGCGACTCGCTCGGCAATGTGATGCATGGCTTCGAGACCACGGTCCCGGTCACGCTGGACATGATGATCCTGCAAGGACATGCGGTGATGCGCGGCTCGAAGGAGGCGCTTGTCGTGGTCGACATGCCGTTCGGATCGTATGAGGCCTCGAAGGAGCAGGCGTTCCATTCCGCGGCGCGCATCATGAAGGAAACGCACTGCGGTGCCGTGAAGATGGAAGGCGGCGTGCGCATGGCGGAGACCATCGAGTTTCTCACCACGCGCGGCATTCCGGTGATGGGACATATCGGCCTGACGCCGCAGTCGATCAACACGCTCGGCAGCTTCAAGTCGCAGGGCCGCGACGAGGCCATCAAGATCGCGGCGGGCGAAAACAGCAGCGGTCCGATCCAGGATGATGCCCGCGCGGTTGCGCAAGCCGGCGCGTTCTCGATGGTGGTGGAAGCGGTGGCTGAACCGCTGGCGCGCCGCATCACCGAGATCGTCTCCATTCCGACCATCGGCATTGGCGCCAGCAACGCCTGCGACGGTCAGGTTCTGGTGCTGGAAGACATGCTGGGGCTCTCGCCCTGGGTGCCGAAATTCGTCAAGCGTTTCGGCAATCTCGGGCCGGGCATCGAGGCGGCGATTCAGGACTATGCGAAGGAGGTCCGTTCGCGCGCGTTTCCGGGGCCGGAGCACGTCTACGGGATCAAGCCGAAAGCTTGATTTGAACCTGTTCTAGCCATCCGGCGACACACCCTTGGAGCGGGCTTCGCTTCAATCGGGTGGATGTTCATGGAAGATGGTTTTTTCGTCAGCCGCGGTGCGCGAATAAGCGCCGTCAAGGCCTACATTGTTGCGAAGATCGACGATCCCGCGCTTTGCCTTGCCGACATTGCGGCACATCAAGGCATTTCGTCGAGCTATGTTCGAAAGCTGTTCGCGGCCGAGGGAGAGAAGTTCACGACATACGTTCTCGAACTTCGCCTCGTGAATGTGTCGCAGATGCTGGCCGATCCAGACGCGCGCATCCATTCCATCAGCGCCGTGGCGCTGAAGTGCGGCTTCAACGATGTCTCTTATTTCAACCGGGTGTTCCGCAAGCGATGCGGCTGCACGCCATCCGATTGGCGTTCAGGGCGTGGCGCGCTTGGTCTCGCGACGGATTGCTGCGGCGGGGAGGCGGAGGCGTCAGGACAGCAATGATCGCCCTGCGCCTGGGCGCAGAAGCTTAAATCGCTCGCTCACTGTGAGCGGCTGAGCTGCTCTTCGGTGACGATCCGCTCGATGTTCTCGGTCTTGCTGCGGATGCGGTATCGCAGGCGTCCATCCGCCTCGACCGGCATGCGGCTGATGATCGTGTAGACGTTCGACCGGGTCTTTTCGGCGCGGCCTTGCGGTCCCTGGCTTTGGTGATGAACGTCTTCGTTTATCGAAAAGTTGTACGGCATGGAATCTCCGATCACTGGCCTTTTAGCCATTGAGAAGGAGGGAAGCAACAAAATATACGTCATTGCCGAACGCGGTTAACGCCGGAAGCGCTTGAAAACACAGCATTATGGCTGGATGACGCGAGTCCGGCAGGCGATCGCACGGAACCAACTACCGGACGGCCTGTTGTCATAGCGGGCAGAGGCCATAAGGCAAGCTCACTCCTCCAACATCGCGAGCACAGAAGGCCGTCGCGCAGATCAGCGCTGCGGGTGTGCCGCGCGAGAGGACAAATATGTTTGTAGCTGCAAAAACGGGTCATGTTTCGGAGCAGGATGTTGAACACGTCCTGCGAACTCCAGCGACACGCTGGGAGCGCCAAGTTACGGCTGATCTCATTTCGGAGATGGAAGTCCATCTCGCTGAGAAGGTTGATTCTGTCCACGATATGCGCGTGGCCTTGGCACTTGCCGGATATCGCGGACTGCATCAGCGCATTCTGCAGGCGACCGATGGCAAGACGGGCGCTGAGGCCATTCGGGCAATGGCGTTCGGCATGCGCAGTTATGCGCTCGGTAACCCCGGCCTGGCGGCAGCCTCGTTCCGAAATCCGAGAGCCGACAGTCCTGAGTGGGAGGACGCAGGCAATGAGATGGCGCAGACCATATTTCGCGTGCTCTCGGAATTCGGACTTGAGGGTGAACCCGCTCAGCACGCCGTCAGGATTTTGAGAAGTCTGGTGAGAGGGTTCATCCTGAACGAAATGGCTTCGGATGCGTCGCAGCCGATGGAGTTTCAGAAGAGCTACGTTCTGGGGGTGGAGGTCTTCATCCAGGGTCTATCCGCGCTGCAGAACCCCGATCTGCATATTCTCGATTGCTAGCACCGCACGGTTCGTACTCCGACAAACCGGGCGTTTGTCCAGCCGCCCGCCGGTAAAATCACCGCCGATAGGTGTTAACGCTCTGATCTGGCTGGTTTTGCCTTGTCGTTGCCATACCGGTACTGTATCGCCGCCGTCACTTCGGGAGCCGCGCCGGCTGCGCGGCATGCGGCGTTTTCACAGATCTTCCAAAACATGCCGGGCGGGACAATTAAGTGTCTGAAATATTTAATGAAATCGATCAGGACCTGCGGCGCGAACAGCTCAAGAAGCTGTGGGACCGTTATTCGATCGTCCTCATTGCAGGGGCGATTCTGATCGTCGCCGCCGTCGGGGGATGGCGCGGCTACATGTATCTCGAGGCCAAGAAGGCCGCCGAGGCTGGATCGGCCTTCGAGGCCGCGATTTCGCTGTCCGAGCAAGGCAAGAGTGCCGAGGCCGAGGCCGCCTTTGCCAAGATCGCCGTTGACGGGTCCAAGGGCTACCGCGGGCTGGCGCGGCTGCGCGCCGCTGCGGAGGCCGCTACCCGCGATCCGCAGGCTGCGGGCAAGCTTTACGACGGCATCGCCGCCGATCCCGCGGTTTCCGGTTCTGAACAGGACCTTGCGCGGATTCGCGCCGGTGGCCTGCTCATGGAGGTCGAGCCTTACGCCGCCATGCGCCAGCGCCTTGAGCCTGCGACCGGCGAAGGCCGCACCTATCGGCATACCGCGCGTGAACTTCTCGCACTGTCGGCATGGCGCGCCAACGACGCGGTCGCCGCCCGCCAGTGGCTGGACATGATCGGCAACGATCCGCGCACGCCGGCGAGCATGCGCAGCCGCGCCGAGGCGCTGCAGGCTCTACTGCCGCCAGCGGCGAAAAGTTAAGATCGTTGGGGCACAATCTGTCCGGGAAAGCGTCGCGCTTCGGGTTGCGTTCAAGTCCGGGCCGGCCGAGTCAGAGTTCAAGAGAGATACCGATGCGACTCCCGCAACGCCTGATTGCCGCTACCGTTCTCGCCTCGATTGCGCTCGCGCTCGCGGGCTGCTCCGGTGGCAGTTTCGATCCGACCGATATGATGGATTGGTTCGACACCAAGAAGAAGCTGCCGGGCGAACGTAAGCCTGTTTTCCCCGAGGGTGTTCCCGGTGTCGAGCAGGGCGTGCCAAAGGATCTCTACAAGGGTGCGCGGCAACAGCAAGACCAGCCGCCTGTGGCCGACGTCGCGCCGCCGCCAGCGCCTGAGCCGAAGTCCCGACGGGCAGCCGCGAAATCCGATGCCCGCGCCAGTGCGCCGAGTGAGGCCGAGCCATTCCCGCAGCCGGTGGATGATCCGAACGCGCAAAAAATGAAGAAGCCGAAGCGCACCCGCATCACTGCGCCGCCGCCCGATGCTGAACCCGATCAGGCGCAGCCGCAGCAAGCGCAGCCACGTCAGGCTCCACCGCCGGCGCAGCAGTCATCGTCTCCATTCCCGGCGCCGATGCCGAGCGGGGGTTTTGCGCGCTAGTTCTTTCAACAATGAGCGCCATCCCATCCGGGCAGCGCCGATTCAATTGATTTCCACCTGATCCCATTATTGACAGCGTGTCCGTAAAGGGCGAACGGATCACTTATGTCTTTCACCATAGCCATCATCGGGCGGCCCAATGTCGGCAAGTCGACGCTGTTCAACCGTCTGGTTGGACAGAAGCTTGCGCTTGTCGATGACCAGCCGGGCGTGACGCGCGACCGCCGCGAGGGCGACGGGCGCCTCGGCGATCTTGAGTTTACCCTCATCGATACGGCCGGTCTCGATGAAGGCCCGAAAGGTTCGCTGACGGCGCGCATGCAGGAACAGACCGAGGCGGCAATCGCCTTGGCCGATGCGCTGATGTTCGTGATCGACGCGCGCGCGGGATTGACGCCGAACGACCGCGCCTTCGCCGATTTCGCCCGCCGCGCCAACAAGCCGGTGGTGCTCGTCGCCAACAAGAGCGAGGGCAAGCACGGCGAGGCGGGCGCGATGGAATCCTATGCGCTCGGCCTTGGCGATCCGATCCCGATTTCCGCCGAACACGGCGAAGGCCTCAGCGATCTCTACGATGCGCTGCGCGTGCTGATGCCGGAGCCGGTCGAGGCGGATGACGAAGAGGACGATCCGGACTCGTTCGAGAACGTCGATGGCGAAGACGAAAGCCTTTCGACGCGGCCGATCCGCGTCGCGGTGCTTGGCCGCCCCAATGCCGGCAAGTCGACGCTGATCAATCGTCTGCTCGGCGAGGAACGTCTGCTCACCAGCCCTGAAGCCGGGACGACGCGCGATTCCATTGCTGTCGACGTGACCTGGAAGGGCCGCGAGTTTCGCGTGTTCGACACCGCGGGCCTGCGGCGGCGCTCGCGCATCGAGGACAAGCTGGAGAAGCTGTCGGTCTCCGACGCGCTGCGCGCGGTGCGGTTCGCCGAAGTCGTCGTGCTGATGATGGATTCGCAAAACAAATTCGAGGAACAGGATCTGCGGCTTGCCGACCTGATCGAGCGCGAAGGCCGCGCCATCGTGATTGCGGTGAACAAGTGGGATCTGATGGATCGCGCGCCGAGCCAGATTGCGAAGCTGCGAGAGGACGCCGACCATCTGCTGCCGCAGGTGCGCGGCATGCCGGTGGTCGCGGTGTCCGGCATGATGGGCGAGGGCATCGACCGGCTGATGAGCGCGATCGAAGACGCCTATGGCGTTTGGAATCGGCGCGCCTCGACGGCATCGCTCAATCGCTGGTTCGAGCAGGCAGTCCAGAACAATCCGCCGCCGGCGGTGTCGGGCCGGCGGCTCAAGCTCAACTACATCACGCAGACCAAGGCGCGGCCCCCGAGCTTCGTGGTGTTCTGTTCGCGTGCCGATGCCGTGCCTGAATCCTACCTGCGCTATCTCGTCAACAGCCTGCGCGGCTTCTTTGATCTGCCCGGCACGCCGATCCGCATCACGCTGCGTGAGAAGGCCAATCCGTTCGCGCACAAGGCGAAGCGGAAGTCGTAGGATTGTTGTTGCTTTAACCAGACTGCCGGTTTTGACGAAGCGCAGCGATCTCAGCCATTGCGCTGGCCCGAACATTCCTCTTCATTGAGGTTCGTCCATTTACTCCAGTTTTTGGACGACGACCCCATTCGGCTGGGGGTCTGGCCGCCAGTTTCTCACGAGACTGGCGGCTTTTGATTGGCTTCCGGCTTTCTATCGCCCGCTACTTCTTCCGCGGATCGTCGGCAGGATTGACGTAGGTTACTCCCTGCGGTC
>Ga0193717_1001705_pt1 | contig 13299 bp, 12 predicted proteins | sample U2c2metaG_FD_145900 | JGI IMG/M metagenome (GOLD analysis project Ga0193717, IMG submission 145900) | Soil microbial communities from a riparian zone of the East river system, Colorado, United States - U2c2 | ecosystem: Environmental > Terrestrial > Soil > Riparian zone | place: USA: East River...
TAATCGCTTAAACAAATTGGCAGCAAAGCGTTCTGAGGCGTCAGCTCTATTTCCGAGATGCAGGAAGGGCTCGATCATTTCCAGTTCCATCAGCAAGAATTGTCCCTGGGAGATAACCCCGTCTATCCGTGCATAGGCCGCGTCGGCATGACCGATCGCCGCCGCAGCCTCCAGGACATGACCCGCGCTGGCAACCAGGTCTGCAGATGGTTCGGCCGCCAGGGAGACACCGCCGTAATCACTCTGTACACGATAGTCGCCAGCCTTGGGCCGCTTAATCACCGCGTGGCTGTACTCCCCGTTGAAAAATAGCAAGGACCATTCCCCATCGCTGGCCACTTCTGGCACGTAGGGTTGCACCAAATAATCAAACTCCAACGGAAGTTGCGCAACGATCTGATCAAACGCCGGTTCGCCAGCTACGCCGCGCACCGTGTGCCATGCCGTACCACTTACCGTTGGCTTGATCACCACTTCACGAGCGGGCATGGCTGCCAAGGTGCTCTGCAACTGCGATGCCGACACGATCTGTGTGGGAATGATCGGAATTCCGCATTTCGCCAACTCGATCAGGTAGCGTTTGTCGCTGTTCCAGAGCAGGAGTTCCTTATTGTTGATTGTTGGGACGGGTAGCTGATCAAGCCATTGCTTGAAGCTGGCGTAATGCTTGAAATAGTCCCAGATCGAACGTATCAGCACCGCGTCGAACTTCGACCAATCCACTGCTGGGTCGTTCCAGATACATGCAATCGTCTCGACGCCGAAGCCTCTCAGCGACGTGGCGAGGTGTTTATCATCCGAGTGGATTTCGGGCTCGTCCACGGAAGTGGCGATTGCCAGGCGACGCGTATAGGGAATAGACATGATGGAATCATTCCATAGTGGAAGCATAGCCACCAGTCGAACATCGCACTGAAGCTGGCAGCGCCAAAAAAAAACCCGCCGAAGCGGGGTATTCACTTGCTCAGACACTGGCGATCGCAAGTCGCCTACGCGTCAAGCCGTTGCTTGCTGAGCATGAGTTCGGTTGCCAGTTCTCTTCTTCTTGAGGGGGACAATCTTAAATCCAAGCCCAACTGCGCCGAGAACGCGCACGACCGTGTCCAGCCGTGGTTGAGCGTCCGCGCGAAGCGCTTTGTAAAGCGACTCGCGTTGCAGTCCGGCATCCAGGGCGACCGATGCCACTCCCTTGGCCCTCACAATCGCGCCGAGCGCAGCAGCGAGGACAGCCGCATCGCCATCATCCATGGCGGCCTGCAGAAGTTGCGCCATATCTCCTTCGTCTTTGAGGTAACGGGCTGCATCGAAACGCTGAGTTTTAATGCTGTCTGTGGTCATGTCGATTCTGTCTGACTCTGAGAGGTGTGTTCGTGTGGTCGTTTTATGATTTTGTGGCTTCGTTGTGCGGTTGTTTGATTGTGTGTGTTCTTTTCGTATGGTCGTGTAAACGGTAGAGCGTGTGGTCGTGTGATCTTTTGATTGCTGCAACGTAAGACTTAGCTAAATGCTGGAGCGTCCATGCTCCATGCATTAATTACTTCATCAGCTCCGCTAACGCCTTCGCCTTCTTGATATCTTTTTTCTGTGTCGATTTGTCACCCCCGCCTAGAATGACAAGTATTTGCTTACCTTGATTGATAAAATAAACTCGATAGCCAGGTCCGAAATGCTCCCTCATTTCGAAAACGCCGTCCCCCACCGGTTCCACGTCACCAAGATTGCCCATTTGTGCCTTCAATAGACGCAGCGTTATTCGACGTCGCGCTTTTGCTTGTTACGGGACGGATTGTAATCGATCGTTCACAATATTGTCAACGGTCGATTACACGTGCCGCCCCGCAATGGCAGTGATTGGTACTGCACTCCATGATGCGACCACGAACGGGGGTTCGTCGGGCTACCGGTCCGACCCAGGGGGATGCGATGCAGGGACGTCATGTAGGGCGCTTGTGGCGGCGGCAGCGGGCCTTTCGTCACGCCCCGACGCTGGCTACGACAAGAAGAACGAGGCGGCGGATGTCCGTGGTGTGTTGACACAACTTGGCATCGATCATGCCGTGGTGGTGGGTCACGACATCGGCACCGTGGTCGCCTACGCCTACGCCCACGCCAGGCGCTATCCCGACAAGACCGACCGGTTGGTGGTCATGGATGCCCCCGTGCCTGGCGTACCACCCTGGGACCACTGCCGTGCGCAGAACGATCAACGGGTGCGGCGCGAGCGCGGCAGCGAATCGGGCGTTAGCGGCCTTCAGAGACCCACTTCAGCGTTGCTAGCCAGAGATCGTGGCCGCGGTGCATCAAGCTTTCATCAGTCTCTCGAAGGTGTGCAGCATCCGGTCCCATGCCGACCTCGTCCGTCACAACGCGGCAAGCGTTGCCGACAGGGGTGAGAAACCAGGTGTGATAGAAACTGTGCTCAGTGCTGGGCGTGGTTCCGGGCGCGTAGCCGTACCAACCGATCCGGCTATAAGGCACGAACTCATGCACTTTGCTTTCCAACGGCAGCCCGAACGTCGTCCACTGAAACAAGGTGTCGTGCGTCAGGGCTGAACTGTCTCCGGTGATATGAACGCCCTTCGAATTGGGATACCACTCCGGCCACTTGGTGGCATCGACAATGTGGCTCCAGATCTTCTCGCACGACGCATGGATGACCAGCTCGTTATGGGAGAATAGGTCCGCCTTCTCGGGATTGAATCCTTCCGGCCAATGGATTTCGCGGGCGCGATGCTTGATGTCATCTTTCATGGTGCCCGGCGTCTTCTCATCGGCCTTCGCGGAGACCTTTCCCGAAGTTCGGCTCCAGGCCGGCTGCGTTGATAACGCGAGCCCTAGAACGGCCAGGGCCGCAAGGGTGAGATAGGTGCTTCTGCGGCCGAAAGTGCAATAGTTCATGACTTGAATCCTTAACGTGCGTGGATAACGGTTCACACGATAGGAATTGGCGCAGTATTCGTATAGAGCGTAAAATACGAAAATCTTATTCGTTCGAAGCGAGTAATTGAATGCGTGTTGATCAGTTGGCCGCTATGCGCCTGTTCGTCCGGATCGTGGAGACCGGGTCGTTCGGCAAAGCCGCCCGTTCATTGGAGATGTCGTCGTCCAATGCAACCGAGCGGATGGCGCGACTGGAACAAGCCTTGGGCGTTCGCTTGCTCGCGCGTTCAACGCGAGCAGTCGCATCCACCGAAGCCGGCGCGCGCTACTACCAAGTGTGCCGCCGCGTCCTCAGCGAGCTTGACGAAGTCGAGGCCTCACTGACTGGCTCCCACGAGGCTCTGGCCGGACGGGTCCGCGTGAGCACCAATGTGTCCGTCGCGCGCTCCATCCTCATTCCCAAATTGCCGCAATGGTTCGAGCAGCATCCGGGCATTCATGTCGAAATGGTGATGAGTGACCAGCGAAGCGACTTCGTACGTGACGGCATCGATTTCGCGATACGTATCGGAGGTCTGGAAGACCAGGATCTAGTGCTAAGGCCTTTGGGCCGACCGCGGCGCGTCACCGTGGCCTCGCCCACATACCTGCGCAAGATGGGGCGACCAAAACGACCCGATGACTTGTTGCAACACCACTTGATCGACTTTCTCCTGCCACAGCCCGGATCGCGTCTGGAATGGGAATTCGAGGAAAAAGGTAAGCGCAGTGCTTTGTACCCTCCGACAGTCGCCTCAGTGGGCGATGCGGATGCCAGGCTGCAACTTGCTATCGCCGGCATGGGTATCGTGCAAAGCCTGTGCTTCATAGCGGCGCCAGCCCTACGCGAAGGCAAACTGGAACGTCTGTTGACAACCTGGGAAACGCCCGCGCCGGAGCTTTCCATTCTTTATCCGCGTGACCGCCATCTACCCGTCCGTACCCAGGCCACGATGGATGCCTTTACAGACTGGATCAGGGAAGCATTGGGCGCTGGATGACCCGGGCCTTGCCACTGGCGCCGAGAGTTCGGGTCGGATCGGAGGATGGCTTGCATCCGGGTGCCGCAGGATACAAGGCGATGAGGGACGCGATCGACCTTTCGCTATTTAGATAGGCCGCCGCTCTCCCGACGATGTAGCATGCCCCTATGAGACAGGGCGGTGCTGAACATGGTTAACGCTTCACCTTCGGCAGTCGGCCGCGCGTCGGACAAGCCATTCTGGAAAGAAGTAGTCGCGAAATACCAGCAACCGTCGACGCACCGCGCCGCCTGGCAAATCGCCAATACCTTCGCACCCTATGCCTTGCTGTGGTACCTCATGTATCTCAGCCTGGAAGTATCCTGGTGGTTGACGGTGCCTCTGGCGGCGCTTGCAGCTGCTTTCCTGGTCCGCATCTTCATTATCTTCCACGATTGCGGACACGGTTCTTATTTCAAGTCCCGGGTGGCCAACGATACTGTCGGCCTCATCGCCGGGCTGCTTACTTTCACGCCTTATTACCAGTGGCGTTGGGACCACGCGATCCACCATGGCACGGCGGGCCACCTGGACAAACGTGGAATCGGCGATGTCTGGACAATGACGGTGCAGGAATACCTGGATTCTTCGCGCTGGAAGCGGTTCTCGTATCGGTTTGCACGTCATCCGCTCGTGCTCTTCGGGATAGCACCTTTGTTCCTGTTCGTGGTCAGCCGCTTCCCGACTGCCGGAGCGAATCCGCGCGAGCGCCGGTCGGTATGGTGGATGAACCTGGCTATTCTTTGTCATGTGATCGCCTTGAGCTGGGTCTTCGGCGTTGCCGCTTACCTGTTAATCCAACTGACTGTCACCATGGTGGCAGGTGCGTTCGGTGTTTGGCTGTTCTACGTACAGCACCAATTCGAAGACGCTTATTGGGAGCGTGGCGACGACTGGAACTACACGGAAGCCGCTTTGCAAGGCAGTTCGTTCTACAAGTTACCGAAGATCCTGCAGTGGTTCTCGGGAAATATCGGATTCCACCACATTCACCACCTGAGCCCGCGCATACCCAATTACTACCTTCAGAAATGTCATGAGGCGGATCCGATATTCCAACAGGTGAAACCGCTTACTTTTTCTTCCAGCCTGAAAGCCCTGGCTTTCCGGTTCTGGGACGAGAAAGCCAAGAAGCTGGTGGGTATCCGGCGAATGAGGCAACTTCGAAAGGAACACAGAGAGAAGACTCGGTAGCGAAGCCAGGTGTCCCACGCGAAAACGACATTAGGCCCCCTTGTTGAGACCCCTTCATCGCAAGATTGTCCCGTTGCTCCTGAGCGCCGTAGCGCTGTACTTTGCAGCTGCGGCTTATGGTTTGCACTTTGAAATAAGCCGCTTCCTATTTCCTCGCACGCCCGCTCTCACAGGTAACACCCCGGAAGCAACTCTCAGCATCAAGAGCAGATCGGGCAATGAATTGCTTGTCCGTCGCTATGGTCAAGCGAGGGTCGGGTGTGTGGTGTTCTTTCCCGGACAACACGGCGCAACTGCGACATATAACCTTGCTAACTACACGACCGCCGGGCTCGCCGTTTTCGCCATAGCCTATCCTGGACAGGACGGCGCATCGGGGCGTACTGAACTGAGCGAGATCGAGGGCCTTGTCGATCAAGCCATCGCCACAGTTGCAAACACCTGTTCGCAGAATCGAACCGTTTTTGTCGGCGTATCGCTTGGGGCCATGCTTGCCGCCTACGCGAGCCATTCAACAAAGCCCGCCGGAGTAGTTCTGCTGTCGGCAGCACCTTCGTTGTCATCAGTCGTTCGCATCCGTTTGCGTTCACATTGGGCTCTTGCGCCGCTCAGCTTGCTGCCGCTGCCGACACTGCTCACGCATGACTACTCGCTTGTCGAGAGCCTAGGGCAACCGCCAAGTGCTCAAGTAGTAATTTTCCAAGGCACAAACGACGACCAAACGCCGATTAGGCTTCTTTATAGCCCTGATATCCTCTTGACCGGTGTGCGTGTGATAGGTGTGTCCGGCGGCACACATTCCACTACTTTCGTCTTGTCGCAGAAGGCACAGCTCTCAACCATCCTCGAAATGCTTCGAGGCGCTGCTATGTAGAGCGACGGTGCCTTCTTGACCTGCGCTACGTCTAAGTGAAGACGCCTTCATACCCCGATAGATTTGATTCATGTATCCGTCATGTGGCCGTCGCTGTCGCTGCACCTAATGTTGACGGCCACCGGCGCACGTTTGCGACTTGTCTAGCCGAGGTTGCCATGGCCAAGAAAGCGACGTCTGCGCCCACGCGCTCCAACAAGGGAAAACCAGCCGCGGCTGCCACCGGTTCAACGAAGGATGTCCGGGGGGCGGGGGATGAACTTCACCAGCAGGCGGGAAACGCCCATCCACCGCTGACCACCCATCAGGGCGTGGCGCTGTCCGACAACCAGAACTCGCTGAAAGCTGCCGCACGCGGGCCGGTGCTGCTTGAAGATTTTATCCTGAGGGAGAAAATTACCCATTTTGACCACGAGCGAATCCCAGAGCGGATCGTCCATGCGCGTGGGTCAGCCGCCCACGGCTACTTCGAACTGGCCACATCTTTAAGTTCCTACACCACCGCCAGGGTTCTGACCGAGGTCGGTGTACGAACCCCCTTGTTTACCCGCTTCTCGACCGTCGCGGGGGGCGCGGGGTCGGTTGATACGCCGCGCGATGTGCGGGGTTTTGCGGTAAAGCTGTACACCAAGGAAGGAAACTGGGACCTGGTGGGCAACAACATCCCGGTGTTTTTCATCCAGGACGCCATCAAGTTTCCAGACCTCATCCACGCGGTAAAGATGGAGCCCGACCGGGGCTTCCCCCAATCAGCCACCGCCCATGACACCTTCTGGGACTTCATCTCCCTCACGCCTGAGTCGATGCACATGATCATGTGGGCCATGTCCGACCGGACTATCCCACGCTCCCTCCGTATGATTGAAGGGTTTGGCATCCACTCATTCCGCCTCGTCAACTCCAAGGGCAAGAGCACCTTTGTAAAGTTTCACTGGCGGCCCAAACTCGGCCTGCAGTCCACCGTCTGGGACGAGGCCGTGAAGCTGGCCGGTGCGGACCCCGACTTTCATCGCCGTGACCTGTTCGAAGCCATCACGGGCGGCAGTTTCCCTGAGTGGGAGCTGGGCGTGCAACTCTTTACCGAGAAGGAAGCCGACCGCTTCCCGTTCGACCACCTGGACGCCACCAAGCTCATTCCCGAAGAGCTAGTTCCACTCAAGATCATCGGGCGGATGGTGCTCGATCGCTGGCCGGACAATTTCTTTGCCGAGACCGAACAGGTCGCCTTTTGCCCGTCCCATCTAGTGCCAGGCATTGATTTCAGCAATGATCCTCTTCTGCAAGGCAGGCTGTTTTCGTACCTCGACACCCAGCTTTCCCGTCTTGGTTCGCCGAACTTCCACCAACTGCCCATCAATGCCCCCAAATGTCCCTTTGCCAACCAGCAGCGTGACGGCCACATGCAGCATCAGGTTCCGAAGGGGCGGGTGGCTTATGAACCGAGTTCCCTTCAGGGCGATTCGCCACGCGAAGATGCGAGAGCGGGATTCCACTCAGTCGCCGCGGAGGAATCAGGCACTCGCGGCCGCATCCGGGCAGAAAGCTTTGCCGACCACTACAGCCAGGCGCGGTTGTTCTACATCAGCCAGACGGCGTTTGAGCAGGCGCACATGGCCTCCGCCCTGGTGTTTGAGCTCTCCAAAGTCGACACGCTTGCCATACGCGAGCTGATGGTTGGCCATCTGCGTCACATTGACGAGGATCTCGCCACCCGAGTGGCGGACGGACTGGGCTTCGATAAAATGCCCAAGGCGCCGCCCGCCAGTGCCCCGGTGGTCAGGATGCAGCCATCGCCCGCCTTGCAAATTATCGGCAAGATGAAAGCCACGCTGGAGGGCAGGGTGGTCGGCATACTCATCAACGATGGCTCGGATGCCAAGGCCATCAACCGGCTGTCAAAGGCAGCCAGGTCTGCCGGTGCCACAGTAAAGGTTGTCGCGCCGAAAGTCGGCGGTGCAACGTTGTCCGATGGGACCAAGCTCCTGGCGGACGGGCAGCTTGCTGGTACCCCGTCCGTCAATTTCGATGCCGTGGCGGTCGTCTTGTCGGACAAGGGTGCAGCGCAGTTGAGCGGTGAGGCGGCGGCCATCCAGTTTGTCCACGACGCGTTTGGCCACCTCAAGATGCTCGCCCTGGATGATGGCGGCCGTGCTCTGTTCGATGCCGCCGGCCTGAAAGCCGATGAAGGGGTCGTTGCGGCCAAGGCGGTCGATGACTTTATAGAAGGGGCCAAGCGGCGCTACTTTGCACGCGAGGCAGCGGTCCGCATCCTGGCTTGACCCCGACGCCCGCCGCCAGCACCGCGGCTCTGACTAGCGTCCTTCCTCGACCGTATTGAGCCCTTCCCGGTGCTGGGTGCCCCACTCGCTGCGCCTCAGCAGGAAGTACAACCAGCCAAGTGCCGCGCCGCCATGACGCATCAACTGGAATGAAAATGGCTCCAGGATCGACGCGAGCAAGGCCATGCCAAAACTCGAGGTTTTGCTGTCGCCACTCCAGCGTCGGTACAAATGCACTGACCAGGCCTGAAACGCCAGATCGATGGCGATCTTGCCCAGGATGATGATCAACACCGGCAGCACGATGGCGAAATGGCCGCCAAAGAGAAAGGCGAGCAGCAGGAAAAAGGCAGTCAATCCATAGAGCGGCTGCACCGTATCGAAAGCCTTGACCGGCAGCATCAGCGTGCCGAGCAGGCCGTAACGCCGATTGCCGATCATGCTGCGATACCAGTACTGCGTCTGCAGAAAGCCGGCGAACCAGCGTCGCCGCTGACGCAGGAAGCTTGGCAACGTGCTTGGTGCATCAGTGCGCGCCCTGGCGCCGCCGATCACGCGTACATCCCAGTCCAGGCCGCGATCGAGGGCATAGCGACGCATCCGGTGGATCAGCTCATAGTCCTCGACCAGGCAATCCGGATCGAAGCCGCCGACGGTCAACATGGCGTCGCGTCTAAAGCACGCAAACGCACCGGAGACCAGAAGAAGACTATGCGCCCGCATCCACGCATAGCGGGAAATAAAGTTGCGGATGTATTCGTAGGTCTGGAACCACTCAAAGAACCGACCACTGGCCGTGCGACTGCACACCGGCGACAACAATCCTGCGGCGACCACCAGGTTTGGCGATACGGCAAACGCATGGGACATCGCCGCACACGCTTCCGTCTCAAGCAGCGTGTCCGCATCGACGGTCATCACCGTGTCGGTAGTCATCAAGGTGATCGCCGCGTTCAAGGCACGCGCCTTGCCACCGTGAGGCATGCGCAACCAGCGCAACGCGGGAAAGGACGGACTCGGCTCGCTCAGCTTGCCCTCGCCGGGGTCAACCAAGCCATAGCGTTCAGCCAGAAGTTCGGCGGTGCCATCGGTCGATCCGTCATCGGCAATCACAATCTGCGTTGGCACGCGGGTCTGGCCGAGCAACGCATTGAGTGTGATCGACAGCACTGCCGCTTCGTTATGCGCGGCAACCGCCACGCCTAGCGTCGGTGCGGGTCGACTGGCCGCAACAGCTGGCAACGGCTTGATCAGCGAGAATGATTTCCACGCTACGAAGGCAAGCAGCAGCGTGTCGTAAATGACATACGCAACACCGGTGGACCAGGCCATGACGCCATGCAGGAAAAACGCCTGCGCGAACAACACCACCCACAGCGCCATCACGCCACCGTGAATCAGCATGCTTATCAGGGGTGTGCGCACGGGCGAGATGCGCGGCGAGGTCAGCGCCCGCGCGCGATCAAGAACAGAAAGGGGCGCCTTCATCACGGCAGCATCCGTCCCAACACCGGACGGCGGTCGATCCACTGATGTTTGAGCGCGCCAAGAATGTGCAGCGCCAGCACCACATAAAGCGCATAACCGCACGCTGTATGCAGCGTGCCCAACTGCGTATGCAGTTGTTCTTGAAGGCCAGGATCAAGATGCATCAGAAAACCAATGCGCGGCCATGGCAGCAGGCCGAACAAATGCATCGGATGCGATGCGGCGGCGCTCCACGCCGAGTCGTGCGCCCATCCACTGAGTGGCAGCGCGAATATCAGCACGTAAAGCGCGATGTGTGCGGCGTGCGCCATGGCCTTTTCCCAGCCAGGAAACCCGCTCGGAAGCGGCGGCGGCCGGTGCATCAGCCGCCACAGCACGCGCAAGATGGCCAGCCCGAGCACCGTGATGCCGATGGACTTGTGCAGGTCAACCACGACGCGCACATCCGTATCGGACAGTATCGAGGCTGGCAGCAGACTGGCGCCCAGGCCAAGGGCGATATTGACGATGATCAACAGCGCGATCACCCAGTGCAGAAGCATGGCGATATGGGTATAGCGAACCGTGTCCTCAATCAACGCTTTGCCTGAAGGAACTTGCGTCGGTTTCGCGTGAGAGTTCGGTTCAATGGTTTGGGAAGCTTTCACGATGGTCTGCGATGAAAGCTGGTTGGTGCCAGAATAGACGCAGATGGTTGCATCCGCGGCGCTCCGCAAGCGACTCAGGGTAGGGGCGCCACGACGCGCAACGCGGTGCGGCCGCCGAGATTCTTCAGCGGGAAATATGCCCGATGCGTGGCCGGGTCGACTGCCACCACATGCGCGTTCGGGCCCAACGGGCCCTCGCCCCGTTTCGTCACAGTGCCCTGGCTTACCGCAAACACCGACACCGTGCCGGACTCGCTCGCGACGTAGACCCAGCCCAGTCCAGGGTCGTAGGCCAGAACATCTGGGTCGTCGCCCACCTCGAAAGATTGGATAACACGCCGCCGGACGAGATCCACGACCAGCAGCATGTGGTTGTCCTCGCAGGCGACGAAGGCCAATCGTGCTTCGGGCAGGATCTGCAGGCCGTGGTTGCCCTTGGCACCTGGCAAATCCATTCGGCTGACGACCGTGTCGCTGATGGGATCGATCTCGACCAGCTGCCGACGGGTCTGCACGTTGGCGAAGATGTGTTTCGACACCGGGTCGTATTGCGTATTACCGACTTCGCCGCCGACCGGAATGGTCGCTACCGGTTGGTTTGTGCGGACGTCGATGACCGTTTCGGTAGCGCCGTGCTCGTCGGAAATGTAGAGCTTGTGCACTTCGGGCGCATAAGCCATGCCGTCGGGATAGCGTCCGGCGGGGGCACGAGCCACGATTTTCAGGCTGCCCTCATCGATAGCGACCACCTCATTCTTGCCCGTCGCCGTGGCGTAGACCCGATCAAGCTCGGGTACGACCAGCACGCCATGGACGTCGTCCACGTCCAGGATTCGCGTGACAACGCGCTGGGCGTGGGTATCGAACACGATCACGGCGCTGTCGCCCAGGTGCGCGATGAACAGCAAGTGCCGTGCAACGTCATAACTGGCGTAATCCATGCGTGTGGTCTCGCCACCGAGCGGCGCGTCGGCGACGACGGTCAAGGGCAGGGACCCGGAACTCTGCGGACTGGCGGCGCACCCGGTGCAAGCCAGGCCGGCCCATGCCCACAGCGCAAGAAAAAACGTAGCTCTCGCCATGGCTTAACTTCCCGTACCCGACGGATTGAAGAGCTTGTAGGATACATAACAGTAGCGTAGTGTTTGTTACATGAATTATGCTGGTCAGCAGCCTTCCGGGGCAGACCCAGACCGCCCGTATGCGCGTCTGGCGTGCCCTCAAGGCGGCTGGTGCCGGTGCCCTGCGGGATGGTGTCTATATCCTGCCGTCCACGGACACGGCGCGCACTGTATTTGCCGAACAAGCCACCGAGGTGGTGGCCGCGAACGGCAGTGCGCAGATCATCGATTTCGATAGCCAGGACGAGATCCAACAAGCGACGCTGATGGCGCTCTTCGATCGCGGGAACGACTATCGCGAACTCTTCGACCAGCTGGGCGCCCTGAAGGCGAAAGTGCCGACCATGGAGGAACCCGCCGCCCGCCGGGAACTGGCCGTGCTGCGCCGTGACCTGGCCGCCGTAGTCGATATCGACTTCTTCCCAGGCCCGACGCGCGAGCAAGTGGAAAGTGCGCTGGCCGATGCCGAAGCCGCCTTGAATGCCCGGTTCTCGCCTGACGAACCGCATGCTATCCAGGGCGATGTTCCGTTGTGCGATCCCTCGGACTACCGCGATCGACTTTGGGCCACTCGCGCGCATTTGTGGATCGACCGTGTGGCCTCGGCATGGTTGATCGCGCGTTTCATCGACCACAAAGCAACCTTCCTCTGGCTGGCGCGCCCTCAAGATTGCCCCCGAAACGCCATCGGATTCGATTTCGACGGTGCCACCTTTACCCATCGCGGCGCGCGGGTGACGTTCGAAGTCCTCCTGGCCAGCTTCTCGCTCGGCGAGGATCGCGCATTGGCTCGACTCGGCAACATGGTCCATTACCTCGACGTCGGTGGCGTCCCCGTACCCGAGGCGGCCGGCTTCGCCGCGATCATGGCTGGTGCCCGCGCTACGCAGCCGGACGATGACGCGTTACTGCGCACGGTCGGGCCGGTCCTCGACAGCCTGTATGCCGCCTACACCCACGATTCTCGCTGAGCCGCGCTTGATGAATTTTTTCCGTCCCCAAGGAGATAACGCCATGAACGAAGCTTCCCGCCGCCAATTCCTGCAGACTGCCTCGGTCGCCGTGGCCGGCGCTGTGTTAGCCGGCACCAGCGTGGCCGCCGACCAAACCCGCGGCAGTGCAGGCGCACCAACGTCCGCCAGCCCCGCCTTCGCTCCGCGGCACGAGCCTAAGCCTTTGCCGTTCGACCCGACCAAGCTGCGCGGTATTTCCGAGAAGCTGATTCGCTCGCATTGGGAGAATAACTACGGCGGATCGGTGAAAGCCTTGAATACGGTCAAGCAGAAGCTCGCCCTGGCCCTGGCCGACAAGGAGACGCCGCCTTACGTCTATGACGATCTCAAGCGCGAACACCTGATGCGCACCGGCTCGGTGGTGTTCCACGAACTCTATTTTGAGAACCTTGGCGGCGACGGCCAGGCCGACGATTCGCTGCGCCGGGCCATCGGCGAGGCGTTCGGCAGCTTTGAGGCCTGGGAGGAGGAGTTCCGCAAGATGGGGGCCGGCCTGGGCGGCGGCTCGGGCTGGGTGATCCTCGGCTACAACCTGCACACCGGGCAGATCGAGAACTATTGGCTGTGGGACCACTTGCATGGCCCCGCCGCAACGTGGCCGCTGCTGGTCATGGACATGTATGAACACTCCTACCAAATGGATTACGGTGCGGCCGCGCCCAAATACGTCGATGCCTTCTTCCAGAATATCCGCTGGAGCGCGGTGGCGACGCGGCTGGCCAGTGCCCACCGCTTTGCCGAG
>Ga0193717_1001706_pt1 | contig 13296 bp, 13 predicted proteins | sample U2c2metaG_FD_145900 | JGI IMG/M metagenome (GOLD analysis project Ga0193717, IMG submission 145900) | Soil microbial communities from a riparian zone of the East river system, Colorado, United States - U2c2 | ecosystem: Environmental > Terrestrial > Soil > Riparian zone | place: USA: East River...
TGACCTCGGTGACCCGGCGCAGTTCGTCGTCGGGAGCATCGACGAAGCTGGAGGTGCTGTCGATACCGGCGTTGTTGATCAGCACATCGATCGGTCCGCCGTCGTCTTCGATCTTCTGAATGAGGCCCGCAACCTGGGCAGCGTCCGCGAGGTCTGCGGGGTGACCGGTGCCGCCGAGTTCGGTTGCCACGGATTGAAGGGTGTCCCGGCTGCGAGCGACGAGCGCCACTCTGGCTCCTGCGCCAGCGAAGGCGTGCGCAAGCGACTCGCCAATACCCCGTGATGCCCCAGTGATCAGGACTCGTTTCCCCCGAAGTTCCATTCTTCGGATCGTACGCAGCAGCTGCGAGCTTGGCAGGAATTCGACCAGGTCGTCGTACGAGACGATCTCGGCCTTGATGAAGCCCTTCTCGAAGTCCGTGTGGATGACACCAGCGGCCTTCGGCGCGGTATCGCCCTGATGGATCGTCCAGGCCCGCGATTCCTTGGGTCCGGCGGTCAGGTACGTCTGCAACTTCAAGGTGTGAAATCCCGCCCGCGCCAACGCATCCAGCCCCCGTTCGGTCTGCCCGATCGACTCGAGTAGCTCCATCGCCGACTCGTCGTCCAGCTCGGCCAGCTCCGTCTCGATCTTCGCGTCGAGGAACACCGCGTCGGCGGGCGCCACCATCGCACGCAGTTCAGCGGTCCGCGCGTCGTCGGTCAACACCGATTCGTCGGCGTTGAACACATACAGGAACGGCTTGGTGGTCATCAGGTTCAGTTCGCGCAACGACGCAGCATCGACTCCGGCCGCGAAGAGCGTCGTGCCGCCGTCGAGAATCGCCTGAGCCGCGACCGCCGCCTCGTGAAGCGGCTTGCGGTCCTTGTTGTTTCGCGCTTCCTTCTCCAGCCGCGGCACGGCCTTCTCCAAGGTCTGCATGTCGGCGAGGATCAGCTCCGTCTCGACCACCTCGATGTCGGAGGCGGGATCGACCTTGCCGTCGACGTGCACCACGTCGTCGTCGGCGAAGACGCGCACCACCTGACAGATGGCGTCGCACTCGCGAATGTTGGCCAGGAACTTGTTGCCCAGCCCCGCCCCCTCCGACGCGCCCTTCACGATTCCGGCGATGTCGACGAACGTCACCGGTGCGTGCACGACCTTGGCCGACGAGAACAGCTCAGACAGCGTGTCCAGTCGCGGATCCGGCAGCGGCACCACGCCTTCGTTCGGTTCGATCGTCGCGAACGGATAGTTCGCCGCCAACACGTCGTTGCGTGTCAAAGCGTTGAACAGTGTTGACTTGCCAACGTTCGGCAGCCCGACGATTCCCAAGTTGAGGCCCACGGTTTCGACAGTCTAGGTGGCACACTCAGGCACGCCCGAGCGTGCTGGCAGCGCGGTGGACAAGATTGCCGGTACGGTCTAAGCGTGTCAGGACAGCGCGCGCGGTCGGCGGTGGATGCCGACCACAGGTCAGCACTGCCCCGCGTGCCAGGAATCCCCTGGTGGGGAGCGGTCCTACTCGCCGCCACGGCCGCCGCCGTCGGCTTCGCGTTCGACGCGGGCGCCGGCAACAAGGAACTCAGCGCGGTCTTCGCAGTGTGTTACGTCATAGGGTGCCTGTTGGCCGTCCTGGCGGTGCGACAGTCCGGCGTCTTCACTGCGGTCATCCAGCCGCCGCTGATCCTCTTCTTCGCGGTTCCCGGCGCCTACTTCCTTTTTCACGGCAGCACCATCGGCGGCCTCAAGGACATCCTGATCAACTGCGGCTATCCGCTGATCGAGCGTTTTCCGCTGATGTTCATCACATCGGCCATCGTGCTGATGATCGGCATGGTCCGCTGGTATCTCGGCGTCGTGGCACGGCGGGCCGCCCCAGCGGACGCCGAGGCCGACGCGAGCGAGGTCAGGCCCGCAGGTAAGGGTGCAGCGGCCGAGACGACGGTGATGGACGCGGTCGGGGCCACCCCACGTCGCAAGCGCCGGGAGCACTCCATCGATCGCCCAGCCCGCGCGACGGCAGCTGAAGCCGCTGGCACGGCCACCGAGGAGCCAATACGCAGGCCCCGGAAGGCGCCGAAGTCGGCGCCGGTCGCGGGGGCGTCCCGGTCGCGCCACGTCCGTCCGCCCGAGCCAGAGCCAGACTTCGGCGAGCCGCCAACCAGCAGGCCCCGCCGACGACCGGCAGCACAGGCCGGGCCACCCATCGATCCTCCGGTCGAGCCCCGCAGGCGGCCCCGTCCCCCGCAACCCCGCGAGCCGCGCCGGAATCTGCCCCCGATCGACGGCCATGGCGCGCACGAGCGACCCGAACGACACGACCGGCCGCTCCGCTCGGAGCGCCCCGAGCGTTCGGACCGACCCGAACGGCGTCGTCGACCGAGCGGCCACGAACCGTACGAGCCGCCGTACGACTCCTACGAACCACGCCCGAGCGAACCCCGCCCGACCAACGGTGCCAATGGGTCGCACCACCCGGTGTCCCGCGTCCGCTACCGGGGTGATGACGATGGCGAATCACGCACCGAATACCGCACTCGGCCAAGGCGGCCTCGGGGGTCTGACGCAGATTCGTGGGAGTTCGACGTCTAGTCGGGGTCACTGAGGCACCCAGATAGCGCTCAGGGCGAAGAAGTGCGAGAAGGTTTCGCCCTCTAGTGCTCAATCAACGGCAAGCGCTCATCGCCACCGTCTGCTCTTCGCGCAAGCGCTCATCGCCTCGCGGCCCGGATCTCTCTCGGCAACGCGAAGACCAACGTCTCGTTGGCGGTCGTGACGGGCTGCACGGTGTCGTAGCCGTATGCGGCCAGCCGCTCCAGGACTCCACGCACCAGCACCTCGGGCACCGACGCGCCGGACGTCACCCCAACCGTGGTCACGCCCTCGAGCCACGTGGGGTCGATGTCCTCGGCGTAGTCGACTAGGTACGAGGCGTCGGAACCTGCGCCGAGCGCAACCTCGACGAGCCGCACCGAATTGGACGAGTTGCGCGAGCCGACGACGATGACGAGCTCACACGCGGGCGCCATCGCCTTGACCGCCACCTGACGGTTCTGAGTGGCGTAGCAGATGTCGTCGCTCGGGGGGTCCTGCAGAGTCGGAAAGCGCTCGCGCAGCCGCCGCACGGTCTCCATCGTCTCGTCGACGCTCAAGGTGGTCTGCGACAGCCAGATCACCTTGTTCTCGTCGCGGACGGTGACCTTGTCGACCGAGTCGGGGCCGTCGACCAGCTGAACGTGGTCGGGCGCCTCACCGGCGGTGCCGACGACCTCCTCGTGGCCCTCGTGGCCGATGAGCAGGATGTCGAAGTCGTCGCGCGCGAAGCGCTTGGCCTCGTTGTGCACCTTGGTCACCAACGGGCACGTCGCGTCGATGACTTTGAGATCACGTTCCGCCGCATTCGTGTGAACGGTCGGTGCTACGCCGTGTGCCGAGAACACGACGATGGAGCCCTCCGGAACCTGGTCGGTCTCGTCGACGAAGATGGCGCCTGCCTTGGCCAGCGTCTCGACGACGTGCACGTTGTGCACGATCTCGTGGCGCACGTAGACGGGGGCACCGTGCTTCTCCAGCGCGCGTTCCACCGTCTCGACGGCGCGATCCACCCCGGCGCAATAGCCACGGGGCTCGGCGAGCAGGACCCGCCTGCCCTCCGCGGCGCCGACGACAGCGGGGGGAGCACCCGGAAAACCCAGGTTGATCGACGGTGGCATGACTTCCAGGGTACTTACCCGCCACCTTCCCCGACCAGTTGGCGGGCCCGCCGTACTCTTGCACCCATGGCAACAGCACCGTATGGGGTCCGACTGCTGGTGGGCGCGGCGGTCACCGCACTCGACGAAACCCGCAAGCTGCCCCAAACGATCCTGACGTACCCGATGACGTTGGCCAGCCAGCTCGCGCAGCTCGTCATGAAGATGCAGCAGGACGTGGCCGACTTGGTCAACAGGGGCGACGAGATGCTTGAACAGCTGTTTCCGCCCAAGGATGAGCAAGCCGAGTGGGCCACGTTCGACGAGGACCTCTACGAAAATCTGGGCGACGAGGACGACGAACCGCGCGTCGAGAGCCAAAACGGTGAGCGTCTGACCGAGGGCCGGTTCGCGCTCTACAGCACCGGCGAACCCGACGTCGTCGTGGAGCCTTCGCCGACGGAGCGCACTCCGTCGGCGGCCCCGGGCATCGTGGCCGAACTGGACTACCCGGAGCTGACGTTGGCCCAGCTGCGGGCTCGACTCTCGTCGCTGAAGGTGGCCGACCTCGAGGAACTGCTCGCCTACGAGGGTTCGACGAAGGCCAGGGCCCCGTTTCAGACGCTGCTCGCCAACAGGATCACCCGCGCGTCGGCCAAGTGACCGGTAGGTCACCGGAGTGCCCACTACCGAAGCCGAACAGGGCAAGTCCCCCGACAACCCCTGGCCGGTGCGGGCCGTCGCCACTCGCGTCGCCAAGTACATCGATCGCCTCGGCACCGTGTGGATCGAGGGCCAACTGACGGAGCTGAAGCTGCGTCAATCGACCGCGTGGATGGTGCTGCGCGACCCCGCTGCGGACATGTCGCTATCGGTCAGCTGCCCGGTCGACCTCGTCACCAACGCCCCCGTGCCACTCGCCGAAGGCACGCAGGTGATCATGCTCGGCAAGCCGCAGTTCTACACACGCAACGGTTCATTCAGCCTGCGCATCAGCGAGATTCGCGCGGTCGGCATCGGCGAACTGTTGGCACGCATCGACCGGCTGCGCCGCCTACTGGCCGCAGAGGGCCTCTTCGACCCGCGGCTCAAACGGCCAATTCCCTTCCTACCCAAAACCATCGGGCTCATCACGGGCCGGGCGTCGGCGGCCGAGCGTGACGTCATGACCGTCGCCGAGAGCCGTTGGCCCGCTGTGCGGTTCGCCGTCCGCAACACGATCGTGCAGGGGCCCAACGCCGTACCGCAGATCGTCGAAGCGCTCCGCGGGCTCGACGCCGACCCGGACGTCGACGTCATCGTGCTGGCCAGGGGCGGCGGCAGCGTCGAGGATCTACTGCCGTTCTCCGACGAGACGCTGTGCCGCGAGCTCGCGGCGTGCACCACGCCGGTGGTCAGCGCCGTCGGACACGAGCCGGACAATCCCTTGTGCGACCTGGTGGCCGATCTGCGGGCGGCTACTCCGACGGATGCGGCCAAGCGCATCGTGCCCGACGCCGCGGCCGAACACGCGTTGGTGACGGAACTGCGCCGCCGGAGCGCTCGCGCTCTGCGCAACTGGGTGCACCGCGAACAACACACGATTGCCCAGCTGCGCAGCAGGCCCGTGCTCGCCGAGCCACTGGCCGCGTTGACCGCCCGCGCAGAAGAGGTCCACCGGGCACTGGCATCCGCAAGACGGGACGTCGACCGGCTGATCGGCACGGAGACCGAACGGATCGGCCACCTGTCGGCCAGACTGACCACGCTGGGCCCCGCCGCGACGTTGACGCGGGGGTACGCCGTGGTGCAGACCCTCGACGCCTCCGGCTCGGCGACCGTCCTGCGTTCCGTCGACGACGCGCCCGCGGGCACCCGGCTGCGGATCCGGGTGGCCGACGGAGCCGTCACCACCGTAAGTGAGGGACCAGATGAAGCCCATTAGTCAATTGGGGTACGAGCAGGCGCGCGACGAGTTGATAGACGTCGTACGTCAGCTGGAGCAGGGTGGACTCGACCTCGACACATCGCTGAAACTGTGGGAAAGAGGCGAAGAACTCGCTAAACGATGCGAGGAGCACTTAGCTGGTGCCCGGCAGAAGGTGGAGCAGACCTTGGCCGCCAGGCACGACGAAGACGCTTGATCCGATCCTCGATTTTGACCCCTCGAGGACAAAACTGGAACACGTTACATTTCTAGAGGTATGCTTCCCTTCCATGGGTGACTCAACGCTGACCACTGACCTTGGCCGTGTCCTCGTCACCGGGGGGTCCGGTTTCGTCGGCGCCAACCTGGTGACCGAGCTTCTGGCCCGCGGACACGACGTCCGCTCGTTCGATCGCGCACCGTCGCAACTACCCGACCATCCGCAGCTGCAGACCGTCGTCGGCGACATCACCGATACCGACGACGTGGAAAGAGCCATCGGCGCGGGCGCAGACACGGTGGACACCGTCATCCACACCGCGGCCATCATCGACCTGATGGGCGGCGGGTCCGTCACCGCCGAGTACCGGAAGCGCAGCTTCGACGTCAACGTCGGCGGCACTCAGAACCTGGTGCACGCCGCCAGGGCCGCGGGTGTCAAGCGGTTCGTGTACACCGCGTCCAACAGCGTGGTGATGGGCGGTCAGGTCATTGCCGACGGCGACGAAACCCTGGCCTACACAGAACGTTTCAACGATCTCTACACCGAGACCAAGGTCGTCGCCGAGAAGTTCGTGCTTGCCGCCAACGGTGGCGAAGACGGTGCCGGCATGCTCACATGCTCGATCCGCCCGAGCGGCATCTGGGGCCGTGGCGACCAGACCATGTTCCGCAAGGTGTTCGAGAACGTGCTTGCAGGCAACGTCAAGGTGCTGGTGGGCAGCAAGGACGCCAAACTCGACAACTCCTACGTGCACAACCTGATTCACGGATTCATCCTCGCCGGCGAACACCTGGTGCCTGGTGGATCGGCTCCGGGGCAGGCGTACTTCGTCAACGACGGCGATCCGATCAACATGTTCGAGTTCTCGCGCCCCATCGTCGAAGCGTGTGGCGAGACGTTGCCCAAGTTCCGCGTACCCGGTCGCCTCGTGTTGTTCGTGATGACGGTCTGGCAGTGGCTCCACTTCCGGTTCGGGCTACCCAAGCCGCCGGTCGAACCGCTTGGCGTCGAGCGGATCTCGCTGAACAACTACTTCTCGATCGCCAAGGCGAAACGTGACCTCGGCTACACGCCGCTGTTCACCACGCAGCAAGCGATGGCCGAATGCCTGCCGTACTACACGGACCTCTACGACAGCATGAAGGCCGTCGGGCAGAAGGCTCCCGCAACCGCCTAACCCACCAGCGAGAGGGCATGCGCACGGCGTAGCTTGCCCGACGGCGTCTTCGGAATCACCCCTGGCGCTAGCACCACGACGTTGCGGGGTCGAACGTCGACCTCGGCGAACACCTCGTGCGCCACTTCGCGCTGAATCCGGCGTACGTCTGCACCGTCTTCGAACGCGTTCGACTCGACGGCCACCGCGAAGGTCTCCCGCGTCCGTCCGGCGTTCAGGCGTACTGCGATGGCGCAGCCCGGCCGCACTCCGCCGACCCGCGCAGCGGCGCGTTCGATGTCGGTGGGATAGATGTTGCGTCCCCCCATGATGATGACGTCCTTGACGCGTCCACACACCACGATGTGGGCGTGCTCGGTCAGGTAGCCCAGGTCGCCGGTGTCGTACCAGCCCTGCTCGTCCTGTGCCGAGATGAAGCCGGCCTGGGTGGTGTAGCCGGGCGACACGGGCTCACCGCGCACCTGGATTACCCCGACTCCCCTGGTTGGGAGTTCGTTGCCGTCCTCGTCGATGACACGGGCCTCGAGTCCGGCCAACAGCGGTCCCAGCGTCGCGAGCCTGCGGATGTTGCCCGTCGTCGCAGGCACGGCGCGATGCAGCACGGCCAGTATGTCGGCGTCCACCTCGTCCACGATGAGCCCCCCGCGGCACTCGGAGAACGACACGGCCACCGTCGTCTCCGCCATGCCGTAGGCGGGCAGGATTGCTTCCGGCCGCAGCCCGAAACGCGCGCCGGCTTCGCACAGCGCCTCCACCACGGCGGGTTCGACTTGCTCGGCCCCAGACAGCGCCCACCGCAGCGACGACAGATCGAACTGACCCGGCTGCGAATTGCGCAAACGCTTCGCGAGCACGGCGTAGGCGAAGTTCGGCGCGGCCGTCATCGTGCCCTTGTACTTGTCGATGAGCTTGGCCCACAACAGGGTGTCGCTCAGGAAGTCCATCGGCGTGATCTTCACCAGTTCGGCGCCGAAGTACATGGGCACCACCAGGAAGCCGGTCATGCCCATGTCGTGGAAGAGCGGTAGCCAACTGACGATGACGTCGGTGTTCAGGTCGTACTCGGCGCCGACGAACATGGCGTCGGCGTTGGAGGCCAGGTTGCGATGGGTGATGCGGACCGCCTTCGGCGGCCCGGTCGAACCCGAGGTCAGCTGCAGCAACGCGACGTCGTCCTCGCCGGCCTCCAGCGGGTCGATGGGGTCGGAGGCCAACAGGTCGGCGACGACCAACACGGTGACGCCTTGGTCGGCAAGCACCGGGGCCGCGGCCATGAACGGGTCGGACACGATGACCACCGCGGCCCCGAGCGTGGCGACGACCCGGACGGTCTCCGCTGCCCACAGGGCGAGGTCGGTCCGCGGTGTCGGCTGATGCAGCATCGTGAGGCTGGCTCCGCGCATCCACACCGCTTGTGCGGTTGGCGCGATCTCGACGGGGGCCCCGGCCAGCACGGCGACGGCGTCGCCGTGCCCAACCCCCGCGGCAGCGAGTCCGCCCGCGACTCTGCGGGCCCGCTCGTGCACTTCGGCCCAGGTGTGGCGGATGGGCTCATGGGGTTCGCCAGTTACCAGCCCCCTGGTGCTCGTGCCGGCGTTTGCGTACATCACGTCGCAGAACTTGCTCACCGAAGACCCTTTCCGATGTTTCCGACGCCGCAGCGGGCGTCATGCGAATGAAGCCGAGGACGCGGAGACGCCCCGGCCGCGGGTCCCAAGGGTCTGGGGGAACCTGGCCTTGCATTCAAATGTGTCACCGGGCAGGCTGTCCGGCGGTGGTCGTGAAGTGTCCTAGCAAGTGTCGCAGCACGAAGGCATTCATGGGCCCAGTCGCATCGGAAACGGCGGCGAGGACGTGATCCACGACGGAGACGGCACACTTGGGCGGGATCACGTACAGCACCGCATCCCGCGAGTGGGTACCGATCAGGTAGATGGTGTCGCTGGCCACCAACGGGTACGGATCGACCGAAATCGCGTTGCTGCCCTTGATGATTCGTGGCGGTGTCGGCGGCCACGCGCTCGGGTCGTAGACCACCCGACGGACCTCACCGATGGACAACCCCAGGATGGACACCAAGTCTGGCAGTTGCACACCCAAGTTCGTGCTGCTGGGCCACCAGGCCCCGTCTACACCCCCGCGCGAAGACGACCTGGCGCAGAACGCCAATCGCGGCGCGTTCGTGCGCGCAGGCGAAACAGGCACCATGGCTGGTGCTCCCAACCGCTAGCCGAGAAATCGCAGACGGTAACCGTTCTGGTTGGTACGCGAAATACCTACGATGCCCCTCACCCTAACCCGTATGGAGGCCGACCTCCGGTTGCACTGGTAACGACTCGCCAACGACAGCATATGGACGTGATATTGACGTGCGATGTCGACAATTGGCAAAAATCGCGTGCCAAAGTCGTATTGGTATGGCAACAACGACAATTCGAAGCCGCGGACACTGCCAAACCCCCGTAACGAATGGTCCGAAGCACTAGCGTCGACGTATCGCCAATCGAAGGAGTCCCAGTGCCGAGCGGAAAGCCCAACATCCTCGTCATCTGGGGCGATGACATCGGGATCAGCAACCTGAGTTGCTACAGCGACGGCATGATGGGCTACCGCACGCCCAATATCGACCGCATTGCCAACGAGGGCATGCGGTTCACCGATTCCTACGGTGAGCAAAGCTGCACCGCGGGCCGCGCGGCGTTCATCAGTGGGCAAAGCGTCTACCGCACCGGAATGAGCAAGGTCGGCGTCCCCGGGGTGGACATCGGCTGGGCTGCCGAGGACCCGACCATCGCCGAACTTCTCAAGCCGCTGGGCTACGCCACCGGGCAGTTCGGCAAGAACCACTTCGGCGATCTGAACAAGTACCTGCCCACGGTGCACGGGTTCGACGAGTTCTTCGGCAATCTTTATCACCTCAACGCCGAGGAAGAGCCCGAGCAGTACGACTACCCGCACAAGGACCAGTTCCCGCGGCTGTACGAGCTGGCACTGCCACGTGGCGTGATGAAGTGCAAGGCCACCGACGACGTGTCAGGAGAGCCCGACGACCCGAAGTTCGGTCCGGTTGGAAAGCAGACCATCGAGGACACTGGCCCGCTGACCGCCAAGCGCATGGAGACCATCGACGACGACATCGCCGACACCACCGTCGAGTACATCAAACGGCAGCACGACGCGGGCAACCCGTTCTTCGTATGGTGCAACTTCACCCACATGCACCTCTACACACACCTGAAGCCCGGCAGCAAGGGCCAGGCCGGGATGTGGCAGTCCGAGTACCACGACGCGATGATCGACCACGACAAGAACGTGGGCACGGTGCTCGACGCGCTCGACGACCTCGGCATCGCCGATGACACGATCGTCATCTACTCCACCGACAACGGCCCGCACCGCAACAGTTGGCCCGACGCCGGTACGACGCCGTTCCGCAGCGAGAAGAACACCAACTGGGAGGGCGCCTACCGAATCCCGGAGTTGATTCGCTGGCCAGGAAAGATCAAGGCGGGCAGCGTTTCCAACGACATCATCCAGCACCACGACTGGCTTCCGACACTGCTCGCCGCGGCAGGGGACCCCGACGTCAGCGACAAGCTGAAGAAGGGCATGAAGGCTGGGGCCGACGGCGAAACCGAGTACAAGGTGCACATCGACGGGTTCAACCTGATGCCGTATCTGATGGGCGAGGCGGAACACAGCCCGCGGCGCGGGTTCTTCTACTTCAACGACGACGCCGAAATGGTCGGCATGCGCTTCGAGAACTGGAAGATCGTGTTCGCCGAGCAGCGCTGCCAGGGCACGCTGCGGACGTGGGCCGAGCCGTTCACACCGCTACGGGTGCCCAAGCTGTTCAACCTGCGCACCGATCCGTTCGAATACGCCGACATCACGTCCAACACGTACTACGAGTGGTTCCTGCGACGCGACTTCTTCGTGTTCTATGCGACGGCGATGGCGTCGGCGTTCCTCGACACGTTCAAGGAATTCCCGCCCCGACACGAGCCGGCCAGCTTCAGCATCGATCAGATCGTGAAGAAGCTCGAAGTGTTCCTGGCGGCAGACTAGATGCTGGAGTCATGGAACGACGGGCCGTCGAAGTCGGCGATCGTCGACTTCGTCGGGCGCGTCACCACCGAGGGGCCGGATCACGTTGCGCCGGAAGCCCGTATCGCCGTATTCGACAACGATGGCACGCTGTGGTGCGAGAAGCCGATGTACATCCAGCTCGACTTCCTGCTGCGCCGGTTCAAGGAGCAGGCGGAAGCCGACCCGGCGCTGCGTGATCGGCAGCCGTACAAGGCCGCCTACTCCGGTGACCTGAAGTGGCTCGGCGACGCCGTCACCAAGCACTATCAGGGCGATGACACCGACCTCAAACCGCTTATGGCAGCGATACTTACGTCGCAGCACGAGATCACGGTCGAAGAACTCGCCAGCCGATTTGACGCGTTCTTCGCCGACGCGAAGCACCCGACACTGGGCAGGCCGTACACCGCGTGCGGATATGCACCGATGGTGGAACTGCTGCGTTATCTGGAGGACAACGGCTTCACCTGTTACATCGTCTCTGGCGGCGGGCGCGACTTCATGCGCCCGATCTCCGGGCCGCTGTATGGGATTCCGCCCGAGCGCGTGGTCGGCAGTTCGGTGGGGCTCGTCTACCGGGACGGACACCTCTATACGACCGCAACGCCCGAGTTCCTCGACGACGGGCCCATCAAGCCCGCGCGGCTGTGGAGCCGGATCGGCCGTCGACCCATCTTCGCGGCGGGCAACTCCAACGGTGACATCGAGATGCTGGAGTTCACTCGCGGCGGCTCCCACCCGTCGTTGCAGCTGCTGGTGCTGCACGACGATGCCGAACGCGAATTCGACTACGTCGCGGGCGCGGAGAAGGCGCTGGACCTCGCCAAGACCGACGGCTGGGTGGTCACGAGCATCAAGAACGACTGGACGACCGTCTTTGCCTGAATCCTCCATCGAGCCTGCGGGGAGATCGCGTTGACGAACGAAACGACGATCTCACCGCAGGCTCGAGACCTGGTCTGGGTTCCGGCGCAGACGACTGTGCTCGGCTCCGACGCGCACTACGTCGAGGAAGGGCCGACGCGCGAAGTCACCGTCGTCGGCTTCTGGATTCAGCCGCATCAGGTCACCAACGCGGATTTCACCGAATTCGTCGACGCCACCGGCTACGTCACCGTCGCCGAACGTCCACCCGACGCCAACGACTATCCCGACGCACCCCCGGAGAACCTGCAACCCGGATCGATGGTGTTCCACCGCACGCCGGGCCCGGTCGACCTGCGTCACCTCAACCAGTGGTGGACGTGGACACCCGGCGCCTGCTGGAACCACCCGCGGGGGCCAAAGTCCTCGCTACGCGGCCGCGACGACCATCCCGTCGTCCACGTAGCCTTCGAAGATGCGGCGGCGTATGCCAATTGGGCCGACCTGGAACTGCCGACCGAGGCGCAATGGGAGGCGGCCGCCCGCGGTGGCCTGCAGCAGGCGACCTACACGTGGGGCTACGAACCAGAACGGCCCGACCAGCGGCTGGCCAACTACTGGCACGGCGAATTCCCGTACCTGCCCGACACCGGCTACGGCCAGGCCACGCCGGTCGGCACCTTCCCGCCCAACGGCTATGGCCTGCACGACATGGCAGGCAACGTCTGGGAGTGGACGACCGACTGGTGGGCCGACACCCGGGCGATCGAATCATGCTGCGCCACTGGTAGTTATGACCCAACCCAGCCGCAGTTCACGATCGGCCGCAAGGTCATCAAGGGCGGGTCGTTCCTGTGCGCAGACAGCTATTGCCTGCGCTACCGGCCCGCAGCACGTCGGCCGCAGGCGGTGGACACCGGAATGAGTCACGTCGGCTTCCGCTGCATCAAGCGATGAGAATCGGTGCGCGGCGAGTCGAACCCACTGACTACATCCGCACGCAGTGCATCTGCTCGTCCACCCGATCGCCGTTCGCAAGGGCATGCGCCTGTTCGACGAGGGAACCCCGCTGCCACTGGACCTGATCTCGTCGACGACATTCACCACCGGCGTGATCCACGCTGTCTACGGTCCGGCCGAGCGGCAGCGGTCCGGCGGCTACCAGGCCAAGCAACACCTGGCTCAGCAAAAGCAATCGCCGACCGGACATTCCTGACAGGATCGACCATCGTGGCCATGGAGAAGGAGTTCACCGCGCCGCAGAAGCGCGCGCTCGCCATCGCCACCGTCATCGCCCTCGCGTTCGGCGCTTACTTCTTGCGCGGCTACTTCATCCTCATCGTGGTGGCCGCGGTCGTC